>Ga0222666_1000025_pt1 | contig 129490 bp, 89 predicted proteins | sample AntAcemetagen655_FD_181710 | JGI IMG/M metagenome (GOLD analysis project Ga0222666, IMG submission 181710) | Saline water microbial communities from Ace Lake, Antarctica - #655 | ecosystem: Environmental > Aquatic > Non-marine Saline and Alkaline > Saline | place: Antarctica: Ace Lake...
GAAAAATGCAGCTTAACTGAAAATGGAAACGTTAAAACAATAATAAACAAACAATTAGATTTTGCACCACATTTCAATTAACTGATTGAAGGTGTATTAAAATAAGTGCGAAACTTTAGTTATTAATGGTTAATGCATAGTTATGAATTATTCGTGATGAGTTAATGAACTTGCAAGCCTGTGGACTTGCTAACCTATTTCATTTTCAAATTAACTTGACTTAGCCTCCTCTTTTTTATATCTTTATAGCTGGATAGCAATTATCATATCATCACATTAAGAAATTGATACAATTGCTATGAAATAACTATGCTTCCTAATCTTACTGGTGTTATTTATTCAGGCAAATGTAACAGCTCAGGGAATTACCTTTTCAACCCAATAACAAATCGACAGTTTTCCAATCAATTATACTGGCTGCACAGAGATACAGGGAGAGGTTGTAATTGAGGAGGCAGTTGCAGGTAATATCACTACCCTAAATGGACTAACTGTTTTGACATCTTTCGGGGGACACTTTGAAATATTGGACAACAATGCCCTGACCAGTTTAACAGGCCTTGATAATCTGACTTCCATTGGAGGAAAAATTAAAATATTGATATAAGCTAATTCTTTTGAAAAATGGCGAAAACAGGAAGCTTGCGCTCGTCTCCAGATGAGTGCGTTAAATTCTTAACAGCTGTATATATAAAAAAGGGACATGCAATAAGCAAGTCCCTTAAATCTTATGCCTTAGACTTTCTACCTAATAACCTACTGACATTTTAGAACCTCTTTTATCTGGTAATTAGCTTGTGCAATGTGCTCGCCATATGCAGCTTCTTTATACGCATTACATGCAGCAGCATTATCTCCTTTTCCATGTAGAGCAGTACCTAATTCAAAATAAATTTTAGCCTTTGCGTCTTTCTCAAGCTCCAGACCTTTGTTTGCAGCTATTATGGCATCATCCCATTTCGACTTCTTGTTATATGCAATTGCATAATAATAATATGTATTTGCATCTCCTTCACCATATTCACCTGCCTGATCCAGATACATCAGTGCATCAGTAATTTTTTCATTTTGTATTGATTTAACGGCAAAATTTACAAGGTATTTTTTTGCTGCCTTTTTTGACTTTGCTACTGTTTTTGTGCTTCCTTTAGCTTCTGCTTTTAATATTGCAAGATCAAAAGACTCTTTCATCTTTACCGCATCCTTTAGTTTATTATATGTAAGTCCTTTTGAATAGTACCCTTTTGCAAAGTCGGAATCCTTCTGAGTGGAGATATCAAAGTACTTCAAAGCATTTTCATAGTCTTTCTTTTTATAATAAGAAGTCCCTTTAAGATTATAAAGTTGTGGTATCATCTTATTAGATTTTTTTTCAATATCAGCATCATTGTATTTTTTTGCAACATCAACAGTCTTTTCATACCTGCTAATTGCTTCATCAATTTTTTTTGCCTTATAAAGTGCAGTGGCAGATTTATAATATTGTGCCGGGAGCTGTTGCTCGGCCATAGCCTTAAGGTCATCGGCTTCAAAACCAACTTTGTTGCAAATGTCAATAGCATTCTCAAGAGAAGCAATAGCCTTCTCAGGCTCGTCAGATTTTACATACTCTATTCCCTGATTATAGGCTTTACCAGCTTCATCCTTTGTTTGGGAATATCCATTAAGTGAAATGCCAAAAAATAATGTTATCAGAATAAGTTTTAGTGTTTTCCTCATTTTTGTTTTTTTTAGTTAGATAAAATTTTTTTATAAAATTTAGCTTGCAAAGATAAAAAGAATTAGGAAGTTAGCAATTCAGATATGTTCTTAAAAAATACTGAGCCATGATTTAATATCATCAGCTTGTAATGAATTAATATTAAGCTTCATCTTTTTCCTCATTCCGTTAAGATCGTTTACAAGCTTGTTGAGATTTGCTTGTTTCAAATCCTCAATTGTCATATAACCCGATTTCCTGATCAGAGGTATCCAGACTTCCGGAATCCCAATTTCAAGTAATTCCTCATCAGATGCAAACTGAGGTTTTTGCTCAGGCTTCATCTGTGGGAAGAATATAACATCCTGTATTGAGTGAGAATTTGTCATGATCATTGCAAGGCGGTCAATTCCAATACCAAGTCCTGCCGTAGGAGGCATCCCAAATTCCAAAGCTCTTAGGAAATCCTCATCTAAAACCATGGATTCCTGATCACCTCTCTTTCCCAGCTCCAGCTGTAATTCAAAACGCTTCCTCTGATCGATCGGATCATTTAATTCTGAAAAGGCATTACATATCTCTTTCCCATTACATATACCTTCAAAACGCTCAACAAGTCCTTTTTTTGTACGATGTTTTTTTGCCAGAGGCGACATCTCAACAGGATAATCAGTAATAAATGTTGGTTGAATAAGTTTAGCTTCGCAACATTCACCAAAGATCTCATCAATTAACTTCCCTTTACCCATAGAATCATCAATTTCAATATTTTGTTTTCCTGCAAATTCAGCAAGTCCCTTTTCACTCATGTCTGAGATATCAACACCAGTGAAATGCTCAATAGCTTCATACATTGTGTAACGCTGCCATGGCCTTTTGAAATTGACTATATTTTCGCCAAGCTTTACTTCTGTAGAACCATGAAGGTCGAGAGCGATTTTTTCAAGCATTTCTTCAACCAGGTCCATCATCCATTCATAGTCTTTATATGCTACATATAATTCCATCTGTGTGAACTCAGGGTTATGATAACGACCCATTCCTTCGTTTCTGAAGTCTTTTGCAAATTCATAAACACCATCAAGCCCTCCCACAATGAGACGTTTTAAATACAACTCATTTGCAATTCTCAGGTATAAGGTCATGTCGAGCTTGTTGTGATGTGTTTTAAAGGGTTTAGCAGCAGCTCCCCCGTAAAGAGGTTGTAAAACCGGGGTCTCGACTTCAAGATATTTTTTTTCGTTCAGAAAAGATCGCATAGAATTTATTAAAGCTGTCCTTTGAACAAAGGTTTGTTTTACCTGTGGGTTTACAATCAAATCCAGATAGCGTTGCCTGTATCTTTGCTCAGGGTCCGTAAAGGCATCATAAACAACATCGTCTTTTTCCTTGACGATTGGTAATGGCCTGACAGATTTGCATAATACTTTGTATTCCTTTACATGAATTGTGAGCTCCCCCATTTTTGTAAAAAAAACAAAGCCCCTAATTCCAATTATATCACCAATGTCAAGTAGTTTTTTAAAAACAGTATTATACATAGTTTTATCATCACCCGGACAAATATCATCTCTTTTAAAATATAATTGTATCCGTCCTGTTTTATCTTGTATCTCTGCAAAGGATGCCGCTCCCATTATCCTTCTGCTCATTATACGTCCGGCAATACTTATATCCTGGAAAAGAGTGTTATCCTCCTTAAACTTTTGATGTATCTCAGTCGCCGTAGAATTGATCTCAAATGTTTCAGAAGGGTATGGATCAATCCCCATACTAATAAGCTCATTAAGTGAGTTACGTCTGATTAATTCCTGTTCACTAAGTTGTAAATTCATTCTAAAAAATTTTTGCAAAGATATTAGATTTTTGGGAATATGCTCACAAGGATTTGAAAAGGGCTAAATATTATTAAGCCTTAAGAAGGTTTAAGTATCGTTTGGAGGATAGGATAGGATTTCAGATCTCCAAAGTCTTGCTGCTGGAGTTTATAATATTCAAGAAGTTTTTCAAGCAGATCTTTTCTTATAGCTGAGGGAATTTTATTTTGATCAAGATCTTCAAAACTGATCTTCAAAAATTTTGATAAATACTGGCTAAGCGGATTTTCCATAAAATGGATATGACCAGGAGCCTTATCCAAAAAAATTCCTTCAGACAAATCAAATATGTTATTTCTTTCAGAATAATTTTCTTTGGGAAAAAATCCTAAATGCCTGGATAATTGAATAATAAAAAGTACATGAAAGTCTGTGACATTATCTTTCTTTAAATCAAGAAAGCAGATAGAATTAAAAATAAAATAAAAAAGTGCCGGGTTAGCTTCTTCTTCCCTTAAAGTTTTATAAAGAATTTCATTGATGAATAATACGATAGAACTTTTTTTAATTTCGAACGGAATAGTAGTGAAAGGAAATGCACTTTTAATCTCTTTCAGGTGTTGGATGTTACTTTTTTCTTTATAGTAAACTACCATGTCTACTAAAGATAAAGCCTGAAAAAGGCTGGATTTCATTTTTGATCCTTTCTTTCTCACTCCTCTTACCATGAAAGATTGAATGCCAAAAGCTTCAGTGTATATTTTGGCTATAATACTACTTTCTGAATATTTGATTTGGTGCAGGACTACACCCCTGGTTTTATGGATGTTTGAGCGGGGCATGATTTATTGCATTTAGTGAGGTCACCCTCTCACTAGTTTATAAATAGAATCTTCGTTACAATAGTCTCGCTACCATCTTCATTACTAGCAAACACCAGGTAAACTCCTGTATGAGCTCTTTGTCCGTCAAAGTTTTTTCCGTTCCAGATTGCTTGCCCGCCTTCGGCCTTTGTTGCATAGATAAGATTACCGCTTATATCAGTAATTTTGACATCAGCATTATTGACCAGACCTTTTATTGCTATACTTCCATTGTAACCTTCTCTTACAGGATTTGGATAAGCATATACATTATTATTTGTTGATTCACCTTTTGTTGCAGTTCCCTTGTATGAGATTATTCCGTTTGATGTTCCTATGAAGACTTCCCCTGTTTCGTTATTTATTGAAATTGTGCTTATGGAATTGGAAAGAAGAGGACTGTTTTCTTCAGTAAAATGTAATAATTGTTCTGTTCCATCATCCGACATAAGAAAAACCCCTGCTCTGTCGGTTCCAAACCATTTACGGTTTGCTCCATCTATTGCTATTGCTGTTACAGATTCAGATTCCAGAAGATACTGAGCATATCCATCTTCCTCAACCAGTATCTTGTGAGCATCAAAGTCTCCACCACTAAAAACGTTTCCGGGAGAGTATATAACGGCTACCCCTTCATCAGTACCTATCCATATCTCCCCATCGTGATCTTCAGCAATGCTAAACACATGACTGCCGGGTATATTACCGTTACCTTCCTTTCCATCCAGCTTTTTTGCCATATCATCATAAGGATTGTCGAGCGTATTATTATCATTAAAAACCAGAACACTATTATATCTCATTAACACCCATTTTTGGTCCCATGAATCAATAATAAGATCCCCAATCTCAGTATTTGTACTGGATGAACCAAGATAAAAGGCTTTAAAATCTTTTCCTGGCTGTTTTACAGAAAGAACAGAATCGACATTTGAGTTACTGACCCACAAATTATTATATCTGTCAAAAGCTGCTCCACCAAGACGAACCGATGGTGTGCCTGGCGTAGTAAACGCCTGTAGAGAACTATTCTTTTCATTATAGATATGTACTAAATTCCCATCTTTAAATTCGCAAAGCCCGAATCCCCATGTTGGCCCAAATATCCTGTTCCTGTCAGAAGGATCAATCGCAATACTAACAAATGCAACGATAGAATCCAGCTCAGGATTATCTTGTCCATCGATGGTCTTCCAGATTTCATTCCTGAAAGAAAATATACCTTTATTAAAAATTGTTCCCCAGATTGTGGATATTCCTCCCGGAGCAACCCAGATATCGTTCCCCGAAGAATTCATTGAAAAAACATTATGAGAAGAAGGGCCATTGGGGATTATAAATTCTCCGCTCCAACCACCACCCCAAACTTTTACCAAACCGGAATATCTGTCAGCAATCCAATAAAAATCATCTTTATCAATAATAACATCTTGTGGATATACCTGGATTGCTGAAGGCTCATATATTATTAACTGGAGATCGAGATTCTTGTCATAAACATCAGAACGGCCATAGCTTGAAATTATAAGACGGTCATAATATGCACCAAGACTTCTTCGCGTTGATTGAAAATTAAGATCAAAAACACTCCAGGAGTTGCCGTCATAAATTAATATCGTGTCAGAGTTTGCAAAACTGGAATATTGATTTACAAAAATTCTCGTATCGAAATATGTAATGAAATTGTAAGCAACATTAGTGTCGATTTGGGTATCGAGCGACCAGGAAGCATAATTGGCTAAATTCGGATTATTATAAGATGCTTCATATATTCCTTTCTCCGTTGCAGCATAAATAATAGAGTCATGATCACTGAAGCTAAGGTCAAAAACATTAATTTGACTCCCTTCAGGGCCAATATAATATGTGTCTCTGATCTCGTGTTTTTCAATATCAAGAACAACAATCCCAAAGCCACATGATAAATATGCATTCTGACCAATAAAATCAATTTTGTTAATTGTTTTATTACCAAGTATGGGTTTACGCTTGATATCGGAGATATTGATGATACGGTTATTCTGGATAAGATCTATATTGGTATTTGAATATGCTATTACAAGCGTTTTATATTCATTATTATAATTGATAGCGCTCACTCCAATATCTGAGAGCCCGGTAACTTTAGTCAAACGCTGTATGCTATTATCATCTTTGTCGTAATAGAATACACTATATGGAGTTGCACAATATATTTTATTATTTGCCTCAGTAACGGCAATACATTTATTATATGGTAGGTGATCACGCCATTGTCCTATAGGAATACCCTGAGAATAAGTGATAACAAAAGAAAGGATCAATAAGGTCAGGGAAAGAATCGTATTTTTAATTCTCATTAAATGATTTTTAAGTTACAAATCTAGTTACAGTGTTTAACTGAAATTTTAATGATTTATTATATAGTCAATCAGGAGTAAACATGACCGATTAATGATCCGGGATCATTTGTACTTCTTTCTTACATTAATTTTTGATAAACCTGCCACCATCTGTTGGGGATATCATCTTTACAGGCAGTAGTATAATCATTATACGAACAAGGAACTAAATATTGTCGTTCATATTTGGACTTCAGTTTTGTAGGGCAGGAAACTTCCATCCACCATCTATCACTTTTTTTGCTTTTATAAAAAATCAGTTCATCTTTATGATCTTCGATGGAAACGATATACTTTACAAAATCATCTTGTTCTTTACTCGGGAAATCATGTTTTCGGAAATAGAAGCCGTCAATAAAATACCATATTGCCTGGGCAACAAGATGTGATGTTTGATCTGGTTTATCAATTGTTGGATTCATCTCATAAAATCCTATTGAGGTGAGTTTGTCGCTAAGACCGGCATAGCGGATGATTTGACACAATTCTTCACCATAAAAGCCATTAGGGGATGCGTTACCATTGCCTGGAGCTTCCGATTGTCTCACACAAGAAATATCAACACTAAGCATATCTGCATTACGAACCATAGGTTCTACCTCTTCAAGGTCGTCTCTTACATTTCCCAATCGATATGTATCGAATAAAAGGTTTTTCATAAGATCAACAGCTTCCTGATTTACAAAGTAGCTTTGATAACCAATATTTGTATAGTTAAATAGAAAATTTGGTTGATGTAAAATTATTTTACTAAGATAAGATTGAGAGCCAATTTCCTCTTCAGTTTTCCCAAGATCAAACATCGAATCTACCGCAACAATATTGATGATTTGACCTAAATGCTCATATGCCTGGTAATTTGCATAGGTCATGTCCTGGCTACCACCGATAATGACGGGAACAATATTGTTATTGATTAATTCAGCAATAACAGTACTCAGAGCAAAATAAGTGTCCTCTACTTCAAAGCCTCTTTTAATATTACCAAGGTCAACGATTTTTGCTTCATAATTTCCAGGGTAAAGTTGATAAAGTTTATTGCGAACATAATCAGGAGCAAGTGCGCAACCTTTGTTATTGATTGCTTTCCTGTCTTCTTTTACACCTAAGATTGCGATATCAATACCACTTAGCTCGGGAAATCTCTCAATTTCCTTATAAGTATTTATAATATCACCAAGCTGTAAATGAAGGTTAGCCTCTTCAAATCCAAAACCGGGGACATTAACAGGTTCAAAGTAGGAAACTAAATCCATAATTGTAAAATTACACAATAATTCCTGTTAAATTCAGCTTAGAATCATAATTTTTTCTTTGATTTTTTAGGCCCATTAGTCTGTTTTGATTTTTTCGATTTTTCAATAATCTCAATACAATCTTTAAGTGTCAGAGTTTTAGGATCTTTATCTTTAGGTATTCTAAAATTCTTTTTTTGCGAAGAAATATATGGCCCATACCTTCCATTAAGTATTTTTACATCAGCATCTTCCGCAAATTCTTTGATGGTTTTTTCTTTATCCTTGGTTCTTTTATTTTCAATGATTTCGATCGCTCTTTCTCTTTTTATTGTATTTGGATCATCTTCTTTAGTAAGAGAATGGAAGGCTGATTTATGCTTAACATAAGGGCCAAATCTACCAATTGCAACTTCAAGTTTTTCGTTCTCATATTCTCCGATATTACGAGGAAACTTAAATAATTCCAGTGCTTCTTCAAGAGTAATTGTTTCCAGGCTTTGTCCTTTCTTCAAACCTGCAAACTTTGGTTTTTCAGTATTAGTATCTCCATTATTCGAATCACCAATTTGAACCATAGGACCATACTTCCCAATTTTTACATAAACATTTTTACCGCTCCCCGGATCAGTTCCTAATAATTTTTCGCCACTAACTTTTTGTGATGTCTCTAAAGCACTCTCGATCCGGTCATGAAACGGACTATAGAATTCTTTTATCATTTCGTTCCAAACCTTTTTTCCCTCTGCAATTTCATCAAATTCTTTTTCAACATCTGCAGTAAAATTATAGTCAAGAATATAATCAAAATATTGAATCAGGAAGTTATTTACTACTGTTCCAATATCTGTAGGAAAGAGTTTATTTTTAGAAAAACCTGTTTTTTCAGATTTAGTTTTTTCATTTATAATACCATCTTTTAAGCTAATGGTTGTATAGTTTCTGATAATTCCTTCTTTCTCTTCTTTAACAACATATTCGCGTTTCTGTATTGTAGAGATAGTAGGTGCATAAGTTGAGGGGCGGCCAATACCAAGTTCTTCCATCTTTTTCACAAGGCTTGCTTCGGTGTATCTAGAGGGTGGCTGGGTAAATTTCTCTGTGGCTTCCATAAGAAGCAGCTCAAGCTCTTGCCTTTTTTTCATTGAAGGCAACACTCCTTTACCTATTTCATTATTTTCCTCATCAGTAGATTCTATATATAATTTTAGAAAACCATCAAACTTAATTACCTCCCCCTTAGCTAAAAATTTTTCCTTAGAGTTAGAAATATCAATTGTAACATTTGTTTTTTCGAGCAATGCGTCGCTCATTTGAGAAGCTATTGATCTTTTCCAGATCAAATCATAAAGCTTTTGCTGAGAACCATCACCACTAATGTCCCGATTGCTCATATATGTAGGTCTTATGGCTTCATGAGCTTCTTGTGCACCTTTAATTTTTGAAGTATATTTTCTGGTTTTCGAATAATTTTCACCAAATGTATTTATTATTTCTTCTCTGGCAGTAGATAAGGCAAGATTTGAGTAGTTCAGTGAGTCCGTTCTCATATATGTAATTTTACCAGACTCATAAAGCTGTTGGGCAACTCTCATTGTATTTGCTACGGAAAATCCAAGTTTTCGGCTGGCTTCCTGTTGTAAAGTAGATGTAGTAAATGGAGGTGCAGGGCTTTTTTTTCCCGGTTTAATTTCTATTGATCCAATAGAAAATTCCGCATTTATGCATTTATCCAGAAATGCAATTGCATCTTTTTTATCAGTAAACTTTTTCGAAAGTTCGGAATTAATGGTAGTTGTAGTTTTTTCCTCTTTGATATTGAATTCAGCAGTTACTTTATAAGAGCTTACAGTTTTAAATTCTTTAATGCTATTTTCTCGTTCTACTATCAATTTTACTGCTACCGACTGTACCCTTCCAGCCGACAGAGAAGGTTTAACTTTTTTCCATAATAATGGAGATAATTTAAAACCTACCAGTCTGTCAAGGACTCTTCTTGCCTGTTGAGCATCAACAAGTTTTTCATTTATCCCTCTAGGATTTTGAACAGCATTTGTAATAGCAGTTTTTGTTATTTCGTGAAATACAATCCTCTTGACTTTTTTAGTGTCTAAATCCAAAGCATGTATTAAGTGCCATGAAATAGCTTCACCTTCACGGTCCTCATCAGAAGCCAGCCAAACTGTTTCAGCACTTTTAGCAGCTTTTTTTAGCTCCCTGACAATTTTTTTCTTATCGGGAGAAATTTCATAATTAGGTAAAAATTCATTGTTAATATCAACTCCTAAATCTTTTTTTGACAGGTCTCTGATGTGTCCAAAACTTGATTTAACAAGAAAATCTTTACCTAAAAAACTTTCAATAGTCTTTGCTTTTGCAGGAGACTCAACGATCACAAGATTCTTAGCCATATAATAAATTTAATAATCTATGCTTAGTATGAAAAAACGGCACAAAGTAACGCATAAAAATTATTATCTTCCAAATCTTATTCTGTTTTCTGAAAAAAAATGTTACTTCAAGGCATGAGAATATTAGTTATTATTGCAAAATATTATCATTTGCTATAGGATTTTTATAACTATTTACTGAAAGTGGAAAAGAATTTAAATTTATATATTGAAACATTTGGCTGTCAGATGAATTTTTCTGATAGTGAGATAGTAGGGTCTCTAATGGCTGATAATAATTACTTTACAACTCAGGATATTTCCCTGGCAGATGTAATTTTTATCAACACTTGTTCTATCAGGGATCGGGCAGAACAAAGAGTCCGGAAACGCTTGAAGGAGTTCAGATCATTGAAAAAGAAAAATCCTGATCTTATTGTAGGAGTAATTGGTTGTATGGCTGAACGACTTAAAGATAAACTATTTGAAGAAGAACCGATAATAGACTTAATTGCCGGCCCTGATGCTTATCGCGACCTTCCCGGTTTATTGAATAAGGTTAAGATTGGCCAAAAAGCTGCTAATATATTATTGTCAGCTGAGGAAACTTATGCAGATATCAACCCTGTACGCCTTGACAGTAATGGAGTGTCTGCTTTTATAAGTATTATGAGAGGGTGTCAGAATTATTGTTCTTATTGTGTTGTTCCTTTTACAAGAGGAAAAGAGCGAAGCAGAGATCCTGAAAGCATTATTAAAGAAGCACACAATCTTATATCCATGGGATATAAAGAAGTCACATTGCTTGGTCAGAATGTAAATTCATATAGTTGGAAACAGGGAAAAGAAGAAATTAATTTTGCAAAATTGTTGAAAATGCTTGCTGAAGTTGATCCCGCTTTGAGGATTAGGTTTGCAACATCAAACCCTAAAGATTTATCAGACGAGCTTCTCCATACTATGGCTAACCACGAAAATATTTGTAATTCAATTCATCTTCCTGTACAAGCCGGTAGTGACAAAATATTGAAATTGATGAATAGAAAATATACACGTAGCTGGTATATTGACAGAATTAAGGCCATTAGAGAAATCATTCCGGGCTGTGCAATTTCTACCGATCTAATTGCGGGTTTTTGTAGCGAAACAGAAGAAGACCACAAAGAAACCTTGTCATTGATGGAGTGGGTTGGATATGATTTTGCTTTTATGTTTAAATACTCTGAACGGCCAAATACTACAGCAGCTGAAAAATATAATGATGATGTTCCTGATAGTGTTAAGGGCAGGCGTTTAAAAGAGATCATTGATTTGCAACAAAAGCTTTCTCTTAAAAGCAATATGAAAGATATAGGGAAAAAATTTGAAGTTCTGACAGAATCAATTTCCAAACGTTCTGATGAACAACTGTCTGGTAGGAATAGTCAAAATAAAGTAGTAGTCTTTCCGAAAGAAAATTATAAAAAAGGAGATTATGTAGATGTTGTTATAACTGACTGTACTACAGCAACTTTAATCGGCAAACCTATTTAAAATCAATACTCCATTCTAATTTTCTGAAACAGAATTAAAAAAAATACGTATTTTTGTTTAAATTCAAATCAGAAATGAGGAATTCATTACACGTTTTTATAAACTCTGGCTTAAAGGTCATTCTGTTAATTATTTTGGCTTCTTCATGTGTCCCGCTTAAGAAAACCAAATATCTCCAGGATATTCCAAAAGATGATACAATTAGTTTTTTTGCTTCAAAAGAGAAGGAATATAAAATTAAATCTGGGGATAATTTGTATATCAGGATAATGAGCCTTGACGAAAAAACGGCAAAGTTTTTTAACCCAGGAACTGGTTCTTCTATCAAGTTTTCAGATCCTGCCAGTGTATATCTTTATAGCTATTCCGTTAATGAGCAGGGATATATCCAATTACCATTAATTGGTGATATAATGGTTAGGGGCTTAACTGTTGAAGAAGTAAAAGAACTGGTACAGAAATCCGTTGATGAGTATTTAAAAGAAACAACCGTTATTGCAAAACTGGCCAATTTCCAGATTACACTCTTAGGTGAGGTTAATAGTCCCGGGCCGCATTGGGTATTCACAAGCAATGTCAATATTTTTGAAGCTATTGCATTAGCTGGAGACTTGACAAATGTAGGGAACAGAAAAAATGTAAAAATAATAAGATCCTCAAATAAGGGAAGTAAAATTTATTATTTGGATATTACTGATAAAAAAATACTGGAATCCGAATTATATTACCTTGAACCTTTTGATATTGTTTATGTTGAACCAGTAAAAGGTAAGAATTTTGTTTTTGGACAATTTCCATATACTCTCATTTTTGCTACTATAACAACAACACTTTTAATAATGACTTATATAAAATAAAGAAAAAAGTGGATAACAATCTTGATTTCAGGCAGGAAGAATCAATTGATTTTAAAGCTTTATTTTTTAAAGTGTACCAATATTGGTATTTCTTTATTCTTACAATTTTTATTTCTTTTCTTTTGGCCTTTTTATTGAATAAATACTCTGCACCTGTTTTTGAAGCCAATACTACTATTTTAATTGAAGATGAGCAAAACAGGTCATCATTGAACCCTGAAGAGATCCTTGATTATGGGTCATTTACAAATAAAATGAATCTTGAAAATGAAATAGGAAAATTGAAATCCTATTTACTTGCAAGCAGGGTTGTTGATGAATTGAACATGGATGTTTCTTATTACAAAGAGGAGAATCTTATTAGCCGGGAAATTTATAAAGAATCTCCCTTTCTTGTAGTTTTTGAGTCAAGCCATGTTCAACCTGTTAATCTACAGATCAACCTTGAATTTTCATCAAAATCAAAAATAAAACTTGAAGCAAAAGGTGAAAAGATTTCACTGTACGACTATCAAAAGAAACAAACAACAGGCGAATCAGTTTCAGTAGAGATCAATGGAGAATATTTACTTGGAGAGTTGATAGAAAACGAACATTTTGGATTTAGGATTTATTTGGAAGATGAATTTTCAGAGGAAATAATTGGCCAAAAGCTCTATTTTAAATTTAACAATCCAAATGCTTTAACTTCTCACCTTCAATCGATTGTAATTGTCCCCATCAACCAAAAAGCAACTATAGTCAAGATCTCATTACAAGGTAATAATAAACAAAAGCTGGTTGATTTTCTTAACAAATTAACAGAGGTTTATCGCAAACAAAGCCTGGAAAAAAAGAATCGTATTGCAATTAACACTATTGAATTTATTGATTCACAATTATTGGATATTTCTGATTCTTTAAGCTATACCGAGACAGAACTACAGGATTACCGTTCCTCCAAGAAAGTGATGAACATAAATTTTCAGGCTCAGCAAATTTTTAGGTTAATGACACAGCTGGAGTCTAAAAAAGCTGAGCTGTTAGTAAAGGCAAAGTATTATTATTATATAAAGAACTATCTTGAACAAAGTAAGGAGATCAATGATATTGTTGCCCCGTCTTCCATAGGAATTGATGATAATTTGCTTAATAGCCTAATTATTGAATTAAACAGGCTTGATACTGAAAAATCAGAATTGCTTATTAGTTCAAAGGCTAAGAACCCCTTGGTACTTGCTACTGAAGAAAAAATCCTTAAAGTGAAGGAAACCGCAATTGAAAATATTAGAAATATCATAAAAACCTCAGAGATCTCTTTGGAAGATATTAATCAAAGAATAGCAAAACTGGAAATGGAAATTAGTAAATTACCGGCAACACAAAGAGAGTTATTTGGAATAGAAAGAAAATTCAAACTAAATGATGCTATTTATACATATCTGTTGACAAAACGATCTGAAGCACAAATTGCTAAAGCGTCGAACCTGCCGGATAATGAAATTATAGATCCTGCATTAAGCAATAAAACCAGAAAAGTATCACCTAAAACACAAACAAATTATCTGATTTCATTGATCATTGCTCTTATTATACCAATTTCTTTTGTCTTTTTAAAAGATTATTTTAATGATAAGATCATTGAAAGAAGGGATGTTGAAACTATCACAAAACTGCCAATAATTGGCCACGTAATTCATAGTAATAAGGATAGTAAAATAGTTGTTGCTGATTATCCGAAATCTTCTATTTCAGAATCCTTCAGGTCGATACGAACTAATTTACAGTTCATTACACAGGGAAAAGAAAAACAAACTGTTCTTGTTACATCCACTATGGTGAGCGAAGGGAAAACTTTTATTTCTACAAACCTTGCTTCTATTTTTGCTCTTTTTGGGAAAAAGACATTATTAATAGGTTTTGATTTACGAAAACCGAGAATATACCAGGATTTCGGACTAAATAATACTGATGGAATAAGTTCATACCTTATTGGCAAAAGTAATTTAGAGGAAATTATTCAGGAATCACCACATGAAAACCTTCATGTAATTATGGCAGGTCCTGTCCCCCCTAATCCTTCTGAATTGATAGCCTCAGATAAAACATTAGAGCTATTTGAAAAAATTAAAGAAATGTATGATTATATCATTATTGATACACCTCCGGTAGGAATTGTTACAGATGCATTTCTTCTGATGAAACATGTTGATGCTAAAATTTTTGTTGTTCGTCAGAATTTTTCCAATAAAAAGATTTTTGGATCAATTATTAATGATGTAGAAAAACGAAATATATCAAATACCAGTATTCTTATTAATGATGTTAGATTGTCTCGTAATTCTTATGGGTATGGCTATGGGTATGGTTATGGCTACGGATATGGTTATGGTTACGGTTATGGCTACGGATATTATTCTGATGAAGACGAATCTGAAAGTAAATCTATTTTCAAAAGGATATTTAGCAAATCCTGATATTCATCTTTCATATTAAATCAACATTAATTGCAATTAAATTTAGAAAAACCAAAAAAACAATATAGCAATTGTCTCATAATCTCTTAATCTAATTATCATAGGTAATCATCGAAATAATTAAAGATCTTCTCATAAAGATGAGCCCTATCTTTTCCTCTGACATTATGCTCATGTCCTGGATAAACAAAGTAATCCAGCTGCACACCTTCCTTAACACATCTCTTAACAAAATCAAGGCTGTTTTGCCATACTACTGTAGGATCTACTGTTCCGTGGATGATAAGAAGTTTACTCCGGAGATCCTTTGCCCGGTTTAAAAGGCTGGAGTTTTCATAACCATCAGGATTATCCTGTGGAGTATCCATATACCTCTCTCCATACATTACCTCATAATATTTCCAATCGATGACAGGCCCTCCTGCTACACCAACCTTAAACACATCAGGATAACGAGTAAGTAAAGAGATCGTCATAAATCCGCCATAACTCCATCCATCAACACCTATTCTGTCAGGATCAACATAATCAAGTGATTTAAGATATTCAACTCCTTTCATCTGATCTTCAGTTTCAACTGTTCCAATATCTCTGAAAATAGCCTGTTCGAAGTCCCTGCCTCTGTTTGCGGATCCCCTGTTATCCATGGTAAATATTACGTATCCTCTTTGGCCCATTAAATTTAGGAACAGGCCACCTCCGGCAAGCCAGGAGTCAGTTACCAGTTGAGCATGTGGTCCTCCATAAACATAAATAAACACAGGATATTTTTTATCCGGATCAAAGTTGGAAGGTTTAATAAGTCTGCAGTACAAATCTTTATTATCACTACTCTTAAGGTTTATTAAGGATGTTTCACCAAGTTTATAATCTTTCATAGGATCTGGAGCATCCAACAAAATATTCAGAGTTTTACCTTTAGCGGATACAAGTGAATATTTCCTGCAAACATCTTCTGTAAAACTTGAATATACATCAATAAAATACTTTTTGTCATTACTAAAAACTGCCTTATGAGTCCCTTTTCCTGATGACAATTTTGTAACCTCTCCATTTTTCAAACTAACTGTATATATCTGCCTTTCAAGAGGGCTATCTTGTGTTCCAGTAAAATAGGCTTTGCTTCCTTTATTGTCATATCCCAGAAAATCTTTAACAACCCACTCGCCTTTTGTAAGTTGTTTGATCATCTTTCCTGAAACTTCATACAAATACAGGTGATCATATCCATCTTTTTCACTCATCCATAAAAACTGCTTCGGGTTTGAAGTCAGAAAAAACATTCCATGATCGGGCTCAACATATTTATCATTATTTTCTTCAAATAAAGTCTTAACAAACTCACCAGTTACAGCATTATAGGAGTTCAGTTTCATATGATTCTGGTCACGGTTCAAAACAGCAACATAAATAAACTTCTCTTCCGGTCCCCAGCTAATGTTTGTAAGATATTGTTCGGCAGGTTCACCTGTTTTAAGGAAGATAGTTTTCCCATTTTCAAGATTATATATGCCAACCATTACATGATGACTTGTCTCTCCTGCCATTGGGTATTTTGTGTTCTCAACCTCAGCTATGCGGGTATCAATATTAACCAGGGGATAATCCTTTACCATTGTTTCATCTTTGTGGTAAAATGCAAGATAACTTCCTTTTGGAGACCAGAATGTACCTTTCTCAATGCCAAATTCTCTGCGATGAACAGCTTGTCCATTGACTATTCCATCATCAGTATCATCTGTTATCCCGATTTCACTACCATTAACTGAAACAAATAAATTATTATCAATTGTATAGGCAACATTAAAAGTGTTAGTTTCAATATCAATGTTTTCTGCATCATCTCTATATGAATTTAGTTGCTGAAGATTTTTAGTCTTTATATCAAATAGTAATAATTTATTCTCGTGTGAGAACCTGAAGGAATTTTCATCAATAAAGGAGATTCCTGGAAATCGTTTTGATTCTTTAATATCCAGATCCTTGAGTTGTGTATTAATATCTTCAAGATTCAGGATAGTATCTGCTTTCTGTGAGGCAGCATTAATTTTAACCAGTTTATTTTTATAGACAAAAGCAAAATTATCACTTGCTCCCATCCATTTTAGCTTTTTTAGACTTTGGGGGCGTATATCCGGATTGAGGTAAGCAGCATCCTTAAAAGTCAACTGCTTATCCTGGGCTGCAAGATTACTTAGTAGAATAATACTAATTGCAAATAGGCTAAATCTTAATATACTTTTCATGTTTAATTATATTTTTTTGTCATTCGATTGTCATTTGCTTCGCGTCATTCATAGTCATTCGATTGTATTGAATGAGCTAATTGCATCAGATATTTCAGTGATCAGGTTGATGTTTTTTTCGATGGCATTCCCTACCACAATAATATCAGCGCCGGCCTCACAGCATATCTTTGCTTTCTCCGGACTATCAATACCGCCTCCTATTATTAATGGCACAGAAATACTTTCTTTTACTTTTCTTATCATGCTTTCGGGCACTTGATTTTCGGCTCCGCTGCCGGCATCCATATATATTAGTTTCATTCCAAGCATTTCACCGGCCATAGCAGTACAAACTGCAATATCGTTTTTAGCAGCCGGGATAGGCCAAGTATTACTCATATACTGTACAGTTGTTGGTTTTCCACTATCAATAAGCATATATCCGGTTGGTATAATATCCATTGATGTAGTTTTTAGATGAGGAGCAGCAATAACATGTTTTCCAATAAGCATTTCAGGGTTTCTCCCTGAGATTAAAGAAAGAAATAATATTGCATCCGCATTATCACTGATATGAAAGGAATCGCCCGGAAATAATATTACCGGTATCCTGCAATTTCTCTTTATTAGTCCAATACAATCATCATTTTTTTGATTCATCAGCAAACTCCCGCCAATAAAGAAAAAATCAACTTTATTATCAGCTGCTGTTTTTATCAGCGAAATGAGCCCGTCTTCTGTATAATTATCGGGATCGATTAAGACTGCAAATTGCTTTTTCTTCTTATCGTTTGTTATGCTTTCGTAAATTTTCATCATAGTCTTCGCAGGAAGTTATTTTAAAAAACCGCCTTTGCAATTTTCTGAACATTATCAGATCTTCCCATTGTAAAGAAATGCAATGCCGGAACACCAAATTTTATCAATTCCTGTGATTGTTTTATAGCCCAGTCAACTCCCACCTGTCTTGCATCACTATTATTGCAGCATTTTTCAACTTCAACTGAGAGATCATTAGGAATGTCAATATTAAAGGTTTGTGGTAGAGTTTGGATTTGATTTTTTGCAGAAATTGGCTTAAGGCCCGGAATAATAGGAACATTTATTCCTGCCTTTCTGCAAAGTTCAACAAAGGAAAAATATTTATTGTTATCAAAAAACATCTGAGTAACAATATATTCAGCTCCTGCATCAATCTTTGCTTTCAGGTATTTCAGGTCAGATTCCATATTAGGAGCTTCTAAATGTTTTTCAGGATATCCTGCAACACCTATACAAAAATCTGTAGATGCAGTATTTCGCATTTCTTCATCCAGGTATTTTCCTTTATTAAGATTCACTATCTGCTTCACAAGATCCATTGCATAAGAATGACCATCTTCTTCGGGGGTGAAAACTTTTTTAGATACTTCAGCATCTCCTCTAACCACTAAAAGGTTCTTAATATTTAAAAAATGAAGATCAATCAATGCGTTTTCCGTGTCCTCTTTACTAAATCCCCCACAAATAATATGTGGCACAACCTCTACATTATAATTGTATTGTATTGCTGCTGTTATGCCAACCGTTCCTGGTCGCTTTCTTATTGTTTTCTTTTCGAGCAATCCACCCTCATGTCTTTTATATATAACTTCCTCCTGATGATATGTAATATTAATATAAGCCGGATCAAATTCCAGTAGGGGGTCAATAAGGGCTTGTATATTCGAAAAATGCTGGCCTTTCAAAGGGGGTAATAGTTCAAAAGAGAATAATGTTTTCTGAGCTTTTTCTATTTGTTCAACTACTTTCATTGGGGAAAAATTTCACAAATATAGCAATATTAACTTATAAGTGCCTTGAGTACTTAAAGTACTTGGAGTGCCTTAAGTTTTTTGGAATAATAGAATATTGACACATAATTTACTTGATGATAACATCGAAAAACATTACATTTGTGTCTTTGGCTTGAAATTTTAACCTTATAACAAAATTCCTGCTATGAAAACCATAATTTCATTTCTTATAGTTTTCGGATTTGCTTTTTCAATAAATGGCCAAAGCTATATTAAAATGCTTAAGGCAAATTCAGTTTATAACTATTACGACACCTATGCCGGGCCACCTCCCCACTATTCAAAATTGTACAGGTTTTCGCACGATACAATTATTGGTTCGGATCTATTTATGGGATTGGAGTTTTCATCAGACTCAATAAACTGGGGTGGAGGGCAGCTTCTTCTTACTGAAGATACTCTTAAGCAGCAAGTATTTATAAGGTACAATGATAATCTTTTTTTAAAAAAATAATAAAAAACGTATTACCTTTTGAAACTTTTTATGATATATATAAGTAAGGATGAAAAAACTTATAATTGAAATCCGATATTCATTTTTTGAATATGCATAATTAATAAATCATGAATAAAGAATTCCAAAAAGTCTTTAAGGGTTATTATTTTGTATAATGCTCAGAAATAAAGTTATCCTGAGCTAGATAATAGTTGTTCTTAGCAAGGATTGTAAATATATTCTCATGAAAATTTGATGCAAAATTTGACAATAGTATTAAAATTTACAAAGCTACAGTTATGAAAATAATTATTTCATTTCTTATTGTTTTCGGATTTGCACTTTCAATAAATGGCCAAAGCTATATTAAAATGCTTAAGGCAAATTCAGTTTATAACTATTACGACACCTATGCCGGGCCTCCTCCCCACTATTCAAAATTATTTAGGTTTTCAAATGACACAATAATTGGATTAAATATATTTAAAAGATTAGAGTTTTCTTCAGATTCAATATATTGGCAAGAAACGCAGCATTTTTTAACAGAGGATACTCTTAAACAGCAAGTTCTTTTATTGCACTCAGATAGTCTTTACTTGTTATATGATTTTTCATTAGGAATTGGAGATACTGCATTAATACATAATCCGATATATGGAATGAATACTGTTAGCATGGTAGTTATGGATGTTGACTCTATCAATTTATTGGGGAAATATCATAGGACTTTAGAATTCAATTATCCGGGTTTTTGGATTGAGGGGATTGGAGCAGTCGAAGGACTATTATCCCCAGGATCTGAGATGATTGGTGTGTCAGAAACACTTGTTTGCTACTATGTTGATGACATTTTAGTTTATCAGAACCCCCAGTTTCCAGGTTGTTTTTTTCACTCTGCCGGACTTATAAATAATGATATAAAAGTAGAAGTGTTATGGGATAATAATTTTTTTACAATAAATTCTCCTAAGGTAATACATCACGTAGCTGTATTTAATTCCATAGGTGAGTTAATAGTTGAAAAGGTAGAAAAATCCAAGCAATTTTCCATTGACATGCAGGCTCAAAAGAGAGGAATGTACTTTATCAAATTATTATTTGAAGATTATTCTCAAAAGACCATTAAAATATTGAAGTTATGAGGCTTGAAGACAGGAGTCGGAAGACCGAAGACAAATAAAGAACTTTAGTCGCTCTAGTCACTTGTAATTTTAGTCATTCGTAATTCCAGTCACTTATAAACCTCTATTTGGGGTAGTTCAGGTTTGTCCAAATGAGTTTTTCTGCTTCCTTAAGGCCAATATTCTTTCTCTGTGTGTAATCTTCAACCTGATCTTTTGAAATTTTTCCAACATTAAAATACTTTGAATCGGGATGAGCAAAGTAATAACCGCAAACCGATGCAACAGGGTCCATAGCATAGTTTTCGGTGAGGGAAATACCTGTGCTTTTATTTGCATCAAGCAACTCAAAAATAGTTTTCTTTTCTGAATGTTCGGGGCATGCAGGATAACCCGGTGCCGGGCGAATACCCTTGTATTTTTCTCTTAATTGTTCAGGAATACTAACGTCTTCATCTGAAGCGTATCCCCAAAACTCCCTACGGACACGCTCATGCAATCGTTCAGCAAATGCCTCAGCAAGTCGGTCAGCAAGTATACTTATCATTATTGCATTATAATCATCATTGTCTTTTTTGAATTCCTCAACAATGTGCTTTAATCCAATTCCTGCGGTTACAGCAAATAAACCTAAATAGTCATTTATCCCTGAGGATTTAGGTGCAATAAAATCAGAAAGACAAAAGTTAGGTTCATCTCCTTTCTTTATTTCCTGATTCCTCAGAAAATGGAAAACGACAGAATTGCCTTCATCTGGAATTACTTCTACATCATCACCAATTGAAACAGCAGGAAATAATCCGACCACTCCTTTTGCTCTAAGCCAATTGTTTTCTTCAATATCAGCAAGCATCTTTTGTGCATCATCATAGAGCTTCCTGGCTTCTTCTCCTTTTTCAGGATCTTTCATAATATCCGGATATCTCCCTTTAAGTTTCCATGCATAGAAAAAGAATGTCCAGTTGATATAAGCCGCTAATTCGCGAATTGAATAATCATTAAATATTTTAATCCCTCTAATTGCTGGTTCATAAACATTCAGATTCTCAGGATCTATAACATACTTATTATCTCTTGCCTCCTGTAGATTTATATATTTTGTTAATGAAGTGCTTTTTTCATGATCAGCCCGGATTTTCTCATATTTCTCTTTTATCCTTTCAATGTAAGAATGTGATTTATCCTTTGATAATAATGCAGACGCTACACCACTAACCTCTGAAGCATCCTTAACATGAATAACAGGAAAATTGCTTCCTGGTTCAATTTTTACAGCAGTATGAATCGCTGAAGTAGTAGCTCCTCCAACCATTAATGGCTTATTTATATTCCTTCGCTTCATCTCCTCAGCAATATGTGTCATTTCCTGCAGGGAGGGAGTTATCAAACCACTTAATCCGATAATATCTACATTTTCTTTTATTGCTGTATCCAGTATTTGTTCAGCAGGCACCATAACCCCCATATCAATGACTTCGTAATTATTGCAACCAAGAACCACACCAACAATATTTTTCCCTATATCATGAACATCACCCTTCACGGTTGCCATTAATATTTTCCCTGCATTGGAAGCTTCACCCGTTTGTTTCTCTGCCAGTAAATAGGGCATCAATTGTGCAACTGCCTTTTTCATTACTCTTGCACTTTTTATTACCTGTGGCAGGAACATTTTTCCGGAACCAAAAAGCTCACCAACTCTTTTCATACCATCCATCAGTGGGCCTTCAATAATTTCAAGAGCCAGGGAGTATTTATATCTCGCTTCTTCAACATCATCTTCAATGTAATCAGTAATTCCCTTAACCATTGAATATTTCAGTCTCTCTTCAAGAAGTTCGGAACGCCAGCTTTCTATCTTTACGCCGGTGATTGTTTTATCGTCTCCTTTAGTATTCTGAGCATAATCTATCAGGTTTTCAGTAGCATCGCTTTTCCTGTTAAAAATTACATCTTCAACTAATACCAAAAGATCTTCAGGAATATCATCATAAACCTGTAAAAGGCCTGCATTAACAATTCCCATGTCCAGTCCTGCTTTAATGGCATGAAACAAAAAGGCTGAATGCATAGCCTCCCGAATAATATTATTCCCCCGGAAGGAAAATGAAAGATTACTGATGCCTCCGCTCACTCCGGCATATGGTAGATTTTCCTTAATCCAGCTACATGCTTTGATGAAGTTAACTGCATAATCATTATGCTCTTCTATTCCGGTGGCTATTGTTAAGATGTTAGGATCAAAGATTATATCTTCAGGAGGAAAATTCACCTCTTCAGTCAGGATTTTATAGGCACGTCCACATATACTTATCTTTTGCTCATAGCTTGTAGCCTGTCCATCCTCATCAAAAGCCATTATAATTGCTGCAGCCCCATACCGTTTGATTTTCCTTGCCCGATCTTTAAAAACATCTTCCCCTTCTTTCAAACTTATTGAGTTTACAATGGCTTTGCCCTGAATACACTTCAGGCCGGCTTCGATAACATTCCAGTCGGACGAGTCTATCATCAATGGCAAACGTGCAATATCAGGTTCTGATCCAAGAAGATTAAGGAATTGCACCATTTCCTTTGGTGCATCCAGCATTGCATCATCCATATTTATATCAAGGATCTGTGCACCACCGTCCACCTGGTTTCTCGCAACAGATAATGCTTCTTCATACTTTTCTTCATTAATAAGTCTTGCAAATTTCCTGGATCCACTAACATTGGTACGCTCACCAATATTGATAAAGTTGCTTCCTTGATAAACAATAAGAGGTTCCAGTCCACTTAATCTTAATTTATTTGATTGTTCAGGTATTCCCCTAACATTGGTCTCAGAAGCAAGGTCTGAGATTTTCTTGATATGATCAGGAGTAGTCCCACAACAACCACCAATAATATTTACATATTCATTATCAAGAAAATCCTTCATTTGCATAGCCATGTTTTCCGGCGACTCATCATATTCACCAAATTGATTTGGTAAACCGGCATTCGGATGCACACTCACATAAAAAGGGGACTTTTCTGATAGTTCTTCCAGGAAAGGACGCAATTCCTTAGCACCAAGTGAACAATTAAGTCCAATACTTAAAAGATCAATGTGAGAAAGTGAATATAGAAATGCTTCCGTTGTTTGGCCAGATAAAGTCCTTCCGCTGGAATCAGCAATAGTAACTGAAACCATTACAGGTATCTTAATCTTTCTTTCTTCCAGCAATTCATCAATCGCATACAAAGCAGCCTTGGCATTCAGTACATCAAAAACCGTTTCTACCATCAATATGTCCACTCCACCATCTATTAATCCCCCAACCTGTTTTCTATAACAATCATGAAGGTCATCAAATGTAACAGCACGGAAGGCGGGATCATTAACATCTGGCGACATGGAGGCGGTTTTATTGGTAGGACCAATTGAACCTGCGACAAAGCGTGGCTTTTCTGGATTCTGTTGAGTAAATTTCTCTGCTGCCTCCACAGCTAATTTTGCTGCTGCAACATTCATCTCATAAACCTGATCCTGCAAATCATAATCAGCCATGGAGATGCTGTTGGCGTTGAAGGTATTGGTTTCTATAATATCAGCACCAGCTTCAAGATATTGCTCATGAATTTTCCTGATTATATCCGGTTGTGTAAGACTGAGCAAATCATTATTTCCTATAAGGTTTTGCGACACCTCTTTAAACAGCTCCCCCCGAAAATCTTCTTCTTTAAGATTTTCTTTTTGTATCATGGTCCCCATGGCACCATCCAGGATCAGCACTCTTTGTTTAAGCTCTTTATATATATATATTTTAGTCATTGATTTCCTTAGGTATTCTTTGCAAAGATAAGGTTTCCTGCTAACGGAAGAAATTTCCTGCTATGTTTTGCAGTTTCCCAATAATTTCCTAATTTTGCAAGCTCAAAAAATAAAACGATATAAAATATGGAAAAAATGACCGTTCAGGATAAAGTAAATTATAAAGTTGCCGATATCTCTCTTGCTGAGTGGGGAAGAAAAGAAATTGACATTGCAGAAAAAGAAATGCCAGGCTTATTAGAGATCCGAAATAAATATTCAAAAGAAAAACCATTAAAAGGTGCAAGAATTACTGGTTCGTTGCATATGACCATTCAAACTGCTGTGCTAATTGAAACGCTTGTTGAACTTGGTGCAGATGTGAGATGGGCAAGCTGTAATATTTTCTCAACACAGGATCATGCTGCCGCTGCAATAGCTGTTAAAGGTATTCCGGTTTTTGCATGGAAAGGTGAAACATTGGAAGAATATTGGTGGTGTACTATGCAGGCATTAAGTTTTCCGGGAAATAAAGGCCCTCACCTTATTGTTGATGATGGTGGTGATGCAACTTTAATGGCTCATAAAGGCTACTATATTGAAAAGGATCCATCACTGCTTAATGAAAAGACTTCAAATGCAGAGGAAGAGGCAATATTAAAACAACTCCAAAAAGTATATGTTGAAGATAGTACAAAATGGCAAAGGATGGTGGAAGAATGGAAAGGTGTTTCTGAAGAAACTACTACAGGAGTACATCGACTATATCAAATGCAGGAAGCCGGGAAATTACTTGTCCCTGCTATTAATGTTAATGATTCCGTAACGAAATCAAAATTTGATAACCTCTATGGTTGTCGCGAATCACTTGCCGATGGTATCAAGAGAGCTACTGATGTTATGATCGCAGGAAAAGTTGTAGTTGTTTTAGGCTATGGTGACGTTGGTAAAGGATGTGCAGCTTCTATGAGATTTTATGGTGCCAGAGTTATTATAACAGAAATTGATCCCATATGTGCACTCCAGGCATCAATGGAAGGTTTTCAGGTACGTACTCTGGAAGAAGCATTGCCAGAAGGGAATATATATGTTACTACCACAGGAAATAAGGACGTTCTTACAGCAGAGCATATCTCAAAAATGAATGACCAGTCAATTATTTGTAATATCGGGCACTTTGACAACGAAATTCAGGTTAGTGAGCTTGAAAAATGGCAAGGGATTAAAAAGTTAAACATCAAGCCACAAGTCGACAAATACACTTTTGAAAATGGTCATGCTGTTTTTCTGCTTGCTGAAGGGAGACTTGTTAATCTTGGATGCGCCACAGGACACCCTTCTTTTGTTATGAGTAACTCCTTCTCAAATCAAACACTGGCTCAAATCGAACTTTGGAATAAAGACCATGAAACTGATGTTTCCCGCTTGCCAAAACAACTCGATGAGGAAGTAGCACGCATGCACCTTAAACACGTTGATGTACATTTAACAAAAATGACCAAAGAACAATCCGATTATCTTGGAGTCCCTATCGAAGGGCCGTATAAACCAGAGCATTACAGATACTAAGTTTGAAGTTTGGAGTTTGGAGTGCCTAGAGTTAATTAAATATTTATGAATTTGGCGAAGCGAGGACGCTTCGATGAACTAAGACTAGATACAGGAATTTCTTCAACTCCAAACTCCAGGCACTCTAAACTTTAGGCACTTTTAATTATAAACTCTTAGAAGAGAATTCACCGGATCATATTGGGTTCGATATTGCAATAAGGGGATAGTAGCCGGCCCCTTGGTTGGAATACCATCAAGCAAGAGAAAAGTAGAACCACAACAGGTATCAATAGCCAATATCTGTGATCCGGGATCAATATATAATTTTGAACAAATCTTTTCAGGATCGTATGTACATGTACGTTCAAAAGCTATAAATTCTTCGAGCGATGCCCGGTAAATAATTACACCACGATAACCTCCCGTAAACACCTCAACATCACCAACATTATTCAGGTTATTAAATTTTGGGTCAATAGTGAAGTCTACAAAAACATAGGGAATATTTAATTTGTCTTCCTCATCTTTATTGCAAGCCAAAATGATCAATGCTGAAATAGCTGATATTACAAATAATGAAACAATTTTCCTGAATGAATTCATGATATAAATTCAAGTATCAAAACAAAAGTAATAATTTACATCTATTTAATGTTATTATTTAAGTATTATTGTATTTTTAATTTGTAAATTACAAAGGACTTAAATTGTTTTTTATTTAGATGATTTTATATACAATTTGTAATTTTAGACATTCGTAATTCTAGTCACTTTTCAGCATGAAATACAAATCTATTATCATTATCATCATAGTTTGCCTTGTGTCATTAAATTTTGTAGCAAGTTGCAAGAGTTCCCATGCTTATAGTCAGCAAAAGGAAATTGAAAAAAGAAAGACTCAAAGAAAAAAAGAAACAGAATTACAATACAAGAACGCTGTTAAACAACATCAAAATATACAAACAAAGGAAACCAGGAAAAGAATGAAGAAAACTCAAAAAAGGTCTGGCAAAATTAACAAGCCTAAGAAAAAAACATTCTTTTTATCACGGTGGTTCAGTAAGGATAAATGCCTTGATTAATTCTTCTTAACAATATGTTGTATGTCAAACATAATATAGTATTCCGTTTTTTCAGTCTGTTTATATTAGTTATTTCTTCTCAGACAGTTCTTCCTCAGGAAAATCCTGATATAAGCTTTAACTGCATAGCAACAGAGAATTTCATAATTGAAAAGGGCCTTTCACAAAACACTGTACGGACAATTATCCAGGATAAAAAGGGATTTTTATGGTTTGGAACATGGGACGGATTAAACAAATATGACGCTTATAAGTTCATAATCTATAATAAAGAAAACGGTTTGAGCAATACAGGCATACATTGTTTATACGAAGATGAAAATGGTGTAATATGGATTGGGACAGAAAACGGACTTAACAAGCTTATGCGTTCCTCTCAAAAAATAATTCAATATTTTCATGACCCCGGAAATCCTAACAGCATCACTAATAATAAAATTCATTCTATTGTTGAAGATAATAATGGGAAATTATGGATAGGTACTGAAAGAGGATTGAATCAGTTTGATCCGGTAAGCGAAAAATTTACACCATATTTACACAAACCTCAAGATAATACCAGCCTCAGAAGCAATAGGATCACCAAGTTGTATTTTGATAATCAGGAATCTTTATGGATAGGTACATATTATGGCTTGATAAAATTTGATATATCTACGCAAATGCTTAGCCGTTTTTACAATCGACCAGAAGATTCATTGAGCCTGAGCAATAATCTTATCAGAACAATTTTTCAGGATCGCTCGGGAGTTTTATGGATAGGAACTGAAGAAGGATTAAACAAATTTGATTATAAAACCCAACAATTTACAACATACACTAATGATATAAATAATATTAACAGCTTAAGTAATAATAAAGTATATGCACTCTATGAAGATAATGAAAAACTGTTGTGGATAGGTACATACGGAGGAGGAGTTGATATTTTTAATAAAAAAAATAATACTTTCAATCATTATAAACATAGTGCTGACAATATAAACTCACTAAGCAATGATAAGGTCTATTGTATATATGAGGACAAAAACGCAAATATCTGGATAGGAACATACAGCGGAGTTAACAAAGTTGACAGATCTTCATCTAAATTTCGCCACTTTACACATATACCCAGAGAAGACAATTGCCTAAGCAGCAAAATTGTATGGTCCTTTTATGAAGACATTACTGGAGTAGTGTGGATAGCTACCAACAATGGCATCAATCTCTATAATAAACAAAGTGGAGAATTCAGTTTAATTAAAAAAGAAAAGTATCAGCAAAACAGTTTATCAAGTAATAATATCAAAACAATTTTTAAAGACAAAGAAGGAATTTACTGGATAGGAACTGAAAATGCCGGCATTGACAGACTGGATGTGAAAAATTGGGAATTTGAGAATTTTCAACATCTCCCAAATAATAAAAACAGTTTATGTGACAACAGTATCTGGATAATATTCGAAGATAGTAAGGGATATCTGTGGATTGGTACTGATAATGGATTATCCAAATATGACAGCAAGAATCATAAGTTTACAAATTTCAGGCATGATCCACTCGATTCCAATACTATTTGCGGGAATACGGTATATTATGTTTATGAAGATACTGATGGAAAATTATTTTTTTGTACAAAAAATGGTCTATGTACTTATAATAAAGATCTTGATAACTTTTTCACGCATTCATTTAAAAAAGATAATGACAAAATAATAAAAGATCTCAGGATAATGTCCATGCATAAAGATAAAGAAGGCATATTCTGGTTTGGAACCATGGGCGAAGGCTTACTTAAATATGATCCAAACAAGCAAGTCTCAAAATTCTATACAAAAAAACACGGACTACCAAATAATATTATCTATGCCGCTCTTGAAGATGATAGTTCAAAGCTATGGCTAAGCACAAATTGGGGATTGTCGAAATTTAACAAAAAAACTGAAAGTTTTAATAATTATGATATTGAAGATGGGATACAAAGTTACGAATTTAATGGAGGAGCTGCATATAAAAGCCCAACCGGCGAGATGTTTTTTGGCGGGATGAATGGCTTCAATTCATTCTTCCCTGACGAAATAAAACCAAATGAAAATATCCAAACATTGGTTATCACTGCACTTAAAATATTTAATAAAGAAACTAATATGGAGTATTTTGATGGTGACACTATCAGGTTAACATATAAGGACAACTTTTTTTCATTTGAATTTTCTGCTTTAGACTATAAAAACCCCTTAAAAAACAAATACCAATATATACTTGAAAATGTTGATAAAGATTGGGTTAAAACGGATGCGTCACAACGTTATGCTGAATATAAAAACACAAGAGCAGGGACATATACTTTCAAAGTAAAAGCTTCTAATAATGATAAAGTCTGGAATGATGAGGGAATATCATTAACAGTGGTTATAATACCTCCATGGTGGAATACCATATTGTTTAAAATATTGCTCGCTTTAGTTATAGGTTTTAGTATTTTGTTTTCTATTAATCAACGATTTAGAGCATTAAAGAGAAAACATAAAAAGGAAAAGAATGTGCTTGCTATTAAACAACAGCTAATGGATCTGGAACGAAAATCCTTGCGCCTGCAAATGAATCCGCATTTTATTTTTAACTCATTAAATTCTATTCAAAGCTTCGTTGTTTCTAATAATTCGGAAAAAGCGATACACTATCTTGCTAAGTTTTCAAAGCTTATGCGAATGATCTTACAAAACTCACGTGAAACATATATTGCATTATCAGAAGAACTTAAATCTCTCAGGTATTATATGGATATGGAAAAGTTAAGGTTTGACAATAAATTTGATTATGATATTGATGTAGATCCAAATATTGACACAGATTTTACGGGAATACCTCCAATGATCCTCCAGCCGTATATAGAGAACTCAATAATTCATGGATTAATAAATAAAAAAGGGAAAGGAATGATCAACATCAATTTTCAGTTGATGGATACTTCTATCTTATGTACAATTCAGGATAATGGTATTGGCAGAGAAATGGCAATGAAAATAAGAGATGAATCGGGCTTAAAAAGAAAATCCAGGGGTATGCAGATAAATAAAGAACGACTTGATATATTGAGCAAACAAAGTTCTGAGCAATTCCTTGTTAATATTTGTGATCTAAAAAATGATTCCGGTGAAGCGGAAGGAACAAGGATTGAGCTCAGGATATTTTTTAAAGAACTATGACAGTCGGCAGTAGCCAGTATGCAGTAACTAGTCAAAATAAATCAATTAATGGCTACTGGAGACTTGTTTGTATTATTAATCCATAGCTATGATTAGAAGTATAATTATCGAAGATGAGCTAAAATCAAGAGATGTCCTAAAAAGCCTCCTTGAAAGATATTGCAGTTATGTTGAAGTACTTGCGGAAGCTGAGGGTGTTGCTGATGGAATTGAGAAAATTAAAAAACATAAACCTGATGTTATCTTTCTCGATATCCAAATGCCTGACGGAAGTGGATTTAGATTGCTTGAAAAACTTGACAAAATAGATTTTGATGTAATTTTCACAACAGCCTTTGATCAATATGCAATCAGAGCATTTAAATATAGTGCATTGGATTATTTACTCAAACCAATATCTCCTGACGATCTTATCAATGCCGTTGAAAAAGTACGGAAAAGAAAATTAGATAAGCATCTTAATCGAAATATTGAAGTTCTCCTTGGTAATATTAATAAGCCTGAAAAAGAACCACCTAAAATTATACTTTCAACTTCCGACAAAATTCATGTTGTTGATGTTAATAATATTATCAGGTGTGAATCAGACAATTATTACACCCGGTTTTTTTTCAGGGAAGGCGCTCCAATTCTTATATCAAAAACCTTAAAGGAAAACGAAGAATTACTTTCTGATTATAATTTTATCCGTCCACATAAATCTCACCTGATAAATATAAATTACATTAAGACTTTTTTGCGAATTGATAACGGATATATACAAATGACAGATGGTAGCAAAATTCCTGTCTCAAGAAGAAAAAGAGAAAAAATTATGGAAATCATAAACCACCTTCAAATATAATTGTTTTTTGTAGAGATGTTGCATGCAACATCTCTACAAAAAACAATTTATCCCACCGTTAACTGATTTTTTTCTGCCGTTAACTGATTTCCCCTTTTAATTTTACTACTTTTGTGATAATTTTATTGTGAATCTATTTTGTATTTTCAACTCTAAATTTATATTTAAATAACTAATCACTAACAAAATGGAAGACTTTTTATATATACTACTCCTGCTAGCATGGGTCGTTTTTTCAATCTATAATAAGAACAAGAAAAAGAAGCAACCAGCTACATCCAAAACGCCAATACAACATGATGAAGGCTATGAGCCTGCTCCTCAAAGACCTAAGTCAATCCTGGAACAAATTCTGCTTGGCAAGGAACCTGAACCAATTCCTTACGAAGAACAAGCTTCAGATTTACAACTTAATGACAATTTTGAAGACGAAGTTGTAAAACAAGATAGTAATAAAGAAATCTCAGATGCTGAAATAGCTGCCAAATATGATTTTGACCCAGCCAAAGAGGGTTATTCATCAGATGTATCATATGGCGAGATAAATGATTCGCCTAAAGGAGAAGATAGCAAAAAGGAAATTGATTTTGATCTGAGGCAAGCGGTAATTTTTTCAGAAATACTTAAACGACCATATGCCAATTGAAGATTTTTAATCTTTAGAAAATTTTGTTTGGATAATAAAGTATTTTCTTGTTATATTTACCCACTTTTTTAGAGCACAAAATACATCACACATAAATTTACATTCTATGTTGAAAAAAATACTCTTTACAGTTGGAATATTACTATCAGTCAGCACATTAGTGTTTTCTCAATCCGGTACACTTAAGGGTAAAATCATTGATAAGGAAACAAATGAACCCATTGCCTTTGCAAATATTGTTATTGAATCTGGTGGCAAACAGATGGGAGGAACAACCTCAGACTTTGATGGAAATTATACCATTAAACCAATTACTCCCGCAAAATATGATTTAAAGGCAACTTATGTTGGATATAAATCGCTTTTGATCAGGGGAGTAATTATCAACTCCAATAAGATTACTTTCCAGGATATTACAATGGAATCAACTGTAGTTCAAATTGAAACGTTTGAAGTATTCGATTACAAAGTACCTCTTATTGATAAAGATAAAACATCAACCGGAGGAACAGTTACTGCAGAAGAAATTGCAAAAATGCCTAACAGGTCTGCCAACGCAGTAGCAACAACTGTTGGAGGTGTTTTCTCTGCTGATGGAGAGAGAGGAAGTGTAAGAGGTCAGCGTGCTGAAGGTACTGTAATGTATATTGACGGTATCAGGGTGAGAGGTTCCTCAAGCCTGCCACAATCTGCTATTGAAGAAGTTTCAGTTATTACAGGAGGATTACCTGCACGCTATGGTGATGCAACCGGTGGTATTATTAATGTAACTACAAGAGGGCCATCCAGGATCTTCGGTGGTGGAATTGAGCTTCAAACATCCCAATTCCTTGATGCCTTTGGCTATAACAGGGTTGGCCTTAATGCTACCGGACCGCTACTGTTAAGTAAAAAGGATCCTACTAACACTATCTCTTTATTAGGGTTTTTTGTTGCCGGAGATTTTATTTATAATCAGGATGGCAGGCCTACTGCCAACGGTATCTATAAAGCTAAAGATGATGTAATTGACAATTTAACTGCAACACCATTACTCCCATCAGGAACAGGTACAGGTTCTGTTCAGGCGGCTGAATTCCTTAGAGAAAGTGATCTGGAATTAGTTAAAGCAACTCAAAATACTTCAAACTACTCCCTTAATTTATCAGGTAAAATAGATGTCAGAACTTCAAAAACTATCAATTTAAGCTTTGGAGGATCCTTAAATTACTTTAAAGGAAACAGCATTGGGAGTTTCTCGCGCTCCCCCAATTATCTTTTAAACTTTGATAATAATAGCGAAACCACAAGTACTAGCTGGAGAGTGTTTGGGAAATTTACTCAACGATTCCCTACAGCAAAAGAAAGTAAGTCGATTGTTAAAAATGTATATTATACAATTGATGTGAACTATTCCAGGGTTAATAATAAAACCCAGGACCCGTCACATGAAGACAGGCTGTTTAATTATGGCTATATTGGTAAATATACAACTTATAAAGAGAATGCTTATGAATATGGAATAGATACAGTTTATGATCCAAATAAAGAATTTTGGCTGCTTACCGGATTCAGAGATACTTTATATGATTTCCAAAGAGCTGAGATCAATCCGGAACTTGCTAATTATACATCCCAGTATTATAACTTATACAATGATCCTTTAGGGCATTATCAGAATTCTACGCAGGTACAACTTGGTGGTGGTTTGCTCAACGGAGAAGGGCCTAATTCTGTTTATGGTTTATATTCCAATATCGGAACTCAATATAACGGATACAATCAGGGCGAATTTTCCCAGATAGGAATAAACGCAAATGGTTCCGCTGATATCGGCAACCATGAAATTCAATTCGGTATACAGTACGAACAACGTGTAGACCGGTTTTATGGGTATGGGCCTGTTGGATTATGGTCAATGATGCGTGGCCTGACAAACTTCCATATTGAACAGCTGGATAAAGAAAATCCAATCAGGGTTGTGAATGCCCAGGGCATTCCAATGGATACAATTATCTATAACCGGAAATTTGATGCAAACTCTCAACGTGTATTTGACTATAACCTCAGGAAATCTATTGGCCTGAATCCATACGGAACCGATTGGATTGACATTGATTCCTATGATCCTAATTCATATACTATAAGCTATTATGATGAAAATGGTGTAATGAAAACTGCCAATCTCGAAGGCGACCTGGATATTAATATGTTCAGTGCTGATGAATTATTAAATAATGGTAATAATTCATTGGTTGGATATTATGGCTACGATTATACAGGAAAAAAACTTAATTCAAAACCAAGCTTTGAAGATTTCTTTTATAACACTGATGATAATGGTAATTACACACGCGACAGAGGTGCTTTTGAACCTATCTATACCGCTGCATATATCCAGGATAAATTTGCATTCAAAGATCTTATCTTCAACCTTGGACTTCGTATCGACCGTTTTGATGCTAACCAAATGGTATTAAAAGATCCTTATCTCCTGTATGAAGCTAAAACCGTTAAAGAAGTTAATGACTTGGGCGATCATCCTCAAAATATGGGTTCTGATTATATCGTTTATGTAGACCGACAAAATAATCCTACCCTCATTAAAGGATATAGAAATGAAAGTACATGGTATAATGAAGATGGAGCGGAAATTATTGATCCAAGTGCGCTTGATGCCGGTAGTGGAGTAACTCCATATCTTGTTGACCCATCGCAGGAAGCAATAACTCCTTCCGTTTTTGAAGATTACCAACCTCAGATCAGTGTTATGCCTCGAATTTCATTTTCATTCCCTATCTCTGATGAAGCATTGTTCTTTGCACACTATGATGTCCTGGCACAAAGACCAATGGGTCGTGTTCAGCTTGATATTACTGATTTTTATTTTATAGAAAGTAAAACAAATGATAATCTGTACCCCTTCAACAATCCAAACCTGAAACCTACAAGAACAGTAGATTATGAGTTAGGCTTCCAGCAAAAGCTTAGTAATACATCATCTCTAAACCTTTCCGCCTTTTACCGTGATATGAAAGATCAGATACAGGTTTACAGATTTAGTGGTGCTTATCCAAGATCTTATTATTCATATAATAATATTGACTTTGGAACTGTTAAGGGCCTTACCATTTCATACGACCTGAGAAGGACTAACAATGCAAGGATCAGGGCAGCCTATACACTGCAATTTGCCAATGGTACCGGTTCAAGCGATGAAACGGCCAAGAGCCTCGTTACTTCAGGCCAACCTAACCTAAGAACGGTTAATCCACTTGATTATGACCGCCGCCATGCCTTAAACCTGGTGTTTGATTATCGTTTTGCTGAAGGGAAAAAATACAACGGTCCAAAAATCACAAAGAAAATCAAAGGAACTGACAAAATTAAAACTGTTGAGGTGCTAAGCAATACAGGTTTCTCCCTTACTGTTAATGGCGGATCCGGAACACCTTACAGCAGATCCAGCCGGGTAGGAGTTAACCAACTTTGGGGTAGCGTCAATGGCTCAAGGTTACCATGGCAATTCAGACTGGATCTCAGGGTAGATAAAGATTTTATAATTGCAATGGGAGAAGATAAAGAAAAACCAAGAAATACTCATTTAAATGTTTATTTCCAAATACTGAATCTCCTGAACACTAAGAATATTATGAGAGTGTACAGATATACAGGAAATCCTGATGATGATGGATATCTTGCTGCCGCTGAGTTCCAGGCTGAAATCGAAGCACAAACTGATCCACAGTCATACAGAGATCTCTATGCTATTCAAATTAATAATCCTTCAAATTATAGTTTGCCAAGAAGAATACGTTTTGGTGTAATCTTTAATTTCTAACATCTATTATTTAATATCTCTTTATTTGTATTAATAACATTAGAAGTACAAAATAGAATTTCAAAATAAAAACTGAACAATCAAGAATACTTAAAATACATACATCATGAAAAATGTCTTTCGTTTGCTAATAATTTTCCTTTTTTGCATAATACTAACAGAAAGCTCTTATGCATATAAAAATCCTAATACAAAGGGATCGAAAGGAAATCACAAGGCTACTGCTGCAGGATGTGCTGCAGCTGCAGGTTTTACCGATCTTAACATTAATAATGTAAGGGCACGTATTAATACAGGCGGTGATATGTGGTGGGATTTGCTGGATGTTGCCAAGTATTATATTCCTGCATCTGAACTTACAACCTCTATGTACTCAGCATCTTTATGGATTGGGGGGCTTGATGTAAATGATCAGTTGAAGCTTGCAGCTCAAAGATACAGGGGTCATGGAAATGATTACTGGCCAGGCCCCTTAGCAAAGGATGGAACAGCTGCTGTTGATGAAGAAACATGTACCAAATACGACAAGTTTTTTCGCATGAACAGATCTGAAGTTGATGAATATCTTGCATGGTGGAATTCCGGTATCTACGATAATGAACATGGAACCACTACACAAGCAGATAACTACCCCAACTATACCATTCCTGCATCTATACTGGAATGGCCTGCTCACGGAGATATTACAAAAAATCAAAGTTATTACCTTGCTCCTTTCTTTGATTATAATGGTGATGGCGATTATGATCCTAATCAGGGAGACTATCCATATTATGATATTACAAATGCATTATGCCCTTCACTTCTTCCTTACGGAACTCCACTTGAAAAAACAATGGAAGGTAATGGAATACTTGTCGACCAGATTATTAAAGGTGACCAGACGCTTTGGTGGGTATTTAATGATAAAGGTAATATTCACACTGAAACCCAGGGAGCTGCAATTGGTTTGGAAATCCGGGCACAGGCTTTCGGTTTTGCTACCAACGATGAAATTAATAATATGACCTTTTATAGCTATGAGATAATTAACCGCTCCACTTTCCGTCTTACTGAGACTTACTTCAGTCAATGGGTTGATACAGACCTTGGAGATGCCTGGGACGATTTTGTAGGTTGTGATGTTGGCAGAGGCCTTGGTTATTGTTATAATGGGAAAGCAGTAGATGGCTCAGGACGTCCTTCTGATTACGGAACCCAGCCTCCGGCTATTGGGGTCGACTTTTTTCAGGGCCCTTATATGGATCCGGATGGCCTGGATAACCCTGAAATTGGTCCAGACGGAAATCCCCTGTGCGATGTTAGTATTAACGGTATAAACTTTGGAAATAATATTATCGATGATGAACGCTTTGGAATGAGACGTTTTGTTTATCATAATAATACAGGAGGATTTTGGGCTATGACTGATCCTGAGGTCGCTGCTGAATATTATAATTTCCTCAGAGGTATCTGGAAAGATGGTATAAAAATGAAATATGGTGGAAATGCACATCCAAATTCACAATCAACAGATCTGGACTGTGATTTTATGTTTCCTGCCGATACAGACCCATGTAACTGGGGAACAGGAGGAACACAACCCACCGGCTATGCAACAGGAGCCGGCGGTACTGGAATTTACTGGACTGAAGAAAATGTTGGCAACCAGCCTTATGACAGACGGTTTATGCAGTCTGCAGGGCCATTTGCACTTGAACCAGGTGCCGTTAATTACATCACTGTAGGTATTCCCTGGGCAAGAGCTACAAACGGCGGGCCCTGGGCATCAGTGGAACTTCTTAGAGTTGTGGATGATAAATGCCAGAAATTATTCGACAACTGCTTTAAAGTGGTTGATGGCCCAGATGCACCTCAGCTTATTGTTCAGGAACTCGACAGGGAAATAATTCTTTATATAGATAATCCTATTACTTCAAATAACTATAAAGAAAAATATGAAGAATATGATCCAAATATTACTTCTCCTGATACTATCCCACCGGATCAAAGATATGATTCTACATATAACTTTGAAGGATACCAGATATTCCAGCTGAAAGATGCATCAGTTTCAGTTTCTGAGCTTCATGACCCTGACCGTGCAAGACTTATTGCTCAATGCGATATCCAGAATAGAGTCGGACAATTAGTTAACTATTATTTCAATCAGCAATTAAATGGAAATGTACCTGTTGAGGAAGTAGATGGAGCAGATAATGGAGTAGTACATTCTTTCAGGATCCTTACTGATGAATTTGCAACACAAGACAGGCGCCTTGTAAACCATAAGCAATATTACTACATGGCTATTGCCTATGCATATAATGAGTATCGCCCATACTCTCAGGATCCGGGTGTCCTTAATGGATTATACGGTCAAAAACATCCTTATCTGGCAGGCCGTAAAAGTTCTGCAGGACCTATTACATCTGTAACCGGAATTCCTCATATCACTTCTCCTGAAGCAAGTGGAACAATTTTAAATTCCAGCTATGGCGATGGTCCTGAAATTACACGCATTGAAGGGCAGGGTAATGGTGGTTTGATTATCAATATGTCAAAGCAATCAATTGATGAGCTGATGAGTTTAAGCTCTCCTCCTTTCCGTATTGATAATCCGGTTTATGAAAAATCATACGGCCCCGTTAATATTAAGGTTGTAGATCCTTTAAAAGTTGTGAGTTCCGATTTCATACTGAAATTTGATAGCTTATTTGCAGTAAAGAGACAACATGTCTCAGATAACGGATTAATTATTTCGGGAGGAGATACTGCAACAGTATATTCAGCAACATGGACATTAGAATCAATCGACCTTAATAAATCCTACAAATCTGAAACTGCCATAGATATTAATAATGAACAACTCTTGCTTGATATCGGGCTCTCTGTACAGCTAAACCAGGTCTACGAACCTGGACCATATCATGTTGGCATGATACCTGATTATTCATCAAGTTACAAAGCCTGGGCTGTTTTAGCTCAATATAATGGTCTTCTTGAGTCTTCAATGGAATTTGCTGACAGTACTAAATTCTGGTTGTACGGAGTTCCGGATAATGATAATCCCGGCCCTTACAACTGGATACGCTCTGGAAATCTTTCAGATGAAGACACTCCTGAAAATAATGACTGGAATATGTCATCAGATCCGGCAATTATTTATGACCCTGAAGAAGATTATGAAAAAGTTGTCTTTGGATTATGGGGTCCCTATAATATGACTTCCTATTATAAAAGTAGTATTTCTGGCGGACTGACCCAGGGTAATGAAGCACCTGCATATAGTGTTTTTTCAAAAAACAAGTGTAAAATGTCGAATCTTGCAAGTGTTGATATTGTTATTACTGATGATAAAACAAAGTGGACACGGTCTCCTGTCATAGAAATGGCCGCAGATCCATTGCTCTCTGATGGTGGTGTTAAGCGTTTCTATTTAAGATCCGGAAAATCTATTAATGTTGATGGAGAAACTGATGTTACAAGCAGTGACCCATTTTACAATTCTAACTTTATTGACACCACAGGTATGGGATGGTTCCCGGGTTATGCAATAAATGTTGAAACAGGCGAACGGCTGAATATTGTATATGGTGAAAATTCATGGCTATCAGGTGAAAACGGTAGAGATATGATGTGGAACCCAACAGGTAATTTCGTTTCTGATCTTGGACAAACTTTATGGGGTGGAATGCATTACATTTATGTTATGGGTCATAACTACGATAAAAACGATTCCTTATTAAGTTGCCCGGCTTACGATTATGGAGATTTCATGTTAAGAAACCTGAAATTTGTTCATCCATCACCTGCAATTGAATTTATTAATCGTTCAAAAGTATTTTCCAATGCTACGTGGGTAAATATCCCTATTTCATTTGATGAGGAAAACTTTTTGTCGAACGATGTTAATATAAGGATTAGAATAGCTAAACCATATGCACAAAATTATGCCAGCAAATTCGATACAGCTGCTAATCCTCAAAATAATGACATCCCGATGTACTCGTTCAGCACAGAAAATATAGCTGTACAAACAAATGCAGGAGAAGCCGCTGTAACTGCATTGGACATTATTAATGTTGTACCAAATCCTTATTACGGTTTCTCAGGATATGAATCTGATCAGTTGGATAACAGGGTTAAAATAACAAACCTCCCTGAAAAATGTACAATCACTATTTATAATATCAGTGGAACATTAATAAGACAATTTACAAAAGATGATATTTCTACTGCTGTTGATTGGGATCTGAAAAACCAAGCAGGCATTCCAATCGCAGGTGGTATTTATCTTATCCATGTAAAAGCAAATGGCGTCGGTGAAAAAATATTAAAGTGGTTTGGAGCATTACGACCCGTTGACTTAAATGCATTCTAATAAATCTGCAAAAAAACGAATTGACAACAATAATATAAGAAAAATGAAAAATATTTTGAACTATTTAATTGGTGTGATCTTTATCGGCTTGCTAATTTTCCCTGTCAACATTGTCTATTCAGGCAATAAAGATCGATCAGGGCAAGCCGGTGCCTCAGAATTGCTTATCAACCCATGGGCGAGAAGCTCAGGCTGGGGCGGAGTAAATACTGCCAGTGTCAGAGGACTGGAATCTATGTATAACAATATCGCAGGTTTGGCATTTACTGAAAGATCCGAAATTATTTTCTCTAATACTCAGTGGTTAAAAGGCTCAGATATCAATATCATGTCATTTGGCTTTGCACAACGTATAGGCGAATCAGGTGTCCTTGGATTAAGTATTATGTCGATGTCATTTGGTGATATAGAAGTTACAACTTACGATCATCCCGACCCTTCTGAAGGTAGTATCGGGACATTCTCTCCAAGCATGATGAATATTAATATTGGATATGCAAAGACATTCTCAAATAGTATTTATGGTGGAATAAACATCAAGATCATCTCAGAAAATATTTCCGATGTTAGTGCTCAAGGTATTGCTATTGACGCAGGTATTCAATATGTTACAGGTGCTACAGAAAATATAAAATTTGGTATAGCTTTAAAAAATATCGGACCTACGATGAGTTTCTCAGGAGATGGAATGTCATTCAGAGGAATTATTCCTGCCCATAATAACGATAATGATCAGTTTACTGTTGAACAAAGATCAGCTGAGTTTGAATTACCCGCATTATTAAATATTGGAGCAGCTTATGATTTTAATATCAATGAAAATCACAAATTAACTCTTGCAGGTAATTTTACATCTAATTCCTTTACAAAAGATCAGTTCATTTTTGGCGCAGAATACCGCCTTAAAACTTATCTTATGCTTAGAGCAGCTTATACCTATGAAGAAGGGATTACAAACAGTGCTGACAGAACAACAGTCTTTACCGGACCAAGTGGCGGTATAACAGTTCAGGTTCCTCTAAATAAAGAAAAAGGAACTAACTTTTCTGTTGATTATTCTTACAGGGCAACAAATCCCTTTAGTGGGACACATAGCATTGGTGCCAGAATTAGCCTGTAAGAAAATAATCATATAAATTTTAATAATCTTCTTTTTAATTGAAGACTCTCTGAATTTGAGAGTCTTCTTGCTTTTTTGATTTAATAAAATAGTAAAACAATACAATGGGGACAATAAAATATTTTACCGAAGAAGGCCTTAAAAAGCTTAAAGATGAATTAGAGCACCTATCCAATGTGGAAAGGCCTGCAATCTCTAAACAAATTGCTGAAGCAAGAGAAAAAGGAGATCTTTCTGAAAATGCAGAATACGATGCTGCTAAAGAAGCTCAGGGGATGCTTGAAATGAAAATATCAAAACTTCAAGAGGTAATTAGTAGTGCAAGAGTATTTGATGAATCTAAAATGGATACATCTAAAGTCCTTCTGCTTTCTACAGTTACTATAAAAAATACTAAAAGCGGTGCCACAATGAAATACATCATTGTCCCCGAAAATGAAGCTGATCTTAAAGCAGGTAAACTTTCTGTAAATTCACCAATTGCACAAGGACTTTTAGGTAAAAAAGTTAATGAAACAACAGAAATTAATGTCCCGGCAGGTACACTGGTTTTTAAAATTGTTGAAATTTCAAGAGAAGGGTAGTGCTCTATTGTATAATTGTTATATTGTTTATTGCCCCTCTGATTGACTCGGCAATTTCCTCAAACTCTTCATGTGAGAATTTTAGTTTTGGTTGTTTAAAATCAATATCATATATAGTATTGAGTGGAATAAGATGGATATGCGCATGGGGAACCTCAAGTCCAACAACTGCAACACCCACTCTTTTGCAAGGTATGACCTTGTCAATCCCAAGGGCAACTTGTTTCGAAAAAGCAAAATACTCCTTCAAATATTCATCTTCAATGTCGAAAATATAATCTATCTCCTTTTTAGGGACAACTAATGTGTGGCCTTTAGCTAGGGGATTAATATCGAGAAATGCATAAAAGTTCTCATCTTCAGTAATTTTATAAGAAGGAATTTCCCCCTGAATGATTTTTGTAAATATACTTGACATAGCAATTTTATTTTATTCAGTTACTTTTTAACAATATAACAATTCGAGTATTATAACATAAAGCCCTGCACGCTTATGAAATACTATTATTTAATTCTATCAGGATTGTCTGCAATAAATTTCTTCCATCCCGAATAATTTTTACCTTCACTCTCAATATTTTTCTGAAAGAAATGACAAACAGCTACTGCAAGCCCATCTGTGGCATCAAGATATTTCGGGGGCTCTTTAATAAGAAGAAGGGTCTGTAACATTGCAGCAACCTGTTCCTTGGAGGCACTTCCTTTCCCGGTAATAGATTGCTTTATCTTCCTTGGACTATATTCAAAAACAGGTACAGAACGATATAAAGCAGCTGCAATGGCAACCCCCTGGGCTCTTCCCAATTTTAACATCGACTGAACATTTTTTCCAAAAAACTGTGTTTCTATCGCAAGTTCATCCGGATTATATTCATCAATAATTCCAAGAGTTGTTTCAAAAATTTTTTTGAGCTTCCGGTAATGATCGCTGTATGCAGATAATTTTAAAATCCCCATGTTTATAAGTTCAATTTTTTTACCTTTATTCAAAATTAAACCATAACCCATAATATTTGTTCCGGGATCAATTCCAAGTATGATTCTTTCTGAACTCATTAAAGTATTTTTTAAACCTAAATGATCAATAATAAAGCAAAAATACATAAATCCTATAATTATTTTATAAATATCATAATACTGCTTGCCGCTTATTTTTTTATTTATTTCCAAATATTTTACCGCCAGGATCTTGATTCAATCCTTTCATTTTTTCAACTTCAAATTCAAAAACCTGAAACCTTAATATTATTTACTCTTGTTGCAATACTGATGCCGGTAAACCTGGGATTGGAATCACGTAAGTGGCAATATTTAATTAGAAAAATTGAAAAGATCTCTTTTTACAAATCATTTATTGGAATCCTGACAGGAATAACAACCAGTATTTTTACGCCAAACAGAATCGGAGATTTTTTTGGAAAGGTCTTTATACTTAAAAATGTAAATCCCTGGAAAGCTATCTTTATTTCAATATTGGGTAGTATAAGTCAATTCATTATTACTTTTTTTCTTGGATCTTTAGGTACTATGATCTTTATAGCAATATTTTCAGATGTAAGCAATTCTTTTTCTGAACTATTTTATTATGGATTATTGTCTATTATACTACTAGTAAATATTTTCCTTTTTCTTTTCTATTTTAATGTTTCCATTGTCACGGATGTTATCATCAGGATAATCCCTGAAAGATGGAAAAGGATAAGGGTATATTTACGTGTGTTTTCTTACTTTTCAACAAAAGAACTATTATCCGTTCTTTTACTGAGCTTTCTTAGATATTGTGTATTTAACTTCCAGTTTTTTCTATTGCTAAGAATATTTTCAATTCATATCGGACTAATGGAAAGTTTAATGATCAGCAGCTGTATTTTTTTTATTTTAGCGTTTATTCCAAGTATAGCACTGGCAGAATTAGGAATTAGAGGATCGGTTGCAATAGCAGTTTTTAGTATGTTTTTTGAAAACAATCAAATTTATTCCGGACAGTATAAGCTGGGAGCAGCGGTTGCTATCACAGTCCTTTGGTTGATTAATATAATTATACCGGCTTTATTGGGTTCTATGTTTGTACTAAAACTGAAATTTTTCAGAAAATGAAATCTATTTAATTATGCATATTACTATATTATATATTCTCTGCATGCTAATATGCATTACTTATGTAATAATGACTATTACAATAAGTTATGGCTGGTATTCCCTTAAAACATACAAGTTATCGGGAAAGGAACTGAGATTAAAAATAAGTGTTATCATAGCTGCAAAAAACGAAGAAGATAACATTGGCAATTGTCTTAATGATCTTATAAATCAAGATTACCCAAAAGAGCTGTTTGAAGTAATTATTGTTGATGATGGTTCCACGGATAATACTTTTAGCATTACTAAATCCTATATTGATGCATTTTCGGTGGAAGGTCCCAAAATAACACTGATAAAATCTGACAAACGGGATCAATTAATTGCAGGCAAAAAAGAAGCCATTCGTTCAGGAATAAACATTTCTTCCGGTGAAATGATCATAACATCAGATGCTGATTGCTGTTTTAAGAGTAAATGGCTTACAATCATCTCAGATTATCTTGAAAATAATGATATTAAATTATTGATTGGAGCTGTTGCTTTCCAAAAAAGTAAAAACATCTTTCATAATTTACAATCTCTGGAATTTCTCAGCCTTATTGCATCAGCTGCCGGCTTTGCCCAGGCAGGTAAACCTATTTTGAGTAATGCTGCGAATTTGTGTTTCAGCAAAGACACTTTTCTTGAAGTTGAAAAATTCAGAACTGATTATGATCATGCTTCCGGTGATGACATTTTTCTTTTACTCCATATTAAAAAGTTTTATGGTGCTTCAAAGATAAAATTCTTAAAAAATTATGATACTGTTGTACACACAGACGCTATATCAAGTTTAAAAGGGTTTTTTTCTCAAAGGATGAGATGGATCTCAAAAAGCCGAAAATATAATGATCCTATTATTACGTTTGTAGTGTACGTTACCTTCTTTTATAATTCATTATTACTAACAGGATTCCTGGTCAGCATATTTCATTACAGGATTTTTTCATTTTTCATAATACTGCTGCTAATAAAGATCATCGCTGATTTGCCGGTTATGGCAGGCATAACTTATTTCAATAAACGTTCCGGTTTGTTATGGTTTTTAATCCCCCTTGAGATTATCAATATTCTTTATGTTGTTATTATTGCTGTTGCAGGATATCTTTTCAAAACGAAATGGAAAAATAAGGATGTTTATTGATTGAGCAGGTTTTTGGCAATCATCAGATCAACATCCCTTGTGATCTTGATATTATCAATATCACCATCAATAAGATGAATTTTTTCACCGGAGGATTCTACAACTGAAGCATCATCAGTAAATGACTTAATATATTCTTGTTGATATGCCTTTTTAAGAATTGAAGATTTAAAGCACTGTGGTGTTTGTATAAGTTTTAATCGTTCTCTGTCAGCGATTTTATAATTCCCATATTCAAATATTCGCACTGAATCATTAACCGAAATTGCAGGAATGGCATTACCATATTTTTCGGCTTCTGAGAAGGCATTCAGAATAAGTTTTGATGAAACAACAGGCCTGACACCATCATGAACTGCAATTAACCCTTCTCCATCAACATATTCAAGAGCATTTTTAACAGACTGAAATCTTGTTTCACCACCTTTAGATAGTGTGTAGGGAACTGAAAAATTGCAGTCATCACATAATTGTTGCCATAATTCAAAGTATTGTTCAGGTAAGGCCAGTACAACTTTTATTTCGGGTATGCAATCATAGAATGCTCTGATACTATGCATCACAACACATTCATCTAAAAGCTTAATAAATTGTTTTGGGATTTCACTCTTGAACCTCTTCCCCCTACCTCCTGCTACAATAATCACATGCCTTTCCATAACTTACTATTTAAGCATTCAATCATTTAAGCATTCATGCATTATAAAATAAGCATTGCATCGCCGTAAGTAAAGAAACGATATTTTTTTTCTACTGCTTCTTTATACGCTTTCATTACAAAATCATATCCTCCAAAAGCAGCAACCTGCATAAGCATCGGTGCTTGAGGTAGATGTAAATTTGTTACCATAGAGGTGGCAATATTAAATTCGTAAGGAGGAAAAATAAATCTATTTGTCCAGCCATCAAAAGGTTTAAGCATACGCGATACAGTTACAGAAGATTCTATTGCCTTCATACAAGTCGTACCTACAGAGCAAACATTCTTTTTTCTTTCTTTAGCCTTATTAACAATATCTGCCATTTCCTGAGTAATTTTCACCTCTTCTGAATCCATTTTGTGCTTTGACAGATCCTCAACTTCAATATTTCTAAAATTTCCTAATCCTGCATGGAGAGTGATCTCGGCAAATGTAACTCCTGAAAGCTCGAGACGTTTCATTAATTCACGACTAAAATGAAGTCCGGCAGTTGGAGCAGCAACAGAACCTTCTTCTTTGGCAAAGATAGTCTGGTATCTTTCCTTATCTTCCGGTTCAATAGATCTCTGATGAATTTTCGGTAAAGGAGTTTCTCCTAAGCTTTGTATTACTCTTTTAAATTCTTCATGCGGACCATCAAAAAGAAAACGAAGTGTCCTTCCTCTTGATGTTGTATTATCAATAACTTCCGCAACTAAAGTTTCATCCTCTCCAAAATACAGTTTATTGCCAATTCTGATTTTCCTTGCCGGATCAACCAAAACATCCCATAAACGTGTTTCAGGATTAAGCTCTCTTAAAAGAAACACTTCAATTTTTGCACCGGTTTTCTCCTTTATCCCATAAAGTCTGGCAGGAAAAACCTTTGTATTATTAATAATAAAAACATCTCCATCATCAAAATAGTTAAGGATATCCTTAAAAACCTTATGCTCAATAGTCTTTGTTTTTCTATCAAGAACCATGAGTTTAGATTCGTCTCTATACTTTGGAGGATGGGCAGCAATTAACTCAGGCGGTAAGTGGTATCTGAATTTTGATAATTTCATAACAAATAAATCTAGTCTTTATAGCTTTTAAAATCTTTTTCTAAATAAAAAAGCGTGCAAAGATACGAAAAAACATGATGTCTGTCAAGTAATTTTCGATATTAAATAGGATTGTTTATTTTATATCCTTCAAATTTTCTTTAAACTCGGCTAGTTCGAGTGCATCTTCAAGCTTGAACTCACCAATACGTGTTCTGCATAAATCTGATAGAAAAGCACCACATTTCATAGTTTCACCAAAATCCCGTGCCAGCGAACGAATATATGTGCCTTTACTACATTCCACGATAAAATCAACTTCAGGTAATTCTATTCTGGTAATATCAAAGCTTTTAATCTCAACAAATTTTGCTTTAAGCTCAACTTTTTCTTCACTACGAGCATATTTGTAAGCTCTTTTGCCATCAATCCATACCGCAGAATATAAAGGGGGGACCTGCTCAATCTTCCCAATAAAACTTTGTGATGTTTCCCTGATAAATTCTTCATTAATATGAGAAATGTCAAATCTTTGATCAATCTCAGTTTCCTTGTCTAATGAAGGTGTAGTGGCCCCTAATGTAAAAGTCCCGATATATTCTTTCCGGAGATTCTGAAATTGCATGATCTTTTTGGTGAACTTTCCTGTACAAATCAATAATAATCCTGTTGCCAGAGGATCAAGGGTTCCGGCATGGCCAACTTTAATCTTTTTTCTCCCGGTATAGTGTTTAATGGCATACCTGACACTGGTAACTACATCAAAAGAAGTCCATCCATGTGGCTTGTTTATCAGTAATAATTCTCCATTTTCAAAATCAAACACCTTTTTCAATTCCGTTAATATTATACGATATTAGATAATATTGCTATTATTCCAACAAGGAAGCAATAGATGGCAAAATAAATTAGATTTCCTCTTTTAACAATTCCGATCATCCATTTGCAAGCAATTAAACCCGATATAAAAGCGGCGATAAAACCGATCAGTAAAGGAATTGCTCCGATACCTGATTCTTTTATCATTTCACCTGAAAATACATCAAGAAGATTCTCTCCCAATATTGGTATCAGAACCATAAGAAATGAGAATCTGGCAACCAGAACTCTTTTGTTTCCAAGCAACAATCCTGTTGCTATTGTAGCACCTGATCTGGAAATTCCCGGCAATACTGCAATGGCCTGAGCTATACCGATAATAATTGCATTAGGACTTGAGATATTCTTGTCGCCGGATTTTACAATATATGTGGATGCCAGGAGTAAGGCAGTTATTATCAACATGCTTCCAACAAATACAACATTCCCCTCACTGAATAACACCTTCACTTCGTCTTTGAAGAAAACACCTATAACAGCAACAGGCATCATCGAAATAATAATCCTGAATAGATATTTTGTCTCTTTATTCCATTTGAACAAAAATAATCCTTTGACAAGTTCCCAAAGATCTTTTTTGAATACTACAATAGTACTTAATACTGTCGCTCCATGAACAACAACAGTAAAACTAAGGCTATCTTTTGTATCAATCCCTAAAATAGCTTTTCCCAATTCCAGGTGTCCACTGCTGCTAACAGGAAGAAATTCAGTTAATCCCTGGATAAGTCCTAAAATCAGTGCCTCTAACCAATTCATATAATAACCCTGCCAAGTGTATAATGCATAATTTGCCCAAAAATAAACAGAATTTATTAATTTCGCTGAAGTAATTAAAAATTATGAGTGTTGAATTATCAATTATAATATTATGCTACCGCTCAGAAGAAGCAATTATTGATTTCGCGGATAAAGCCAAGCAGATAGCGGAAGAGATAAGTAGTAGTTATGAAATTATTCTCGTGGGTAATTACCTGGAAGGCTCTGATGACCGTACAAGAGAAATAGTTCAGCAAATCGCTGCTGGGGATAATTGTTATAAGTGCATATGCAAACAAAAAAAAGGTATGATGAGCTGGGATATGAAAGAGGGATTAGACGCTGCCAGCGGGAAATACCTTTGCGTTATTGATGGTGATGGGCAGTTCCCTTTGGATAGTATTAAAAGGTGTTATCATGAAATAATCAGCAGGAACTATGACCTTGTAAAAACATTTAGGGAAAAGCGTAATGATGGAATTTATCGTAAGTTTATTTCAAGAATATATAACCTGATTTTTTCAATATTGTTTTCTAATTTAAATTCCAGGGATATAAATTCCAAGCCCAAAATTATTTCCAGAAAAGCTTATAGTATGATGAATTTAACTTCTGATGATTGGTTTATTGATGCTGAAATAATGATCAATGTCAGGAAGTTAAAGCTGAAGTTCTTTGAATTTCCTATTGAATTCTACCAACTTTCAGGGCGGCCATCTTTTGTAAAATTTAATGCTATTCTTGAGTTTATCCGAAACCTGATTATTTTCCGAATTAAAGAATTTAAAAAATAATACACAAATGAACTAACTGGTAAACCTCCTGGATTAATCCACAGGTTTTTTCATTATTGCATATATTTCTATTACATATCCTATCAGGATTAAAATCGGGGCAAGTGTTAATCGTCTGAAATTAAAAATATCCTCGCTAAATATATTAGGATCGTCAGAACCTCCTCCAACCATCAGAACAAATCCAACAAGAATAAAGGCTAAGCCAATTAGTAAAAATTTATAGTTCTCACGACCAAAAGCAAATTCCGCTGTTTTACCAGTGGTTTGCGATTTGATCTTTCCAATTGCTGGCTCAGCTTTCCTTTGTTCCTGAACTTTTGATTTTTCTATAGTAGAAGCAGGTTTTAATCCTTCATGAGATACTTTTTTACCGGCTTGCCCGGCACTTTTCTTTTTCTTAGCCATATTATTTATGTTGTTTACTAGTAATATAAATCGTCAGTTTTAATTTTTAAATATTTCCTAACTGCAAGATAGGTCGATAACCATGATATTATTATTCCCAACAGTGTAACAAAACCAAATAAACTTAAAAATAAGTCAATTTCCTGCAGATTGACCATTTCAGGTATCTCTTTCTGTGAAAAATATAAAATTCCAAGCAATAGAATAATAGCAATTAATGCTGCAATCAATCCATGAATAATTCCATTTATAACAAAGGGTCTTCTAATGAAAAACTGTGTAGCCCCAACAAGTTGCATACTTTTTATTAAAAAACGTTTCGAATATACTGATAATCTTATTGTGTTATTTATCAAAGCAATAGAAATAATCAATAGCAATAAACTAAATCCTAAAAGTACAAAGCTGATTTTTTTAATGTTTTGATTTACAAGATGAACCAAAGATTTCTGGTAAAAAACTTCTTTAACATTTGGATTGGATAAAAGTTGTTGCTCAATAATTGCCAGACTATCAATATTTGCATACCTTGCATTCAGTCTTACATCAATAGAAGGAAGTAAGGGATTATAACCAAGAAATCCGATAAAATCTTCACCCAGTTCTTTTGTCAGTTCCTCTGCAGCTCTTTCACTTGTAATATATTCAGTTGATTTAACAAAATTTGTTACATCAAGAAACTTTTGTAATTCTATTATCCTGGCTTCTTTAACATTTTCATTCATTATAATAGAAAACCCTATGTTCTCTTTAACAAAATCCGAAAGCTTTTTTGCATGTAAGGCGATTAAACCTAAAAGGCCTAACATAAAAAGGACAAGGGCAATACTTACAATTGTAGTAAGGTACGATGACCTCAAACGTCTTTTGTTAAATTTAACTTCCTGCTTCGACATGATATATCATTGAATGCAGCGAAATTAGTAAAATTAAATCATAAGCTTAAGGAAATTTTCTTAATTATTGTTAATCAGTGGAATAAAGTGACTAGAGGTATTATGTTTATATTAACTTTGTGAAAAAGCACTAAATGTCTAAAAAGAAAAAGAGACCGAGAAGGAACAAAGAATGGGATGTAGCGCCTGAAATAAATCTTTGCAAAGGGAAACCCTATAAGATTTTTGGTTCGACGGAGATTGACGAGGGTTCCATAAAACAAATGGATACTGCTATGCGATTGCCGATTTCAGTTAAGGGTGCCCTAATGCCTGATGCACATCTGGGTTATGGACTTCCAATTGGTGGCGTTTTAGCAGTTGATAATGGTATTATTCCATACGGAGTTGGAATGGATATTGGCTGTCGCATGTGCCTTTCAGTCTATGATATTCCTGTTTCTTACCTGACCAACAACAGATCAGTGCTCAAACAACTGCTTATTGATAACACTCGTTTTGGCCATGCTGAGTTTGCAAAGCCCGTAGATGATGCAGTAATGGAAAGAAAAGAATTTAATGAAACTGAGTTTCTGAGATCTCTTAAAAGCCTTGCATACAGCCAACTTGGAACTTCTGGCTCTGGTAATCATTTTGTAGAATTTGGAATTATAGAATTCAAAACAAAAGATCCGGAATTTAACCTTCCTCCTGGTAGGTATTTCGGTCTGTTATCACATTCGGGGTCAAGAAGAATGGGTGCCCTCATTGCCCAACATTATACAGCCCTTGCCATGGAAATCTGCAAATTACCCAAAGAAGCCCGTCATCTTGCATGGTTCAGCCTGAATTCTGCTGAGGGGCAGGAATACTGGCAGGCAATGGAGCTTGCAGGAGCTTATTCTTCAGCTAATCATCATCAAATCCATAGAAGATTTTCAAAATCTCTAAATGAAAAAGCAATTTTTATGGTTGAAAATCATCATAATTTTGCCTGGAAAGAAAAGTTGATAAACGGGAAGGAGGTCATTATCCATAGAAAAGGAGCTACCCCTGCAGCTAAAAATATTATTGGCATGATCCCGGGATCTATGACCCTTCCCGGCTTTTTAGTTAGAGGAAAAGGAAATGATGACTCTATGAACTCTGCATCCCATGGGGCAGGAAGATTGCTATCCAGAAAAAAAGCAATTATAACCCTGTTGAAGAGGGATATGAAAAAAGAACTTGATAAATACGGGGTTTCACTTATTGGCGGCGGACTTGATGAAGCACCAATGGCCTATAAAGATATTCATCAGGTCATGAAATATCAGGAAGACCTGGTTGAAATTATTGCCTCTTTCCAACCCAAAATAGTCAGAATGGATGGGCCTGAAAAATTTATTTGAAACTTTTGTTATAAGATTCCCTAACTTCGCAGGCTGAAAATGCTATATGTATATCCTTTTTATTTAATTTTATCAAGAGATGTACATTTTGAAAGCAAGCATGGAACAAAGAGCATAGGTATGGTGTAAAAAAACAAAGTGCTTAAAACTTAAAGAAATATCGCCACAGATTTCTCAGATTAACACAGATAAAAGAATGTTTTTAAATTAGCGCATTCGTGGCTAAGAAAAGCTTCTTTCGATCCTTGATTAGCACCATAATTTAAACCTCTACAGAAACACTACTTTATGTGTTCTCATTTTTAATAGATAAGTAACATGGAATACAACTTCGTTGAAATAGAAAAAAAATGGCAAAGATTTTGGGCAGAGAAAAAATCATTTAAAACCGAAATTGATCATAATAAACCAAAATTCTATGTGCTCGATATGTTTCCGTATCCTTCAGGAGCAGGGTTGCATGTAGGGCATCCACTAGGTTATATTGCTTCAGATATTTACTCAAGATACAAACGTCAAAAAGGATTTAATGTCCTTCATCCTATGGGGTACGACGCCTATGGTTTACCTGCTGAACAATATGCAATTCAAACAGGTAAACATCCGGAGAAAACAACCGGGGAAAATATTCTTCGCTACAGGGAGCAAATGGATAAAATAGGCTTTTCCTATGATTGGGACAGGGAAGTTAAAACCTGTGATCCATTTTATTATAAATGGACCCAATGGACATTCATCCAACTGTTTAATTCATGGTACAATATAAAAACCAATAAAGCCGACAATATTGATCTTCTTATTAGAAAATTTGTAACAAACGGTAATAAGGATATTGACGCTGCATGTGATGAAACTGAAACATTCACTGCTGATGAATGGAAACAAATGAGTGAAAAACAACAGCAGCAAATACTGATGAATTTTCGTCTTGCCTACCTCTCCGACACTTATGTTAATTGGTGCCCCGGTTTAAGTACTGTGCTTGCAAATGATGAAGTAAGAGAAGGCTTTTCTATTCGTGGAGGTTTTCCTATTGAACGCAAGTTAATGCGACAATGGTCATTGAGAATTACTGCTTATTCACAACGATTGCTGGACGGGCTAGACAAGATTGACTGGTCGGACTCGATTAAAGAAATTCAGCGTAACTGGATAGGGCGATCAGATGGTGCTTTGATCAACTTTCCCATTGAAAAAGAAAGTGCAAATAAAGATTATATAAAAGTATTCACAACAAGAGCTGACACTATTTTTGGAGCTACTTTTATCGTTCTTGCCCCGGAACATGAGCTCGTTGACAAACTAACAATTGCTGAAAACAAGGAGCAGATATCAGCATATATCAAAAAAGCAAAGAACAGATCTGAAAGAGAACGAATGGCAGAAGTGAATACAATTACTGGAGTGTTCACGGGCTCATATGCCATCAATCCTATTAGTCACGAGAAAATGCCGATATGGATAGCTGATTATGTTTTATACGGATATGGTACAGGGGCAATTATGGCTGTACCGGCTCACGACAGCCGGGATTATCTTTTCGCTGGCCATTTTAATGTCCCTATACGGGAAGTTGTTTCAGGTGGTGATATCAGTAAAGAATCGTATGATGCCAAAGAGGGAATTTTAATAAATTCTGGTTTTATAAATGGAATGAATGTCGAAGATGCTAATAATGCAGTGATCGATAAAGTTGAGGATCTGGGTATCGGCACAAGGAAAGTTAATTATCGCCTCAGAGATGCTATATTCAGTCGTCAAAGATACTGGGGAGAGCCTTTCCCTGTTTATTATAAAGGTGGTATGCCATATGTTCTTGATGAAAGTGATCTCCCTCTTGAACTTCCGGAAATAGACTCATACCTGCCAACTACAAACAGTGAACCTCCTCTTGCAGGAGCAAAAGAATGGAAAACTAAAGATGGGTATCAGTTAGAAACCAGTACTATGCCCGGCTTTGCAGGATCCAGTGCATATTATTTGAGATATATGGATCCCTGGAATGATTCAGAGTATTTCTCCAAAGAAGCTAATAATTACTGGAGAAATGTTGACCTCTATATTGGTGGCTCCGAACATGCTACAGGCCATTTGATCTATTCACGTTTCTGGAACAAATTTTTATTCGATATAGGCTTATGCTGTGAAGATGAACCCTATAAAAAACTTATTAATCAGGGTATGATACAAGGCCGGTCAAGTATTGTATATATGATCAAAGGCAATAATAAATTTGTATCATATAATTTAAAAAATGATTATGATACTATTCCTGTACATGTTGATATAAACATGGTTGAGAATGACATACTCGACATTGATGCTTTCAAAAAATGGCACTCTGATTATAAAAATGCAAGTTTTATACTTGAAGAAGGAAAATATATTTGCGGGGTGGAGATTGAAAAAATGTCAAAATCATTACATAATGTTCAAAATCCTGATGAACTGATTGAAAAATATGGAGCTGACACTCTCCGCCTTTACGAAATGTTCCTTGGACCGCTCGAACAATCAAAACCATGGAATACTCTTGGTATTGAAGGAGTATTTCGTTTTATTAAAAAACTATGGCGTCTTTATCATGATGATAATAACAAATTTTTTGTATCAGATGATGAGCCCAACAGTAAAGAACTTAAAATCCTTCACAAAACAATAAAAAAGATCCAGGAAGATATTGAACGATTCTCGTTTAATACGGTTGTAAGTGCCCTGATGATCTGTGTTAATGAGCTTTCAGAATTGAAATGTAATAAAAGAATTATTCTGAATGATCTTGCAATCCTGCTTTCTTCCTATGCACCACATATTGCTGAAGAGCTTTGGCAACTTTTAGGCCACAAAGAATGCCTAAGCTATACTTCTTTCCCAAAATTCAGGGAGGAATATATAAAGGAAAATACAATCACTTATCCTGTTTCTTTTAATGGCAAGATGCGTTTTAAAATTGAATTAGCTGTTGACCTTTCAAACCAGGAAATTGAAAAAGCAGTACTCACCACACAGGATGCACAAAAATGGCTGGAAGGTAAAGAGGTGAGGAAAGTGATTGTTGTGCCTAAGAAGATAATTAATATCGTAATTTAAATGACTGGAATTAAATTTTGGAACGTTTATTGTTTTTGTAAAAAAACAATTGAACACATGAATTATATTAAAACATTGTTGTTCTTCATACTGATCTTCGTTGGAATATCAGTATTCTCTCAAAATAATGCTAAATTAAAGAATGAAGCTTATACTTATGGTGAAAAACTCAAGTATCGCTTATATTATCATTCTTTGCTTACCGGCAAAATGACAGCAGGTATTGCAAGCATGGAAATTGAAAAGAATGCTGTAATAATGTCTGGCAGAAACACTTATCATATTGAGGCAATTGGGAAATCCAAAGGAATCTTTAATTGGTTTTATAAGGTCCATGATCGTTTTGAAACCTTTATAGATGAAGATTCCCTGGTTCCTTTGTCATTTATCAGAAGAACTCACGAAGGGGGATATGTTGTTAACGATGATGTGATATTCGACCATGTTAATCTTGTTGCAACAAGCAAACAGGAAACAAAGAAAATAGAGCCAAATACGCAGGATATAATATCTGCATTTTATTATGCCCGTACACTTGACTTCTCAAACCTAAAGGCAGGAGATTCTTTCCCATTAGTATTTTATCTTGACGACTCTGTGTATACATCAATAATTAAATATCTGGGTAAAGAAGAAATTAATATTGAAGCGGGTAAATTCAAAACTATGAAGTTCAAACCTATGGTTGTTACTGGTGATGCCTTTAGTGACCCATATCCAATGACTCTGTGGATTTCAGATGATAAGAACAGGATCCCGTTATTAGTTGAATCTGCTGTTGTTGTAGGATCAGTAAAAATGGAATTAATAAAATATTCCGGATTGCGTAATCCGCTAACTTCTCAGGTGGAGTAATATTTTTTATAAAAGAACAGTTCCGGTTCGTTCGTAGTTTTTCAGTTTTGGAAGTGCAAGAAAAATTACAGCGATTGATGGATTTGATTGGGATTTGAAAGAAATTTTCTTACCTATTCGTAATCACCATCCTCTTTGTCCTTGTTGAGCGGAGTCTCCTGACTCCGCTTCAAATATTACCTGTTTGTTATTACCATCCTCTTTGTCTCAACAAAATTCCGGGTCTTCCCTTTTACATCAATCTTATAAAGGTAAATGCCGGCAGTTAAACCAGAACCATTAAACTCAAGCCTGTAAACACCCGGGCCTTGTAAAGCTTCCACAAGAACTGATATTTGCTCACCTAAAAGATTAAACACCTTCAGGGAAACATATCCTTCCTCCGGAAGGGCATAGATAATTTCAGCGGTGTTATTAAATGGATTCGAATAATTATAACTGAGAGAATAATTAGTAGTAGCATCTGGTCCATCTGTTAATCTCGGCATGTACAGTCTCGCATTATAGATTTTATTAGAATATCTGTCGTTAAGTTCACTGGCATCGTCAAGCCTAAAACTTGCATTGTCAACAGATTCTTTTGCTTTAAGTTTCAGTGTTATCATCGCATCATTGGCACTTAATTGCATCGGATTGAGGTTATACCATGCGAGTCTGAGTTTACCATCCTTTGCATTAAACAAGAGGTTATTATCATCTGCATCAATAAATACATCCAGTAGACTGACTTTGTTTTCAGGATAGTCAAGCACCAATGAAATAGCGCCAAGCTCCATACTGTTGGTAACAAAAATTGGGAGTTTAAACTCCTCATTAGCTTTGATTTCTTTAACACCCAGAGTATTTAAAGTAACCGAAGGTGACATCTTCAGGAATGGGACATTATAAGATCCATCAACATCACCATAACAAATCGCATTGTAGTCGATATTTACCGGAGCAGTTCCATCCACTATTGCTTGAGGTGTTTCAAAATACCAATCACCTGCCGGGAATGAAGATATCATCCCAACGAATCTTTGTGCAACATAAAGTGCATCAAGTGTAGACACAAAACCAGAAGTATCCACGTCACCGGCAATAAGATTAATGCCGGATAAGAGACTAAGCGAGGAAAAGTGTAACATAATGGCCAAAGCATCAGCGGAATTACCACCACCCCATCCTATCGGTGTTTCACTAACAAGTGTATATGTGCCATTCTGCAATACATTAAAGAAGTAGTAGCCCAGATTATCAGTAATAGTTGTATCAATTGCAATACCATTATTCATCAAATAAATTGTTGAATTACTCATTGGGTACAAAGCAGTACTGGTATAAGCATCATCAGCATAGCTTACAATACCCTCGATGGTTGAACAATTGATGATATCAGCAAATCCATCAATCCAGGTAGAAGCAATTATATTAAGGTTGGCATCACTGTATTCACAATTTTCTGGGTGTGAAAGATCCCAAACAAGTGAACTTTCACCTAAAGTTGTATTAAAAACAAGTTCTAATAACAAACCACTGCCAATATTTGCTTCTCCAAAAGGTGCAAACCAGGATGCAATTACTGTAGCACCAACCTGTCCTATCACTAGTGATCCACCCATTATTGCGGGATTCACATTTTGGTAAGTGCTATACGAAAGTATAGCCGGATTGATATTCAGTTTCATTGAAATGCCGGCCACGTTATAGAAATCATCAACCATAACCGGAATGACTACATCACCTTCACAAATGCTAACAGTATCTCCAGGTGTTTGTCCTGCATAGGTTACAATACGCGGAACAATGTTAATAGTATAATCTTCTGTTTCACCATATGGATATTCGCCACATGGATCAATTAGACTCATATCAGTAGTTTCATGGCAAACAACGCGCATTCTGGTTGTTGCTCCGGACTCTGCACTCATTGGAACTGTGACATTGGCAGTATATAGTGTTGAAGTCATATCTGGTCCGAATGCAGCAACTTCCTCACCAGGATCATAGAAATCAAAATCAGCGTTCCAGTCAATATAGATTTTAACTCCTTTAAAATGGTCATTTCCACAGGTACCGGTCTGAATAGTTAGAGGATAAGTAAAACCGATTTTAACATCAGTAGACAATGCTGAAAAGTCTGAATATGTTCTGCAGTTAGGACCTGAAGAACCATTAGCAATAGTATTAAATGCTACTGAATCGATCTTAGAATCGTATGCTTGTATAGCTGAAGAATGACACCATGCCGGGCTCTCAACAAATAATTCTATCTTATAGTGATTATACCCGTTTACACAGCTCATAGTATCTCCCGCTTGTGGTGCAATAAATGCTACATAAGTTCCCGGAGATAATCCTTGATATTTAACATTATAGTCAGTACATGCATCAATATTCTTAGCAGTCATTATTTTCGTCGACTGGCAAGTTGGAATATCAATTATCGCTACCTGACAATCAAATTCACTTTGGCCGAGTATGCTTACATCAGAGGTTTCGGTAATGGTAAACAAGTACCAATCAGTATCTCTGTTTAATTGATTTTTCCATGCCGTACCACATATCACTTCACCATTTGCTATATTACCAAAGACAGGCGTTTGAAGATTACATCCATCATTGGTAGAGTCACCACAGGCTTCGAGTTCCATGGTTGCAGTTGGTGGACAATCAATAATACAAGGCGCATCCCAAACAAAATCCAGTTCAAGCCAATATTCATTATCATTAATACAATTAACAGTAGAACCGTTAACATCAGGTCCGATCATTGCAACATAGGTTCCGGGATAGAAGAAATAGCTAATAGTTCCAATATTGCAGGCATAATTAAGTTCCTGATCCAGTAATACTGCAGGGCATCCGGATGTAATATCATAAAACGTTATTTCATAATCAAATTCAGCTTTTACCTTAAGCGTAATGGGTGTATTATAATCGACTTCAAATTTGTACCAGTCGGTATCCCTAAAGAAGCCGTCGAACCATACCGTACCACAAATGATATCATTGTCATGTATATCTTCATAAACCGGTGAAATTACTGACATGTCACAACCATTATTGGTTGTAGATCCGCATGATTCTAGTTCAGCAATGGCATTGGGAGGACACACTACGTTACAAGGTCCGGGTGCTGTGATATTCACCATATAATCCTCAGCTTCACCATAATTGTAAAGTGCACAAGGATCTGCACTTGATGCAGCATGGTTGATCCTAATCCTTAATCTATGTGAGCCAGGCGTTGCAGTATAAGGAATGATAGCCGGAACGGTATAGATATGATTTCCGGCTTCGGCCAGGAAATCTTCAATAATGATTTCATTTGGATCAAAATAGTAGTTGTCGTTAAAGTCTATCCACATCGAAACATATTCATCATTGTTATTAGTTGCAACATATAATTGATATTCCAGACCGGCTTCCAGATCAGTCGTCATTGAAGTAAAGTCACTATAGCCATTGGTGCCACAGCTGGAACCGTTATTTATGATAGTATTCAGTTGGAAAGTATCAATTTTGCCATTAACACAACCAAAGTAATAAAGCTCATCACAATAGCTTGTCAGAGGTCCATTATAGGTTAGTGTAACGACATAATCATTTTTGCTGCCACAAGGTGCTGATGGATACATACCATAATCAACACCAATAAATAATGCATATGTCCCAATTCCCATCTGCATACTAATGTTTACAAGTTCACAAGAATCAATATTATCATATGTCAGAATTACTTCATTACCGCAAGCATCACTGATATCAATAATAGCAACATCAGCAACAAATTCCGATTCAACAGAATAGGTAATTTGAGAGTTTGTATTCACAGTAAATTTATACCAATCAGTATCTCTTATGGTATCAGAAATATATCCCTTGCCACAGATTGTTTCGTTAAATGCTATATCCTGATATGCAGGAACAGCCATATTACATCCATCATTCCAATGATCACCACAAGGTTCAAGTTCAGATGTAGCACCTACCGGACACACAACATCACATGGTGGTGGTGGGTTGTATACTAAAAATTGCAGGTTATACTGCATAGTGTCTGTACATGCAAATGCAGCAGCATAGTCAGGTGCACAGTATGCAACATATTCACCTGGCCCAAGTGCAGCCTGAACAGAATCCCATGGGTCAATACAAATACCTGTTGTGTAGTTAAAGGCATCGCCATTTACCCACCCAGCAGTGGTACACCCACCGTTGATATCGATGATTCCAAAAATAGCTTCAAACTCAGCATCACATTTTAGTGTAACGATCTTTGAAGAGGTCAGGAAGAACCTGTACCAGTCAGTATCTCTTGTTGTCCCATCATACCATGCAGTACCGCAAACAGTTTCACCACCTGGGAAGAGATCCTGGTAAGCCGGACTCGCCATATCGCATCCACCGTTCCAGTCAAGGCCACAAGGTTCAATTTCCGGTGACGATCCCGAAGCACAAGAGAACATCCATTGTGTACCCGGTATCAGGATAACAGAATAGTCTTCAACTTCCCCATGTGAAGCATTACCACAAGGAGATGGAGTACCTGTATACATTAATCTGATCCTCATTACACTGGTATCAACAACTGTATTAAAGTTATAAGGAATCAGATATCCTGTAAATGTTAAGCCCCCGTTATTTGAGTAGAGTGTTCTATGTTCAAATGGATCATCAAAGTCACCATCCATATTATAGTCAACCCAAACAACACACTGATCGCCTGAAAAAGGATTACCATTAGTGACAGTAATTGCTTCATTTATACCTGCTGTTATTTCTACATAAATGTGTTTAAAATTTTTATATCCCAGAGGACAACCGTTCCCTGAGGTATTATCAATTGCACCAATCTGAACTTGCTGGATATATTCATCATTACATATAGCTGCACCAGCGATACAATATTGGCCTAGAGTGTTGGAAACTATTGAATGAAGAGTGTCATTATCAAGATACATATCAGGCATCATTGATGTGTAAACAACAACATCATAGTTGCCTGGAGTACTGAAGTCAGCAGTTTGTAAAAATGTATAAGTAGCTGTAGTTTGAGAAGCAAGATTACCACTCCAGGTTTCTGAAACAACTGTACCACCATCAATTATATAGTTTATCGGTATGCTTGTCACTGAATTGGTTCCGCCATTTCTAATTTCAACCTCAATGATCTCAGCTACACCCAGGTTATTTCCGTTTATCGGACTGATAAGATCAGTTGGGCTTACATCCCAAGCTGTAGGAATAGTTGATAAGAGGTCATATCCGAATATCGCATTATTCGTAATATTCCCACCAAGTGTAACAGTTCCGGGGAAGCTGGAGAGGGCTTCGATAAAACATCCACCTGCTGATCCATTAGTATTAACCTGAGGATCATTATTTACATCATGCCAAACACCTGTCTGTAGTCCAGTAGCAACTTCTACCTGAACAAAATGACACCAGTTGATAAGGCTAGGGTCGAATGATTGACAAAGACCCCAGAGGTATGGTCCACCGGGTAAGATGTCATCATATGCCAGTCCGTAGTTTCCATCAACCTGGTGAGAGGAATATGGAATAGCAGAAATAAGTGTACCGGATCCTGAGCCATTGTCCCTGCTGACAAGACTCCAGTCTTCATTACCAGTCCAGTTACTAACATAGAATGCATCGGTAGGAGGAGGTACATAGGCAATAGACCTGACAGTAATACCGGCAGGCATATTCCATTGGCTTATCAGAGCTTCTGAGCCCGGAGTAAAGTCCATTTCATAAACGGTATTTGATGCAGGACTACCATAGAAGTATTGGCCGTCGTATGCCAGATCTCTTATCGCAGTAGTTGGAGGAACGGTAAATGTGGCCAGATAGTTTCCGTTAACATCATAACGGTAGTAAAGGTCGAGGTTCCATCTAACTGTATAAATATAATTACCATCGGATTCGCAACCAGCTTCCCCTGGGTTATAGGTAGGATACAAAAATTGAAGGAACCAGCCACATGTCTTAGCGCTATTAGTATTAGCACTGTTGTTGTTTGTTTTGTATTTACCGGCAGGTGTATATGTTTCTGTTTGAGCCAGAACTGAAATGGTGATGAGCAATGATAGAATGAGTAGTAAATGTCGTTTCATGGTGGGAGGGTTTAAATTTTGTAAATATACAAAATTATCCAGTGGAAAGCAACTGAAGTACTAAATTCACTTTTGAACAAGTAGAGCGGAGACTGTATCTCCGCCCCCAAAAAAATTGCAATGTGAAATTGTCAGGAAATCGAGAAATTAATCCTATCTGCCTGTTACAACCATCCTCTTTGTCTCAACAAAATTCTGTGTCTTCCCTTTTACATCAATCTTATAAAGGTAAATGCTGGCAGTTAAACCAGAACCATTAAACTCAATCCTGTAAACACCCGGGCCTTGTAAAGCTTCCACAAGAACTGATATTTGCTCACCTAAAAGATTAAACACCTTCAGGGAAACATATCCTTCCTCCGGAAGGGCGTAGCTTATCTCAGTTGTATTATTAAATGGATTCGGGTAATTATGGCCTAGTGAAAATTCAGATGGTAATCCAACAAATAATTCAGGTATTGATAATTTCACATTGTCAATGACTTTGCCGGTTTCATCACCAAATTCACTATATGCCATAATTTCAAATGGGGCTTTTTCACCAACCATAGTTAAAATATTATCAGTTGTAAATTTGATATTAAAGAGGATATCACCTTTATTCAGCTTCAGTGAGCTCGTACTTACCCATGATATCCTAAGTTCACCATCTTCAGTAGTATACAATAGGTTTCCTTTATCCTGATCATTTATACTGATACTTATAATATTCATTATTTGATATGGATAGCTGAATACAAGCGAAATTGAGGAAACATCCATATCTTTTTCAGTCTTTACCGGTATTTCATATTCTTCATTAGAAGCAAGCTCTATGGATTCTTCCCGCTTAAGATCGATAGTAGGCTGGATTTTAACTGAAGGGGGTGTGTACGAATGATTGACATCTCCATAACAGCTTCCTATAATGATATTGGAATAATTACCGCCATAATTAATAGTCATGGGATTTGCGTTAAACACCCAGTCTCCTACAGGAAATGCAGATATCAGATATACAAAACGCATTTGAATCATGAGCGCATCATCTGTATTTATAAAACCTGAGCCATCAACATCTGCAGCATCCAGAGCCAGGCCATTCAGATAATTCATCCCGAGGAAATGACGTTGAATCAGGAAAGCATCACTTGAATTACTCCCACCCCATTGTATATTGCTTGCTGCATCAAAATTATAGGTGCCAAAATTATAGCTTATATAAGAATATTCACCGTTTTGATTTGCCTCTATTGAATCCATGGTAGCCTCACTTGTGTTTTCAAAATAAACCATTGAATTTCCGAGAGGAGTTGAATAAGAATTATAATATGATACACTTCCTGATATAGTAATACCGCCTATTAATGGGATAGTCACCGACCTTGAATTATTAAATTCATCCAATTCAATAAAATCATTACCATCATCAATTACTGCAACGAATGTAATTGAATCAGGAATATATGAAAGGGTATCAAGTATTGAGGCAATAGAATAATTATTTACACTTAAACCTTCGCTAAATGCACCATTAAATTCACTGATCTGGCGTTCTCCAATCTGAATAAGACCAGAGTTAAACTGTGTATACATTCTCATCCAAACATCATTTGCTGTTATTGCGCCATTCTTTGCAAATGCTATTATCGAAATATCAGAATCATATAAAATCACTGGTGCATTTGTAAAAATATTAATTATTTCAAAATCATATTCAAGATCAAAATACAAATTACAGGTCAATAGATCAGTGTTTCGATATTTATATGTTGCATTAACTGCTTCTCCTTCATAAGTTCCACTAATTTCTGACACAACTGTAACAACGTCATAGGTAGAATCAGGATCCAGGCCAACAGCATTAAAATACAAAGTATATTCTTTTGTTTGTCCCGGGATAAATGAGCCAAGCAAAGTTTCTATATGCTTTAATGTAAAATTATATGTAAAGAATGCCGGTAAACTATCGATAACAGGAATGAATTCAGGCCCGGGAGAAATATATAATATTGAGTTTGAGGATATATCATTACCGAAATTTGTCACTTCGAAAGTGGTTCCAATGACCAATTCAGATTGTGGAGGAAAATATATAGAATCGGTACCATCAGTCAAAACACCATTTACGCTGAATATATTCCGGAAAGCTCCAAGCTGAGGCCCAACAGGTGTAACTCTTACGTTTTGAGAGCTTACAGTATAAGGATACTGATCATATGAGTAATTAAGGTCGGAAGCACTGGCAATTAAGAGGTTATCTCCTGAAATTGAACTCGTGACTTCACCCATTTCAAGTATGTAAAATTCAGTAGTATCCTTTGTCGGGAAATTCGCAATGGATGAAAGATCTATTGTTTCAATGTTTGAAACACTGTCATATGACGCAGGAAATGTATTTGTTAAGCCATCAAAATTAGTATAATTCACATCCTGCAAACTCCATTTGACATTTTCAAGACCTTTAAAATTATTTTTCGTTTTAACTTCAATATTTGTAAGATCTGCTTGTCCGATCACCAATGGTTGAAATTCGACAATGCTGCCATTCGGGTTTCTATCTGTTATGCTAAACTGAATATCAGGAACTTCATAATCAATATATCCATTTGCTGTTCCATCATAATGGACCCTTTGGCCTGAAATTGTGAAATCTATATCATATACTCCGTTTGCAAGGTTAGGGTCAATATTTAATAAAATAATAAAGTAAGCTCTGCGTGAAGGTTGCATTAGGTTTAGTGTATCACCCATTTTTACCAGCACCTCACCATCAGGCTGGTTAAATCTCCAACCTGCGCTAAATGATCCTATTTGATCGCCTGAATGAATAACAGCCCCGGTAGCAGGATCAACCTTTGCTGGTACTAGAGGCCGGGGATATGCAACATAACTCATTTCAACAAATGTATTTCCCAGTTCAGGTGGCAGATGAGTAGTAATGGTTGTATTATACCAGTTATCATCAGTGCCATTCACTACCTCTATTCTAAGCTCAAGGAAACTCCCGCTAACTACCCTGGGGTAATTTGTCATATCAGGATTAGACGTATCAGCCATTGGTATTAGTGTAACAGTATGATTATCATAAGAAGGATCGATAATTGTATGCATGGTGATTGGCGGATCTATCAGGCTACATGGATCTCTACCTCCGGCATAACTGGTTATTGTAGATTCTCCATAACCATAAGAAACATGATAAGGATCAAAGTCAATATCAAATTCATGTGGTTCATTCATATCTTCAACAGTATGTTTAATAAACACAGAATCCACACCGGTTTTTACCATTGAAGGGTTTGAACTGGAGGTGATCTGAAAGTTCACCCCTTGTGCCCAACCTGAGAGTGTATGAGAGAAAATTACCCAGGGTGAACCTCCAAATATTTCTTCCACAACAAGCCATCCACCTTTACTGATCTCAATAGATCCCTCTTTTCCTTTACCTTCATAAATTGCATGTATCTTAAAATGTGTTTTCCCCAGGTTTTCGAAAAAATCATCTCCATAAGTACTATCCTGGCCACCATACCATCCCGAATCAACCCAGCCATAAATGTCATCAAGAAAAGGAACTAAAGGATAATCAGGCCAGTCTTCGCCATCATCAAGCATAAAGCCATCGTGCAGATATCCTGTTGAGGAACAAAAACGATCGCCCCTGTCATCAATCCAATCATCTATACCATCAAAGTTATCATCATCCAGAGCCGGTGGTATCAATAACTGAGGAATATATACATGATACTCGAACTGATCTTCCAATATTTCAACAGAATCTCCTGTGTTGGGATTATCAATCCATTTTTGAAATGGCTGCCCATTAACTTCAACAATTGCATTAATGTCATAAGTACTGTCGTTGATCTTCGGAAGAGTGATCTTATAACCACCCAAACCTTTTGGTATATCATACACCATATATCCAAACACTCCATCACCAAGTTCTTCAACACCTTCATTGGCTAGGGAGGGGTCGTTATAATCAACATCATGACCAGCATTGCGAATCCAGTAATATGTATATTCAGTTGAAGCATCCAGATCATAGCTAATATTTGCAAATCCGTTAACAGGGAGAAACTTCAAGGTGTCGTTAGTAACAGGATCCTGTATAGTGTAATTGTTGGTCAAATATTCAAACTGTAGCGGATTTGGTAGTGGGGCATAATATGTATATGTAGTTCGAATAGGAGTATTTCTAACTTCATTAAATATCGTTTTATAGTCAATGTTTGAATACAATGAACTCTGTGGTGTAGGATTAAACATATCTATTTCTTCTCCTCCTAGTGACAGCACTGCAATAAACTCACGATGTGGTTGGGGTACGGTTCCTATCAGACTATCTGTCGGCAAGAGAGTGTATGTGGATGTATCAACAAAAGTAAAACCTTCATAATTACTTATCTGTTGATAAATAAGTTGTTTCCAGACTATATTACCCCAAATTGATTTCATCCAGTGTTCCCAGCATGTTTCAGTTGTATCAGGATTATTGATATCAGGTGAATATGGATAAAACATTCCTCCAACAGAATCACAAACACCATTAACGTATCCAACACCTGCTGACAATTTTACCAGATCGGGCGGATCAACCCAAATCTCGTATGAGCAATAAGGGTCATAAAACTGATATCCCGGCACATTATTAATATTCCATGTTACTTTCCATACTCTGATCTTATCCCCCGGTTCATCTATATCAACTATTCCATCCCCATCAAGATCCTGTGCGATCAGGCCATCATGATCAATATCCTCGTAAAAGGCATTTGCCAGTCCTGACATTAAATGCTCCCATGGATTAAGCCAGTAAACAGAATCTTCAACTATAGTATAGCCTTTGGGATAAATTGATGCTGTATCCAGCCATACATCAGGATGGCCGTCACTGTCCATATCATAATCCGGATTATTTTCATCATTACTACCTTTAAGGATATCCACATATCTTCCTCCGGGAGTTTTTAGGATAGGAATATTTATCGACTTATTTGTCCAGTAAAACGGAACATCTTTTGGAATATACTGAGTATATACCGTATTTTCAGCAGCCGTTCTTTCCTTGTTTTCCATTATCATAAAAACCTTAAACGGCTGATAATAGAGGCCCAGGAAATTTTTCCAATTCAGATCTGTATCTGCTACAATTTTTGCACTGAACATTACATCCGTATAATTCCTGTACTTAATAAATGAATTAAAGCCTTCATTATCATTATATGAAGTTGTATTATATGAGGCATAGATATAATTACTCCATGAAATATAATTGTCAACATTTTCATGAATAGGGTCATCCGGACCAGGTGTTCTTAAGCGATATATTAAGATATATTCAGAATGTGCAGGAACAGACGAAATTGAAAATATTAATTCATTGTTATTGATAGTGTATGTAAATCCACTTGAATCAACATCAATAAATTCAAAATAATTCCTGATATTCTCTTTCACTTCCAAATTGGAAATACTGTTTGAAGAAACATTCCTTACAATTATTTTTACTTCAAAAGTATCTACTGCATCGTATGAAATTGCATTTTGTCCGGCTATTATATTCGAAAGCAACTCATTATATATTGAACGGGTCACATCAACATTTTTAACAAATGTGTACATAATTGCATTCAATGTCCATTGAAGTTGCCGGCTTCCATCCTGAATATTCACATATCCTCCCACAGTTGGTAATCCTGTGTTACAAACTATTCTTCCACCGTTTGCCTGTGCACCTTTCATCACAAATGCAACCGGAGTTCCACCATTAGCAACATTTGCTATTATTTCTGCACTACCAACATTTACAGTAGGAACAGAGCTTGCATAAAGGAAATTACCTGTAGCATGTTTTGTATATGCCAATGGATTGATGGAAGATGTAAATTCTATATCAAGAAGATCTGTAATGGGATTAGCCTGAATTGAATTATTAAAATCAACCGCTCCGGGTATCAGATAGCCAAGTTTTTCGATAAAATATGCAGCATTACCTTCGGCATAGATCATACCTCCATGGGCAAGAAAAGTATCTATCCTTGCTTTCATATTGGGAGTAATTGCAAAAACACTATCAATATAAAATTTATTATTCGTGCCGTCAATTGTAAAAGAAGGTATGATCAATAACTTCGTTTGCGAATGAAGATCACTACTATTGATATCCTGTTCATCAACAAAATATTGAATATTCCCATATAAATAAGAATCAAAAGTATTTTTAAAATAAATTGATTCCCAGGAAACCGGATTATTGTTTTTCTTGATACTGCTTCTGAAAATAGCTACTCTCCTATAATGTCTTTTAAATTGAATTGAATAATTATCATATAAAAACCAATCATATTGATTATATAGCGAACTTGTTACGGAAGAATAATTCGACGGGACAACATCAGGTAATACAAAACTACCCTGATCAGTCCCTGATTTTTTCCAGTAAACAGAGTATTCACCATATCGGGGAAACAATATCGTATCCATGCTACCATTGGTAAATCTATGGTCAACATGCGATCTGTCAAGTATCAGTTTATAAGTCTTTAAAAAATCATTTTGCGAAGAATCACTTGGGATAATAACACCATTTGAATATGACAAAGCGATAGTGGAAATAAACAAAGCAGCGAGTAAGAATTTAGAAAATCTCATATAACCTCCTTAATTTATTAATGAAAACCTCTAATATACATAGAAACAGCTAAAAATCCAAATTTGCATTAGCTTATTTATATTAATCAAAATTTAATGATAAGGTAATACATTTATTATGCGAAGATTACAATAATAAGTTATAATTGTCAATAAGCAAATTGCTGAAATTGGCTTCATAATTGATGATATTTGTAAAAATTAGTACGAGGCTTATCCGAAAAACCAAATATAAAGAAGACGCCACAAAACAACTAAAACACAAAACCTCACAAAACAATGGTATCTTTATGGCCTTAGATTTGATACTTGCACTTCGTATTCTCAGTGACCAAAACTTGAAATTCGAATTTGTCTAATAACTATAAGTAGTAGAATAAATTTAAAAAAACATAACCAGATGAAAACAAGATCTATCATTATCCTGGGACTATTTAGCATAGTAATTTTACTCTTCAGCTTATTTGTTTCCTGTAAAGCTCAACAGGATCAAAATAAAAAGTTTGACTCAGGTATCCGGGGAAGCGCCAAGTATGAGCAAGATTGGAAAGTTGCAGATAGCCTGATAAATAAAGGGTTGCCTAAATCCGCACTTGAGGTAGTAAATAGTATTTATACAAAAGCAAAAAATGATAATAACCCACCACAAATTGTTAAAGCCTCTTTATATGAAGTGAAATTATCTGCAGATTTCGAGGAAAACTCTCTGAAAAAAACAATTGAAAAACTAAACTCTGAAATATCTACCTCTACTTTTCCTACAAAACAAATATTACATTCGATACTTGCCCAGGTATACTGGAAATATTATCAGAATAATCGCTATAAGTTTCATAATCGCTCTGAAACTGTTAACATCAAATTAAAGGATATCGACACCTGGGATTTGAAAAAAATTGTTACTGAAGTCATTGATAATTATTCAGCCTCCCTTGAAAACCCTTCAGGGCTTAAGAAAGAACCTTTAAACATCTACGATGCAATTTTGGAAGTACAGGAGGGCTCAAAGAAATTCCGTCCTACCTTATATGATTTCCTGGCTCATCGTGCTGTTGACTTTTTCATGAACGATGAAACATCTGTTACAAGGCCTGCTGATAAATTCGAGCTTGATAAAAATGAATATTTTGATGTTGCAAATAAATTTGTTCAACTTAATTTATCAACCAAAGATTCTCTTTCACTTAAATTCTATGCTCTTGATATCTTACAGGATCTAATAGCTTTTCATAATAAAGACAAAAACCCTCAAGCACTTATTGATGCTGACCTGAAAAGACTGCTTTTTGTTAAAAACAATGCTATTGTTCATAAAAAAGACAGCCTCTATCTGTATGCTTTGAAATCAATGGAGAAAAAATATACTAATGATCCTGCATCTGCCGATATACTCTATGCTCTTGCAAAGCAATACCTGCTTCTGGGGCAATATTACAAGCCTTTAGAATCTGATAAGCATAAATGGGATTTTAAAGATGCATTTTCTTATTGTCAAACGGCAATCAGCCGTTTCCCAAAATCTGATGGCGCAAATAACTGTATGCTGCTTAAGGATCAAATCAGAAAAACAAATCTCAATATTACAACTGATCATGCTAATTTACCTGATAAACCTTTCCTGGCACTGATCTCCTATAAAAACATTTCTGAAATATACCTCCGCCTCATTAAAATTGATCCTGAACAGGATAGGATTTTAAGAGAAAAATATCGTAATAAAGATCTGATAAGCCGGTATCTTCAGATGAAAGCTGTTACTGAGTGGAATCAACAACTTATTTCCGATGGTGACTTCCAGACACATAAAGTGGAAGTTAAGATCCCTGCTGCTTTAAAAGGGTATTATGTTTTACTTGCTGCTACAAATGAAAATTTTTCATACGAAAACTCATCAATTGCCTATTCTTCATTTTGCATAAGTAACATTAGTTTCATTAGCCAGAGAAACTTTGATGGCAGTTATAGCTATCACGTGCTTAACAGGGAATCAGGACTCCCAATGAACAAGGTTAATGCCCAGGTCTATTATAAAGAATATGATTACACAATCAGGGAATATAAAGTAATTAAATGGGACAATTTTATTACAGATAAAGATGGGTTTTTTAAAATTTCTTCAATCCCATCAGGAAGAATGAGTAAATCCTATTTTATAGATTTTACTTATCAGGACGACCAATACATTACACCAAATTATTTCTATATGAGTGTTAAAAAACCTGGGAGCACTCCAAAAATGACACGTAGTTTTTTCTACACCGACAGGGCAATATATCGTCCCGGACAAACAATCTATTTTAAAGGAATACTCCTGGAGAAAGATGGAGGATCTTTTGAGATACTGCCAAAGCATAATACTACAGTTACATTTTATGATGTTAATGGTAAAACTATATCTACACTTGATCTTATAAGTAATGAGTACGGATCTTTCAGTGGTTCCTTTTCAGCGCCTCACGGAGTTCTTACCGGACGTATGAGAATAGCTGACCATAATGGTTCCAAAACTATCCAGGTTGAAGAATATAAAAGGCCAAAATTTGAAGTCGGATTCAAGGCGCTTGAAGGAACTTATAAACTTGGTGAAAATGTAAATGTTACAGGCTATGCCAAAGCATATTCCGGCAATAATATTGACCAGGCTAAAGTTAGCTATCGTGTGGTAAGACAAACCCACTACCCTTACAGAGGCTGGTGGTGGAGAGGATATTTCCCTACCTCACCAAAGATAGAGGTCATCAATGGTACAACTCAAACTGATAAGAATGGTAATTTCACTATCACATTTAATGCTGTCCCTGACTTAGGTGTTTCAAAACAATATAAACCGGTATTCAATTACATGGTGAACGCCGATGTTACAGATATTAACGGGGAAACTCATTCATCAAGCACTAATATTACTGTTGGATATACTGCATTACTTATTGATACTGATATTCCCGGAATGCTTGATAAAGATGGAAAATCCAAATTTAACATTAGCAGTACTAACCTTAACGGTGTGCATGAAGATACAGATCTTGTAGTAAAAATCTACAAATTATCAGAGCCCGACAGAATATTCAGAACAAGAATGTGGCAAAGACCTGATTTGCATATTATAAGCAAAGAAGAATTTTATTCGTTATTCCAGCATGATCAGTATGATAATGAAAAATCAGTTCTGACATGGGAGAGAGAGAAAACAGTTTATGATGTAAGTATAAATACTTCAACAGATACAGTTTTCTTTCCGGAAAATCTTTCTTCATGGGAAAACGGCCACTATGTTATTGAGCTTAAAGCCATTGATAATTATGGTGAGGGTGTTGAGTCTATTAAGCATTTTACACTTTTCTCAAAAACGAGTACCGCAATCCCTGATAATTCAATTGAGTGGTTCACTATCATTAAAGGTAGCGGTGAACCCGGTGAAAAAGCTTCTTTCCTGATTGGAAGTAAAACAAAAAACGTATCTGTTGTTTATGAAATAGAGCAAAAGGGAAAGATCATTCACAAGGAGTGGATAAAACTCAATGATCAGCAAAAGTTAATTGAGATTCCTATAAAAGAAGAATACAGGGGGAATGTGTCGTTCACCTTGTCGTTTGTGAAATTTAACCGTAGTTTTTCTATCCAAAAAAATATCATAGTCCCATACACAAACAAAAAGCTTGATATTACTTTTGAAACATTCAGGAACAAACTCTTACCCGGACAAAAGGAAGAATGGAAGATCAAAATAAAAGACAAAAAAGGAGATAAAGTTGCAGCTGAAATGCTTGCTGCCATGTATGATGCATCACTTGATGCCTTTGCTCCAAATAAATGGGCTTTTAATATTTACACTTCCTATTTTTATGCATTGCACTGGGATACTAAAAGTGCATTTAACACTTCATCAAGTAATCTTTTTAGAATTAAAGAAAAAACAAAATACAAGCTGATACACAGGCAATATGACCAACTTAATTGGTTCGGTTTCAGGAATTTTGGAAGAAATTATTTAAGAGGATATGGCATAGATGTTGAGATGCCAATGCAAATGGATGGAATGCGTTCCAAAGCAGAAGCTATTGTTGATAATAATGCCGGACAGTCTGTAGCTTTTTATGATGAGAATAATACTGAGCCCGGCACACAAGAGATCTTACCGGAACCGCAAAACCCCTCTAAAGATATTAGTGAAATCCCGATCAGGAGAAACTTCCAGGAAACAGCTTTCTTTTACCCTCAACTTGAAACCAATGAAAACGGAGAGGTGATAATTAAATTTACTGTACCCGAATCCCTTACAAAGTGGAAGATGATGGGCTTTGCATATTCCAAAGACCTGAAATATGGAATTATCGAAAAAGAACTGGTAACTCAAAAAGATCTGATGATAATTCCTAATGCACCCAGATTTTTCAGAGAAGGAGATACCCTGTTTTTTACTGCTAAAGTTTCTAACCTCTCTAAAGAAGATTTGTCAGGAGATGCAAAACTTGAATTGTATGATGCAATTAGTATGAAATCTGTTGATGGTCTTCTTCAAAACAATTCTCAAACAAAATCATTCACAGTTACAAAAGGGCAGAGTGATATGATAAGCTGGAGGATTATCATTCCAAATTATGGGATCAACGCAATCACCTACAGAATAACTGCAAGATCAGGTAATTTCAGTGATGGTGAAGAGATGGCACTACCTGTCCTTACAAACAGGATGTTGGTTACAGAGTCATTGCCACTTCCGGTTAGCGGTAAGGAAACTAAAACATTCAAGCTCACAAAACTTATAAATTCCGGAAATTCGAAAACTTTGAAAAACCACAAACTAACTCTTGAATACAGTTCTAATCCTGCATGGTATGCTATACAAGCTTTGCCATACTTGATGGAATATCCTTACGAATGTTCAGAGCAGATCTTTAGCAGGTATTATGCTAACAGTATTGCTTCTTTTATTGTTAATTCAAACCCAAAGGTTAAACGTGTTTTCGAAAGCTGGCAAAACTTCACACCTGATGCTTTATTATCAAATCTTGAAAAAAACCAGGAGTTAAAATCACTTATACTTGAAGAAACACCATGGGTTCTGAATGCAAAAAATGAAACTGAAAGAAAAAAGCGTATTGCACTTTTGTTTGATATGAATAAAATGTCGGATGAGTTAAGCATTGCTGTTAATCAGTTATATAAAATGCAATCACCTAATGGTGGATGGCCCTGGTTTAAAGGAATGCGCGACAGCAGGTATATCACACAACACATAGTAACAGGCTTTGGCCATCTTCAAAATTTAGGTGTCATTACAATTAATGATAATGACAAGGTGAAGATAATGATGCAAAAAGCTGTTCGTTACCTGGACGACAGGATAAGGGAAGATTATGACAGGATCCTCAAGTCACATCCTGATGATCTTGAATCAAAGCACATAAGCCAAATACAGATTCAATATCTTTATGCAAGAAGTTATTTTATTCAAGATATCTCTGTTGCGAGGAACAATACCCCGGCTTTTGACTATTTTAAAGGTCAGGCTTCGAAATACTGGCTTGAGAATAACAAATATCTGCAAGGAATGATCGCCCTGGGATTAAAACGATTTGGGGATAATAACATTCCAATTGATATCATTAATTCAATCAAAGAACATGCTCTTTATTCGGATGAAATGGGGATGTACTGGAGAGATTCCAATATCGGCTATTATTGGTATCAGGCTCCTATCGAAACACAAGCTTTATTAATTGAAGCTTTTGATGAAGTTGCAGGAGATAAGGAATCAGTTGAAAAGATGAAGATCTGGCTGTTGAAGCAAAAACAAACCCAGGACTGGAAAACTACTAAAGCCACTGTGGAAGCTGTATATGCATTGTTACTCCGCGGAACTGACTGGCTGGCAAGTGAAAATCTTGTAGAGATCACTCTTGGTAATGCAAAGATAGATCCGGAAAAAATTGATGATCTCAAAATTGAAGCAGGTACAGGTTATTTTAAAACTTCCTGGTCGGGAGGTGATATAAATCCGGATATGGGTAATGTGACTGTTACAAAAAAAGATGAAGGTGTGGCCTGGGGTGCACTCTACTGGCAGTATTTCGAACAGCTGGATAAAATTACCACTCATGAAACACCTCTTCAGCTAAACAAGAAGCTTTTTGTTGAAAGAAATACCTCATCAGGCCCTGTTATAGAAGAAGTGAATGAAAGCACAACTTTAAATACCGGAGACAAGGTCAAAGTGCGCATTGAACTAAGAGTTGACAGGGACATGGAATATGTTCACATGAAGGACATGCGGGCTTCAGCATTTGAACCTGTTAATGTAATTTCATCTTATAAATATCAGGGCGGACTTGGATTTTACGAAAGCACCAGAGATGCAGCAACAAACTTTTTTATATCATATTTAGGTAAAGGAACCTATGTTTTTGAATATCCATTGGTTGTTTCCCAGAGAGGTGATTTTTCAAATGGCATCACAACGATACAGTGTATGTATGCGCCTGAGTTTGGTGCTCACTCGGAGGGAATTCGTATAACAGTTGAGTAAGTAAATGGTTGAGTAGGCAGATAAGAATTTCTTTCTTAATTTTATTTTCCAAAAAATTCAACTTCATGTCAAAAAATAAAGCAGGGAAGAATAAGCTCGTAAAAACTAAGGAATCAACGAAAAATCAAATTAGGAAATCAAAAACTAAAGCTAACAATTACATATATTGGTTGGGATTTATATTAGTAATCACTTTTATAATTTATTTTTCTTCAATTAAGAATGACTTTGTAAATTTTGATGATGAAAGATACATTTTTCAGAATGAAGTTATAAAAGAAATTTCAGAAAAAAATATTACAAAATGGTTTACGACATATTATGATGGACATTATCACCCACTTTCACAATTATCTTTAGCAATTGATTACAGAATTGCACGCTTATCCCTTCCAATCAGTTTTCAAGTGCATGAGTTAAAAGCAAATGTTTTCCATTTTGTAAATATCATATTACATATATTGAATGTCCTTTTCGTTTTTCTTTTGGTAAAGAGGCTTTTTGGTGGAAATGAAATTGCAATTATTGTAGCTCTGCTTTTTGGTCTTCATCCAATTAATGTTGAAACTGTAGCATGGGTTTCAGAACGTAAAAATTTATTGTTTGCACTTTTTTTTCTTACATCTTTATTTAATTATGCAAAATTTTTGCAAAAGACTGATCATAAATATTATTACTATTCCTTATTGTTGTTTATATTGGCAGTACTATCCAAAGTTACAGCCGTTTCATTATTCTTTTGTTTATTTCTAATTGAATATTTTCTTGAAAAGAAAACCTTTAATAAGAAAGTTTTATTATTGAAACTACCATATTTTGTTATTGCCGTTGTATTTATTATTATTGCATCTCTTGCTCAAAGTTCAAGCTGGGATGAAAGAACACTACCATACAACTTTATTGATAAAATATTTTTAGCAAGCTATGGATTTATCCAATATATTGTAAAGATAATTGCACCATTAAATTTATCAGCTTACTATCCCTATCCGGTTGATATAGGAAATGACATTAATATGATCCAATATTTCAGTCCGGCATTGGTAATAGGAGTATTAATTCTAATATTTGCTCTAATAAAAAAGAAGCAAAAAGAACTTGTATTTGGGCTGGTATTTTTTATATTGAATATAGCCCTGCTGATAAAATTGTTTGATATTCCATATGGTAATTATTTAATGGCAGACCGCTATGCTTATATTCCATCAATTGGAATTTTTATAATGATAGGGTGGGGCTTTGCTTACGTTTGTAAAAAGTTTAAAAAAAATAAGACAATATACATAATAATTATAGTAATTTATATAGGAATACTTAGTATTAGTACTAAAAACAGGATTAATATTTGGAAAAACAGCTCGACATTATGGACAGATGTAATTGAGAAATACCCGGATTATTCATTACCATATAATATGCGGGGAATGGATCGAATTGCCAAACAAGAGTTCAAAAAAGGTATATCAGATTTTCAAAAATCAATAAAATTAAATCCGGAAAATGTTGCTAGTTATATGAACCTTGGAATGGCTTATAAGAATACCGGAAATTATGATGGGGCTAGAGATATATTAACTGAAGCTATCGCAATTAATGACACTCTTTCTCAAGCTTATTATCTTAGAGGATATTTAGAATTCCAGGTAAATAGCCTTGAAAATGCTATCCGTGATTATACAAAATACCTTGAACTAAAACCTAACAATGTTAAAGCATTATTGGACAGAGGATTTATATTCACCAAACAAACACAATATAACAGAGCATTTAATGACTTTAATAAAGCGATTGAATTAAATCCGGATAATCCCAGGAGCTATTATTTACGGGCTGTAGCATTCCAAGAAACAGGAAATAAAGATAAAGCTTGCAAAGATTTCAAAAAAGTAAGTGAATTGGGCGTGGATGTGAGAAATGAAATAGAACTGAATTGCATGTAAAAAAATCACGATATTTTTTAATATTTTCTATACGAATTTTGTTTAAGGTTTGGGATTAATCTGGCAGTAGTTTAAGATTAAAATTGACATATCAGGACTATGCAATGTCACAAACTATAATTTTCAACTGTTTCGGTTCAGCTAAATTTGGACAGATTGTACATTGTAAATACTAAATAACAGAAATGTTTTAGTATGGAATAAAAGATCTATTTACATCTCCAAAACAGATAGTATAAACATCATGAGTTACATTACTATTTGTAATAACAACTTGATTACTCCCGCCAAAAACATCAGTAACCCAATCTCCTGATTCAAAATAGTCGATTAGATGGACAAACCTTTGTTGTACAGCAAAAGCATCTGTGGTGTTAATAGAACCTAAATCCCACACATCTGAGGCAACTTCAGGTAATCCACCATAGGTGTTTCCTAAAAAATACTGCATAATCATATATGCATCAATAGAATTGCTTCCACCCCATTTTTTTGTACATGATTTAAGGCTTATGTAATACGTCCCTGGATTAAGATCTGAAAATGAATAAGCACCATATTGATCAACACTTGTAGTTTCTAGTTCTATCATTGATGAGTTCGATAGCGCAATTATACCGGTATCTAATTTTGTACTGAGATTATTTTCATATCTCAGATAACAGCTAATTGAATAAGCTTGTTGACCAATTGCCTGAAAAAAAATTCCACTTAGGAAAAAGCAAATCAGAATGAATCGTAATTTTTATGAAATTATTTTATTCAATCCCCTAATTAAGTTATTGTAAAGGATAAAAGAAACTGTTCCTTTTCAATTACTACTACTCATCAAATAACAATTGCAAATAATTTCATACCTTTGACCTAATCACAAAAAAATGAGTAAACGCAACGGCTTCAGTACTGCACCTGTATTCTTTACGGCAATCGCAACCATACTGGGGGCAATATTATTTCTTCGCTTTGGATGGGCAGTAGGGAGTTTGGGTTTCTGGGGAGTAATCTTGATTATTGTAGTAGGGCACCTTGTTACTATTCCAACAGCTCTTGCATTATCAGAAATTGCCACTAATCAAAAGGTAGAAGGAGGAGGTGAATACTTTATTATCTCACGTTCCTTCGGATTAAATATCGGTGCTACTATTGGTATAGCACTATACTTATCACAGGCAATTAGTGTTGCTTTTTATGTAATCGCGTTCACAGAAGCTTTTTCTCCCTTTTTCGATTGGATGAAAAACTCCAATAATATTGATTTGCCACGACAGCTAATAAGCTTGCCGGCTATGGCTGTACTTTCTTTATTAATACTTAAGAAAGGAGCAAATCTGGGTGTTAAAACACTTTATTTCGTTGTTGGAATACTCTTCATATCCCTGGTGATGTTTTTTCTGGGAAAGACTGAATTTCACCAAACTGAAAACATAAATGCTTTTTCAGATTCTTTTAGAAATTTTGATAGTTTCTTTATTGTATTTGCTATTGTTTTTCCTGCTTTTACAGGTATGACTGCAGGAGTAGGTTTGTCCGGGGATCTCAGAAAGCCCGCAAAGTCTATCCCTTTGGGTTCAATTGCTGCTACTTTTTCAGGTATGATAATTTATGTTTTTATTGTCTGGAAATTTACAATCTCTGCAAGTCCGGACGATTTGATGTCAGATCAAATGATAATGAGCAAGATTGCAATCTGGGGATGGCTTATTATTCCGATAGGCCTTGCAGCTTCTACTATTTCATCAGCCCTTGGGTCAATAATGGTTGCACCACGAACTCTTCAGGCACTTGGTACCGATGACTCCTTTCCAATAAAAAGGTTTAATAAATTTCTTTCAAAAGGAAAAAAGACGAGTAATGAGCCATTCAATGCTACACTCTTAACTGTTGTGATCGCATTTATTTTTGTTGCACTGGGAAACGTTAATGTTGTAGCTGAGATAATTACCATGTTCTTTTTGATCACATACGGATCTCTGAATCTTATCTCCTTTTTATATCATTATGGTGGCGACCCTTCATATCGGCCATCCTTCAGAACTAATAAACTTTTATCTCTCCTGGGCTTTTTATTAAGTATTTGGTTGATGTTCAAAATAAATACGTTTTATGCATTTGGTGCAATAATCGTAATGGGGTTATTATATCTGCTCATGAGCCGGACTCATAAAGACAGACAAGGCCTGGAAACGATCTTTCAGGGTGTTGTATTCCAGTTATCCAGAAGAATTCAGCTTTTTGCACAAAGATCAAAAAAGGTTTCTGATACTAATAAATGGAGACCTTCGGCTATCTGTGTTTCTGCTGATTCATTTAAACGCGATAAAGCATATGAACTTTTAAACTGGATATCATATAAATACGGCTTCGGGACTTATATTCATCTTATGAAAGGTTATTTCTCTCAAAAAACACATCATGAGGCAAAAACAAATCTCGAAAATCTTCTTAACATAACACAGGCAAGCGATAGTAATGTTTATATTGATACTATGATCTCTCCTTCATATACTTCTGCTATTGCTCAAATAATCCAATTGCCAAGTATATCCGGACTGGAATATAATATGATCTTATTTGAGTTTCATAAAGATAATCCTGTTAATCTTACGCAGATCATTGACAATTATGCTCTGGTAAAAGCCGGAGACTTTGATGTTTGTATACTTGGAAGCACAACAAAAAATATCAAATATAAAAACGGTATTCATGTCTGGATTCAAAGTACTGATACAGAAAATACCAATCTCAAAGTTTTGTTAAGTTATATTATTCTTGGCCATCCCGACTGGAGAAAAGGGAAAATCACATTATTCCACGTCGTTGACAATGAAGATAGTGAAGGTGAAAAAGAAGAACTGATCAAGCTTATCAATAAAGGGCGAATTCCAATCTCAGAAAATAATATTGAAACAATAATAAAATCTCCTTACGAAAATATCCGCGAACTTGTTAATAAAAACTCCGCAAATGCAGGTTTGACAATACTTAGCTTCAGAAGTGAAATATTGAAACACGATAAAGAAAGTATATTTTTGGGCTATGAGAATATAGGGGATGTCATGTTTTTGAATACACATCATCAGAAAATTATTGAGTAAAATAATAATTACAAAAACTTATAATAATGTCTTATGAAAAAAGTAGCAATTATCGGGGCAGGCAAAATGACCAAGCCTCTTGTAGATTATTTTATTGATAAACATAAATACCAGGTTTTTTTGGTAAACAGGACAGTTCCCACTGCTGAAAAAATAATTAATAGAAGAAAGTTGGGTACTGCTGTAAGGTGGTCGGCAGGGGAGCCTGAAGCCCTTGATAAAGTGATATCACAAGCTGATATAGTTATCAGTATGGTTCCAAAACCTATACATATTAATGTGGCAAGATCATGTTTACGCTGCAATAAGAATATGATAACAACAGCATATGAAATTCCTGAACTGATTGCTCTTGATAAAGAGGTGAAAGAAAAAGGACTTTTGTTTCTGAATGAGTTAGGTGAAGTTCCCGGTATCGATCACTTTGGGACTCAATTGTTGCTTGATGAAATCAAGGATGAGGGTGGGAAAATCATTAGCCTTAAATCATATGGCAGCGGATTACCATCCTATGAATTCAACAATAATCCTATGCTATATAAATTCTCATGGGATCCGAATACCGTTTTTGTTGCTGCTCAAACAGCTGCTCAATACATTGATAAAGGCAAAAAAATTAAAGTCACTGGGGATAAACTGTTTACTCATTTCTGGCTTACAGAAATTGAAGGTCTGGGTACATTTGAAACCTATCCTAATAAGGATGTTGAAAAATACATGAAGCCCTTTGGATTACCAAATAATGTAACATTTTACAGAGGGCTGTTGCGTTATTCAGGATACTGTAATAACCTGAGGAATATAATGGAATTGGGGTTTCTGGATAAAGAAACAATCGAAAATTATTCAAACAAAACATACAGGGATTTAATGGCTTCTTTAATAGGTTCCGATTCCACAAAAGACCTTGAACATAAAATTGCCAAATATTTGAATGTATATGATAACGCAGATATAATTCACAGGTTAAAATGGCTTGGACTTTGTGATGACCGGACAATCGATATAAAAGAAGGCAGCAAGCTGGATGTACTGCTTGATCGTATGACAAAACGAATGGCCTATGAACCTCATGAAAAAGATATGATCATAATCCATATTGAGATCATTGCAAAATTTCCTGATGGAAGGAAAGAAAAACGACTGGCAACTATGGTTCAAACAGGTATTCCTTATGGAGATTCTGCAATGTCGAGAGCTGTGGCTCTGCCGGCTGCAATTGCCGCAAAACTAATATTGGACAACAAAATTCAGGCGACCGGTTTGCGTATGCCCCCGAATGTGCCGGAGCTCTACAAACCACTTTTGGAAGAACTTGAAAGTTTTGATTTTAAATTCAAACGTCAGAAAGTTCTTATCCCATAATAAATAATAACAATAAATATAGCGCTCCAGAGGAACGACATGATGTTTTGCATGGGTATTAACCAATAATTTATAATTGTTAAAAAAATCAATAAAACATTTATTAAATTTTTTTGGCATTATCCGCATAAATTAATACCCTTGCATGCTGATATCTTGTTTAAAACATTGTAATCAATATGCAATCAAAAGCTGATCAATCAATAAAAACTGTTGCCATCATAGGTGCAGGTAAAATGACCAAACCAATCGCAGATTATTTCTTGGATATTTGTGGATACAGGATAATAATGGCAGATATTGTTCCTGAACAGGCAATCAGCATTATTAAAAACCGGCCTTTGGGTAAAGTAGCACTCTGGTCGACTGATGATCCTGAATCAATCGACAGTATTGTACGTGAAGCAGATATTGTTGTAAGTATGGTGCCAAAACCCGTTCATATTTATGTTGCGAAATCCTGTATGCGAAATAATAAAAGCATGCTCACAACCTCTTATGAAATACCTGAATTGCTTGACTTGAATAAAGAAGCTCAGAAAAAAGGTGTCTTGATACTAAATGAGTTAGGCGAAGACCCTGGACTTGACCACCTGGGAACTCAATGGATATTAGACGAAATCAGGGAGGATGGTGGAAAAGTAATTAGCCTTCATTCATATGGTTGCGGACTACCTGCCTTTGAGTATAATCGAAATCCTTTAGGCTATAAGTTTGCATGGGATCCGGTAACCTTCTTCAAAGCGGCTCAGACAACTGCTGCATATTATGAAAACGGAAAGAGAGTTGAAGTTCCGGGAGATAAGTTATTTGAAGACTTTCAACTTGTTGAGATTGCTGATCTCGGAATTTTCGAGACTTATCCGAATAAAGACTGCTACAAATACCTGAAAGCTTTGGAAATTAATGAGGATGCTACTTTTTATCGTGGTTTATTACGATTTCCCGGATATTGTAACAAGATGAAAAACTTCTCATCTTTGGGATTGTTTGACTCAGAAGAAAGTATGAGTTATAAAGGAAAATCATATCGTAGCTTACTCGCTTCTCTTTGTGGTTCTTCATCTGATGATAAACTTGAAGAAAGTGTGGCAAAATATTTAGGAATAAAAAAGAATGATGATTTTATTCACACCATGAAGTGGCTCGGATTTTTTGAAGAGAAAGAAATTGAGATCGACAAAGGAAGTAAACTTGATGTGCTTCTGGATAAGATGCTAAAGAAAATGTCGTATGAGCCATATGAGAAAGATATGATTATTTTACATATTGAAGCTATAGCTGAATTTCCTTCCGGAAAAAAAGAGAATAGGATGGCAACTATGCTTGTTGAAGGAATTCCATATGGTGATTCGGCAATGTCAAGGGCTGTTGGGTTACCCATATCTATAGCAACAAAACTCATACTTGAGGGGGAAATTAAAGCCTCAGGTGCACATACTCCTGTCAGTCTGCCTCAGTTATACAAACCAATACTTGAAGAGCTTAAATCTTTCGGTTTTAGTTTTAAATACCAAATTCAAAGCCTGTCCTAATTACTAAAAGCGTCCATTCCCCTCAAAATGGTTCTTACGTAAATATGACAATATTTCTGAAGCAATTTCTTCAATAGGTTTTTTTGTTACATTTATTGTCTTCCATCCGGGATGATCAGTGAATATTTTTTTTGAATAATCAAGTTCCTTTTTTACAAACTTAATAGTTGCATATTCTCCTGTCATTCCTCCCAAATGCTCATCTCTAACTTTCCTAAGCGTTGTCAGGTGCAAGGATTCAGAATACAGACCAAACACCCTTTCAGCTGGAATGTGTGAGAGATCCAGAGGAGGTGTTATTCCATAAACTATTGGGACATTAGCAACCAACCAGCCCTTGAAGGCAAGATATATACTTAAGGGAGTTTTAAAAGTTCTCGATACACCTACCAGCACAATTTCTGCATTATGTAATTCGTGAACTCTCTGACCATCATCATGACGAAATGCAAATTCCATTGATTCAATCCTTTGAAAATATGCTTTGTTTAGCTTTCTGAACAATCCCGGTATCTCAGTGGGTAAATTTGAAAACTGATGAGATAAGTGACCTAAAAATGGGCCCATTAGATCTATAGTGTCAACATCATGCAGTCGGCCAACCTGAAGTATTTTGTCACGCATCTCCTTTGAAACAATTGTATGCACAACAAAACCTTTATTTACGGCTGCCTCCTGAATAATTTCTAATATCTGATCTTCCGTACGAACATTTGGCCTGCGATACAGGTCAACCTGTATATGCTGATACTGGGTTAAAGCCGCATTTAAAAACTGCTCTGCTGTCCGCCCAGTGCCATCTGAAATTATAAATATATTATACATAATCGGTTCTACACATAGTGGAATGATTTTTCCTGTTTACAACAAAGATACTCAAAAAATAAGGCTGAGGCTAAGGCTAAGGAAAGAAAAAACATCAACTCGCACCCCGCAATTCGTAATAATAAAAATAAATATAAAATATTTGATAAAATGTTTGGATTTATAATTTTTTGTTGTATATTTGCAATGTTTTTAAATATATTTACAATATGAAATCAAGAAAAATCTACAACAGAATACTGGTTCTCCGTAAAGAGAGAAACATTACAAGACAGAAATTAGCTGAGGAAATCGGTGTTAATTTCCAAACAATTGGGTATTTAGAAAGAGAGGAATACAATCCAAGTCTGGACCTTGCAATTAAACTCAGCGAATATTTTGGATTGCCTGTTGAGTTTATTTTTTCAACTGAACCCAAAAAACCAATGAGTCAGGAATTATTTAGAAGTCGTCAATAAATACCAATAATGAAACAGCGAAGAGCATAGAGTATAATATTAACAAACTATCTTTCATAAAAAATCCATGCTCTTTGCCCTATGCTCTATGCAAAAATTAGTAAAGCACTATTTATTTAACCAAAAACAACAAAGGAGACAAAATCATGAATAAACAAATTTCAAAAACATCAAGAAGATTTTGGGTAATAATAAATTACCTAAGCATGTTCTTAATTCTGGGTTTCTTTTATAATGGAAAGTCTTGTGGATGGAGCCATACATTTACATTTGCAATTATTATTGTTGTAGGTATTTTAATTTTAAGCTTCATTTACGCTTATGGTATAACACATTTATGGAAGTTGGTACATACATCATCAAAAAAGCTTGATGAGAGGCAGGTTCAGGTGGTTCACAGGGCACTGCAGATTTCATACAGTATTTTTGTAATCATGGTTCTGCTGATCATATATTCTTATGCCTTAGTAGAAAAGGGACCGATCGATGTTGTTTTAGCAGCATGTTTGCTATATTTGGCACATACTTTACCTGCAGCTTTTATTGCATGGACGGAGAAGGAAGTATAATTTTTAAAACCCAGCATTATGAAATTCAAATTTGCATTAACAAGTTATTTATTAATAGCACTGTTCTTTAAGCTAGATGCACAGGACAGGATCACAGGAAAAAATTTCGCTACCCGCTCCGAAGTGATCAGCAGAAACGGTATGGTTGCAACAAGTCATCCACTAGCAACCCAGGTTGGGCTTGATATTTTAAAAAAAGGTGGTAATGCAGTTGATGCTGCTATTGCAGCAAATGCAGCTCTGGGGTTGATGGAACCTACCGGCAGTGGTATAGGTGGAGATCTGTTTGCTATTGTATGGGATGCAAAAACCCAAAAACTATATGGCCTTAATGCAAGCGGGCGTTCGCCAGCTTCATTAACATTAAATTATTTCATTGATAATGAACTGCAAAAAATTCCGGCATACGGCCCATTACCTGTAACTGTTCCCGGATGTGTTGACGGTTGGTTTGAGCTTCATGAAAAATTCGGCAAAATAGAAATGAATGAAATCCTGGCTCCTGCTATATCATATGCTGAAGATGGTTTTCCTCTTACTGAATTAATCGCTTATTATTTATCATTATCATTACAACGATTTGGTGATAAATATCCTAATATCAAAGAGACTTACTTCATAAACAGCCAAATACCTAAAAAGGGAGAGATATTTAAAAACCCTTTGCTCGCTCAAACATATAAAAAAATTGCAGCTGATGGAAGAGATGCTTTTTATAAAGGTGATATTGCCAGATCTATAGGTAAGTTTATACAAGAACAGGGAGGTTTTTTATCATATGAAGATCTTGCTAGTCATAAATCCGAATGGGTAGAGCCGGTCTCAACAAACTACCGAGGCTATGATGTATGGGAGTTACCTCCTAATGGCCAGGGGATTGCAGCTTTACAAATGCTTAATATACTTGAGGGATATGATTTTTCAAAAATAGAATTTGGTAGCGCAATGCATATTCACTACTTCACTGAAGCTAAAAAACTAGCTTTTGAGGACCGCGCTAAATTTTATGCTGACATGGCTTTTGAAAATGTTGATGTGGAGACATTAATTTCAAAAGAATATGGCGCTGAACGCAGAAAGCTGATAAATGATAATTATGCTAGTTCGTATTCACATGGAGATATCACAGATGGAGAAACAATTTACCTCACTGTAGCTGATAAAGACGGTAATATGGTTTCTCTTATTCAAAGTAATTATCGTGGCATGGGATCTGGGATGGTTCCTCCCGGACTTGGCTTTATGCTTCAGGACAGGGGAGAATTATTCAACTTGAATAAAGAGCATGCTAATACTTATGCTCCGGGTAAAAGGCCATTTCACACTATCATTCCTGCTTTTATAACAAAAGACGGAATACCATATATCAGTTTTGGTGTAATGGGAGGAGATTTTCAACCAATGGGGCATGTTCAGATAATCATGAACATTATAGATTTCGGTATGAACCTGCAGGAGGCTGGAGATGCACCCAGGATAAGTCATAGTGGCTCCTCAACCCCAACTGGTGATCCTTCCGGAGGAAAAGGAGAAATAAATCTTGAAAGTGGTTTTGATTACGCAGTTATTCGCAAACTCTTGAGCATGGGTCATGCTGTAGGATTTAAAAAAGGAATATATGGCGGATATCAGGCAATAATGAATGATAAAGCAAATGCTGTTTACTATGGTGCTTCTGAGTCAAGAAAAGATGGGCAGGCGGCAGGGTATTAAAATATTAACTAACCTTAATCATATATCTTTTCAATAACATATGGCGGGCGGTTTCTAACCTGATCTAACGTACGCCATAAATATTCTCCTATTATTCCCAGCATTAACATTTGAATACCGGATAAAACCACGATTAAAATTATAATTGGCGCCAATCCCGGTATTAAGGCTATGCCTATCAATTTTGCAATAATAAGCCAGATAGCATATAAAAATCCTAAAATTGCAATAACACCCCCAAAAATCGACATCATCCTTATAGGTGAATATGAATAGGCTAAGACACCATCAATAAGCATTTTTACTTTCTTCCCATATGTCCATCTTGATTTTCCAATTTTTCTTTTCTCCCTTTTATATGGAATGAACTTTATATCAAAGCCTGTCCACAATAACTGCCCTTGAAAAAACGGATTTGCTTCACGGAATATTAAAATCATCTCTTTCACATTATTACTGATTAAATAATAATCAAAACCTCCCGGGGGCATATTATAAAAGCTCATTTTTTTTATGAAATAATCATATTGATCCGAAAGTTTTTCAAAATTACGAAAAGCTGACCTGTATCCCTTTAGTTTCAAGGAGCTCTTTGCAAACTTGAAGAAAATAAGTCTGTTTTTGGTGTTAATTCCAGCTGTTTTACTACCTTGATTCGCTTAGCACCCTCTGATATTTGGTTACAGACATAATCAAGAGAGAGGTAAAATGGTAAACATATCCTGATTTTTTCCACAAAATTGGAAAATGCATGTGTTCGTTTTGCCATTGTATGTTTTATCAATTCTAAAATCAGGTAACATATTAGGGCAATGTAAATTTGTTATTTCACTGCATTTGGGCTTGTGAGTTCTATAATCTCATCTTTCAAAATATCCTGATCCTCATTGTCCGGCAAATCAAGTTCTTGTATTACTTCATATACAGTATTGTTTTTTATCCTTGTTACAAAAATATTTTTAGCCTTTACACGCGACAGCATTAACTCAAAATCGAAATACGCCCTGTCTTCGACAATGATAGTGCTTTTAGGAAAGACCAATTGTGCCAACCCATAACGATCGTGAAGCTTTGCTTCGGTGATATTTACCATATCAGGTATCATTAATGTATCATCCCAGCAGGTGTGTGTTTTTATGCCGCCTTTAGCTGTTCGAAAGTCATCACGACAAATTGATCATAAGTCTTATATTTACTGCAGCCCTTATCAGTTTTGAATTGATTGGTGCAACTTTGTATCCTCCACCGGGGTACTAAATCAATAATTTGACGGATTACTGGTTTATTGTTATTTTTGTTACGTCTGAAGAGTCCCATATTATATCTTTTTGTGTGCAAACTCAAAGATAGGGGCTTTTCAGATTTTTACAAGTTTCGGATAGTTGTGCCCAAAAATAAAAGAACGACAGCAAGAATTCATTGATGATATAATCAGGGAAGAGCCAAAATATATGGTGTTTTTTAAGCACAGGAACTCGATTTGGGCTTCTCCCAATGCAAGTTTTATGGTCTTTTCAAAGTTTACTGAGATAGTAAATAAAGATTATAATCTTATATGTTGTGCTGATATGATCTCGGATTTCAATACTCAATATATATGGTCTGATGATCTAAATCAGTATGAGCCAACAGGACTATATAGTATCGTTGTATTTGAAAGAAAAGAATAATTATCAACATCCATACTCAAAAAAGTATTTAATTTGTGAAGAAGCAAATGAACTGTATGTATGAAAAAGTCTTACGAACAAGTATATCATAAGCTGGAAAAAGAATACTGGTGGTTTGTCGGAAGAAGGAAAACTATAATAACCTTACTGAAGGATATATCCCTTGATTCTAAAATATTGGAAGTAGGCTGTTCTTCAGGTGTTTTATTAAGTGAATTAAGAAAATCAGGATTTACTCCTGAAAATCTGTATGGCATAGATATTAGTATAGATGCTGTAGAAGCAGTAAAAAAAATCGTGCACTGTAATTCAATTGTCATGGATGCTCAGCATCTCGAATTCCCGGATGAAAGCTTCGATATTATTATTGCCTCCGATTGTTTGGAACACCTGGAAAACGATGAGAACGCATTAAATAACTGGTATAATGTTTTGAAGAAGGGTGGACAATTATTGGTATTTGTTCCTGCATTTAAATTTTTATGGAGTTACCACGACGAAATAAATAAGCATTTCAGAAGATATACAAATAAAGAGTTACAAGTAAAATTACAAAATGCAGGCTTTAATCTCATTCAAACAGGTTATTGGAATTTCTCACTTTTCTTCCCGACTTTAATGATCCGATTGATTAATAACATAGCTTTCCGAATATTTAAATTGAAACGGCATAGTAAAAGCGGGGATTTAAAAAATCTTAATCCTTTTATTAATAAATTACTGATCAAATTGCTTCATACAGAAACTGCATTATTACGATATATCAGGTTTCCGTTAGGGGTAAGTACATTTTGTGTTGCAAAAAAATAAAAAGTATTTTTGCTTCGATAAAACCTATATCCATGAGTGCTAAATCCAAACATAAAACACAGCAAAACATAGCGAAAAGAAAACCACATCCAAAACAAAAGCTGAGGCCTGTACAAAATAAATCAGGGATAAACTGGAAAAGCTTCGTTATTGTTCTTATCATCTTACTGATCACATTTATCTCTTTTTCTCCTTCACTAAAAAATGGTTTTACGAATTGGGATGATCCAAAATATATACAGGAGAACATTCATATTAAAACCCTTAATGCGGATAAGGTAAAACGACATTTTACAACTTTTACCGACAGCAATTATTTACCATTTGTTCTTTTATCTTTTGCCATTGAATATCACTTTACAGAGATGGATCCCTCGCTTTATCACACTACTAATGTTATCTTACATGTTCTTAATACATTATTTGTTTTTTTGTTAATCTATTTTTTAAGTGGACGGCGGCGTGAAGTAGCTATCATTGTTGCTCTCGGTTTTGGTATTCATCCTATGCATGTTGAATCAGTTTCGTGGATCACCGAACGAAAAGATGTATTATATAGTTTCTTCTTTCTTATCTCCCTGATATTTTATTTCAAATTTACTGATGTTAAAAAGAATAAATCTGTTTTTTATATATTGTCTCTGCTTTTCTTCATATTCTCATTACTATCCAAATCAGCAGCTGTTGCTCTTTCAGTCGTTTTGATATTAATAGATTTTTACCGTGGACGAAAGTTTACCACAAAAGTAATAATAGAAAAGATCCCCTTTATTTTGCTTTCCGTTTTCTTTGGGATCCTTGCTACAATCTCACAGGAAAGTGCAATAAGTAAACTTGAAGCCTTGACAGTATTTCAGAGGTTCATATTTGCATCTTATGGATTTGTTATGTATATAGTTAAGTTTATTGCACCACTTAATCTTTCGGCATTTTATCCGTATCCTGTGAATACTTTCCCCATTAAGGAAACACTCCCAATGATATATTATATTTCACCGGTAATTGTTCTTGGAGTATTTGCAGCTCTGTATTTCAGTTACAAAAGAACCCGTTTGTATATTTTCGGAATTCTGTTCTATTTTGTGACCATTGCGCTTGTTTTACAGTTTGTTACTGTTGGTAAGGCTATTATGGCTGACCGATATTCGTATATCCCATATATTGGTTTATTTTATATAGTTGCTATGCTTTACAGCAAATATTTCCATTCAGGAAAAGGGCAATTGAATAAATTTAAAATTCCTGCTATTGCGCTCCTCCTCATTTATGGAAGTGTTTTAAGCTACGCAACATTCGAACGTACTAAAATCTGGCGTAACACCCTTACCTTGTTTTCTGATGTGATAAAAAAATATCCCAATGTTGATACTGCTTTTAAGAACAGAGGTAATTATTATGCAAGGGTAACACAGGAGTATGATAAAGCACTGCTTGATTTTAACAGATGTATAGAAATCAATCCTACTGAGCCCTTAATATTTAGTAACAGGGGAAATTTACACGGTTTGATGGGTAACTTCGAGCTTGCTCTTAAAGATTATTCCAAATCTGCCGAACTGGATTCAACTAAAGTTGAAACCTACGTCAACAAAGGTGTTACATACATCAAAATGAAGCAGTATATTAAGGCAATCCCAGAATTTGATAAAGCTGAACAGATTGAACCCGGCAATATCCTGATATACTCCAACAGAGCCTATGCATATCTTCAGACCGGAGAATACGAAAAATCAATAAAGGAATATGAATACGTAATCGCAAATTCTGTTAATAACTCAGACAACTATTTTTACAAAGGAATTGCTAATTACCGGCTTGGGAAATTTCAGGAGGCAGTAAAGGATAACACTTCGGCACTTCAGTTAAATCCAAATTTAGGTGGAGCATATTTCAACAGGTCAATAGCATATAAAAAGCTTGGTGAATTTAATAATGCACTTAATGACGCTTTAAAAGCAAAGGGAATGGGTCAGAATATCACTGATGCTTACTTAGAGGAGATACGGAATAAAGTTAAATAGAAGATTCTTCTACAAACCTATTTACTCGTTAAGAGATACTTCTTACACAATTTTCCAACTTATTTACTAATTTTTACTTCGCAATACCTCTGCTATGGCCTATATTTGTTATTGGCAATGTCATCCTATGGATACAATTATGTTTAATAATGAACAAGGATTAACGATTTTTGATTTAGGAAGGAAAGTTTAGATGGATAAAAATGATTTGGAAGAGAGGTTGATAAATTTTGCAGTTGTTATTATTGAACTGGCAAACGAAATTCCTAATACCAAAATAGGGATTCATTTGTCAGGTCAGATAGGGCGGTCTGGAACATCTGCAGCCTTAAATTATGGCGAAGCTCAGAGTGGAGAGTCAAGAAAAGACTTTATTCATAAGATTAAAGTTGTACTGAAGGAACTGAGAGAAACATCTGTGTGTCTGAAGATAATATATCGGACAAAATTGAATAAATCAGCTGAAAAAATGGAAACAGCACTAAAAAAAAACAATGAATTAATATCAATATTTGTTAAAAGCGTGGAAACAGCTCAATAAAACATCAAACTTTTAAACAATAGATAAATCTTAAATCAAAAATCGTTAATCCTTGTTCTGAGATCAAAAGATATTAGGGTTAATCCCTGTTTTGTTCAATGAAACTCCTTATTCACAAAATCAATTTTTTATCACATTCTTATAATGTTCATAACGATCGAGTATCTCTATAACAAAGTTATACGGCTCTCTTCCCCGGCAATAACCATAATAAACAACCTTATCAGTATAGTATTTTGAGTTTGACTTATTCAAAATAAAATAATCTACATTATCACTCCAAATATTGGGGTCTTTATCATATTTTTCTGCTAAACGTCGTGCATCGAGAACATGGCCAATACCGACATTATATGAGGCCAGAATAAATTTTATCCTCTCTTCTTTATCTGATATTTCTTCTGGCAATTGCTTGTCTATTAATTTAATATGTTTAATCCCGGCTTCAATCTGATCTTCAACGGAGGAAAGGCTGTCGACTCCATAATCTTTTGCTGTTTCCGGCATTAATTGCATAATCCCAAAGGCTCCTGCCCAGGATACTACTTCAGGATGAAATTTTGATTCCTGGTATATTAGCGATGCCAATAATCGCCAGTCCATTTCATTCTGTTCGCTAAGTTTTTTTATTATCTCATCATAATAGGAGATTTTTCCGCCATTTTTTGAATAATACTCACTTTGAACTATATTAACAGAGCGTGGATTTTTAAAGTATTTATTATACAAAAATGCATATGATCGTGTTTTCCTGAATTGCAACATCCATTCAGAAATTTTTGCTTTTAAACTATCGGCTCCTTTTCTGACTGCCCATGCAAGGTTCTGATGAAAGCTCACAGGAGTGCTAACATCCAGATTTTTATAATAGGTTTTATTAACTAGGGCAAGCTGCTCATCGCACACAGTATATTCAATTTCACCTGTTGCTACCATGGCTATTAAACTCTCTTCTTCATTTTCCCTATCTTCGATAATATAGATCGTATCTCCGATTTCTTCCTGTAAATTTCTTAGTCGTTTTACATATGCAGTATTACTCTGAACGTGAATAGTTTTTCCTGCCAGGAAAAGAGGACTCCTGATCAGTTGTTTTTCAATCTCATAAGAACTTAAAGTCCACCATTTATCAGGCTTACGCTGTACTAATACTTGCCTCGTTTGCCCATGAGGTTCGGCAAAATCAACCACTTTGCTTCTCTGCTTTGTAACAGTAAGATCTAGTGCTATTACATCACACCTGCCACTTTTCAGGCATTGAAAATTCTTCGATAGATCATTAGTCACATGAACTTCCAGGTTTACTCCTAGGTGTTTTGCAAACAACTCCATCATCTCAAGCTGATAGCCCAAAGGTCTGCCTTTGTATATAAAATAGTCTATTGAATTACTCCCCATTGTGGCAACAATTTCTCCCTTTTCAATAATATTACTTAGAACTTCGGGCTTTGGCTCATCTCCTGCACCGGAAGTTCCCTTATCACTTCCACATGAAGAAAATATGAGGGAAATTGACAGAAAAACAATGAAGAATCTCGTACGATGGGACTGTATCATAATGATAATTCTATCCTAATCAACATACTAAAGTAATACAAAAGAGCTGTGGATGTTATAATTGTTGATAAGATTGGATAACTCTTTGAATAATCGGAACATTCGAATGCCGATCTATTTTTTCTTTTTTGATTACTGATAAATGTTAACTGATAATTATTTTCACCGGAGGTGATATACTACGGTAGCTTGATGGATAGGAAAACAAAACAATACCTCGTAGAGGTTTCATAAATAGAATTTGGTGATTCTGAAATAATAAATTTGAATTTATTTGGCGATGCGTTCTTGGAATTGTATTAAAATTGATATGATATTCCAAAATTGAAAATACCTTTATACCCTAAACCTATTTCGGCAAAGCCTCCAAAGGACTTACCAGCTCTAACACCCAGGGCAGTTACCTGAAAATTAAAAAGATGGACATTGTCGTCGGAATCGGATACACTTGGATCACTGGAAGTGAAATCTTGCATACCTGCCGTATATCCCAGTCCTAAACCGGAATACATCTGAAAATATTCTTTTGAAACATATCGTATATCTGATTCTATTGCAATAGTATAAAACGTATTAATAGATTTTCCTATTAAATCTTTACCTGATTTTAAATCATTGGTAATTTGTTCATAAGCGAAAACTGCACCAAGTGAAAAACGCTCGCCAATGGAGTATTTATATCCCAAATGTATAGCTTCTGTGGATTTTTCGTTTTCGAATTCAGCAGTTCCTAACGTAAGAATAATAATAAATATATCACTTATGTCATACATTAATTGTGTAGATGATGCTAATCCATAACCTAAACTAAGTTCACTTGTTCCTTTTTCTTGCGCCATTATAGGCTTAAAACAACATAAAATAAGAAGTCCAATGATAATTTTTTTCATCTTTTCAATTTTTTTATTTAGATAATTATTTAATTATACGATTTCAAATATAATAATAATTTGAAGATTTGAAAATGAGATAATTTGAAAATGAAAATGCAGAATAATGCAATTACAAATTGCAGGTTATTTATGGCGTAGATACAATCATCATCAAACAGAGGCATGCTTGTTATAATTGCCCTTTTTTTATTTAATTATTTTATGCAACTATATTTAATATTATTTTATATTTACCACAGATAAAAATGATTATTAACTTAAAATTTTATGCTTTATGAAGAAAATTATCTTGATTTTATTGTTATTAGTCCCATTCTTAGTTAATTCTCAATCAAGCTGTATTAAGGCAAAGCTTGGTGCTGGGATACCGCTTGGGAAATTTGGTGTTGTTGATGATGAAAAAGCAGCAAATGCAAAAATTGGAATTAATTTAGACCTTTCAGCTGAACATAAGTTTAGTGACTATTTTGGAGTAAAGGGATCTTTTTCTTTTAACTTAAATCCCAGAGATAAAGATAAGTTAATGGATTTTTATAGAGAATTAAAACCCTATATGACCTGGCAAGATGATATAGGCGGTTATACTGTAAGTTCATTTTTGGTTGGATTAGTAGGAACAATTCCAACGGACAATATTTTAAGCATCGATTTTTATGGGATGGTGGGATATTCATTTATAAATGATCAGGGATCAATAATAAATGGTTCTGATTGGATTACATTGGCTTATTATAATACTGAGACAGAGGCAGCAAATGCCGGTGGCCTTGGCTATATGATAGGAACAGATTTACTTTTTGAGGTTTCTGAGAGAATTTCTCTCCTATTTGGAATTAATTATTTTGGGACAAAAGCTGAATTTAAAGATGTAAAATGGTCTATGGAGGATAGTGATATGGGTAATATCCCTTTAACTGCAGATATTGACTATGAGTATGATATTAGTATCCTAAATGCTGATGTCGGTGTGAAAGTCTTGCTTGGAAAGATTAAAAAAAAGCGAAGAAGAGGAAGTAGAAGGAGATAAGATATATAATGAATACAAGTAAAACGAAATGATTGAAAATATAGTTGAGGAATAGACCAGGAATATTAAAAGAGTACTTTGATGAGTGCCCTTTTTTTAATTGATTATTTTTTACAATTATTTTTATTGTTTCTTATATTTACCACAGATTACTTTGATCATTGATTAGAAAACTATTCTTTGTGAAGCAAGTTGTATTGATTTTTTTTCTATTAATGCCATTTTTGGTGAATTCCCAATCAAGCTGTTTAAAAATTAAACTTGGTACAGGTAAACCTCTTGGGAAATATGGAAGTGGTAATATAGAAGAAGCTGCTTTTGCAAAAACCGGTTTTGGTTTCGAATTGTCAGGTGAGCGTAAATTTAATGACTATCTAGGTATAAAAGCATCATTATTGTCTAATCGCAATGCTATTGATAATTATGAGATTTATACCGCCGCCCAGGCTGTGAACACAAGTGTTCATTCCGTTGAAATCGGCACTTATGATGTTACTTCTTTTTTATTGGGACTAGTAGCTACAATTCCAACAGCTTGGTTTGTTGGTGTTGATTTTTTTAGCATGATTGGATATTCAGCAATTATTGACCCGGGATCTAAAATTGAAGTGAGTAATTTTCAACTAGGTTCTTTTACTTATACTCAAATAATAGCAGATAAGGCATCAGCAGGCAGCTTATGTTATAATTTTGGGATTGACTTTAATTTTAAGATTTCCAGGAGTGTGTCATTAGTATTAGGTGGTAGTTATTATGGCGCTAAGGCTAAGTTTGAAGATGTAAGAGTTACAATTATTGATAATAATAATGTGACAATTGGAACTACGAATTATGAAAATACTGTAAGTATATTGAATGCTAACCTGGGGATTAAAATTTTATTATGGGAATTGATAAAATAACGCTTTCAAAGTCACATGGACCTCGAACTTGATGGTTGAAGAAGTTGAGCCCCAGGAAGAAGATTAGATTGTTTTGATGTTGGGAAATTGATTACTCAATTGGGTAAAAGGGTGCTTGTAATGAGTGCTCTGCTGAGCGTAGATTGTATCTGCGCTCCAAAGAAAAATGTAATTTGCAATTGCATTATCAATAAGTTGAAATAGCTCTTGATAATTCAACAATATCCAAAACACCTGGCAGCCCGGCATAGTTCCTTGCACTGCTATATAAATATTGCTCAGGATACTCCACAATACCAACTTTAACTGGATTTGCATGAATGTAGTCAAGTTTTTCTATAATAAAAGCATTGGAATACAATTCGATAGCATGGTTCTCATGTGTCCATAACTGCATTTTATTTACTTTTTTACGTTTCATAGCTTCAAACTCAAATAATTTCAACATCCATTTTCTCCTGCTTTCCTGTGGGGAATCAACAACCTCAGTGATTTTTTTACTGGTAAATTTTTTAAAATCCCGAAGTAAACCACTTAAATCATCAGATCCACTTCTCGCAATTAAATGAATATGATTGCTCATTACAACAAAACCATATATCTCCAAATGTTTCACCCTTTGACAAAATTTTAGGCTATCAATAATAATATCTTTATAAACTTTTCTTGTGAAGACGTCAATCCAATTAACAATTTGAAGTGTTAAGAAATATGGTGCTGATTGGTCTTTTATCTGATAACCTGTTGACATGTTTGTACAATTATTATCTGGAGATTATTTATTTTTTAAAACTGAATACGTTCTTCGCTCAGCTTTTTGATAACAGCTTTAATTACTTAGTAGGTTTTTTAATGAAAAGGTAATCGGCTTTTTCAATAATTATTTCAGTATATCCACTCTACTAAGCGTAGATTGTAAGTGCATACAAATTAAATGTTAATCTTCAGGTTGACAAAATTTAACCTATCGTTTACAAATGCAATTACAAATTGCAATTTATTTGTGACGGAGATACAATCTCCGCCAAGCTAGGAAAAAGAGTGCTTGTAATGAGTACTCTGCTGAGCGTAGATTGTATCTGCGCTCCAAAGAGGCATAGTTCCTTGCACTGCTATATAAATATTGCTCAGGATACTCCACAATACTCTGCTGAGCGTAGATTGTATCTGCGCTCCAAAGAGAAATTGATTACTCAATTGGGTAAAAGAGTGCTTGTAATGAGTACTCTGCTGAGCGTAGATTGTATCTGCGCTCCAAAGAGAAATTGATTACTCAATTGGGTAAAAGAGTGCTTGTAATGAGTGCTCTGCTGAGCGTAGATTGTATCTCTACTAAGCGTAGATTGTAAGTGCATACAAATCAAATGTTAATCTTCAGGTTGACAACATTTAACCTATCGTTTACAAATGCAATTACAAATTGCAATTTATTTGTGACGGAGATACAATCTCCGCCAAGCTAGGCTGAGAAGTTTCAACCACACACTAACCCTGCCATGTTTTATACAAAATGTTAGGCAAAGTGTATTTATTCACTTAATTTATCTAAGTCATTTTTACTAAGAATCTTTGCTCCTCCTTTAGGATGTTTCTTATCCTTTTTTTTAAATTTGCCCATTAAATCTGAGAATCCTGCATGACTCTGTTCTGCTATACCATATGTAAATTCATTTGCGAGATCACTTTCATCCTTAAATCCAAATTTCCAGCTTTTTAATCTATCATTTCGCTTGGAATCAATAGTCTTCATTGAGGATACAATATTATCTCTGATAGTGATAACCATATCACTTATTCTATTTAATGTATCTTTTTGCGGTTTTTGTTTTGTGTAAAAAATTACTCTATTTAATCCTTCTAATGAAGTCATTAGATTACTGTAAATCCATTTATCTCTTTCTCTGTATCGGAACCAAAGAATAATAGCAATAGTCGTAGATACAATTGTAATTATTGTAGCAATAATATTGAATAAGTCAAAAATTTCATTCATATTTTCTGTATTTAGCGTTTTGCTTAACTAGTTATTAGGTAATTTTTTGTCACCTTTATGTTCTATATAAGATATTAAAGTTAATAAATTCTAAAATACACCTCGCTTTAATCTCCCCTTTCACGTTCTTTTGTTTTATCTCGTGCTTCTGCAATTGTGTCACAAGTCAGAAGTAAATCAAGCATTGCCCAAACTCTTCCATTTCTGAAAATATTCCCAGTTTTAATTTCTTTTGCTGGTATCAAGGGATCACTCAAATGATATAAGTAATGATGCCCCCAGTTTACAGAAGGTATTTCATTAAATATGTTATTCGGGTCAGTGAAAACTTCATAATTGTCAATATGATGAATTGATTGAAGTTTACCATAATACCTAAATGCAATATAATTTGGAGGTTCTGTTGGCCATCCATTTCCTCCAATTTGATGAAAGTATCTTTTTCTTTGTTCTACAATGTCAATCCAACTTATATTCCAGTCTTTTACTTTTCTGTAGCTTAATGACACTACAAATACTAAATTGCTATTAATGTTCTGCATAGTCATTATTTTTTCAAAGTAGTATATCAGTTCTTGCAAAAATCGTTTTTCAAAGTTGTTACACTCTGATTTTGTGGCGTTAGCTATAGTCCATAGTTCCTTGTAAGAAACAACAATAACCTCATAACCATTGCTATATCTTATATAAAAATGAGCGCTGGTGTAGTCTTTCGAACTTTCTGTAAATACAATGAGCTTTTTCTGTTTTGCTGAAAATGAATTAAAACTTGGTTTTGAAGAGTATTTGTCAAGCTGATTTTGGGTTGGATAATTCCAACCTTTTTTCGCTTCAATTATGATTGAAAATTCTCCTTCTTGTTCAATCTCAAAATCAGTAAATCCTTTTTCAACCTCATACTGTTGTAATTTAATTTTTGCAAGTTCTGGGTTAAATTTAGAATTAATATTAATGAGTTGAAGGAATTTATTTAGAAAGCCAGGAACTTTAGAGAATCCGAGTCCAATTGCAAATGAAATGTCATTTTCTTTTGTTCCAAGAATCTCAAAGATGCTGTTAGCTCTTTGTCCATATATGTATAGATCAATCATCACTCAAACTCTACTTTCGGCAAACTACTAACAATATCCACCGTCTGCACACTCACATAAATAATACTCAACAGCAGATCTAAAATATACCTTGGATTACCAACCTCATCAGCCCAGTCATTTGGGTTATTTGTGATACCACTTTCTTTGTGGGTTTTAATTTGGTAGCGTTCCATTATCCATTCAATAGCACTTTTACCATTTACAACATACTCGTATGCTTTTGAAGGAATATTTGATATTGTTATTTTATTATTGTAGATAATGGTATCCTTCTGATCTTTCTTTGGAAAGCGCATTTTTTCAACTTTAAAAAAACCGCTCTCAGTTCCTGTAATGGCCACACCCTCATATTGTGGAACACTTTCATAATTGATATGCAATTCGGCTAAATCTCTACCTGCCTTGCTAAATTTCCAAAAATCTCTCACATCTTCAACCAAAGGCAGACGAGGCAACATCTTTTTCAAGTCGTTCGCAAACAATGTGCGATAATCCGAGCTATGTAAAAAGCCATACACATAGTAGAAAATATCTTCTTTGGTAACATTTTTTCCATACCTCTCCATTGCCCGTTCCAAAATAAAATCACTAACTCCATCCCTTCTTATATATTCATTGTCTCCGCTTTCATCAAATAAACTTGGACTTTGCCTTTGACGTTCTTCGTAGTAGTAAAGAGGAAAGCATTGGGCTTTATCAACTACTTGTAAATCTGTTATTGAACTAGAAATTAATGCGGAAAATTCTTTCTGAGCACCTAAACCTGAAACTGCGATCAGAAGGTTTTTCATAGAGGTATTTGGAAAAAGCTTTTTATTTTGATAAAGCATGGCATTATAGTTCTTATCAAAATATATGTAACTTTTAGTAAATGGTCTGTATAGACCTTTATAAATACTCTTTTCGTTAAATGAGTGTATTTTGTGTCGTTCAAGATCTTGTTTTAGATTTCTATTCCAACTTATTTCTTTTGGATCTGCATCAATGAAATGATTTACTTCAAGTTTTTGATTTTTCTCTTTTTCTATTTTATGCTTATTTGCTTGTTGGTTATAAAAGGCTAATGAATTTGATACATTATAAATTAAATCTTTACGTGAAAAGTTATAAACCCATGCATCACGACCTGTTGCTAGCCCAAGTGAATATGTTATATAAAAAGATTTTGAACTCAAATCAAATTTTTTCTCTGTTTCTAATGGAAAAAATAACTTGAAAGATTCATTGCGCTGACTAATCCAATCCCCATGTTTGTTGGGAGAAAGGGTTTTCCATTGCATTTCATTATTAGTAATGGAAGAGAATTTTTTTACAATAGCAAGTTTTTCTTCCCGATTCAAGTAATCACCAATATCGTAGTAATGAATCGTAGCTTTCTGGTTTTTCTGCATAGGCTTTTTTACCAATGTTGTAATAGCAATTGGTGTTCGTGAACCTGAACCAAATATTTTACCACCTTCTTTACGAGAAAGTTCACCGCTTGTTCGCTGGTTACCACGCAAGTTGAAAACAAATATTGAAGAAAATTCTTTCTCCAAAGATTTACGGAATCCATCCATTCCATTGCTATCAATCCAAGCACCATTTGATACAAAACAAACAATCCCACCATGCTTTGAATCCAATCGGTCTGTGCTCCATCTAAATGCTTTAATGTATGAATCATATAATGCTTTTACCGAGGTTGCTTTACTTTCTCTGGCATATTTATGTTCAACACGAGCATCTAATTTATCATATTTTTGATTTTGTGCATTATCATTAGCTGATTTTTGTCCAACAGAATAAGGTGGATTCCCAATTATGACTCGTAAAGGGGCTGACTTTTGTTTTGCAACCCTTGTTGAGTTTTTGGGGAACATTTCCGAAAACAGCTTTTCGCTTTTATCGCTTTCGCCCAACTGGAAAGTATCAGTAAGGCATATACCATCAAAAGCTGTATACTCAGTTTCGCCTATCATATCGTGGTAGGCATTTTCAATATTTACAGCTGCTATATAATAGGCCAATAATACAATTTCGTTTGCGTGTATTTCGTCTCTGTACTTCCGAACAAGATCGCTTTTATCAATTAATCCACTTTGCAGCAAGCGAGTTATAAAAGTCCCAGTTCCAGTAAAGGGATCGAGTACATGAATGTTTTCATCAGAGATATTACGGTTAAATTCTTTTTTCAAAACATCACTGACTGAATGAATGATAAAGTCCACGACTTCAACCGGGGTATACACAATACCCAGTTTTTCAACCATTTTGGGGAAAGCAGTCTTAAAGAACTTATCATACAATTCAATAACAATACGTTGTTTACCTTCCGCATTATCAATTCCGGCTGCTCGCATCTTAACAGATTCATAAAATTTTTCTAAGGTTTCTATATCTTTTTCAATGGCTTGTGTTTCCAATAAATCAAGCATGCTTTGCATAGACAAGGAGATTGGATTATTCTTTACAAAAGAATAGCCTTCAAACAAAGCCTCAAACACAGGTTTGGTAATAATGTGTTGTGAAAGCATTTCAACTGCTTCGTGTTGAGTAATGCTAGGATTTATGTTCTTTTGTAAACCATTAAGAAAATTTGCAAAAGCTTCCTGATGTGTTTCGTCTTCATTGATTAAGCGATTGATTCGTTCCCCCTGCCTTTCAGCAATAGCCGCAACGCTTTTTGCCCATTGTTCCCAGTACCTGCGGTCACCTACTTTTTTCACCATACGGGCAAATACTACGTGCTGCAATTGCTCAAATTGCATGGCCAATTGTTGACTAATATCTTTGTTTGTACTGTAAGGCATTTCAGGATCAGCAGCAATCGGCATTTCATCTTCAAACGAAATTTGTGGTCTTCCAACTAATATTTGCTCAGGACGGTTGCGGTTAAGTTCAATTTTATTTACGGTTGCATTAAAACGATCATCATGGGCACGTAATGCGTTTAATACTGTCCACACTACCTTATATCGTTCATTTTCATCAAGTGCTTTGTAAGCCTCAACATCTGAAGGAACAACAACAGGAATAATGATGTAACCATATTTCTTGCCAGGTGATTTACGCATTACACGACCCACGGATTGGACCACATCAACCTGTGAGTTACGTGCAGAAAGAAACATCACAGCATCCAAAGAAGGAACGTCCACTCCTTCACTTAAACAGCGAACATTGGTAAGTATGCGACATTCGTTGTTATCGCTATCTGCTTTCAACCATCCCAGTAATTCATCCCGATAAGGTGCGCTCATTGTGCCATCAATGTGTTTAGAGGCTACGGAAACCATCTGATTCTTCTTATCTGTTGGTAATGAGCTAATGTAAGCATCAGTCGCTGTATTATAAGTGGCAGTAATCTTTTTGGAAACAGCAATAGTTTGGCAAAAAGCAACCGCTTTCTGCATTGGTTCTGGGTCACTGCTATTAATAATGCCCTCATCACCTAAGATCTGCTTTGAAAGAGCGTTTATACAGCCAATCAGTTTGGAAGCATCATCGGCATTTATTTCACTTTCTTTGTCAGCAATCATGTTTTGCACAGCCGGGGGAACATCCTTATCGCTAAGGGTTAATATCAAAACTTTATAATCAGTTAGCAAATCCCGTTCAACTGCTTCTCCAAAACCAATACGATACATTTCTTCGCCATATAATTTAGGATCATCCATTGAACACAAGATGGCATCAGCTTGTGCAGCCTTACTTTTGATGTCATCGTTGTACAGTCTTGGTGTAGCGGTCATGTACAAACGCTTTTTCCCTTTGATAAAATTATTATCATGTACTTTAACGAATGCTGAAGAATCTTCATCGCTTAATGTTACACCTGTAGTCCGATGGGCTTCATCACAGATAATTAAATCAAATTCACCAAAGCCATTATCGGATTTGAGCAATTCTTTTTGAGCATTTGCAATAACTTCAATAGATTGATAGGTAGAGAAGACTACTGTCATTCCAACATTGTCAATAGATTGAATATATCTGAATTGTTGAATAATGTTTTTTACATTGGTAGATGCAGGTAAAGCTAAATCCACCACGCTGAAACTATCCTGATCTTCATTCTTATTTTTCTTTCTGGAAACCTCTGGATCTGAACAGATACAAACTGCGTTAATCGGTTCTTTTGCATCAGCAGACCATTCTCGTAAAGTTTGACCTAATAAAGCAATAGAAGGTACTAAAAACAGAACAAGTCCTTTTCCATTTGTTTCGTTTTCTGCAATGCATAGAGTGTTAAAAGTTTTACCTGTTCCGCAGGCCATTATGAGTTTGCCACGATCATGGTTTTTAAAATACTCATGAGTTTTATCTAATGCTATCTGTTGATGTGGTCTGATTGTTTTCTTTGGTGTTCGAGAGATTTCACCGTGTATTCCTTTTTCTAAATTTTCCCAATCAACAGGAGCTTCCAGTAAATCATACAGATTAATTCTTGTAACAGGCGGATTTTGGTTCTTTATAGCCTCTGTGGCATTAGTTCCCCATTTATTAGTAGTAGATATCCATAGCCTATGTGAGAAGCCCACAGTTCTTAATTCTTCGTTTTTAAACTCCCTGCTTGATGTGGAGAGGAAACTGTCAACAGCAGGTTTATCTATTACTGATTCCTCCTGGTAACACTTACATTGAATTGCCCAATAGTCACCTTCAACTGTTAATGCAACAAGATCAATACCAGTATCACTACCTCCCAAATCATGCTTCCCTGGAAACTCATTCCAAAGCCAAACTTTCTTAAATCGATAAGCATACTTAGGATCAGTTAGCAAATATGCTTGCATTAATCGTTCAAAGCGGTCGCCTTTGTCTCGTTCGGAAAACGAAATTTTCCTGTATTTGTTGAGAATATTGGTGAAGGACATAGTATTATTGTTCTAAGTGTTTTAATAATTTCAATAAAAGTTGGGCATCGACAACATTTGGAAATTTTTCTAAAAGCATTTTTGCTTTTTCCAAATCACCTTTATCCTTGTTGAATAAATCAACCCCCATTACTAATATTCTGGCATATTCAATATCAAAAGAGCTTGGATTTTCTTTTGCTAATTCCTCCCATAGCTTTAATGACTCTTCGTGTCTTTCTAAGGCAGTAGGAAGTTCATCAATTCTCAAATAAATATTGGATAGATTACACAAAGCCATAGCAACATCGCGCAAATAAGCCTTTCGATCTTCTTGAGCGAGTTCCCGATAAATCTTCAATGCTTCTTCTAATTTTTCTTGTGCCTGCGTCAACTCATTTTTATTCTTTAGCAATATCCCTAAATTGTTCAAAATCATTGCAATGTCATACATATGTACCTTAGGATTCTCTTTAGCAAGTTCTATATAAATTGTCAATGCTTCTTCATATATTTCTTGTGCCTGTGAATGTTCTTTGACCTCACTATGTAAGTTTGCCAAGTTGTTCAAACTTCTGGCAACCATTGTTAAGTACAATTTAGGATTTTCATTTGCAAGTTCTTTATAAATCTTCAAGGATTTTTCGTATTTTTCAAAAGCTTTTTTTGTTTCTTTATTAAAAGCATGTAAGTTGGCCGAATTATTTAAAATTCTTGCAATATCTGATCTATAAGTTTTTGGATTCTCATGATCAAGATGTATAAAAATAAAATATGCCTTATCGAATTTCTCTTGTGCAGAGGATAACATATTTCTTTTTTTATCCAAAAGCGCCAAGTTATTATAAATTCTTGCAATATCTGATTTATAAAGCTTGGGATACTCTCGATTATATTTTTTAAAAATACTTAATGCTTTTTCATAGTTTTCTTGACCTTTAGATAGTTCATTTTTATCAACCTGTAATGCTGCTATATTGTTAAGAGTACCAGCAACTTCAGGTAAATACTTTTTCGGATTCTCTAAAGCAAGCTGTCTAAAACCCTCAATGGCTTTTGCATAGTATTTTTCCGCTTCATTAAAATAATTTATCCTATGTAAAAAATAAGCGTATTTAAAATAATTAATAGCAGACGGATTTAATATGATGAGTTCTTTATATAGTTCATTTGATTCATTAATTGCAAACAGGACTTCAGTTGCCTTAATAGACTGTTCTAAAATCAATATTTTCTTTTGACTAAGTTTTTCTTTTACTGAAAAATATGCATCTTTAATTTTGTCTGCCTTTCCTTGTGTTAGGTATTTTCGTATATCTTCCAAATAACCAGCGGTTTCAACCTCACTTTGTGTTTTTAAATTATCTATTTCTTGTTGGAGAACTTTTTTATGTTCAAATATTGCAGTGGAAATTACTAAAAGCATTTCTTTTTCATCAGACGATATACGTTTATTTGAAAACCAGCTGTTAATTTTATCTTTTGTGAGCTCATCATCATTTGTTATTTGAAGCTCATTTAAGTATTGTGAAATATCACGAGGATCAATATTTGTCTTTTTGAGAAGCTCATCGATTTTTGAGTCAACTCCTGAAACTTTAGATATTAATTCATCTTGTTTGCAACTAATCCCGACAGTATGTTCAAGAATCTTTTTTGTAGTATTTGGAAATATTAAATCATATAATAATTTTGAGAACCAGTTTATAAAGGTCCCTAATGCAATAACTGCAATAAGAGAACTTGATAAAGCCACTTTTTCAAAATTTGCCAAACCATCAAATAACAATTTCCATTGCAAAGTAAAAAAGTAATTTAATCGATTTGTGTAACCAAAATAAACTATTATCCCTAATAAAATAATTATAGAAAGTGATAAACCAATTAACCATTTATGTTTTGTAATAAATTCTTTCATATAATTTGTTACTATTCAAATCTTGTTTTTAATAAATGCCCACGGCCTATGCTATGAATAATACGAGATTCATTGCACTCCACTTTCAAACTAACATGTAGTTTCTTTAGTTGCATCTATTTTCAATTTTGCACTTAACCACGCATTACTTATAGCCATTGTCGGGGGTATCTTCTCTTTGTTATTCATGGCTTTTTTTTATCTCAAGATGAGTTTTTAAGTGACGAAGGATTAGTTCAGTTAGAGGGCTTTGAATAAAATCTAAAAGTTCTTTATCAAAATTTTCAAATGCGACATCTTTTTTTACTACAATATTACCAGGAGCTTTTCCAAATAATTTCATTGTAACAGGATAAGGGGTAAATGCATTTGATTGAACCACTTCTATTAGACGAAAACTATAGTTTTTTAGTTCTGGAACAACCAAATACAAAGCATACACGACTTCTTCAGTTGAATCAGTAACCAATTCTGTCACAAGTCCTTCAATTAAGCTCCCTGTGTCATCCTTTACCTGTGTCGCATATTCAAAGAGATATTCATAGGGTGATTTTTCTTCTTTTTCGCTGTCTGCAAAATTCCAAATTTTTTTAGCCATATTAATTTGTTTTAAGTGTAAATGATACTGGTAAATGGTCTGAAAATCCTGTTTCCAATATGGATTCATCCATTTTATTGATTGCTGATTTTATTAATGGTTTCCCGTTTAATTTTGAATGAATTTTTATTGATTTGACGATAATATTATCCATGATTGTTGGGCTAACTATTACACCATCTATTAAATTCCAATGGTATTTTTCAATGTCATTTGGATACCAATAATATGTTCCTGATACTTTTGGTGAATTCGAAGAATGTTCATAATCACCCAGAACATTCCACATTGGATTGTAAAAGAATCGATATTTATATCCCTTAAAATCTCGTTTTTTAAAAAGCCTGATAATATTTTTATCACTATTAGCATTTAGAAAGTCAGGTTGTCCAAATTCAATGTCAAAAGGTCTGAAGTTAAAATCTCCAACTATCACTGAATTTTCATTTTTTTGCTTGGTTTCATATTCTTGAATATATTTAGGAATATCTTTATTATCAAATAGCTGCTGTTTTTTTGATTTCCTAGATTGACTGTATAGGTGAGCACCCATCAAATTAAATCGAAAACCTTTATTAGTAGTAATTTCTGTACATCTTAATTTGTTTGATGCGTATGCGACCGGTGAGTCATAATTAAGGTTTGACTTCTTATTTAAAAATATTCTAACCCATCTTCTTCCTTTTTTGTTCATAAAATCATCTATCTCATAAAAGTCTACCAATTCTCTAAGGTGCTCATCATTACAGTACTCTTGAAGTATCAAGATGTCAATATTATCTTCAAAAATCTGTGCTGCCAAGTCCTTAAAAAAAGCTTGAGATTTATTGTTATCTATATTCCATGTCAAAAAATTTACACTCATTATATAGTCTTTGGGATTTTGATTGTATTAACTACAACTAACTTAGATGTTTGAATCTTTTTATCAGAATGTTCTGAATAGGTAGGTAAAGTTAAAAAAAAATTAACATGTTATGTTTTTAAATATTTAAATATCCCACTTCTCATGCATTTCATTGGCCATTTTGGGATTTGAAATTTTAACATAGATCATAGTTGTTTTTAAATCCTGATGTCCCATAACTTTACTAATAACTTCAAGTGCAACACCAAGCTCATAGCTTGTGCAAGCAAAAGTATGACGTGAGCAATGAAAAATAATTTGAAAATGCAGAATAATGCAATTACAAATTGCAGGTTATTTAGTGGCGGAGATGCAATCTCCGCCAAGCTGGGCTTTGTAAGTTTTTTATTAATTAATAGGTGGATTGATTCACCAATCAAATATTTTACATAACAATGCAATTTCTTTCAGGACATTTATTATTGTTGTGATAAACTTTTCTACCGATTCTATGGATTGGGCTTACTATTGTAGTTGTTAAAGATTTTTTGTTAGAAAAAAAACAACAATAGCTGCAGTTACACCAACGACAATATTAATGATAATATTTCGTATTCTTTCTCTTCTGCTGCTTTTAAGTGACTGTCTATCATATTCCTCCATCCCTTTTAATGCTTTTGAAATCATCTTATCTATTTCAATCAATTCATTAATTAGGTTTGTATATTCATCAAGGTGGTTTTCATTTTTAAAATGTTCGTCACTCTTTCCGCGTTCAATAGAAATTTTCTCCTGGATATCTAACAGCCTTGGATAAGTCTCACTATAATAATTAGGAAGAACTGCAGTGACTACTGAAAGATCATACTTGCAGATTTTCCTATGTATTTCCTTAATAGAATCAATAGAGGTTGATTCACAGGAATCATAGGCCGCCCTTCGAAGATGCTTTATAGCTTTATCAAATTCATCATCATCATCATTTATAAATGCTTTCATAAGATGATCAAAAGCATTGCGGAATTCATTTAAAACTCCAAGTAGTATAACATTTGAATAATTCTCAAAGAATAATAAATGTTTTTTTGCTGTTATATAATGATCAGCTACCTCTTTAAGTCTTTGCTCAAGAGTTCTTGTATTATTTTCTGTCATGATTCTGTCTATTTTTTAGAAGGGAATTTTAGAGATTTCACCTCACGCTTCAGCTTCATTACATCTTCAGGAGTCCGAATATCTCCAGTCCGAAGTCTCACACTTCCATGAACTTTAGAAATGTCATATTCTCTAACATTTTTCCCCGAAATGTCCATAAATTCTTGATTAAGTATCACTTGCGATTGTTCAGTAATGCAGTAGCGCGGTGTTTCCATAGACAGTAATTTTCATTAATGGTTAGTTGATTTGGCAAATATAAACAAATACATCTATAAAAAGCAAATTTATATTGAACTATTTCTCAACATGTTATTGTTTAAAAATACATTGAATTAAAGAAATAACAAATATTAATTATAATTATTGTAGAATCTGTCATGTTTTCCCTTATATCGTATTAATTAATAGAATGTTACAAATACTAAGCAAATAGACACCTTTTGCTGCTTAATAATATGTATTGCCGGCAAGTATGTTATTCCTCCCACTTCTTCATACTCTCAATCTTCAAACTATCGTAACCTCTAAACATTCCATTTATCCATTTCACTATATTTCAATGGATCTTCTACTTTAGCATAAATATCTGTTGTTTTAGAATTTGTGTGCCCAAGCACGTTACTAATTACAGGAAGTTTCATACCAAGGCTTAAACTTACTATGGCAAATGTATGTCGCGAGCAATGAAAAATTAATTTGAAGATTTGAAAATGAGGCAATAGGTTAATTTGAAAATATGATAATGTGTTAATTTGAAAATTGGTTTAGATTTTTCACTTATCCAGATTGATGATTTTTTATAAATAATTAATATTCAAGGACATTTATCGTTTTACTGATATTAACAAAACGATCATAATTTATTTCAATTTATCCGGGTTTTTCTCTATTTTTTTTGTCTCCGATATAACTTTCCTTTCTAGTTTTTTTAACTCTTCTTCAGGTGGAAGATCTTCGGGTATAATTCCACGTTCTATTAATATTTTTCTTACCGATCTATTATTATAGATATGTTCTGCAGATATTTTCCTTTCACTCGAAAGATATTTTTCATTAACATTAAATACAGTGATTTCAGCTGCAAAGTCTTTGGCCTTTATTGTAATCGTTGGTAAGAAATCTGCTAATGCACGAACTTTTGGTATACCAAGCTTATTTTTCATTTGTTTTGTAGTTAATCCAAATAATGCCTGGTCTCCTTTACTTCTTATTATTCCGAAATTCCTATCTATTCCTGTTTTTTCATAAATTATTTCAGAAAGCTCTTTTTCGGAAGCAGTTAATTTCTGTCTTGCTTGCAGTCTCTCCCAGTTTTTTATACGTTCTTCTATCAGCTCAAATTTTCTTGTCTGCATTGCAAAATAGTTTTGAGCAAACGCAATTTCTGGCTTTTGGGGATCTCCATTCTGAGCAATCAAATAACAGGCATATCTCGTGAGCATTATATCTGAAATTTCTTTTGAGGCTCCCTTTGGCATTGATATCGTTTTGTTGATGTCAACAAAATGATCAAGTACCATATTACCACTGGCATCACAAGATGTCTTTGCTTTAATAACTACTTTATTAAAATTTCTCCATTCTGAATAGCCAAGTAAATGTTGTAATGTACGCGCAAGCCAAAACTCAACACCATCTTCTGTTGTGTTGGGTGCAACACCAAGCTCGTAACTTGTGCAAGCAAATGTATGTCGTGAGCAATGAAAAATAATTTGAAAATTTGAAAATGCAGAATAATGCAATTTATTTATGACGGAGATACAATCTCCTCCAAGATAGTTATTCATTTACATTTTTGAAGTTTGCAATATTTAAATGGTCGATCAATCCCTAACACAACGAACACTACAACCGTGAGCCTTATTGGTGTTGTTACGGCTTACATCTCCGTTGTTGTTTGTCAATATCCGGTCCAGTGCAAAGTTACTATCGTACTCCGTAGAAGACCAAAAGTAAGAGTCTAGGCCCATACCGAGAAAACTACCATTGTAGTCGCGGAAGCCGCCAGGCAAGGCAGAAAAGCCATACAAATCAGTACCATTACCACCTGAGTCCCAACCGCTGGTAGATTTCAAATTTAGACCTGCATCAAAGCCGCGCCATCCTGTTTGATCCCATACCGGGTCACCAGCACTATGCTGGCTGTCAACTGTGCCTTCCAAAACTTTCCATTCTTCATCTGTTGGGAAATGCCAGCCGGCCGGACAAATACCCTGTGCTCCCGGTGTTGTTACATATTGCATCATTTCATTCCACAGGTATAAACCTCCATAAGTATCGCAATTGCTTTCCAAATTACTGTAACAATATTTTTCAATAATAGAATTATCAGTTTGAACATCAATTCCATTTATTCTTGTTCCTATATTCAGGTTCTCCGCCAACCAACATTGGCTGCCAATTTGGACAGTGTTATATGTTTGGCCATCTCGAGTATCTGAAAAGAAATCACCACATGTCCAAATAATCTCTGTAACGAGGATTCCCAAAGTGTCTACTTTAACCTCATGCATATTTCCATTTTCATCGGTCAGTACCAAACCACCTGATAATCCGGAATAAAACGAATAAGGTACCGAAAGTAGCTGAGACGTTCCCATCAGTTGATAATTTGTTCCTCCTGTTGCGTCCATTTCTGTTTGTATAAAATACAAGCCTTCTGGCCAGTTAATATTGGCAAATACTCCGGAAATCACATTCCCATTACCAATTTCAAGATTTACCAGGCCAAACTGGTTTGTCAGAGTGCCATGTGTTTCCACATAAATAATATTTCCAGCTGTGCTTCCTTGCAATATGCTCATCCTGAAGGAAATATTCTGGTTAGAAAGAATATTTCCTGCATAATCCCTGGCTACTGCCTGATATTTGAAGGATTGTGATGACTGTACAGTTTGGGAACCAACAGGAAGAGAATCAAAGTTTAAGGCATCTATATAAAGAACAGAGTTTCCAAGTGGGAAAAGTTCTTGCCCAGTATTAAAATCATGCTGATTATAAGCCGTAATTGTAATCCAGGCGCTGTCGGGAATGACGCCAGTAGTATCATCATACGATAAGTTAGAGGTTGAGAAAGGTGTCCAAACAGGCGCTGCACCTAAGAGAACCCAACCAAATGCTAAAACATTATCCCATCCTGTGCTATTTACATATCCTGTTTTGGTTATGGATACAGCTAAAAATGCAGAATCTCCCTGGTCGGGAATAAATTTGTAATATCCCTTCAATGTATTGCACCTGAAGTTTACGGGAAATGCCGGACCAAATCCTTCAGCTCCACCGGGCCTCGCTGACTCCAAAAATGCTCTCGTGGTATCTCCGCCTGCAATTTTATTTTCTAACCTCACGGAGTAATTGCCCAAATAATGGTCAGTTGATTGGGTAATGGGATAGAAACCCGGATGGTGACTTTCCCTTCCTTGCCAGTTATCCGGCAAGGTATCAGGGCCATTGCTCCAATTTTCAAAATTGTAATTGGGAATAACTTGAGATTTCACCGAATATGCTGATAACATAATCAGCATGATTCCAAACAATAATACCATCTCTGTGAAATCCGGTCTTGATAAATTTTTCACTGTTTTCATTTTATTTTAAATTTAAATTTTACCATTCTGTTCAATCCTCCCATATTTTGGAGGACTACCGGGGATGTGTATGTCGCATATTAATTCCAGTAAATATACAATTTTTTACTACACTGATTGTCAATTAATCTTATACAAATAAAAGAGTTGAAAAATTTGAAAATGAAAAAATTCAATTAACATTAATAATTTATCATTAACCATTAATCATTTTCTTCTGTTTACTGATAATTAATCCCTGAAATCACCGGAGGCGATATATTCCGGTAGCTGGATGGATAGGAAGATAAAAAAATACCTCGTAGAGGTTTCATAATTAGAAACTGTAAATTCTGCAATTACGTTGCGATTTATTTATGACGGAGATACAATCTCCGCCAAGCTGGGGTCTCCTGACTTCCGCACTTTTTTTTCTTACAATAATCACAATTTGATAATCAATCAGTTATAATATAAAGATGTGTTATTAGGGTGTCCTGAAAGTTTTTTGTTATTAGATTTGTTCTATGTTTGTAAGAAAGAAGCCCAACAAGAGCGGAACAGTTAGTGTTCAGGTGATAGATAAAAGTTCAGGAAAGTATAAGGTTGTAAAATCAATTGGCAGATCAAAGGATAAACAAGAGCTTATACAATTAGTACAGCGGGGAGATCAATGGATAAAGGATCAATTAGGGCAGCAAGAACTTGATTTTTCAAATGAGAAACAAGTATTTTCTAAGTTTCTATCGAGTATTCAGCAAGTTAACAATTCTGGAATTGAGCTACTAGTTACAAGGATATTTGATAGAATAGGATTTAACCAAGTTAAAGACGACATATTTAGATTCCTTGTATTAGCACGGATAAGCTATCCAACAAGCAAATTAAAAACAGTTGATTACCTAAAAAAACACCATTCTATAGAAATAGATGATGACGCTGTTTATCGCTATCTTGATAAATTATATAATATTCAGAAAGAACTTGTTCAGCAAATTAGTTTTCAGCATACTCTCAAAATATTGAACAACGATATTAGTATTGTATTTTATGATGTTACCACTTTGTATTTTGAAATAGACAAAGAAGATGATTTACGCAAAACAGGATTTTCAAAAGAAGGGAAACACCAAAACCCACAAATAGTTTTAGGCTTACTTGTGAGCATCGATGGGTACCCATTAGCATATGAGATTTTTGAAGGCAATAAGTTCGAAGGTCATACAATGTTGCCAGTGGTAGATCACTTTAAGATTAGGTATAAACTTGATAAATTAGTAATTATAGCCGATTCAGGTCTTTTATCATCTGATAACATAGCAGAACTACAAAGCAAAGGTTATGAGTTTATTTTAGGAGCAAGGATTAAAAATGAGAAGCATATTATAAAAGACAAAATATTGAATTTAACCCTAAAAAATGGAGAGAGTACGGTTGTAGAGAAAGATGATACTATCAAACTAATTGTTAGTTATTCCGAGAGCAGAGCTAAAAAAGATAAAATAAACAGAGAAAAGGGGTTAAGGCGGCTTGAGAAACAAATTAGAACTGGAAGGTTAACCAAAGCAAATATCAACAACAGAGGTTACAATAAATATTTAAAAATGGATGGAAAGATTAAAATCACCATTGATAAAGAAAAATATTTGTTAGATCAAAAATGGGATGGTTTAAAAGGATACTTAACAAATACCAATTTATCGAAAAATGATATAATTGAAAACTATAGTCACTTATGGAAAATTGAAAAAGCATTCAGGATATCTAAAAATGATCTCAAAATTAGGCCTATATACCATAGCAAGCAGCCAAGAATAGAAGCACACATTTGTATTTCATTCGTTGCTTATAAGATATATAAGGAAATTGAAAGGCTTTTAAAAGAAAAGCAATCATCTCTAAGTCCAGAAAAAGCAATTGAAATTGCAAAAACAATTTACTCCATAAAACTTACTACACCGCTTAATAAGGAGATAATTGAAAGTATGCTTCTACTAAATGATGAACAAAAATATCTTGCTGAATTATTTGAATTCTAGTTAGGGTGTCCCAATGCGGAAGTCAGGAAAAATACCTCGTAGAGGTTTCATAATTAGAAACTGTAAATTCTGCAATTACGTTGCGATTTATTTATGACGGAGATACAATCTCCGCCAAGCTGGGGTCTTCAGACTCCCGACTTTCATTAACCATTTTTAATTTACGGCTGACCGAGGAATGCCAGCTTATTTTCAACAATTTTTTTTATTGAAACAGCAATTTTTTTATGTTCAATCGTTTCATCTTTAGAAGGTACGTACATGTCTCCCGGATATCTAGCATCAATGCCGAAATCACTCAGATTCTTGGGGTCAATTGCTGTAAAATCAGAATCAAATTCAGAACATTCTGCCAATAAGAACTCAATATTATGTGTCTTTGTAATATTAACTCCTTTACTTATCAAAAAGGCTTTTAAGAACTTCTCTACAGCTTGTTGACAATGAAAACAAACGGAAGATGTTGCAATAATTTCAGTTTCGGTAAGTTTGTCTACAACCAATAGATCTTCATTCGCTTTTAAAAGCCACTGTTTTATGTAAGTCTTTGTTTCACTGTTCATATTGTAACCCCCTCTTTTATTATTTCTCGTATAATATGACCAGTAATCCTTTCTTTTATATCTATTTCCTTTTGGCTTTGTATTAATATATCTGCTGGAATTTTATAGGTCGCAAGTCTTTTTCTTAACAAAGATTTATAAGATCTTTTTTGTTTAACATCAAAGGTTTTTTTTGTTACAATCAAGAAATCAAAGTCACTATCTTCTGAATAATCTGATCTTGCACGAGAACCAAATAGCAATACCCGGCAGTCAGGAAAAACACTTTCACATGTTGTTCTTATAATATTTATAGCTTCGTCGTTATTCATTATTTTTCATTCAAAGATACAATTTTTCCAAATATCAGCAACATTAAATCAACCGAAACTGATAACGAATCACTAAAATTGCCATAGCTGATATATTTCGGTGGCTGGAAGAATTAAGAAGAAACCAAAATACCTCGTAGAGGTTTCATAAACAATTTTAAGATTTGAAAATGAGGTAATTTGAAAATGAAAAGGCAGAATAATACAATTACGTTGCGATTTATTTGTGGCGGAGATACAATCTCTTCCAAGCAGGGATTATTATTGCCTTTATCTATGGGGAAAAATAATCGCTGCTTTCCGTTGCCTTCTGAGAATAAGTCTGTATGAGAAAAAATAGGCGGTAAATGCCATTGGCAAACCAAGAATCACACCCCCTACAAATAGATCCATTAAAAGGAGGTAATTCCCGGAGAACATATCCAGACAAGAGCTTAAAGTGAACTTACCCGGTAGCGTATAACTGGTTTCGTGACCCAGTGCAAACTTCCCGACCAGGTACGAAAATCCATAGAATAAAGGTGCGTTTAGAATATTTATATGAAACACCCCGATGATGGAGGCGATTTTATTCCACTTAAATAAGTATGTCACGAGAATTGCGATAAAAACCTTTAATCCAATCAAAGGAGTCGCTGCCAGAAACATCCCGAATGCATAACCGTAACATACTTTTTTAGGGTCTGACTTTATTGCCAGTAATTTCTCTTTAACGGAACTTATCCGTTTAATGATATTTTTTCTAATATTTTTCATTGTAAGTAAGATTATTAGATACACCCTTATTAACCATTGAACGAAATGCATCCATTGTTTCTACCATACTTTTTTGAATAATCGGATCGGTGATCCAGCGTGGGAATTTTGACTTCTGATTAGAATACATCATATATTCTACACCTACTTTATTATTCCCCAGATCGGTTAATCTCCAGGTACCTTCCATGTGAGGGATCCGGTCTACACCATCAAATGACTTCAGAAAAGCAGGCATCCCTGTCAGGCTAACAACTGTAATCCCTTTCTGCGCATTTTCAGCTATCTCATATTTAATAATGCAATCCTGGTTCTGTAATGGCCATGGAAGACCGAACTGAATATAAGAATACCACTGAACAGGATTAACTGTTTTAAGCCTGTAATAATCTTTGATTCCTTTCATCCATTTGACAAATGAAGCGTCATTGCAAAGGACAGATAAGACTTTTGAAACCGGTCCGTTGATAACATATTCAGCTTTAATCTGCCGTGCTGAACGGTCCTCTGTTACAGGTATCCATCTTGTTGATATGCGGATATCTGAAACATTTTTTACAAGTTTAAATTCACCTGGATTTCCTTTTTCGCTGATTTTACCGGTTTCCATACCTTCATTCCCAGGCTTGAAAGAGGTAGATACTAACAGAATCATAACTGCGATTAACATTCTTGTTTTCATGGCTTAATTTTTTTTTGAATTATTTATGAAACAAATGTAAAGTGGCCTCAGCTGAAATCAGAATTGATATTTCAGGTAGGCTTTCCTTGATTATGGAAAAATGTAAAAAACCTGGTCAAAAAGGGATTTTATTGATAGAGCTCATGAAAAAATCCCGGGATGGTGGATCTGACAGATATCATTTTGGAAAGCGTGCAAAACAAAAACCCGGAAATGGGAAAATCTGCAAAAAGAAAATATATTCAGTGCCGCAATATAGAATTTATTGCAATGTATGTAAACGACAGATAATAATTTAGTAAATTTTGCCAATTTAAGGCTCCCGGACATTCTATATTTGATTTTTCCATAATCTTCCCCACCAGGCCGGTAAGATTCCTCAATTTGTCATATTCTGCTACTACATCAAGCAAAAACCAATTTCACACCCGCTTGTTGCAAGAGTATATTTGTCAAGAGTTTACAAATAAAAACGAAACAAAATGAAAACACAACAACATACAGCGATCATTACAGGAGCCACTAGCGGGATCGGAAAAGCGTTTGCAAACAGGTTTGCCGAAAATGGATTTAATCTGATCATCACGGGTCGTCGTCCTGAAGAGTTAACTAATGTGGCAAAAACACTTTCGGACACATATAATATTATAGTTACCACATTTATTGGTGACCTGACTGATCCCCAAATCCGTCTGAACCTCTGCAACCTTATCAAAAAAACGAAGAATATTGATGTACTTATCAACAATGCAGGATTCGGAATTGATCTCCCATTTTATGGAACCTGTATCACTGATATCAGTTCTATGATCAGTACACATATTGTAGCCACAACCGAAATAACTCATGCTGTTCTTCCGAAGATGATACGACAGAGAAAAGGGGCAATCATTAATGTGTCGTCGCTCGGGGCTTTCATTCCCGGCCTGACAAGAAGCATGTACCTGGCCACAAAGTCATTTGTTCACTATTTCACTGAATCACTTTCGATGGAGGTGCGTCAGTTTGGAATTAAAGTACAAAGCCTTTGCCCCGGAATGACATCCTCTGATTTTCACAGGAATCATAATAATGCCGAACTGGAAAAGAAATTCGAATTGATAAAATTCATGACCCCGAAAGAGGTCGTGGATCAATCACTGAAGGCATTAAAAAAAGGACGCGTGCTGTGTATCCCGGGAGCGCTGAATAAACTGTTTTTTGTCATCGCAAAAAGTCTTCCGTTATGGGTATTGCAAAGGATTTCCGGGTTCAGAAACGAAGAGTACATGGAACGTACTCTGGTTAGTGTGCTCTAAATTTAGCTTCATCCGTTTATTGAACTGTCTACCGCCCCCACCTAACCCTCCCCAAAGGGGGAGGAACATTGCAGTAAGGTATTTTTAGACTGTTCAGCTGAGGTTTGTAACCAGCAGATAACATTGCAGTAAAATCAGAAGGTAGCTACTCAAAGAAAATAAGAGAAAATCCTATGATGCTAATGCATGGAGCTGGATATATGTTGAGCTGTGCTACCCTGTGAACGGGGGGCGGCTAACAAGGGTACGGGGGGGGTATTTATTGGAGATATATATTTATTTAATTATTAATTTCTCCCTTATTATAAATTCGTCTGAAACCAACTCAATTATATACATTCCCTGTCTGAGTTCAGAAACATCAATCACATCAGTTAATCTTGTCTCATGTAAGACCCTTTGCCCTATCTGGTTGTAAATATTTACTTCATTAATAATTGTTCCATCTTTGGTTGTGATAAAAAGTTCCTTATCAGTAGGATTAGGAAATATAGAAACCTCATCCTTAAAATCTATTTTTTCAATCGAAACGGTTGCACATGCTGAATCTACCTCAGCCTGACTGTTACACCCCAGAGCATTATCATGGATTTCAACAGTTCCATTTGGACTGGCTAAGTAATCACAAACACTTTGCACCTCACATGTTGATAAAGATGGGTTATCATAAATGTATAAGTCGCTGATAGAGTTGGCATTAATATTATTTAATCCCGTTAAACTTGTCAGGGCGTCGTTGTCAAGAATTATAAGGTCTCCCCCAATGGAAGTCACATTATTAAGGCCTGTTAAACTTGTAAGGGCAGGGTTCCAAAAAATATCAAGGTCTCCCCCTATAGAAGTCAAATTACTAAGTCCTGTTAAACTTGTCAGGGCAGGATTGTGATGAATTTCAACAAGGCTTCCACTAATGGAGGATAAATTGTCAAGACCAGTTAAACTTGTCAGGACAGGGTTGTAACTAATAACAAGGTCTCCCCCGATAGAACTCACATTGTCAAGACCTGTTAAGCTTGTCAGGGCATAGTTGATATCAATTAGAAGGCTTCCTCCAATAGCAGTCAATACATTTAATCCAATTAAATTTGTGATAATACCTCCACCTGCATCACTAATCTCAACATCTCCCCATATCTCAGTACAATTAGGGTAATTGGTTTGAAAATTGTCTATTTCTGCCTGAGTATTAAATGTAATGCCATTATACAGGCAGGGCTGAGATGAAACATTAGCCACTATGAACAGGGCTAATAGGATAAGGAAAGTTAGTTTTTTCATAGCTCTTGTAGATTAATTTAGTTAAACAACAAAGATATGAAAAATAAGAGGCTATGTCAAGCTGTATAATAACACCCCTCATTAAATTCTACTTCTGGAGACAAACACACCAGCCCGTTTTTTGAACGCAAAATGCTTTTCTAAGATATACCACTACAAACACCCTTTAATGCGTCTGTGAGAATATACTATAGCTGTGTTGTAAAATAGACCCCCGAAAAAAATGGAATTGCTCTCACACACAAATTAGGTTCCGAATCCAAGACTACCGCCTTCATGTATATGGACGAGTATATATCAAGCTGTGCTATCCTGTGAAAGGGGGGTGCTAATGCTGGGTGTGTGTGAGGCTCACTGGCGGTCATTTGACCGTCAGCCGTCTACTCGATTAGGCAAAGTATTCAATTCTTTTTTAATGTTTTTTGATTAAATATATATCCTAATATCAGTAGCATTGTTCCAGCAATCGCCAAGGCTGTTGGAGGCTTTCCTGGCGTATGTAATCGCACAATTATTGTTGCGTATATAGATGCAAAACTCACACAAAGACCATATATTAATATGAGTAAAGGAATCCAAGATATTTTGTTTAATGTATACTTTCTCTGAAGCACAATTATTGCCACTGCAGCAGCCATAAATCCACCAGCCACAGTTCTCATAAGTGCTAAAATTAAATATTGAAAACTACTATCCAATTCGTTCCAAGGCATAGAGACTGCATCACTGTGATAAGGCATAAAACTATTTTTAAAAAGATAGATAATGCCCATGCTTAAAAGAATAAGGGCTGCCAAATAATTTGAAATATTACCGATTTTATTATTCATAATGGTTGTCTTATATTTTGCCTAACGACCTGAATATGGTTTGGCAGGCATTTTTGTGTACCAGCCTTTCAAACTGTTGTATGCTTTAGTAAATGTTACCATGCTTAAATATACTGTTTTCAGCCTGCTGAACTATATTTTTTGTTAGCGGTATTTTTAATAATTCATTTTAACATACATTGATAAGTTAGATTCCTTTTCTGTTTTTAAATTCAGGAAATAAACTCCGCTGGGAATAATGATTAATCTTTTACTTTTTCAAACACAATCCTGTAATGGTCAAATATATGCCTGGTAAACACATGCAGGTTTGCTTGTATTTTAAACCTGCGCATCCATTCTCTGAAAGTGGGGTCGGTTAAATAATCGGGAATGAAAGATGCGAAAAGCAAATACTTTCTTAAACTGAATTTAGTAAATGCCGCTGTCCACCTGTGAATGGTTTCAATGTAATCAAACCTGCCGCTGTCAAAAGATATTAATTTAAAGTGCTCTTCAGTGGCGGGGTTAATCAATCCTTCTTTTCCATAGGGGAGCCATGAACCAGGAAATACACGGCAAATTATATCCATATATTCTTCGTTTGTAAATTCCTTTTTGCTTAAATCAGTTTTATCAAAGGGAATGTCTTCAAACTTAACCATATTAGGACCGAACACCATTGACTGGCAATAAAAACGCCCGCCTACAGGAAGCAAACTGGCTACTTGCTTAAAATATTTTTTATAAATATTTTCCTGCTCACCAGCTTTATATTCTTCCACAGAACATAAATGTTCGGGGCTTCCCATAGCGGTTACCACATCAAACTTCCCAAATGTTTCAGGAGTAATTTCTTTTGAGTCCATGTGCTTAACGTTCAAGCCATTTTTTATGCAGGCATCTGCCTGTCCTTTTGCTAATACCACACCATAGGCATCTGCACCAAGCTCAGTTAAATAATCTACGAAAGCTCCCCATCCGCATCCTATATCAAGAACTTTTGTGCCTTTTTTTATGTTACATCCGTCAATAATGAACTGATGCTTTTTTAATTGTGCTGCTTCGGTGGTCATGGAAAAATCACCGTCAAATCTTGCGCAGCTGTATGCGCCTTTTTCGCCTAAACTTAAGCGAAATATTTTATCCATTCTTGTATAGTGTGCATCTAAATGTTTTTGGTCTGCCATAATATATTAGTTTTAAATTTAAAAAATAATGGCAAATATTATTATTTGTCTTCATTGTATTACCGCTAACTCACTTATAAGTTAAGGTTTTGTTACCTTTATGCACTGTATAAGGTGTTAAAGTTAGAAAAAAATCATTATTTATAGTTACCTTTTTTTGTTTTTTTGATACTTAGCTACAAAAGAATTCAATTGAAAGAAATTGAACCTTATTAATTTTACTTCTGGTGGCTAACAGAGTACCCCATTTTTTTGAACGCAAATTACTTTTCTAAACGATACCATTACAAACACCCTTAAATGCGTCTGTGAGAATATGTTATATCTATGTTAATTACATGTGTTGTAAAATAGCCACCCGAAAAAAATAGGAATTTGTAATAATATACGAAACGAGATTCAAAAATAGTGCATACCCCCCTCCTTCTGTCTTATTAAAATATTTATGGTTAATGCATGGAACTGGATATATGTTGGGTTGCATAACCAAATAAAGTAGGGGTTGGCTAAAAAAGGTAGAGAGGGTGATAAATCTAAAGTTTTTTATGCTGAGCTTAGAACTTCACTCAAAATGATTAAAACTTTACAATTCCTGTATACATAATATCAACTAATTTACCATAACCAACCTTTATTTTATTTATTTCTCCATCTTGTGAAGTTATTGGCTTAATAGAATCAATAAATGCAATAACAGCGACACCTTTCGAAAATCCAAGATTATCTTTAATAATGTCAGGATGATTCTGAAGCAAGGTATCGATATTCTCCTTCGGGGAAATAAGTGATAAATTTAATTCCGTTCTAAGTAACATAACAGCACTTAAAAGAATAGTCCTCTTTATCAATATACTGTAATGTGTCTGATTGTGAGTATATATATCAGTAATTACTCCATTGAAAAGAATTGGGTCATTTTTCATCCACAACTGTTCGAGCTCTATTGTTAGGATTGGTGCAAATCGAAAAGTTTCGCCATTGCATAAATGTTGTGCCCAATTATCAATAGCCCTTGTTCGCATTACCATTTGTCCAACGTCTGATTTTATTGACTGTTCTATTCTTTCTGCTTCGTATGTCTCCGCATCCGGTTGGTCATTTCTTTCATGATTAGAATTATTATAGCAACTTCCAACAATAAAAACAACAATAACTATCCAAAAGATTTTTTTCATAAGCTTTCAAAATTAAAACACTTAAAAGGCATGGTATGTCTTGTATCATTTAACGCATAAAGATATAAATAAATTTAATAATCCATTGGCAGTTAAAGATATTTACTTATAAGATTTTCTTAATCTCAACATTTTGTTTTTTTGATTTAACATGTTGACCCGAAAAAAACCGGAATTTGTAATATGATACAAAACGTGTTTCAAAAATAAGGGCATACCCCCCCCTCCTACCTTTTAAAATATTTTATGCTAATGCATAGAGCTGGATATATGTTGATCTGTGTTATCATGTGAACGGGGGGCGACTAACGAGGGTATGGGGGGGTAATTAATATGCAAGTTATCTTGAGTAATATTAATAATATGAAAAGAAATTACTGGCAAGTATTGAAAAAGGGCAAAGATCAGCCAAATTGCGCACCCCTGACCACACCTAAAACAAAAACCCATTCATAAATACTTGATTTACAAATGGGTTACTTTTTATTTAGAGGTCTCGAGCGGACTTCAAATTGATTATTTATATTTTATTATTTACCCTCCTATCTTGTATGTCTATTAAGGTTTACAGAAAACAACCTAATAAACGAAAGTAAATAAAAGTAAATAAAAGTAAATAAATTCTGACCCTAATTCAGACCCTATTGATTTTTTTATTATATTTGCATTGTCCAAACCTTAATACATAAAAATCATGGCTGAAAAAATTGTCTTTAAATTAAAAGACCCACAAAAAGGAGTTACACCCAGTAACCAAAAAGAAACCTTAATTTTCCTGATCTACAATTTCGGATATTTCGAGCAAACCGAAAAAACCCCAACAAACAAAAAAGGGAAAAAATACATTCCTTTGAAATACTCCACAGGATTAAGTATTAAACCATGTTTCTGGAATAGTTGGCCACATTGCCGGGCAAAACAAACAAGTCAATTTGAGTATGAAGATTTTAATACATCTTTAGATGACTTTCAAAATGGTGCTAAAAAGGTATATAGGGAAATGAAAAACGAAGGCCTAAAGGTAACACCGGAATCACTCAAACAACGGTTGATAGTTAAATTTAGTGGAGGTATTGAGCCGGGAAACATAAATCTAAATCAATACATTGATAAATTCATTGAAGATATTACAACTGGAAATAGATTATTTGAAGGCAGGAAGTACAAAACATCAACCTTGAAAAATTTCAAAGGTTTTAAATCACAGTTTAAAGAATTTCAAACCTCTACAAATAGGAAATACGATTTTGAAAATATAACAATAGATTTCTATGATAAGTTCGTTAAGTTTTTCAATGATAAAAACTATTCTCCTAATACTATTGGAAGGCATATAAAGAACCTTAAAACAATAATGAGAGCAGCAAGGGAGCAGGGATTACACAAAAATTATGAAATTGACCGGAAGAAATTCAGAACTATAAAAGTAGAGGTAAACAATATTTACCTAAATTTACAAGAGTTAAAACAATTAACAGAATTAGATTTAACAGATTACCCGAATTTAGCACTTGCAAGAGATATGTTTTTAATTGGTTGTTATACTGCTCAAAGATTTTCAGACTATTCCCGGATTAAAAAAGAAAATATTAGAGCCCTTGAAAATGGCCGGAAAGTAATTGATTTAACACAAAGGAAAACCGGAGAACGTGTTATCATTCCAATAAAACCGGAACTTGAATTAATACTTGAAAAATACGATTATTCAACACCAAAGATATACGAACAGAAATTAAACAAACTAATTAAAGAAGTTGCTGAACAGGCCGGAATTGATGAAACAATAACAATCGAATCAACTAAGGGAGGTATGAAATACGAAAAACGTTTTCAGAAATACGAACTTATTTCTTCGCATACCTGTAGGCGCTCAGCTTGTTCAAATATGTATTTAGCCGGGATACCCTCCATTGACATAATGCGTATATCAGGCCACCGTACGGAGAAAATATTCCTTTCATATATCAATGTTACCAAAGAGGAGACCGCTCAGAACCTTTCACAACACCCATATTTTAATACTAATCTAAGGGCAGTAAAATAAAAAATTTATCAAATGGAGAGAATAAAAGGAAAAATAAAAAAAACAATAACAATAATAAGACCAATTACTCCAGAAGAAGAACCTAATCCTGACAAAGATTACAAAGACAAAAGAGAAGAATGGGAAGATACTTTTTTTAAGTATTTAGTAAGATATGATGATATTGAGATTATTAGTTATGATAAAATAATTAATTCAGAAAGGTATAAAAGTTATACTGCCAAAGAGAAGTTTGAATTAATTCAGTTTATCTGGGAAACATACGGTATAATGAATGGTGAGTATTCTGTTAATTCTTATAGGGAACTGTTAACTTTTGAAAAGGAGAAATGGCTATTCTTGTACAATGTTCTCTCCAGAGAAATTGAAGTCGAAGCAATAAATTATGAAATAGAACGAATAAAAAATGAACTCAATAACATAAAGGATATAGAAGAAAAGATTGATTTTTTGGAAATAGAATTGAAGGATATTGAGCAATCAAAGATTTTAAATGCAAATAACATTACTGAGAACAAATACTATCATTTTGATATATTAAATGGAATTGATAAAGTAATTAGATATATCGAAATTGAAAAAAAGTATTTAGAATCTGAGCAGAAAAAAATGATAAAAAGACAGAATCAGGCTATACAAATGCAATTCAAAGACTTGTTTAAGATTCCATATAATACTGACGAAAAGATTAATGAATTAAAACAGATACTGCAAACACATCATTATATTGATAATACTAATATATGGATCGGTGTTTCTGAACCAAAACTTAAAAGTGAACTCGCAAATTTATACTGGTTGTTTGTTGACGGAAATAACATTATAAAATCTGGGAAAGTTGCACCGCAATTAAAAACATTTTATAAAGAGTTTGGATTAACAGCATATGATGAGAAAGAATCCAAAGGATACGTTACAATAAAAAATATTAATAGCCATACTGGACAAACTGAATCTTACAAGAGATTTGAAAAGTTATTTTACAACTGGGTTAATACAGAGAAATAAAAATTTTCATTTCCTTTTTATTCCGTTCGGAATTACAGGAATTAAGTCAGATTAAGTTTTTTTTATACTTGTAGCATGTTTCACAAAATCAAACATCATGTTACAAAACGGAATTTATCTTGAAAACTTGACAGTCCACAAATTAAAAGATCTAATTTCTGAGACCGTCGCAGAACAACTCCAAAACTTTACACCACCCACAAAAGAGCAAACCGAGTATTTAACACGTGCTGATGTTAAACAGGAACTTAAGATTTCCTTTCCAACATTAAATGAATACACCAAAAAAGGCATTTTAAAAGGTTATCGTATTGGTGGTAGAGTATTGTATAAACGTGCTGAGGTTGAAAACTCATTAAAGGAAATCCAGACTATTAAATATAGGAGGATTTGACCATGAGAAAACGTCCAAACAATATACCAGATTACAAAAGATTAGTTTTCCAAAAGAATAAGATCAGGCCGGATATTTACGATCTTGTTAATTCACGTTTCCAAAAATTCACATTCATAAGATTATCGAAACCGCTCAAACCATATCTAATAAAACAGGGTGCAATATATTGCATTGAATCATGGAAGGACAATAAAAATAACCTATTTACAGGCCTTTTACAATTCAATAACAAAATACATTACGGAGATCACAAGAACCCTACAAATGGCCGGAAATCGTTTCTAATTGCATATATTGAGACATTTCAGATTGTAATTTATTATTTCAATCATTTTCAGTTATACCCGAAATTCAAAAAGGGATTTATTGAGAGGTTTATAAAAGAAAAACCCGAAGGTTTTCCGGGTTTCTCTTTGTCCAAACTAATACAACCAAATGGCTAATTAGTTAACGACAAAGATACTTAAATGATTGATTTTATACAAATATTAAATCTTAATGTAGAGGTTGAGTTAATTCTCAATAATGATTTACTTGATTTCCCTACTAAAGTCATTGAGAAGACAGGGGAATTAATGATTAATCAAAATAAATCTACAACATACAAAGGACTTATATTCACAATTACACCTTTTGGAACTATTAAAATAAAAGGGAGTTTGCATAAATATTTTAATAATGGAGAACATAATTACAATGATTTCACATACTCCGACCTGATAAATGTAATTATTGATTTTTGTGAAAAGTTCTTAATCAATCCATTAACCACAAAATTGAACAATCTTGAATTTGGAGTTAATATTAGGATTCCTTACAATCCAAATTTTATTATTGATAATCTTATCCATTATCAGGGAATCCATTTCAATAGAATAACAAGAGCAGGACAAAATTTTGCCGAATGTGTCCTCCAGAGATATTATTTAAAAATATACAACAAAGGATTACAGTATAATCAAGAAAATTATATTCTGAGAATCGAAATAAAGACAAGAAAGTCCGAACATCTGAAACAATTTAATGTTAAATACCTTTCCGATGTATTAATATATGATAATCTCTTTTTAATGGGTAATTGCCTTGTTAATACATTCAATCATATTGTATACTGGAATCATGGAATAAACCCGGATATTTTCCCGGAGAAACAAAGAGATTTACTAATAAAAGGACAAAGTATATTTTATTGGAAAGATCTAAAACAAAACCAACGGAGTACATATTACAACAAACTGAAATTATTCAAAGAACTGGTTAACCAACATGGACAACATCCGTTTTATGAAATCCTTGATCTTATTTCTGAGAAATGGAAACAACTATTAAATAACTATCCTGAAAATTTGGACAAATTAACCGACTTTGAAAATACCCTCAGAAAACAAGAAATTGCACAAATTAACATTTCATATAAACTGTTAAAACGTGCAACTGCTAAAAGATGTATTATAACCGGATTAGATATTTCCATGCAAAAGGAAAAGAGTAAATTTTTAAGTCATTCAGGAATTAAGAATATTTATAAAAATGATTATACAACTTTTGAGAAGTTGCAAAAGAGATTATCAAGTAAATGGATAAACGAATCTTTAGAAATTCAGATCAGGGAAATTGCACACTCGATTAGGAATGAATCTTCTAATCTGCATCATGCAATCAGGAGAATAGAGAGAGAGCCGACGTTGTTTCCAACGGTTGAGTTTATGAGAGAGGAAAAGAAAAAGATTTTCAATTAATTGTATTTAATATCAATATTATTTATATATTTATGGATTGAAACTAAAATCTATATGCTATGAAAACAAAAACCTATCTTCTTGTTGTACTACTTTTGGTTGCCTCCCTTACATTTTCGCAAACAATTACCCTGACATTCACAGGAAAGTTTAATTCCTTTCACGTTCCATTAGATAGCATATTAATTGAAAACACTACTCAGGGAGTTGATACAATGTTATACTATCCTGATACTGTTCTTACCTTACAATATTCATCAGGAATAAATGAATTATCAGGTAATAAATTTGAAGTAGAGAGCTTTCCTAATCCTTTCAAAGACCAGACCTCAATAAATGTTTTTTTGCCTGAATCGAATAATATTGAAATTACTGTTTACAATCCAATAGGTCAAAAGGTATTTTCTTATGATAATTATATGAGAAGAGGTACACACTCATTTACATTCATTTCGGGGAGTGAAGGTATTTATTTTCTGACTGTAAAGAATAAATCCGAAGTAAGAACAATTAAAATGATTTGTCAAAGTAGTAACCTTGAAAAATGCAATCTGCAATATGATGGTTTATCTATTAAAAATCTACCTATAAAACAAAGTAAATCTATTAACGGATTTGTTTATAATCCTGGAGACCAATTAGTATATGTAGGTTGTGCAGGATATGGACAAGACATCATAGGTGACATTCCGACTGTTGATAGTGACTATGAATTTTCATTCGTAATGGGCCTTCCATGTCCTATGATTACATCATTTGTTTATGATGGACAAGTGTATAAAACGGTTCAAATACTTGACCAATGCTGGATGGCGGAGAATCTTAATATTGGAGATATGATTGATAGCCTTTCAGACCAAACTGATAATGGAATTATTGAAAAATATTGTTACAGAAATTCTATGAGTTATTGCAGTACTTTTGGTGGTCTATATAGATGGTCAGAAATGATGCAATATGTTAACGATACTTCAACACAGGGTATCTGTCCACCCGATTGGCATATTCCATCAGATGAAGAATGGAAAATCCTTGAAGGAAATGTTGATAGCCAGTTTGGTTACCCCGACCCTGAATGGGACAAATTTGATGTATATCGGGGTTTTGATGCAGGAGCAAATCTCATGGAAAGAGGTACTTTACATTGGGAGTTTGGCAATGGAACAAATTATAGCGGTTTTACGGTTTTGGGGGGTGGTTACTATTCATTCAACATTCTATCCTTTGTTCAATTATATAACGGAACCTACTTTTGGACATCAACATACAAAGATGGTTTAAAGGCTTGGGCTCGAGTTTTTGATGATGCAAGTGCTAAAGTAGGTCGTAATAATAATTTTAAAGAATATGGTTTTTATGTTCGATGTATTAAGAATTAGGGAAATACAACATCCAGCAGATTTTTGCCTTTTTTCTCTGTTATTTTTTTAAACCTGTGGCATTTAGCCAGAACTATTTAATCATTGCCTTACTTTTCTTCGCAGCCTAACCTGAAACTTTAATTGTACCTTTAAAATTATAATTCTTGTACATTACAAAGGCAATCCCAAAAATACCTAAAATATTCTTGTGTAATCGGTAAATAACAAGGTATCTATTTTCGCAAATAGGAATGCACACTTGAAAAATTTATTTCTCATGCATTACCACGGAAGTGCTATAGGTACGAACATTTTTTATTGACTTTTCCCCCCATTCTAGTACATTTAAAAGCACTGAGTATCAATATGATATAACTATATAAGTGTGGGTGTGATTACCAAAAATGCATAGAAAAATGTACATAAAGTACAGATAAACAATGAGATATGTATATAATTAAGATTATACCAAATTTCTTGGTATTATCACAAAATGAGATAAATGCAACACTTTAATTGTACTTCAAATATCTTACATTCTTCCCTGTTAAAATTTTAATTGTACGATCAAAACCCCTCGTTAAATTAGAGACGTTTTAACCATCCTAAGGGTATATACCACAACGAGAAGATAGGCTGACCAAGGTCGAACAAATCGACCTTGCTAAAATAAATATAAGTAAAGATGAATCTTCAAATGCCAGGCTTATTGCAATATAACACTACAAACACCCTTTAATGCGTATCTGAGATTATATTATAT
>Ga0222666_1000030_pt1 | contig 115906 bp, 99 predicted proteins | sample AntAcemetagen655_FD_181710 | JGI IMG/M metagenome (GOLD analysis project Ga0222666, IMG submission 181710) | Saline water microbial communities from Ace Lake, Antarctica - #655 | ecosystem: Environmental > Aquatic > Non-marine Saline and Alkaline > Saline | place: Antarctica: Ace Lake...
CCCTTCGAAAACAATACAACCTTAGTGTTGGACAGCTCGCGAGCATAACAGGTCGGAAAAAGCCAAAGACATGTGAAGCATGGTTAAACGGGGCTACGCCTGTTCCAAAAAAGGCGCTGAAAGCTGTCCGGGCATGGGCAAATAATCTGAACCAAACCGTACCAGCTATCAAGAATAATCCCGAAAATTCGAAAAAGGGGGGATGAATCCCAATGACATTCAAGTTTAACAAAAACGACCACCAGGTCCTTACCGCAATTGCCGAGCATCGGGTGCTCACAGCGAGCCAGGTTACGGCAATCCAACGTAAGAGCAGGCAGGTAGTCCGAAGGCGATTAGCACAATTGGAATCGGCGGGATTTATTGTTTCAACTGTCCGAGGGTTCGGGCAAAGACGCGGCAGGCCAGAAAAACTGGTCACTCTCACCCAAGAGGGCGCCAACCTGCTGAGCTCTAAATATCCAGTCCTCCGGGGCATACCAATTAACAAGATAAATGCTGAAAAAATCCGCTGCATAGAGCATCAACTTTTGGCCAACTGGTTCCGGATCCATCTGGATGAAATTGAGTCTGCAATGCCTGAATACTCCATACGGTTCCTCTCTCCCGATTCGCCCTTCCTAAAACGGGAAAATAGCGACATCCCTCTCATATTTGAACCGTCACCCGCTGGCAAAAATGCTCAAAACTCAAGTGGGTTCACCCCGGATGGGGTTTTCTCAATAACGAACAGGGAAAAGCAAATCACGCTCCTTTTCTTTCTTGAGGTCGATATGGGGACAGAGTCCGTTGCCAGTCTAAAACGCAACCCTCGGGACATTCGCCAGAAAGTCATAAACTATCAGGAATATTTTCGAAACAACCGGTACAACCGGTATGAGAAATACTGGGACTGCAATCTGAAGGGGTTCCGTCTCCTCTTCCTCACAAATACAAACAGTCGACTGGTGGTCCTGTCAAGGTTGGTTCAGGAAATGCCGCCTTCGCGCTTTATATGGCTGACAAGTCTTGAACAGATGTTCTCCCATGGCTTATCGGCCGAAATCTGGACCCGCGCCGGAAAACAGGAGGCACCTTCAGGATCGATCTTAGGCCCTTCCGCTTGCCGAACCCCCGTGATGCCGCTCAAACCGTAAGTCATCTCCTCCATTTGGTTGCTCACCCTCATAACAGAAGGTACCGGCACAACTCGGCAAATTGTATCATAAATGCCAAAAAAGTATCGTAAATCGGGCCAAAATGTATCGTAATTCCGTCCAAAAAGTAGTTTTATTCCCCTAAATTGTATCATAAATGACTCTCAAAGAGCAGAAAATTGTCTATTTATGATACCATTGAAATTCAATAAAATCATATAATAACAGATAGATAAACCATGTACCGAAAACCGAATATAATAAGAAAAAGACACCCATTACCATCAACCCACCTAAACAAGTACATAGAATGAAAGAGAACACTCAGAGAATTAACAGCATGGATCAGTAACGTCTGGTAAACCCTCTATGATATCCGGCATTACTCTTTTGTGACCAGTAAGGCTTGCTCATGAGATTTTTGTAACGTCGGGTAACATGCTGTTTGAGTTCTTTCATAATATAGCCCTGCCAGTTCTCAGCAAATGACCATGGATAAACAGGTATCACGTCCAAGCCCATTTTTGCATAGGTTGTCTCTTTCCTCTTTATTCCTCTGTCATAGCTTCGCTGTCCCTTTAGGCCATAATACTCGATGTATGTGCCAAACTCGGGAAGATAAAAGTCCGGGTACCAGATTCGTGGTTTTTTTTCGATCGAATTGACCAGCACGCCAGCCTCATATTGATACCTGATGGAATTCTCCTCTAAGAAATATGCAATTCTACGTTCGCCTTCGGATTTGAGTTTTGGGTCCGTTTTTCCATGGAGTAGATTTTCTAAGTCCCGGTCCACAATAAGCACCTCTTTTTCAAGAAACTGCGGGACCTATTTAAACCTATAGGTTTTTGGGTGAATGGCTTCATATCTTCTCAATTCCGTTCTCCAGACCCGGATGTGCTGCAATTTATAGATATCGAAACAGGTCCCGGTCTTTTCTCTCCTGAACAATATCGTTTCTTTCCTTGAAAGTCCTCATCAGCTCATTCAGCCGTTTTAAGGTCCTTGACAATCGACTGGAAAACACCCAGCCCTCCCTGTAGCCATGACTCTTATTGAAGCGGGACACATGGTCAATAATCCCCATCCGTCGCATTTTGCTGCGAACAGTCTCCAGCATCCGAGGTGTGAATCCATATTCGTCACAAAGGTAACCCAGGTTGGCCAAGAACCCGTTGTTTGCGTATTTCAGCTCTATGAAGATACTCAGGAATACCTTTTGATGGTTTTTATTTCCTGGAAACAATATTACTCCAAGCTCGTCCAAACCCTGTATCCGGGCAATCCTATTGTAGTTGAATTCTATCTTTGTGCTTACCATGTTTTTTCACCCCTACCTTTTTGGTCAAAATAGGGCATTTGAACGTGGTCCCCCATTTTTAGTAATGTTAAAACTTTTTCGGTCTCGATTGAGTGACTACCCAAAAATTAAGGATTTACCGAAAACCGTGCGATTCCGCGTGATCTGTGCTCAACAACCTGGGTTCATGGGTAAATAGCCCTGGTTTGAATGCTTTCCCCTCATTTTCAGACCCGATTCACCGGATTTTTTAGGAGGGTGAATCCCTTTCCAATTCCCCATCCCTTGAACTGGTAGCCAATCAGCCCTTTTCTCGACGGGAAACATCAAAAACACCCCTTTTCTGTGCCTTTTTCCTGAGTTCAACCCTCTCCCTTGCGATTTCCAAGGCCTTCCCTCGTAACTCTGTCCCAAAGTTGGACTCGATCCAGTAAACGGTGAGATAGGCGTTGACATAAATTTGGTTGAACAGGTGCTGAAATCTCCAGCGAACCCCCTGCCGTGACATATTAAAGGCCTTTTCAATTTTATCCCCATAGTTTTGACGCAGTACGAGCCGCTTGATGCCGTCATCTTTCAATTCTATGCTAAGCGCCTTATCAATAAGGAGAAGCTTCAACCGGTCCAAAAAATCCTTATCTTTATTGGTAAGTTTCATATGAAGTCCTCTCCACTAAAAGATCGTTACCATACTGAGTGAGAATGACCTCTCGATCATTTTGCATAAATATAAGGGATATGAATCGCCAGATTTTGTCTTGGCGAACATCATCCATGAGAGAGCCGATATCTGAAAACATAAGACAATCGGTCCCCAGGATATCAAGGATATATTTCCGATAATTTTCCATTTTGAAACGGGGGTTGAGATCCTGATGGAAATCATCAGTTCCGGATTCCCTCACCGCAACGAAATCATCGAGCGCTTCCATAAGTCCCGGAATGGATTCAAGCTGAGGTTCTTCAGTGAAAATTAGTGCTCCTGAACGACTCTCCGCCAAAAACCTCTTCATCTCCTCCCTTCTTTTTGCGGCCCGTGATCTGGATTTCCTTACCATCTCTCTGAAATAGGCTTTATCAAACAATTTTTCATCGAAAAGAAACATGGAGGGAACGGTTTTCTGACATCCTGGGCAAACATAATGCTGTGATTTGCGAACCAGGTGCTTACCACAACAGGCGGATTTCTGGAAGGCAATGGTTGGATCAAAGATATTTCCGCACACACAGGAGCATTCGCTTTTTCCGGACATTTCTATACGACCATCGCACCGGGGGCACAAATGGACCGATAGAATGACATCAAAATAGAAGCTCTTGGCCAGTTCTTTGAATTCTTCGACACGATTTAGGATTTTAATAACTCCTGATACCAATGGATTATCGGTCTTCTTTTCCATAATCCGGACCGTCGTATCTTCTGATTTACTTTGGAAAAATATCACCTCTCGGGCCTTTCAGAGACCTGAAATAAACCGTACACATAATAATGTTTCGGTTCCCAATGGACCGGTGCCTGGTTCCAAGACAAAAACTTTTTATACAACCAAGTATCCTGCAGGGACCGAGGTGATTATTTATGGGAAGACCGTATAAATGTCCTTATTGCCGCAGCACGCGCACCATATGGAAAGGGTATCGTAAATTGGCCGAGGGCAAAGTTCGTCTGAGAAAATGCAATGATTGTGGAAAAAAATTTACTTCAAGGGTCAGGATCACAGATGATTGACGGCGATCTACACCCATATCCGACGTCACCGGTCGCGGCGGTGAGGCTGTCGTATACCTGTCTTACCAGGACAAGAGAATTGCGGGCAATGTCACGGGGAATTGAAAAGCGTTTAAAGAGTTTGGAGAATGAAAACAACGATCATAAAGATCTCATACTTCAGGAAGAAGCTGTGTTGAAGGCAGTTTGCATAGAAATCCGCAAAAGAGAACAAATGGCGTTTTTTTCTGAATTCGGGATTCAATAAAGATTGCAGGAAAGAAACCGGTTCACAACTTCGTCTGGAAGGGAACTTGATATCTCCCTTGTGTTTCCGTACCGGCCTTTCGAGACCATTCTGGCATTGATAAGACCGTAAAGGTCGAGAAAGCTCATGATCTCAGAGAAACGTCTCTGGGTCAAAGGCCGCAGGCCTTCCCGACAGCAGACGTTCCCATAGACGCGGTAGACCTGTCCTGTATATGTCTTTTTATGGCCATTTGATAACGCCCCGTAACAGGACTTCAACGCCAGACGTTGCTGCATTGCAAGTGCCTTGATCAGTTCTTCTGTTTTGTCTATCTCAAGTCGATCAGCTGCGATATCGACTTCCTTTTCTGTGAGCCTGCCCGTGCTTTCTTCGGCTACCTTGACAGCTTTCGCCAGAAGTTCAACGGCCTTTCTTGCGTCTCCGGTTTCCCGCGATGCATATGCAGCCACCTTTCTAAGTGCAGCGATATCGACTTTGGTTTTATCAAGAGCTTTATCAACCCTGAGTTTCAGGATCTCCAGAAGGTCAAGGGCGTCATAGGGTTCAAAGATCATATCAGTTTTTTTGAGAAAACTCAGGATCCTGGGGTCAAGGGTCTTTTCCCAATCGAGCCGATTCGTCAGGAGAACAAGAATTAATCTACAAGAAGCTTTCCGGGGGAGGGTTTTTGCAAGAAATGTAAGAAAATTATCCGAGTTGGGCCGGATATTATCAGCCTCATCGATGAGTAAGCTGAGATAACCATCATAATTCCCAAGCGACTCCACAATTTGGGCTTGCATATATTCAACGGGGATCCCTTTGCGGTATTTTTTACAGGAGCCATCAAGGGAAATAGCGACCTCGTTCAAGGCGCCAAAGTAGGTTTTGGGGGACGTCAAATCGATATATGAATAACGAAACATGATCCCCCTGGCTTCAGCGACGCGTTCAAACGTGGAAAGCACGTGCATCAAAGTGACAGTCTTTCCAGCACCAGTTGGTCCAAAGATCAAAGCAGAATTCGGGTGAATACCGTCCAGGACCGGGGCAAGATGTGATATTATCCGGCTTAGCTGCTTCTCACGGATGTTACGATTAAAGATTTCTTTTAGAACCGCTGCCCTTTCATCCCCTGGCAGCTTTTCGTCATCAAGATAGTCAGAATTGATGACCAGGGACCTCTTTCGCTGTTTAGCATGGAGAGACTCGATCAGTGATTCCGTACTATCCGGCTTCAAGGAGTTTCCATAGGACATTTCCTTCATCTGCCTCCACATGAAACAGAGGTAGTATTTAAATGCTAATGACCATTTAAGAGTAGCAACCGAAGTGGAGGGGTAAATGTCCTGTGGAACTTCAATAGGTAAAAAGCAATGTTATCATATATATATTTATTTACAATATAGTAAATATATATATAATAATGAGGTTTATAAACGTCGTCCCTGATTGGTGATAACTTGGGGGAATTGAAAACACATACCACAAATGCTAAAATCAGTTTCCATAGGAAATCTTCCCACACACCTCAAAAATCAGGAAGGCCGAGATGATTTTTAGAAATGGAGGACGCTTCGAATGAAGATATATCTTGCAGGACCTTTATTTTCGGAAAGCGAACGGGACTGGCTTGTCGATATCAAGCGAAAACTTGAAGCAATCTCTTCAAGCATAACCGTCATCTGGCCCTATGACCTTATCCCACACGACGATCCAGATCTCCACGACAAACAGAAAATTTTTGAAATATGCAGAGCGTATCTTGATGAGGTTGATGTCCTTGTCTGTGTCCTTGACGGCCCACAGGTCGATGATGGTACCGCTTGGGAAGTCGGATATTTCTATTGTAGACACTCGAATAAACTACCCATTATTGGCATCAGGACCGATTTCAGAAACGCCGGGGAGACCGAAAACTCGGTTGTCAACGCAATGATTGAGTGTTCTTGCAGCAGGATTGCAAATTCTTCCGAGGAGTTGATCGAAATATTACAGCAACAAGTCTACTGATATTGCCATCAAACCCACAATAGACACGGGCCTTATTTTCCTCAGAACACCGCAAAATATTTAAACCCGGCCACACATCCTCCGAACTATGCCTTCCCCCACGCTCTTCCCGCTGGACATCCTCAAACCCAGCGAGATCCTTGCTCGTTATACCGAATGGATCTATTTTACCGTCCTTTTGGTCTTTTTCATATCCATTGCCGGCATTACCCTCAGAAGGCATTTTACAAAACCTTACATCAGGCCTTTGATCATCTCCGTGGGGATCATGCTCACAGTGGGCGTTTTCATGACGCGCGAGCGTATCGTCCATATCTTTGAAGGTTGGGGAATTCTAGGAACCATTTTGCTGGCCGCTATGGCGGCCACGGTACCATACGGCCTGTGCAGGGGCTTTGGCATGGCTGGTGGAAAGGCATTTCACCTGACCTATATTCTTTTCTATATCCTGTCCTGGGCTAAATTCCCGGAAGTCTATTACTATCTCGGCGAACGGAATCTGGGGCTGGTCAATCTGGGACTCCTGATCCTCTTCTTTGTAAGTCTTTACAAGATTTTCCGATTCCGAAAGCCTCGCGGGTTGACCGTGCGTAGCATTACAAATCCCTTCAGAACGAAAGTAGAACACGAGATTGACGTCGAGGATCGGGAGAAAAAAATGGTTTTCAAGGAAGCCGGAAAATCGACTGATTTACAACTTCACACGGTGGATGATATCGCTTCTGAATTGGGAGAGATTCAAAAAACAGTGGAAAAAAACAGAGACAGCCTTCCCCGGGAGGCCCGTGAAACAATCATTCGAACCCTGAAAACTATTTCCAACAAAGAAGCCCTGTTTAAAAAGGAACTCGCACAGCTCGAAGAGGTGTTTAAACGTTTGGAGATATTGGACATGAACCAATTGAAAGAGCTCAAAGAAAGATTAGCCAAGCTTTCTGGAAAGGATCGCCATGTGCTTGAATCGGAAATCTCTCGGGAAGAGGAAAAAATCCACATTGAACAAACGGTTATGGGAGCCCAATCCAGGTTGGAACAACTCCTGCAATCCTTCAACCGTTTCCTTGAAGCAGCCATGGAAAAGATGCAGGCGGGTTATCCCTATGAATCAACACCCTATCTTGCAAAGGCCCGGGTCCTTTTAAGGGATCTTTCCGGGATGATTCAAGATGTGAGAGGACTGGAAAAGAAGATCACCGATCTTATAAAAACAGAGAAAGGGCTCCTGAAACTCGAACGTAAAACCATGTAATTCTATCCGGCCGGTGTTCATGCCGTGCGATTAATATGCCGAGGTCTCGCAAAGGAAATATTTAATAAGCCTGGGTGATTTCTTTGATTATCGAGGATAATTTCCTCGATTGACCAGATTGGAGGTGGAAAAAATGGATGAATGGAAGACCATAGAACCAGGCGTTTGGAAACCTGTAAGAGAAAATGAGCAGATAACAGGGATCCTCGTCAGCAAAGAACCGAAAGATGAAATAACGGGCTTAAGCGCGAGATATTATCTCGAAACCAAGGCCGGCATGTTTTTTGTCTGGGGCACGGCTGTATTAGACGACAGGATGAAGTATGTGAAGATAGGCCAAAAGGTGAGGATAACTTTTGGAGGAAAAACAACCAACAAGCGTGGCCAGACGGTGAACCTTTTCAAGGTGGAGGTCGCAGAAGGACCGGACCCGGAGGATGCCAAAATTATCGCCGTCCAGGACGAACCGGTGGGTATCGGGCAGATTGAAGAAATGAAATAGGGCCTGAAAAACCTGAACCTCGATTGAAGGTCAATTTCCCTGATTCATAAAGGGAATTGCCCCTGGAGGTCAATATGATGGAAAACAAATACATACCCAAAGAAATAATTAAAAAAGTAGTTGGTGACATCTCTTTTATGAGAGGTGTTTCAGAAAAATGTAATATACATAATGGAGTTAACCGTGAGAAAGAAAGGATACTCACAGAATTAGGAATAGAGAACTGTGAACATATTGTTGGAGATAAATATGAAACCTGCATCTCTGACAACGATGGATTTTATGTCTCTTATACCTGTCCCAAATGTGGAGATAATGTCAAAGATTATTATGATCTTGCGAACAGATATAATGAATCAAAAGAGCAAGAAGAACCAACACCCGATGTCACCGGTGATTTGAAAATGGCTGGTTAAAAGATGCCCATAATGCTAAATTTTTCTTTTCATATTCTTCCATCCATTCCTTTGCTAAACCATTTCTTCCTTCTTTTTTTCTCTCTTAACATGACAAAATCTGGACTGTTTGAGCAAATGGCAAGAGATGGGAAGGTGACACTGGTGAGATCCGGCACACTTTCAAAGGTTCGCCGAAAGGCACCTAAGGGACGTAATCCTCAGACTGGAGAAGCGATCAAAATCAAGGCATCCAACACGGTTAAGTTCAAACCAGGGAAGAAACCGAAAAACGCCATATAGACTTCTTGTTGTCAGAAGGTTTTTGCAGGTATCGTGGCTACCACAAGATTGAGAATGTTGTATCCATACTCTCCATCTCGCTTTGCCGACGGGCAAGCCACAGAGCTATTCTTCCCCTCCCTTCAACTATCCCTGTAAGCCTATAGAGAGTTTGTTGACAAATCCAAACAAAGTCAAATCCATGTACCCATCAGATTCGTTGAACTCAACACATGAAGAATCAGGTATCTTGAAGCCTGCATCAAGCAGTTTTCCCCAGCCACCAACATATCGGAGGAGCGAGTAGATATCTTCAGTTATAGTATGATTTAGATTTATGGAAAGTTCTGTTACTGGACCGGATGAGGGGTGGACACTACAAATCAAATCATCCTCTGTATCTATCTCATATGAAATCGTTACGTTTTCCGGTAGGCGTAGAAGCTGGTGACACCCTTCTGTCAACCATGTCCCAATTTCCTTGAAGGTTATCCTCACAGTTATGGAAATTTCACTGGAGCCCCTAAGCAATTGCGTCAATTTGCATTCTCCAAATTGTCTGTCAGTTTGTCGAGAAAGATCGATTGGTATATCTAATTCCTTTCCATTTGCCATCATTGCATGTAGCATGGGCGGATTGTTGGACTTAGTATCACACATAGCCAGCTCCTTTCATTTCAGAAACCCAACCGTCTGAACATATACTGAAACAAGTCATACTATCTGAACCTCACTCCTGCCAAGAACCCTCTGCCTGGATGATGGTTTTTTTGGACAGGATGAGTCCCACGTCCATTACCTGCCAGGTAGGGGTGCAGCCATATTTCTCGGGTATCACCTTGAGCCAGCGGTCCGAGGCGATGTAGATTTCCAATTCCTCAGCCGAGCGGAAAACATATAGAGCGCCCCACTGGCCCCGGTCCTCGTCAACCCACCAGCATTGATACTCCACCGCCTCCATGTTGGCGAATATGGGGTAGCTGCCGATGAACATCTGGCGCATTTGCTCAGTGGATTTGGGATCGTCGGGCTCAAAGACACAGAACAGGACTTTCTTCTGATTGGGCATGTTTTCTCCTTTTATCCAGATTATACGGCTGTCGCCGCGCCTCCTCTTTTTCAGGCCTACAGATGCTTACAGTTGGATACCATCAACGGGATGCAGTAACCGAAGGCTCACGTTCTAGTTACTGGCCGAGTCTCCGGAATTATAACAGAAAATAACGGAAATCATAGAAATCAAGTTGGAAAATTGAAAGAAAATTTGGCTTAAATATAAGAGAGTTTACGGATGATCCAAGATGCAATGCCTTGACCTACCGAAACTCTAACGCTTTTCACAATACAGATGGTATTCATAAGATTTGAACTAAATTTCTGGATACAATTGCAATGGCCCTGCCTGTGAACAGAAATGAAAGTCAATGTGAAATGCAGATTCAGATCCAACTCGGCAATTATGGCAAAAAGAATCAAATGTGTCGATTGTTTTCGGTGACCAATTAACCTTGGGACGATTGAGGTCAAACATAAGCAGTTGTTTTATCTTGCCGATATCCAATAGATTCTGCCCCAACGAAAGGTGGACTATTAGTGCCACTTCACGGCTAAAGGCTTAAAAGGAGTTCGCTTCGCTTTGCTCACCGCAAACGCCTATTTAAACCTTTCCCCCGACGGGGTCGCCTATGGCAAATTCTTCTTCTAATTTGAGAGGGAAACCTTATTTCCCTCCCAAACCCTCCCTTTGGCAGATAGCCTGTGAAAGATAAATAAAGATAGGTGGCATAAATATGGCCACTTCGCGTGACCAATCCAGAACAAAAATTGAATGGTCAGTGCTCCCGGATTAGTCACGCCGGAAGTGACGCCACGCTACTTTTTTAATCTTTCAGTTTTTGTCCTCGATTCTGATGTGGGCCAGAATTTTCATATCCCGGGATGAATATGTCCATTTCCATAAAAACCGATGCGGACAAAAACCAGGCAGGACTACTCTCTCTCAGGTAAATCAGTGACCTGAGAGAGAGAAGATACTCACTCCAGGAGGTGAATAAGATGAATAGAAAACAAATGAGTGAAACAGTGGATTGTTGGATTGATAAACAAGACTTGCCACCGCGGCCGGGACTGAAACCCATTCGTCAATTCAGCTGTCTCGACTTCGACAGCGAGAAGGAGCAACAGGCGTACTGGGATTTCGTACATTGGTTTATGTCTCAGGATTATGCATTGCTTTTGAGCCTGCCGAAAAAATCTCAGGATAGGGATTTCTGGACTTTTGAGGGAGATGATTCCATATCATTCCACTACGGTTCTGTTGACTACCAGAGGGCGCATCCATTCGATAAATATGCATATCGACTCAGGAAGATTTATGAAAGAGTCGGTGATTTGGCCCTTCTCCACAGCTGTATCGGCCACGAGGAAGGAAAAGCAAATATCGCCAAGAGATTCAAAAAGCTGCTTGATGATGAGTTCAGGGGCAGGGCGCGCATGTTGCTTGAAACCTACAGGAAATATCCCCATTTGACGAACAAAGAAAAACTCTTCGCCCGGATATCAGAGCTGAACGGCAGAATTCTAAAATGCAAGTACATTTGGCAGAAACGTGCCTACAGCGAATAAAAAGAAGGGCCTTTTCAGGTCCTTCTTCGCATGGCCATCAGACGGATTCCTTTACGTTCCTGTGGCAACCGCGAGCTCCGCACTCCGGCCGGGGCCTGCGCAGCTCCGCTCACTTCCCGGCACTTTTAAGGCAAAGGTCTTGGATACAACTGTAGAAGCGACCGCAATAATTACCCATCACAAAACCCCTTCCTGATTCCCATCAAACACGAGTACTGCCTCCTTTTCCAGAGGCAATAGGGAAAAGGAGGTTAATAAAAAATGCAAAGGCTACCCGTTATAAAACACAAGGGCAAAAGGTATTTCATAGATTTCAGGTTGAGGGAATTCAGGTCTATGGAACCACCCATTGAATTCATTCCTTTTGACAGCACACTGGGGAAAGAATTAGATAAAATGCCCGAACCTGAAGAGCAGCATGGTTTGGAGAATGAACATATTACCATAGAATGTTCTGAGTGCAGGAAAGTCCTTTTTGAAGGCACAGAAAAGGAAGTAAAAAGACTCATCATCTATTGTGCAGACTGTTGCGACCGGAAGAGGTGAAAGAAAAGGACGGTAAAGGATATGGGAGCATTTTGCTCCCTGGTTTAAGAGGACATGTAAGCCATCAAGAGCGGTACTTTCTTGTCCCCGGATTTTGGAAAACAGCATGGCTTAATAAATGTTTCGATTCTCAAATTTATACCTCAAGAAGATTTGTGATTGAAAAAGCCACGACCAGATATTGATGGTCATAGCCGTGGTGGATGATTTTGAGCTCGTAGTCATTGTGGCGCCATTCTTTTGGAACGGGACCGCCGATGGGGCCATCGAACGAGGTATCCGACATAACGGCGGCATATTCCCCGGGTGGAATACAATGAAGCCTGAAACCATTGGTATCATTCAAGGTGGTGTTCAAAAGGGGTTCAGCATTCCTGATTGTGGATAAGACTGCTTCAAGACGGGTATCTGACAAGGCATAAAGGAAGATGGTGGCGTTTGGAAAGGGATTGCCGTTCACCCGACCGGTCACACTGAAAAAGATGTCCGGGGATTCCTCCAGCAGCTCTTTGGGATGATTGAAATAGAAGATAAGAAGAGTAAAAGCAAAAATGGCAGCCACAATAGAGATTAGCAAAATGGACGAATTTTTTTTGCCGGGGCTACACTTTTTCTCCATCATCAGATCGGGATCTGCTTTTTCTATAAATAGCTTTTGGTTCTAAAACAAGTTTTTAAGGAGACTATTTTCAATACCGAAAGGTTTATATATTTTAATTGTTTACTACCGGATAGTGGAGAAGATTTATATGCAAAAGGAAATGGAAGCAACTCGTGAGCACAAGGATGAGAACATTGGGACAAAGAAATGGGAAATGTATATCCCGTTTGAACTTGATAGATACATCCTTCCCACGCAGAAAGCGACCTGTTGGAAACCCTCTTCAAAAAACGATCTTGTGGATCATGTCCTTTGTTCCATGAGAAAAGAGTCCCTTCAAAATTCTTCACAGGACACTATAGACGACATATTCGAAGATCGTTTAACCCTTATTCGATCCAAAATTGAGATGATCCTGCTTCAGATAGATGAGCGGAAAAAGATTCACCGAAATATGATGTATGGAATTGCGAAAGACAGCTGTAAAGCCCAGAACATGATCAACGAAAGGTTGACAAGATCATACCATATGGACCGGGAAAGGACCAATTTAGAGGGGATGAAATTTGACCTGGGGCAGCAGGAAAGAAAAGAATCTGCCAGTTATTTCAACGACACATGCGAGTTGAACAGAGAACTTCGAGAGGCGCTTACCCAGTACCAGGAAGAGGTTCAGAAGAACATGCTTATTTCAGGAATGGAGGTTTCACCATGATAACCAGAAAGGAAGTTAGAAAACTAAAAGAAGACACAATACAGTTTGCCCTCATGATGGATGATAATGAAATCGAACAGGTCATTGTAGATTTCGTTGAAGTCAAGAACATGCGGCAAAAGTCCCGGAGTGGAAAATAAATTGGCAAGGCGCATGCAATCGGCAACGTCCATCAACATGTATCACCGCTGCCCCAGGAAATATTATCTCCGATACACCCTTCGCACAAAACAGAAATCCAGCATCTATCTCATCCGGGGAAGCGCGGTGCATGAAGCCATCGCAGGGTTTCATAAGCTGAAAGTGGCTAGCGACCATTATCCCGACAGAATAAAGGCTGCCCTCCACCATCTTTTTAACGATGCCTGGCTCCGGCATGACAACGAACTCCAGCAGTTGGGTCTTGGGGATGCAACGATCAAACAATACTACCAGGAGTCCTGGGAGATGCTCTTGGGCTGGCTCAAAAGATACGAAAGGCAGGACCGAAAGCACTCTGGAAAGACCTCAGCCGAAGTAAAACTTTTTTCGAAAACTTATTATGTCATGGGCATCATCGATGCCATAGAGAACCACAATGGCATCGCCATGATCACAGATTATAAGACCAGCAAAAAGGATGATATTACCCCGGACATCAAGATCCAGATGGCAATCTATGCCCTGCTCTACCGAGAAAATTTTGGTGTGCCACCCGACATAGTGGCCATTGACTTTTTAAAAACGAACAGAGAAAGGCGCTTTCGGGTAACTGAGCGTTTCATCGAGTATGCCCTGGAACTGGTCACGGATATTCATAAAAACACCGTATCGAAGGATGAAAAAGATTACCCCTGCACCTGCGGTGGATGGTGCGAAAAAGATTTTATTTTGAAAAATGGAGGACGTTAAATCGATACTTCGGAAACTGAAGCCCTTTATTGGAAAAAAAGCGGATGGTCTCTGGGTTAGATACAACGCTTCCAATCTGAAAGACCGGCAGGAATGGCTGACGGTAATCAATATTCTCAAGGAAAAATACCATATCGACGATATTGAAGAGGATATTGTACTTCCCCCTCCTGACAGGAATCTGGCACGGGGGGACATCTCAATAGGCAATATCCGATATCTGAACTACCCCCCCTATAATATTGGCATCAATCGCCCCGAGCTGACCCGCCATACGGGGATATTCGGGAGCACCGGGACCGGAAAAACCACCCTGGCTAAGAATATCCTTCGGGAAATGATGCGAACAAAGGTCCCTTTCATCGTTTTTGACTGGGAAAGAAACTACCGGGACCTGGTCAAAGAATCGCCGGAGATCAAGGTTTTCACCATCGGTTCGGACATATCCCCCTTCTTTTTCAACTACCTGAAAATGCCTGAAGGCCTAACCTATAAAGATTATGTCAAGAACGTCATCGAGGTCTTTAACCGAGCATATTTAGGCGGTGTGGGATCCGACAGTGTACTATTGAAAGTCTTTGACAAGGCATACCAGGAACACCGTGAGCCCACAACAGAGGATGCCAGGAAGATCCTGGCAGGCGAAATGACCGGGAATAAACTTCGCGGCAGGGAAATGCTCTGGAAACAAAGTTCCCTTCGAATGCTGGAGTTTTTGAGCTACGGCGGTACGGGAAAGATCTATAATGTTCATGATTTCTATCCCATCGAAAAGCTCCAGGAAAACTTCGTCATATTTGAATTGGGGGCGCTATCAAACAGCAATGACAAGGTCTTTTTCATCGAAATGTTCACCCTCTGGTACTGGCTTTACAAAGAACACCAGGGGATGGAAGACGAACATCTCAAGCATCTGCTTGTTTTTGAGGAGTTCCATAACATCGTTGACAACAGCGAGAAAGACGACCTGGTCCAGAAAATATTCCGTCAGATCCGGAAATACGGAACGGGCCTTTTGATCATCGACCAGACCCCGTCCCTTATCCCGAATCCGGTCTTTGAAAACCTCTATACAAAGATCACCTTTTCATTGAACCATCAAAAAAACGTGGGCGCAGTGGCTTCCGCCATGAATATGACCTTCGATGATCGAAAATACATCGGAATGCTCAAAACAGGCCAGGCCATATGCAGGCTCATGGGAAGATACATTTATCCCTTCCTCATCGACGTCCCGTTTACCCGGAAACCGGAAAATATCTCCGATAAGGAGATTCAGGAACATATGAAGGACTTTTACAAGGATTACAGCCTGAATAACCTCCAATTGACCGAAATCGAACCGCTCCGGGTTCCTACACATAGGTTTATCCCCTCCCCCCTGGAGCGGATTTTTCTTGAAGATCTGCTCAATCACCCCTTTGAAGGGGCGGACAAACGGGCCAAAAAGCTGGGCCTTATCCCGAGAGATGCGAGCCATATTCAGCAAACCCTGGTTAATAACGGTGTCGTCAAACCGGTCATGGTGGAGCGCAAAAAGCTTTTCGAAGTGACCAAAACAGGCGCCCACATGCTTTTTAAGATCGGGTTCAAGATCGATCGCGAAGGCAATCAGGGCCTGGAGCACCGGTACTTCCTGGAACAGGTGAGACAGATCTTCCTTCAAGATGGCTGGTTTACCTACAAAGAAAAACATGACATCGATCTGGTCCTTGAAAAAGACACAACGGTCATTGCCATTGAATTTGAAACCGGAAAGAACAACCAGAATCAAACCAATAAGAATATTGAAAAGCTCATCAAATTCAATGCCGATCAGAAATTCATCATTGCCACCAATGCCATGGCCCTTCAAAAGTCAAGGACTCTCCTTTCAAATTCCATCCTTCCTGATAAGGATGCCATTCAAGTAACCCTCCCCCGGGACCTCCCAAAATCCCTTTCAAAAAAGCCTTAAAACTGAAAACTCAAAACCCAAAACTCATAACTGCGGCTCGCCGCTCTAACCTCATGATCACACCCGAAAAAGAACCGCGTTGCTAATAACCAACACAGTAAAAGGAACAACTGGTCTTTTAACCCTGGCAGACTACGAATAGTAACATTGAAGCCATCTGTATCAATGCCTCCGTCGGGAGGCGTTTTTTGTTTAGGTAAACCTATAACCCCGTTTTCTTGGCCCTTTATCTTAAAAAACAGTCTTTTCCAATAACCCATAATGAAAGGAGGTAATCATGGAAAAGTCCCGGAACATTCATAATGAACTGGAAACCTTAAGAGAGGCGTTAGCCGATGTTTTCAGCGAGGTCGTTCCAACAAAGGAGTTTGGCGCCACCATGGTGCTGGCCATGCTGAGGCTTCACATGACCGAGGCCCGCATACACAAAACTCGAAATCTAAAAGAAAGGAGGCGATTAATTCATGAATTCACCAACGGAAAAAGTACCATCGAAAATGGACTTCAATGGCTCAGAGAAAGAAATTGCAACCCCTATATCCCTTCCGGATCGAAACAGCGGGAACAAATGTCCGGATTGTAATGAACGACTTTACCGCAGTGGTGGGTGTCCCATCTGTTTTTACTGCGGATGGTCCCGATGCCCATGAAAACTAAACAATGAAATTCTGCAAAGAGTCGGCTCATGCCAGCTTTTTTCGTTTTCGAAAGGAAGGTTGAAACACATGGAAGATGAAGTATGGAGATCCCGTCCGGATCAAGAAGAAGACGCGCAGATCTGCCCCAACTGCGGTTACACCTATATTATTGCCGTTGCGGATAGAGCAAAAAGAGAGAGAATCTGACTGAAAGAAAGGAGGACTTGAAATGCAGGAATATTGGAACATTATTTCGAACAGGCACCAGCAGAAGCTCATGTCCGTTGCCAGAAAAAGAGGGGTTAGCACAGACACGGCCATGCGGAACATCGTCAACTATCTGAGAAGCGATAACGCCTGTTCAGGAAGACCCGGTCACTTCAAGGAGTTCATAACGGCGAGGCATGTTGAGGGGATGATCGACATAATTGTCCTTTAATGTGAACGAACCCTATAAATGAGGGCGAAAATCCAATTTTTAGGCAGACTATGTGATGGCTGCACTGTAAGTATCAGATTTTATTGAATCTGATATTCAGGTCACGAAAAATGATTTGTTTTTGGTCTTGATATCTTATGGGGAAGATAAAATGCCTGTTCCCATATATGGACTTCATTCCAATAATATCAATCTCTTACAAATTCAACACAGAGCTAATTGATGGACGTTGATGCTCCCAGAAGAGCTGGATGGATTGCTTGTTATATTATTCAAGCCTTCCTGCCCATGCCTTAAAAAACCCATTAAATTGATGCGCGCAGCGCTTCCTTGTGTTTCTCCATCATTTTCTGAGGCCATAGCTCCATCATTTTTTAAGACCACTCTCATAAACCCGAAACCAAAAAATGGAAGGAGAAACAAATGACACAGGTTTTGATCACCATATCAAGGGGCATTATCGAAGATGCCATTTTTTTTGAGGACCAGGGCTCGGCTGTTCGGGCCTTGTGCAATCATGTAAAGGACATGAACCCGGAACATGATGATGCCGCCCTTTACAGCAGGGAAGGGTTCATCGCAAATGCCAAGCATTTCCTGGATGACGTCGATGAGTTCATGGAAAACAAGACCTTGATTGAAGAGGTCTCGAAAGAACATGCTAAACCTCTGTTCATCATTGGCAACCCGAAGCACCGCCTCGGATTCATGGTGGCTTCCCCCGACGACCCGCTGGGTTATGTGAATGCCGCCGAAGCGGTGTCAGAACTGGGGACCATGAGAAAAGATTTTGGCAATCATTTAAAACTGTACAGGGTATTACCGGCGAGCGCGCCCATTGTTAAACGGGAGGATATTGAAAAACATAATGCAGAATCGGATATCGAGGATTTCGAGGAAACCCTGGTAGAAGAATACATCTTGTAAGGGAAATAACAGGAAAGAACCTTCCGTTTTCCCCACAAACCAAAAAGGGCTGCTTCAGCATTCGCTGGAACGGCCCTTTTTATTTCACATTAAGGAAAGGAGAAAGCTATGGATTTACAAAATTACCTGAAGGCCGGTTAACAACGCTTTTGACAATTTTGAAAAGGACTTAAATCAAAAATCGCAACAAACATCACAACAAAAAAAGCAACAAGAAAGGAGAAATTATCATGCCAATGCAACAAAGAAAAGTATGTCCCAGATGTAGGAACATAGCGCACCTGATTGGAACAAGATTCTATTGCCACTGCGGTTGGAATCAGAAAGTAACATCATTAAGTCAACCAAATGTCAAAGCCAAAAATGAGCCTTTCTTAGCAGAGGCTCATAATTTGAGCCAAAGGAGGAACTAGAAAATGTGGAATGAACCAACAAAAGAAAGAATAGCAAAGATACCAAAACTCTATGAATGCGAAGATGTACCAGTCCAGGACAAAGTTATACACCTCCATTTCTTCATAGGTGGCTGTGATTGGTTTATCTCTGAGACTGATGGTGAAGACATGATGTTTGGATTTTGCAATCTAAATGATGATCAACTTGCAGAATGGGGATACGTATCACTTTCTGAACTTCGAAAGATAAAAGTTCAAGGATTTGTAGAGGTTGATTGCGAACTTGAAGAGTTTTGGAAAGTCAGGAAAGCCAATGAAGTCAAAAGGATCTGTAGGGCTTGTGACTGGACAATTGAAGAAACTAAACCTGAAACTAAAAAACCTGAGATTGAGATTGAATCAGAGTTAGAGGTATGTGTGAACTGATAACTTAAATTTATTTTTAAACCAAACAAAATCAAATTAAAAGCCTTTCTGGTGTCAACTCCCAGAAGGGCTTTTCTATTTTCTAAGGAGGGAAAAAATGAACGATAGAGTCAATAATGTACTTAACACAATAATAGAGAAATTCAAATCTGGTGACATACCTGAAGCTGTGGCACTTGCCACTTTTCCAATCCCAGACACGCCTAGTGCCAACTGGTCTTTTACCAATCGAACTTTGATGTTCATCTCAGGGACAGGAGATGCCAGAGGATTTCGTCAATGGAAAGAAGCTAATCGTTGGGTGAAAAAGGGTGCAACTGCAATCTACATCCTTGTGCCATGTTTTTCCAAAAAGAATGAAGAAGCTGAAACTGGAGAAGATGGTACTGGAGCAATTACGTATTTCAAACCAAGTCCAGTATTCCGCTTAGAGGATACTGAAGGTGATGATCTAGATTATGAAAACCTAGAATTACCTGAACTACCATTAATTGAAACTGCTGAGAGTTGGGGAATCTCAGTCAATGCCATACCGGGGAATTACCTATACAGAGGATACTATTCTCCAGGAAGGCATGAGATAGCTCTCGCAACACCTGAAGAAAAAACGTTCTTCCACGAACTCGCCCATGCAGCACATAAGAAGGTCAAAGGCAATCTCAAAGCGGGTCAAGATCCATTACAAGAAATAGTTGCAGAATTATCAGCTCAGGCTCTTTGCCGATTAGTCGGCAAACGTGCAAAGGAAACACTGGGTAACACCTATTCATATATTGAGCGATACGCAAAGAAAGTAAACCTCAAACCTTACAATGCCTGCCTTAGAGTCCTCAGCGAAACTGAAAAAGTATTGAACACCATTCTTCAAGGAGGGAGTCATGCGAAAAGTGAATTACAGGCTTGAGAAAGAATCTTGGGAAGACATGCACGAAGCAGGACGGATGAATCCATCCCTCGAAGTCATCTTCAGAGACAAAACCGGAAATCACAGGCACAAGATTGGCGCCGGCTACAGTGATGACATTTTTGCATACCGTGAAGCAGGGGAGACTTTCATCCTCTCACAGCACCTCAGCTTAGGTTACATCAGCCTGGAGGTATTCAAAGGCGATGAACAGACAGGTGACATATTCATAGACAGTCATCAGGTTGAAGAGACTGTTGGAAAGAATGGTCTTGACCTGGCACCGCACACCATCATTCGAAGGCTTATGCCTTACATGGAATATTGAAATTAAACAATATTGAAAGGAGGAGATATCATGCAACAACTTTGCTTTTTTGAAAAGACGGAAAAAACATTTTGGAAGGATCTTAAATCAGGAAAGTTTGCCCGAATGGTCATTAAGGAATCCAAAGGTCAATACCTCAAAGGGTCAACAGATGTTTTTTATGTGATGAAACCGATATTCGCACAGGTTGAGGACGTTGAAAGGATGTATTGCATCTTCATGGATAATAAGAACAACATTTTGTCAATAGACAAGGTGGCTCAAGGCTCCCTTACATCCGCGACAGTTTATCCAAGGGAACTGATCAAACTGGCCCTCAAATACAAATCAGGATCGGTTGTCATCAGTCACAATCATCCTTCAGGCGATCCTCAACCTTCAAATGATGATAAAGTATTAACGCTTAAGTTAGCTTTTGCCTTCAAGTCAGTAGACATTAATCTTCTTGACCACATTGTTGTTGGAGATTCCTATTACAGCTTTGCGGACAACGGAATGATGGAAGAGATAAACCGAAGGTTTCAACGTGATACAACATTCTAAGAAAAAAGGAGGCAGTGCAATGGCATATACGCCAGAACTCAGCCAGAGACACAGTTGCACATTAAGGCGTATCGCATGGGCTTTGGAAATTCCAATGACTTTAGCGATTGAAAGGGTGTTTGACCAAGTTGGAAAGACAGTTGATCATGCGAAGGTTTGTAAAAAATGCCGGGACAAAACCAAATGCCTTGAGTGTGTTTTCAATTCAGATCTTAAATCCGAAATCAAGAAAAATGGAGGAATTCAATAATGGGAAAAGCAAATATAAAAACCAAAGCAGTTTCAGTCACACAGGCAGACAACGATTATCTTGAGAAACGATGTCAGGAGAAATTTCGTGAACTGAATCTTAACAGCGTAGAAGAAATGAAAGATTACATCAAAAGTTTGTTTGAGAAACATGAAAACCAAGGAGATGTATTGATAGATATCTATAAGCTTACTCTTCCAGATTGGGACAGGATTGACAAGATCTCTTACTCCCCGAAAATAGGAAAAAGGTTTTGGAGATGGATCTGCCAGAAGTTCATTGACTTTGACAGCGTTCACCATCCCGACATCTTCAAAGGCGGAATCTGGTTCAACCAAGGATTCTCATCAGATGGAAACTTGAGTGACTGGGAAATCAGTTTCAAAGGATGCAACGTGACTTTCGCTTCATAACAATCATTCAATTTTAAACCAAACTTAAAGGCTTTCTTGGATTCAATTCTAAGAGGGCCTTTTTGTTTGAAAGGAGAGAGTTATGCCTCACATAGGTATTGTTGGAGCAAGGAAATACAAGTGTCAAACATCGGTCAAAAGATTGGTTCTATCACTTTCTGAAGAATCAACAATTGTGACTAGCAACTGCAAAGGTGTTTGCTCATGGTCACAGCATTATGCCAGGTCAAGAAAAATGGAGGTTCTTGTTTATTCCCCAGACTTAACAGACATTCGTTCAAAATTTGATGTTGCCGAAAGGTATTACCAACGAAACAAAGAGTTGGTTGAGAAATGTGATTTGGTCCACGCTTTCCTCAGTGCCGCTGACGGTTACGCTGGTGGAACAAAATATGAAATTGAATATGCAATCAAGATTGGTGTGCCAGTCAAGGTTCACCATGAGAGAGGAAAGGATGAAGTTTTCCAGCAATTCACTATCCCATTCGGAGGGATGAAGGAATCCCTTCTCCCAAATTGGCAAGGTTTTTTTGTTGATACATTTGCCTAAGCGTTTTTAGGGGACATCCTTTATATTTCTATATTTAACAATTCGATTAATGAATACCCATTTTCAGAAGCCATCCGCTCTCCTCTTTTGACAGCGACACTTGCAGTTGATACTGCAATTCCAAGAGCGCTTGCCAGGTGTGTCATGGTCAGCTTGAGCTCTAAGGTATCTTCCCCAAAATTCGGTCATCGTCACCAGTTCGTGCAGGGGCGTGTGCACCTGGACAAAAGATTTCGCTGAAAAAAGGGGGATAGAAGTAGAGGTCTTTGCACCTGATCTGAACAATATCCGATCCAATTTTGAGGTGGCTGAACGCTACTACCAGAGGAACCGTGAACTCATAGAGAAATGTGATTTGGTCCATGCTTTTTTGACTGAAGAAGACGGTTGCACGGGCGGCACAGGGTTTGAAGTGGACTATGCGTCGCGCATCGGGCGGCCCGTGGAACTGCACTGGGAGCATGGCCTGTCCGAAATGATTTACCAGTATGCCCTTCCATTTAAAGCACCGGGCATGACTTTTCATCTGGCATGGCAGGATTTTTTCACTGTGACCTTCGCCTAAGCTGATGGACCGTCAACCGATAACAGACATAGCCAATAAATGAAAAAACCATGGGCCTTCTGCCGCTTTATCAAGAAGAGGGAAAGGAGGCCCTTTTTTATGGAGGACACCATGAGATTAGCAGCGCAGGCAAAAATGGGCTATTACCCCACACCGGGCAGGGTGACGGAAATGATAATGAGATATCTGAAGCGTGACCGTCAGGGACTGATTAGAATTTTTGACCCCTGTGCCGGAGAAGGGACCGCTTTACACGCCATTGGAAATCATCTTCAGGCGGAAACATACGGCATCGAAATTGACCTCAACCGGGGTGCAAAAACCAGAGATATCCTCAACCGTTGCCTGATTACGGATTACCAGAACACCCGAATAAGCCACAAATCCTTTAGCCTTCTCTGGCTCAACCCACCCTATGACTGGGCGGCACGAGATGGGGAGATCGATAAATCCGAACGTTTTGAAAGGATTTTTCTGAGGGACTGCATCCCGTACCTTGGCGTCGGAGGCATACTCGTCTATCAAATCCCTCAGCGAAGACTCGATGGTCATATCGCCAGGATGCTCGCATACCGGTTCGAAAGATTGAGCGTCTTCCGGTTTCCAGAGGAGGAATACAATCGGTTCAAACAGATGATCATCATGGGTGTTTTAAAAAAAACATCTGAAAAGGATGATGAAAAAACCCGTTATTTGAAAAACTGTGGTCTGGAAAAGGTGCTTGTTCCATATCTTCCGGAAACACCCCTGAACATCTATGAAGTCCCGATATCACCTTCAAAAGCCAGGTTCCTTTTCATGAGTAAAACCATCGACCCGGAAGAGTTGGCAGAGGAAATCCGGGAGTACGGACTTTATGAGCAGTTCAGTGAAATGACGACCCCATTACGGATGATCGAAAAAATCAGACCAATCATGCGGCTCAGGTACGGGCATTTGGCGCAGATCATTGCCTGCGGATTTATGAACGGTGTTGTGTGGGACCAGGATAAAAAGAATCCGTTGCTCGTCAAAGGGGTAACAAAAAAAGAAGTCCAGCATTCAATAGAAATAGACGGCGATATTGAGAAGCATATCGATCGGGACCAAATCAAACCATTTATACAGGCATTCGATAGAAACGGTGACATATTTACCATCGCGTGAAAGGAGGAATGCTATGAAACTTTATCCTGTAATGGCAACAGGAATCAGGGCATATTGCTCTGATCTCATCGTAGACCCGGAGGATACGGACACGGTTTATTTCATGTCCATCTGCGGATATCAGGCGACAGTGAAAGGCATTATCGCCAACCTATTGGAAAATTACGGAATCAGTATCGAGCTTGAGAGGGGTGAATCCTATCTTGTGCGATCGAATTTTGGGTACAAAGCCCAAATCAAAAAACTCCCTTCCGGGCTGGCCCATGCAATCCTCTATCCGATACTGACTCTCCCAAAAAACAGTGAAGAGGAACAGAACCGGTTTTTTATTTTTACTGACACAAATGGGGAAAAGCGTGAACTTTTTTTCCGACATCTGGATGAAAAAGTAGAAATACCCCTTCACCCCTCATGGACAAAATGGCTCTGGCATCTGTTTGAAGATCAACATGGATGGCTCGCAGAGCTTGAAACCCTGGCCGGAAGCTACAGGGGTTATTCCTTTCGGTTCCACCCAAAAAAACTCCAAGACCTCATATCCGAGGCCTTCAAGAACAAAACACCTGAAATCATAGAATGCATGAAATGGAACGGAGGTGATGAAAATGGCAAACGCCATCTCGCTTAAGGATTTTCTGGAAGAATATGGTGAAAGTATGGCTGAAAAAGTCACCCGAAATCTGAGGGTTATACACGATCCCGCCATGGAAAAGGAGGAAGGCATTTCGTCCCTGCTCAAAGACCTGAAAAAAAGACCTTTTGCGTCTCAAGGAGAAATCATCAAGGCCTGTTACAAGTCGCTGATGTCGGGAAACAAGGCCGTGTATACAGTCTGTGAGATGGGAACGGGCAAGACCCTCATGGCCATCGCCGTCTCCTACATTCTCCACAAAATGAACGGGCTTACGCGGGTCCTGGTTATCTGCCCGCCCCACCTGGTCCTGAAATGGATTCAGGAGATCAAAGACAGTTTACCAGGCGTGAAAGCATACAATCTCAATAGAAAGGACGTGATCAGACAACTTGAGCGGCTCAGGAAAGAGCCGCAGCCCGCAAGCCTTGAGTTTTTTGTCATTGGCAGAGAGTGTGCAAAGACCGGTTTTCTGTGGAGGCCCGCGGCGGTGAAGAAAGGGGGAAAGCATTTTTGCCCGAAATGTGGCCTGGAACTCCAGGACAAGGACGGTTGTCCGTTGGGGGTTTTTGAAACCAACACCCAGGGAAGGTTCAAAAAGCGATATAGCTGCAATAATTTTGTTTTGAAATGGAAATACGATCCTGACGCGGGAAGGCACCACAAGATGATGGCTCCCTGTGGAGAACAGCTCTGGCAACCGGATCTTTCCCGAAAAAACTATCGGAAGGCCATCCCCGCAAAATTCATCAAGAGCAAGATGAAAGGGTTTTTCAACATGCTGGTCGCCGACGAGGTGCACATGTACAAGAACCAGTCGGGCCAGGGTTACGCCTTTGGCGCCCTTGCTGCAGCCTGCAAATACGCCCTTTGCCTTACGGGCACCCTTGCGGGAGGATATTCCTCCGATGTCTATAATCTTCTTTTCAGGACCCATCCACAATTGATGCTTGAAGACAAAAACAAATGGGGAAACCCGAAGCGGTTTATTGAAAGATACGGTGTTCTGGAAAAAATCACCACGGTGAAAGAAGAAGACGGCCTGACCACAAAGGCCAAACGAAGGACCGTTACAAAAGAAAAACCGGGGATCAGCCCGCTGCTTTTGGGAAAAATGCTTCTTTCAAACTCGGTCTTTATGAGGCTTTCCGACTGTATGGAGCACCTTCAACCCTATGAAGAGAATGTGATTGAGCTCTCCATGGATCCCAGGATGGCGCAGCTTTACGCCGAATTTGAAAAGACGCTGAAGGAGGCGTTGTGTCAAGCCCTGGCCATGGGAGACAATTCTTTGCTGGGGGGATATCTTCATGGGTTATTGTCATACCCGGAGAGGATTTATAAGGGCGTGGAGGTGATCCATCCGCATACACAGGAGCTTGTCGCCTATGGCGCACCGCTTCAGGGTGTCATGCCGAAGGAACAGGAGCTGGTTTCCATCATAAAGCGCGAACTGAAACAACAGCGAAAAGTGATGGTCTATTTCCAGAATTCCCTTTCTACGGATATCAGTCCGAGAATTGTCTCGATGCTGGAAGAGGAAAACATCCGTGTGAAGGTGCTGAGATCCGGGGATACCGAAGGCAGGGCCGGGATCATCAAAAACTGGGTTGAGAAAGGGATGGATGTTCTCATGACAAATCCGAAAAAGGTTGAAGTGGGAATGGACCTTCTGGATTTCCCATCCATCATTTTTTACCAGATCCCCATGAGTACCTACACGTTGCGGCAGGCCTCCCGGAGGTCGTGGCGGATTCCCCAGGAAAAGCCGGTCAAGGTCTATTTTTTGACATATAGCGGGACCATGCAAACGCGGCTGATGCATCTCATGGCCGACAAACTGATTTCAAGCCTTGCCCTTGAAGGCGAGCTTTCCGATAAGGGACTTGCGGCGCTTTCAGATACATCGGATTCGATGGCGAAAGAGCTGGCAAAGATGCTTCTGGAAAAGGGAGAATCCGACGGTAATCGCAACCTTAAAGATATCTGGGCAGCCTACAGAAAAATGGAAGTGCAATCGGAGGTTAAAATGAAAAGGGGAATGTCTGATCCGGAGCCTGAGACAGAAACCGTGTCAAAGGCGAAGTGCACAAACCCCACCCCCGAGATCAAAAAAGCCAGCAATGAGATTGAAAAGATCGGGGACAGAATCGTAAAGGTTCAATTTATTGAATATGTCGGGAAGAGGAAGAAGAAAGTAACGCATATCGAGGTCAAAGAAGCTGAACTGGATGAATTGGTAGCCAAAAATAACAGACCGGTGCATGCTCAGTTCACCCTTTTTTGAGAATCTGATGTGTTCTTTCCGGTGAGTTTGGGGAGGGGCGTTGAGACCCCCTCCCCTCAAAAACATTACATGAACCTTCGGATCGATTTATTCCATTTAAGTTTTTTACCGGAAATATACTTCGTCATCAGCCTGATTTCTATTTCCGCTTTTTCTGCTTCTTTTTCTTAATATTAAGTTTCTCCCTCAGTTTCCGTGAGCACTTGAAAGTGACCACTCTCCGAGCTTCCAGATTCATTTCGTTACCGGTCTCCGGGTTTCTCCCTTGTCGCTCGCCCTTTTCCTTGACACAGAATTTCCCGAAGTTGCTGATCAGGATATTTTCGCCGGATATCAGGGTTTGTTTTACGATTTCCGTGAGAGATTCAAATGTTCGAGCGGCTTCAACCTTATTCAAGTCCGCGTTATCTTGTATTTTGGATATGATAGCTATGTGTTCTTCGATCATTTTGTTGCCTCTCTCGCCTACACCACGCTTCAGCCGCGCGGCCCTTTGTCCCAGCTGAAATCGTCTTGTTAGCTCATTTAGTCATCATTCAACTTCAACGTCCCGCAAAAACGTTTGTGTTGCTGTTTTTACAATGGACAATGGATCGAGGCCATTCTTCAACAGCGCCTCTCGCACTGTAGTTCTCCATGACATTTGCCCTATACCCACATAGGTAGCCCGTAGTCCACGGAGTACGTTGATAGCATTTAAAGCCCATTTCCGGAAGTCATCAATATGCCACCAGCCAACCTCTTCAGCATATGTTGGAACGTCTCGATTAATTTTTGACTGTGTTGTGATCATTACTGTATAGATTTCAGCACCGGCGTTGAGTGCGACATTGTCATTAATCCAGTTTGCATGAGATGCAGCCTGCCTGGTGTGTTTTACCGGTACTGCATGGTCAGGTTTCGAGTCGCTTTTATCTTCGGAGACCAAACACAAAGTTCCACTTGAAATCCACCACGGATCAGGGGCAGCGTTCCCTTTAGAGTTGCCAGCTTCGAAGCCCAGCATTTCCCCCAAAAGCCGATGCGCTTCTTCGAAATTATCACTGTCGTCAGATTCGAGCCCTTCAAGAATCTCTTTGGCCGTCTTCTCAAATTTATTTGGTAATGCAAAGGAACGACTTTCAAATAGCATTTCAATCCGCTCCACATTCGCATCAAGTAGAACATCATCTTCAATAGATTGTTCTTCATCCGTCGATGCGGAGCGAGCCGCTAATACACGAAGCCAGCTAACCGCAGGGAGACAAGCTAAAGCTCTTTTGTAAAGATCTTCTGCTTTAGTCATGAAGATTTTGTTATTTAGTTGTCGATTTGCCAATTCAGATGCGGATGCGGCCAAATAGTACCAAAATCCCCTCAAACCCCGCAAGTCATCCCCAGAAAGAATACCTGTCACCTGTTGAGCAAAGTCAAAACACTGTTTGTAGTTTTCTTGCCACATTCCATACAAATATTTCACCTCAAGTTTAGCAGATTCAAACAATTTGTCCTGACCTGGAATCGGAAACTGAACAGCCTCATCACGATTCTCCCGGATGTCCTCATCTGCATCATCCCAATCGTTTCCGTGCTCAAGGAATATTTCAAAATTTTCGATAAATTTTTCATGTGACATATCTTCAGCTTGCTCGGCGCCAAAAATAAGCTCACCCTGAAGTTCGGGGTGAAATAATGAACGTTTTTCGTTGAGTACTAGCCAATCAAAGAAGTCCTCACCAATGACGATTACTGCTGCGTAATCAGTTGCACTTCGCGTGCATCTCCCGAATGCTTGGATAATTCTTGTTCGGATTCGGTCTTTAAATAGATTTCCTGCAACCATACGCGACATAAGAAATAACTCTTGAAGGTTTCCGGCTTTCGGAAGCCCTTCAAGAATGAGCAGCCGACAGTGCTCATCCAGTAAGTCTATGCCATCGTATCTATTTGCCAGTAAAGCAATGGCATTTTCTTCCGACACGAAACTATCTTTAGATGCTTCAATATCGCTTGCAGAAAAAATGGGTGTATCATCGAATAGATCATGGTACTTTTCTGTCTGTTTGTTACTCGGAGCAAGAATTAGAGCGCGACCCGCTTTTTCAACCATATTCTTAATTAGTGGGGCAATTTCGTCTTTTGACAAACTCACCTCAGGGAACACGAAGTAACGCCTACCGATGCCCTGCTTGTCCCAACCTATTGGTATTGGAAGCCGATGGAATGAAGGTATACCTGTTATTCGCTCAAGATCACCACCTAATCCCAGAGTCGCTGACATAAAAACCCTCTGAGTAGCATAGGCAAAAGGCTGATGGGTTAAAGAAGGTGGTATGTATGGACGGATGAGGATTTGGTCATAACTAACGTAGATATGACAAGCTTCAAGATGTTCATGCAGAAGTGTCCAAGGGTAATGAAGATCGGATTGATTGGTATTTTTATCAAGGAATGCGTTAATCTCCTGCAATTTGGCAACTAAATCAATCGTTGAGATTTTTTCTATCCATTTAATTCCATACTCATCTCTTTCATCAGAAAATAAACGCTGTTGCTGCGAAAAAGGCAACGAATCCTTGACAATACCAAGTAACCCAAAGTAGGTAAGCTTATGTTTGCTTCGGCCAATTCTTAATGACCAATTGGAAGCAATGTAATTCTCGGCAGCATGAGCATCGTCTAGAATAATAATTTGAGGTGTATCGAAAAATGGGTTGGTATTGAAAAGTGCACTATATGGGGCAACAGCGATCGTCTGTCCAGTTTGATAGTTGTGTTTGTCCTTTGGATCGTAGCCCTTGATTTTCCCAATAAATGGTGTTGCCGCAATTCCATATTTGCGTTCTGATTGTTCACAAACCTGCAAAGTTAACTGCTTTGTTGGACAAAGGTACAGAACACGTTCATTTCGTGTTACTCGTCTGAATTCAGCTATCAAAAGACCAACGAGTGTTTTTCCACTCCCCGTAGGAAGTTCGAGGGCGACATCCGGTTTTTCGAAAGCTTCCTCTTGATAGCGCCTAAGAATGTCAGATTGATGCGAAAGCAGGCCTTGAACCGTGCGATTTCTTCTGTCGCGAAAAAGCGCTTCAGGATTATCATATGATGATGTGGCCCTCTTTTTTTTTCGAAATACCATACTAATTCCTCTTTTCTATACTATTTCCTTGTGGAGTAATGAGTTAGCAGTAAAAATTGGCGTAAGGTTTCCATGTATCGTCTATATGACATGGAAAAAAAGCGTGTTGGCTTTACATATACTTTACATATATTTTACAATAGCCCTGATGGCTTGGGAAATTCAAAAAAGTCGGCCCCCCAGATACTAAAGTCCCGCTCCCGGATCAGGTTCGACAGGTCCTGCGGTACCATGCCAATTTACTCTGTTCGCTTACTCATTCATGAACTTGCCGAATCCCCTGCACATGTCAACAAAGATTTGCCCTTTTTCCCTTCTCCAATAAATACAGCCTTTATCATTTTCCTCTCACATTCCCAGCTTTTTCCTCAATATCCAGACAATCAAGCAAATCCTCAGGCTTAAGCTTCATCTCAGCCGAAGGCCTGAGAACATCCCGAGCCAGATCGGCTTTGGATCGAATCAGCTCGTCTAAACGCTCTTCGACAGTCACGAATCGTTCATCCTTGACAATGGGGTAATAAACAGTAATCGGTTTTGTCTGTCCAATGCGATGGACACGATCCGTTGCCTGGTTTTCTTTTGCGGGATTCCATGGCCGGGTGTAATGGATGACATGGTTTGCCGCAGTAATGTTCAGGCCCACTCCACCAACTTGATGCCCCAGAATCAAGATGTTGAATCCTTCCTTTTCGCTGAAGATATCGATGATGGTCTGCCGGTTTCCGGTAACTTCACCGTTGATAATGTCCGCCCAAAGGTCAAATTTGCTACGAATGGCGTCTTGAAGAATGCGTTGAACGACTTTGAAATCGGTAAATATAATGGCTTTCTCTTCGGCATCTTTGATATGGGATAGAACTTTCAGGGTCTCATCTAGTTTCGGGCAAGTTAGCTTGCCGGCATCTTTTCCGTCGATATGCGCGCCCTGCACCGCCAAGGGATGCGCACTGAGCATCAGCAACCGTTGGATGGCCCCGAGAGCGGCCCCTTTTCCTCCAGCTTTCCCCTCTCTGGCGATTTCCTGGTAAATGTAAAATTGATGATCGCTCAAAGGCGCCACGTGGAATTCAAAGGTTTTTGATGGCAAATCCTTCAAGGTATCTGATTTGAGTCTTCGAAGGTAAAAACCCTTTATCTCCGCTAAAAGATTGCTTATGGTTTTTTCTCTCTCGGATTCCTCTCCCTCCACGATGGGTCGTTCGTATTTCTTTCGAAAATCCGACCAGCTTCCCAAAAGTCCCGGTTGAACAAAATCCATGATGCACCAAAACTCTATCAGCCCGTTTTCAACAGGTGTTCCCGTGAGCGCGACCCTATGCCGTGATTTCATGGCTTTCACGGCGCTGGTTCGCTGGGCGGTTGGATTCTTGGCATATTGCGCTTCATCGCACACAACCATGTTCCAATCTATGGTCCCCAGCTTGGCCTGTTCCCTGCGAAGGGTATCATAGGTGGTCAACACCACATCAAAATTCTTAAAGTATTCAGGATTCACCAACCGTTGACCACCACCGTGGATACATGCGGAGAGCTTGCCCTGGGAAAATTCATTGATTTCTCGCCGCCAGTTCTCCAAAAGCGATTTTGGCATGACGATCAGATGAGGTCCCGCGCCATCTACCTCTTTGAGACGCAGAAGGTGAGCGATGGTTTGAACCGTCTTGCCAAGCCCCATTTCATCTGCCAGAAGTCCTCCGATACGATGCTTTGACAGCCTGGAAAGCCAACGATACCCGCTTAGCTGAAACGGGAAGAGTTCCCCGTTGAAACTTTCGGGGATATCGATTTCTGGAAGATCATCCGGCAACTGGACATCATCGAAAGTCGCTGACGTTGGGTCCATAAATTCCAGAAGTTCCAGGTTTTCATATATTTCAAGTACGCTGCCGGCAGGGATTTTGAAAGAGCCATCCACCTGTTTTTCATACTTTTCAAGGACCTGGTCTAATCGGTCCCCTTGTTCAGGATCAATTCGGACCCACGCGTCGCCATGTTTTACAAACTCATCTCCGTTTTCCTGGGCCCTGCGCTGCAATTCGCGGTAGGTATCCGGAGATATTTCGGACGGGCCATCCTGCCCACTTTCAGCATCGCTTTTTTCGCCATCCGTCGTCTCACCCGGAGACCAGTCGTCCAGTGCTATTCCGGGGATACCCTCAAACCACCCGCCAGTCGACCGCTTGACATGGATGTATGGCCTCGAATTATAGACCTTTGTTCGGATGCCTTTGACCCGTTCACTGAACAGGGCGAGCTCAAATCCGTCCGGCAGTATTTGTTCCGGGTTGGTCACGAGTCTGGGGACATCTGCACCCGTGACTTTCCCGTTTTTCGGCAACTGGTCGATCCTTTGGCGGAGATCTTTATCCAACACCAGGCGCTTTCTTTTTAAAGTTGAATCCGCCTTGGTCAGTACCGGTCTCGGGGCGCCTTTGAGGAGATCCTCCCCGTTTTCCACTCCATACGCTTCCATGCCTTCGATATGGGGAATAAGTGTTATCTCATCAGGCGAGTCCTCCCGAAAATCGATGGATGCGCCTGAAGCAAATTCATATTCTTCATTCTTCAAGTATCCATCCAATATCGCACCCGCGCTTTGAGCAGCGCCTCTTGTCATTGCCAGGTAGGCCATCCGATCTTCCAGGTTGTCCCATTGGACATCTATTCCTTCGGCAATGTCAAAAAGCGATTGTTGGGCGCTTGTAAGCGGAACGATGTCATCTGCCCCCAAAAAAAACACAGAGCCAAAGCGGGGATAATCACCATCTCGAAGCGGGCCGTGTTCCGGATGACGGGCTTCCACCCTTACGCGAAATGCCGGATCTCCCACATGGGAAGACGTACTCGTCTCCAGGGGAAGTACTTTTGGGGAAGGCACACGCAATAGATCGAAGACTTCCCGATCTTCCTCATTGTCAAATCTTTCGTAAATATCCCAAGGGATCAGCCAGGTCCCAGGCTTTTCAGATGTGACAAGGTCCTCGCTCCAGAGGTTGTCCAGCGTCGCCCACAGATCCCCTTCGGGAAGGAGTTTTGATAGGATTTCGGGGGCGTTTTTGTTTAGGGGGAAAACAGGCGGCGCATCCCCTTTAAAACTGAAGCGGATGCCTTCAGGGGAATAACTCTTCTTAAGTTGTGTTCTATTTTTTCCTTTAAAGAATTTCATCTGTTTCTCAGAAGTTGTTGAATTTTGCGTTCAGTCTCTTCCTGCCAGTATCTATTGTGTATAATCCTGCCATCCCATGACGGAAAAAAAGCGCTGCGAACTGTATTGTGTTTGTTTTTAAATGCTCCAGGGTAAAAATATTTCTGAGCCCGGTTCCAGTAGCTTCTGAAAACCGGCTGAGGATAAATGTAGGCGGCGTTTCCCACCTGCTTGAATTCAATGACACCAAATCTGTCAAAATCGATCATGAAACCATCCTCCTGCAGGATCTCTCGAACGCGTATTACCTTGCCCGCCCGAAGGAATCTTTTCCAGAAATCGGCCCGTTCCCCCTCAAAGAATTTCTCAATCCGTTTTTCCATCACCCATGTGTTGAATTCCCTTTTCGCACCTGGGTTCACTTTGCGCCAAAAGGGCGTTTCGATGGTGGTTTTTCCTTCGACCACTGTCGGAACACCGAATTTTCTTTCTATCCATTCAAGGATTGGAGACTCCCAATTCAACCTTTTTTCAAGCACATTCAGATAATGTTGACCAAACTTCTGTGAGTCTGCGGAATTTACAGGATCTTCAAACACCGCCATAAGTCTTTTGGTCTTCTCCCTGCCAATGGCCCTGGCGGACCCTTTCTTAAGCAGCATACACCAGATGGCCCGGTGCAATCCGTCATCAGGCTTGATATGGTTTTTTTCCAAATACAGACCCAGACTTTTCTGACCACTGCGCGTTTCGTAATCCCGAAGCGCGCCTTCATCCAGGCTTCGGGAAATGAGCCAGGTTGCCACAAAGGACGATACATCAGGCATTTCCTCCAGGCCCTGAAATCCTTTTTTTGAAATCATTTCTTTTATTGTTTTTTCAAGGAGATGGTTTGGGTACAAGGGCACCAATTTATACCACACTCGATAGAGTGCTTTTTTTCTGGGCCGAAGCACCAGAATTCCGGCAGCCTTTTGGGCCGTTTCTTCCACCCGTTCACTGGTGATAATTTCAACACAGGCCAGAATCTCTCGAATAGCAAAACGGTAGGCCAACTCTTCCAGATGACCGAAAGGGGTCTCTTCCAATTGTTTACGCACTTCATCGATCAATGTATCCTCTATCCTGGTAACGGCCTCGCCTCTGTGTGGATGCATTTTTCGAATGTTGGAAAGGGCTGTTTCCAAATGGGATATTTGGCATTCAATTCTCATGTTTCGCCTATCACTTGTTTGAGAATTCTAAGAAAATCCTTGAGTACGTCCCGGTCATTTAATCGAACTGCAATTTCTACCCGCCTCGCGGCAGCGCATTCTTCTTCCAGGCAATTCGGAGGGCATTTTGTATCCGCGTACCCTGCCGTAATGGTTTTGGTCTTCAATAGACCTTCGTAAGGTGTCATAGCAGGGTCTTTCAAAAGAAAAGAAAGCACCCGACCTGCCCTTTCCCTGGAAATTAGGGGATTGCCGCCTGCCGCGTCTTTTCGATCGGTGTGACCCGATATTTCAATCACTTCCACGCGGGTCAAGAATTTCGGATATCGATGAATGATCGCCATGTATTTGGGGACTGCCTGGCGCAAAACCTCTTCAGCTTCACTGCCCAATTCCGTTTTTCCAAATCCGAACCGAAGATTTTCATCACTGATGATGAGCGCGCCTGTATTACAGTCGATTTTCACATTTTCCATTTTGGTCAGTTCAGGGTCATGACATATCTCATCTAAGACCTTTTCCCATTCACGGACCGCTTTGGTAGGTTCCACAAGTCGTTTGCTGATATCCAAAAGGGTAATCACTGTCGTTAAAGCAAAAACCATCAATAGACCTGCCATAAGGTCACTGTATGACGCCCAGAATGCCTCAGGCCTTGCACCCCTACGACTTCTTGAGGACTTTGCGTGGTATTTCTTGGATAGTATCATTTTCGGATCATCTTTTTGAAAAAGCCGGTTTTCGATTCCGGTGCGCGATCAGGCGATTTCAGACTGTTTATGTTTGTCGACATCAACGCAGTGGATTCACTGATGGTCTTTAATGTGTCCATAACATTCGTGTTAATGCCCTTTGAAATTTCGCTTGCCTGGGCTGTCAACTGATTAATTTCGTTTGATAAAGTTTCATGAAGTGCTGTATTGCTTTGGTTAAGCGCCTGGAGGTTTTCATGGATGTCATTCAACAACAATTCTTTTTCGGAAACGCTCTTACCCTCCGAGCCAATTGTAGTATCTCCCCCAACCGGGTGAAGTTGAGAGATTTTCGAACCAAGATCCGTAAGTGCTGCATGCAACGGACCGGATTCACTCAAGAGATAGGCGTTGGTTTCCATTTCTGAAGCAGTCTGCTGAGACCAGTTACCCAGGTCACTGACGGATGTTCTCAAGTTATTCTCGAATTCAACAGCAGCAGTTCGAATGTTTTCAACTGAGCCTTCCACCCATGTTTGTAGATCATGACGTGCATTATCTAAAGAACGCCATGTAGACTGTAGATCATGAGAGACCGTCAGCGCCTTTTCGATATTCGGGGCTACCAGATTCTTAGATGTGTTTTCCAAACCCTCAAGTATGGTTTTCTGACTTGAAACATTTTCGTTCACCCGGTCGATGCTTTGGCCTAATTTTAAAAGGAGTTCTGGGAATTCCTCGATATTCTCATTTGTCTCGAAAAGCGTCCCACTGAATCTTTCCACCACTTCCGCCACCTTGCTGTCAAAAACCGTAAGGGCCTTGGTGAGTTGGTCACCCACGCCTTCATCCAATTCCCTGATCAGTTCGCCCATTCTCTCCACGAGGCCGTTAGCATGCTCTGTGATGGATTCCCAAGTTTCTTCAAGATCCGTTCTTGTTTTTGTCATAGCGCCGATCTGCCGGTCCATGGTTTCACGAAGCACATCTTGCCCCTCCATTGCCTTCTTGGCGGAACCCTCCAGGAGAACAGCGGCATTGGTGATCCCTTCTGCCGAAGATTTCAGCTCCCGAGCAATGCCTTCCAGGCTTTCCAGGCTATCATTTAGAATTCGAGCAGCGTCACCGGTTTTATCAATCAACTCACTCTGAACGCCGAACTGCTTCTGCAGTCGCTCTGTAAATTGGGCCATCTGATCTCGAATCTCGCTCTGAACTCTGGTGGTCTGTTCTATAATTCGTCCCATGTCCTGGAATTGGGTTTGAAAGGTTTCGTTCAATTTTTCCACATAAGCGCCAAGGACTCCCTCCATGGCGGTCGACTGTCTTTTCTGCGAATCTTCGAAATGGGTGACAATGACGGACTCTACTCTTTTGAGCAAAATCTCTTGCTGCTTCCCGGATTTTTCAAGGCTTGCTTTCATCTCATTTTGTAGATCAAGCATTCCCGGCAGAAAGTTTCTCGTCAGGGCATCATCTATGGCAGGGGCGATGGTTTCCGTAAATTTTGTAACAATGTCGGTCGCCAATGTCTGTATGCTTTGTTTGATGTCCCCTTGCATCTGGAAATTTTTACGAATGAAATGTTCATCGGGCTGATATGGAAAAATGCGAACCAGCGCGTTGTCGAGGGAATCAACGGACCTTTCCAACCGACGTACCAGCCACCGATATAACAATGAAAAGAAAACCGAAAAGGATATGCCAAACAGAGATGTATAAAAAGCAAGAGACAAACCGGATATCAGTTGCCCAATGCCCTCCCTCAGGTTAGCCAATTCATCGAAATGGAGGCCTTGCAACCCCAGAACGAGCCCCAAAAATGTACCGAATATGCCCAGAGCCACAAAAATTCCAGGGAGTGCTTCTGCCAAACGCTGGTTGATGGCGCCATCAACAACAGCCTCCGGACTAAGAAACTCCCGCAGCCTTATGGGGCATACCGCCCTGTCTTCGCCAGGTAAACGCGCCTCTTCCCATGCCATGCGAAAGTCGTGAAAGTCTCGGCGTGCCCATGCCGTTCCCCTGAGGATTTTCCCCTGAATTTTCTTTCGCGACTCACTTGAACCGAGTTTTTTCTTTCCTGTAACCGAGAGAGCAAGGATATTCCAACGAATCTGAACCCGGCGGACGATGATCGGAATAAAGCACCACACTGAAAAAAAGAGAAAAAGGCAGATGAGACCGAAAATATAATAATCGGTCAGTTGTGACAAAGAGAGCTCATGAAACCACGCTTGTATCTCATGAAACGAAATTATTTCTGTCATTTTTTTACCTGTAGTGGTTCTTCAAAATATAGATCTCTTTATCCAGACCGTGCCGAGCATACTCAATTCGGTCGTTGTCGATGATTTCATAGGCCAATCGGTCTAACTGAAAAGGAAATAGGGCAAAGTTCTGGACGATTTCTTTTACTGGCATAATCTTATTGAGATTTGTCCGGATCGTCGCTTCAACGATTAAAGGCAGAATTTGTTTGTTTACGGTTTGTACTTTTTGAGCCTTTTGATAAAGCCCCCTGCCTTTTGAAATCAGCACACCCAGTTCCACAAATGTACGCAGCACATGCCTGCCCGCCCGTTCAACAATTTCCCTATCTCCGTATCTTTCGTAAAGGCGTCTAATAATCTGTTGTTTGCTGATCGCGTCATCCAGGCTTGAAAGCCTTCCCGTAACTTCCGCCACCGATGCAAAGAACGGATAGGCGGCCATGCACATTACCCAGTGGACGATGGTGGCCGGTTTCAGTTTCAACGCATCATCCCTCAAAGCCGTCAGTTCTTCTGAAGGAGAGACCCAGATCCGATTGATGACCGTGAAGGTCTTCCTTCGTCCATCCTTACCGGGCAACTCCTCCATCAGGAAATCCAGGAACATCTCTCTCACCTGTTTTGGATCCGTGCCTGCGGCTATGAGATTGAAACAATAATCCATCCAGGGGCGTTTAAAATATCTATCAAAACCGATTTCGATTTTTCTGGCCATAGGAAAAAACCTTGCTCAACGCTTCTTGCTGATGTGGACAAAAGGAACAATCACTTCTTCCAGGGACGCACCCCCATGGGCCACGGTTCGCTTATTGTCCGAAATGAAGGCTTTCCGGTTGGGGGCAAGAAGAGGAAAGTAGTTTTCCGGCAGACCGATTTGCGGCCATTTAATGGATTCAGGGAATTTATCGGACACCTGATTTCGCAAGATATCATCGGAATAGATGCGGACCCGTTCGCCTTTGGTATCGGCTAAAACGCCTTCTTTCGGATAACCGAATCCCGTCGCCTCCACATTGCCATGATCCGATGATAGAAAAACATCGAATTCATTGTCGATCAGAAGGTCAATCACCTTTCTCAAGAATCCCTCTTCACCCCACTGCCTCACCTGGGAATGCATGCCGGCCGTACCCAACTGCATACCGTGCATGATGTCGTCCACGGTATTGATCACCAGGCCGGCAGCCATGAGGTGCGGCCTGTCCATGAGTTCTTCAATCTGAGCAAATGATGCGCTGGTTCCCAGATTCTTCAGAAATTCCGTCTGGTTTACTTTTAAACCGTGATCCATCCAGAATTGTTCCCATAGCTTCGGCTCCTTGTTCGTGGTATGGATGCTGTTTCCAAAATACATGGGGATTTTGCCTGAGAATGCGGCCTGCCTTGAAAGGGATGTAATGGTGGGGATCCAGGCAAATACGCCATTTTCTTGAAACCGGATATCATGAATACCACTATTCAGAACGTCTTTGAGCACAAACCACTGGCCCAGGGACAGGCCGTCCATGAGAATAAAGGCAACGCGCTTTTGAGGGGCTTGATTCCGTTCATTGGCCAAAAACCCCGGGATCTGGTGGAGCATCACCGGCGGATTGGGCGGTTGGTTGTAAAGACCGGCATATCGATTGAAAAGCCAATCCGAAAAGGTTTTGTCCACGGTTGCCTGCAAATGAACAATATCCTCTGAAAATCCTTTCATGACAGCATTGTTGGATGTGGCAATCGCCTTTTCGAGGCTTGCCCACTTAAACGCAAAAGATATCCACGCCTGGTGGAAAGCCTTAGCATCAGGAACAGAGGATGAAACGGAATGGACCAGTTTTTCCACCTGCTCTTTTTTCCGGTGCATTTCATTGATCACAATCCCCACCGAAACCCACTGTTGCGCCAGTTTTTCAGCCTCTGAGACCTCCACCGGTTTCAGCATCCCTTCCAGGAACAGGTTGTCCATGTAGATGCGGATGTCGTCATGGCCAAAGGGGATAAGCGCGGGACCCGGAAAACCTAACCCATAGGACTCCCGCGGCATTTTGATCCGCTCGGCTTCCGGCGCCTCCAGGCTTTTTAGATACAACGGCCACCGCTCCTGCAAAAAAGCAAAAAAGGCCTCCCGCTCCGAGACAATGCTTTCCAAAGGCCAGTCCTCAAAGCCGCCTTTAAGCGTCAGGACTTCAATGAACCACTGGTTCAGGGGCTCGGGGATTAACAGCCGTTGATAATGTTTCCTGAGCAGCGTATGCAATAGCAGCGAAGGGGTATTGATGGTTTCAGGCGCCATATGAAACACATGATGCAGAATAAATCTGCAGGTATGTTTATCGCCCAGGCCGGATTGGGGGAATTTTTGAAGGGCCTCATCCAGCGCATCAAAACAGCTCATATCCAAAGAACGCAGGATCGGGTAGCTCAGCCCGGAAAAGAGGTCCATCAAACTGAATGGGACTTTTCGGCCTGCATCATATATATCATAAGGCAGACAACTCAGTTCATGGGCCTCACCCCGAAAAACCACCACCACTTCCCGTAAATCGCCCCCGGTCCGATTGAGCTGGCGGGACCGGTATCCCGATTCATAGGCATACCGAAACCGGATGGGATCGTCGAACAGGATCAACTCGAAGCCCTTTGCCTGGATCGCGGTGAAAATCCCCTCCTCCAACAATATCCCGTCCGGATCCGCAGCAAGGGCCAGCTTCGATACCCCAGGGGTGAACTTCCTCAATACTTTTTCCCGCCAGCTATCCGCCATGGTTTTATCCCTGCACATGCACGATGATCAAAGGGGTCAGCTCCGGTTGGACCTGTTCCGATTTTTTCATTTCCGTATAAAAGCGCGTGGCTTCCTGTTCCAGTTTTGAAAGTCGATACGCCCGTACTTCCGGGAGCCCCAGTTTATGGATCGCCCTTCTCCTTGATTCAAAAGCATATTCCCCCTTTTCTTTTTCCTCGGCCATGCGATCCTGGTGCCTGCGAACCAGTTCCTCAAACAGGGGCCTTCCATTTTCCTCAGCGGTTTGGCGCAGGCGGTGAAACACGGTTGTTGCTTCGCCGCCTTCCAGGTGTGTAACCAGTGCGGGGGTTTCCGATATCATCAGGTCCCAGATGTAGTTTGCCGTGGGGATCAGGTTGCGGCCGTCTTCATGAACAAAAAGCGCCAAGATCTTTTGCTGGTTCCATTGGGCGGTTTGTAAAGAGATGGACCACAGGGACCAGAATCCCTTGATATCCGGCGAAAGTCCGGGCCGGCTCATATAGGGGATGGGCTGGCCGGGGACAAAACGGGGCAGGTTCATGCAGAGTCCCCGGATTCTGCTGTTTTCAAGGGAAAGGTATTTTCCGTTCGTTTCCGCCATGTTTTCACGCAGGGCAAAAAACACCTCTTCCATGGTTTCTCCATCGGGCCATGTCAAATGCCATGTGGGGGTGGCGCCACGCTGGGTTCTTTCATACCCGCCGCCGTTCGCCGTTAGATAACTGAGTGTCATCTTTTCCACCCAGAAGGGCAACGGATGGGACAACAGTTTTTCCGCTGCATCAGGGTCCAACGGCTCTTTTGGGGAAAACAGGGCCATGCTTTCTTTGACGTTCGAAGCAGAACTACGCACCTTGTCCACCACGGTTTCGATCTTGGTTTCCCAAGCATCCGGTTCGATCAGGGTATCCATATACAGGTCGTCAAACATCGCGCCCGCCTGAACCGAATCCAAAACATCACCGGCCTTATCCACACCAAATTCCAACAGGATGGTCTCTAGTTTTTCCTCTAATACTTCCCGAACACGGTATTCAACGGTATCTTCAAATATAAAATTGAGCGCTTTTACGGGATGGGTCTGACCGATGCGATCCACCCGCCCGATCCGCTGCTCGATCCGCATAGGGTTCCACGGCAGATCGTAATTGATGACCACATGGCAGAACTGAAGGTTCAACCCCTCACCCCCAGCATCCGTGGAAATCAGGATCTGTTTGTCGGTGGAAAACGCCGTTTGCGCTTGTTGACGCTCTTGAAGACCCATGGATCCGTTCAGCTTGGTGGAGGGGAATCCCCTTTCAACCAAAAATTCCGTGAGCATTTCCTGGGTTGGAATGAATTCGGTAAAAATCAATATCTTGAGATGGGGGTCTTCTTCTTTTTGCATCAATTCATATATATGTTTGAGCAGGGTCTCCACTTTGGCATCCGTTCCTCCTGCCTCAGTATCTCTGGCTTCTTCCAGCAGGGCTTTTACTTCCGCTTTTTCGTTTTTAAGGGCTCTGATCCGTGTGGTGAAAAGGACCTCTAACTGTTCCTGAGCATCCAAGTCCTCCAGCTCATCAAAAAGGGAGAGCTGGTGGGGCACCATCTCATCCTGGGATGCGGTCAGGACCGCGAGCCGACGCTCCAGAGTGGTGCGGATGGCCCGGGTGGAAGAGGATACCAGCCGTTGCATCAATATCATCAGAAAGCCGATGTAGCCCTTTTTCTCCTTGAGCGCCTGGTTGTACCCCCGCCGCACATAATCGGTGACCCGTTCATACAATAGTTTCTGCTGTACATGCCTGTCTTCCCATACAATGGGGATAAGTCTGGTTTCCCGAGGCTGAAACAGGGGCCGGCCTTTCGCATCAATGGCCCTTCGCTTTTCCGTGCGAATTACATAGGGCGTGACCCGCTCCCGGCTGATGCTGGCGATATCAGGGAAAGCCCTTTCGTCCAAGAGGCTTATGAGTCGATGAAATGCGTCTGTTTTTCCCTGGTGTGGGGTTGCGGTCAGCAAAAGAAGATAGGGGGATGACAGGGAGAGGGCTTTTCCCAGTTTGTACCGGGCAACCTGTTCCGTGGCACCCCCTAATCGATGGGCCTCATCCACGATCACCAAATCCCATCCAGCAGTAATCAAATCTTCGAATCGATCCCGATTGTATTCAGCGATCCGGGTTACGCTCCAACCTTTCCGTTTTTCCATGGGTTTTACTGAATCGACCGGGCAGACCACCTGGTTATGTTCCATCCAGATATTTTCCGATTTAAAGATTTGTCGGATGGCTGAGAAATCACCGGGAATGAGGAGTGTGAAATCCTCGTTGAAATGGGTTTTCATCTCCGCTACCCACTGGGTGACCAGCCCTTTGGGCGCTAACACAATCACCCGTTTGACCAGACCCCGCAATTTGAGTTCCCGCAGGATCAAGCCCGCTTCGATGGTTTTGCCCAAGCCCACTTCGTCGGCCAGAAGATATCGAATCCGGTTGCGGGAAACAGCTTTTTTAAGGGCATTGATCTGGTGGGGAAGCGGGATGACAGTGGCCTCCATGGGCGCAAGGATCGTATCATGGGCCAGGGCATTTGCAACACGCGCAGCAGATGCGATGTAGGTGAGAAGGGATTGACCGACCCGCTCGGCCTCATACAAAGAGATAACCTGATCTTCCGAGACCCGAACTACGGTATCGCTGTTGGTCAGCCACACTCGAAAGTATGTTTTATCCCAAAGTGGTTCAATCGCCACAATGCGACAGTTTTCCTTATGATGGCTACAATATGCCCAGTCGCCGGGTTTCATGACTGTTCCGATCGGGTTAACGCCTGATCATAAAACATCAGGAGTTTGGGGTCTTCCTGGAGCACGTTTTCCTTTATCTTTTTGGCAACCTCGATGATGGTGTTGTAATCCTTTTCCTGCCAGGCTTTCTTGAATCCAGCACGGACTGCTTCCAAACGGAAGACCTTCAGGCGCTTCTGCTTAGATTCCAGGTACTCCCTGAATTCCCGCATCAAAGCCCGCTCCCGAAGCTTTTCCAAATCTCCTGCCTTGTTGGGGTCGGGTACATACCAGCGGTCCTTCCCTTTGGCCTGAAGACCCGGGTCTTCTTTGGAAAGATTGCGCAGTTCCTTGAAGTTGGTGGAGAGATAGCTGTGGATTTGGCTGGGGACCTCGCCCCCGCCGTCATATCGCAAGAAATTCTGCTCCAGCAGTTCTGAAAGTTCCAAGGACTTTTCATGTTTCTGCCAACCACCGATCTCTTTCATGAACTGTGGGTGGATATCCTGAAATGATTGGGGCTTCTTGGTGAGGGTCTGTTTGAGCCACTGGATGGCCGATGCCTCGTCAGAGACGAAAAGCTGAAGTTGGAGAACTTCTTTGACTGTCATGCGTTTCTTGTCGTACTCTGCTGCCTGGTCGGGTAGGAAATGCATACCATCACGTTCAGGAAAACGTTGAACTAATCCCAGTCGAAATTCCTGGCTAGATATGGGAACCGGATATCCTTTCCGGACAAAGTATGCCACCATCTGATCGAAGAGAATTCGTGGATCACGTTCGGTTACGGGAACAAGGCTACCAGCATGTTTCTTGATGACTGGCACATATTTCAAATGGGTCCGAATAAAATCCCAAACACCTTCTTCTGTGGGCGCTTCGTTCAGAAATCGTTCTTCAAACCCACCATTGGGTTTGTAAGCGGAAATGACAAGGTCTTGTTTTACAGCCGTAGATGTAGTGTAAGCATTGACGCTGCCTTGCTTCTTATCCAATGCAGACACATTAGCTACGATAAATCCTGCCTCTGTTAACGCCGTTTGTATACTGTTCCAGACCGATGCTTTAGTATTTGAGAACTCCACTGTCATCCAGCGGCCTGGTTTTAGCATACGATGGGCTTCTTTGAAGCATGTTGTCATTATGTGACGATACTGATCTATCCCTTTTTTCTGGCTCCTGGTGATAATAGCTTCCGGCAAGCTATTTGTTAATATCTTTAACCAAGCTTCCCATAAAAAGCTTAACTCTGAATAGTTGATATTAGAGCCAAAGGGCGGATCAAGAAAAATGTAATCGAGCGAATTAGTAGGTGCTCCAATCGATCCTGCGGATTGAGTAGAGCAACAGTTTTCTCTATTTGATGCAACCGAGAACTTTGTTGATCTGAGGCGAGAGTTTAAACTTATGTATGCCGGAATCTCTGGAATGACTGATGAGACATAGAGTGTTCCTTTTCTTCCAGCGTTAATAAAGCCACCTCCTCCATGAAAGAAATAACTAAATGCAATACTTGCAAATTTTGAGGTTATCCGTTCCGAAGCAGTCTTTGAAAAGATGACCCTTTGTTTGTTGAAAAATTCGCTACATGATTTTGATTTTTCTAGAAAAGACGCCAGAACCCAAAGATTTCGCCTCGAATAGAAGTGATGAACATGGGTAAATCCTATTGGATCATTACGGCGGGTTTCCTGTCCCTCCAACATTCGAATGGCTGGAAACCAGTATGGAATTTCACTATTGCTAATTTTAGCTATCAGCGATTGATCAAATTTATCGGGCTTTTTTTGAAACCGTTTACCTCCGAATGAATAGCTAATCAGCACAGGAATCTGTTTGGCTTGTTTAATTGTTTTCTTGATAGTATCGTCATATTTCATAGTCCACTTACGATCCATGTTCCGCTTTGTCAAACTAACGTGGCAATGCGGGCAAGAAAATTCATCTTGGACCTTTCCTGCTTCCTCATCTACAGCGGCTTCCCAGAAAACCACCTCGCTTGCACATTCAGGGCAGCTAAAAACATCTGACCATATGGTGTAGTTGACTCTGGCTATTTTTCCGTCTGTATGTTTGGTTTCGTACATCCATCCACATTCTTCTTCAACTTTATTCAAAATGTGTTTGGCTTCATGTACGAAAGTCGTGGGATCAAGTGGTGTGTTATAGTTGTAAGCGATGAAAGTTGCTGCAGGAGAAAGATCGTTCAGGACCGCTCGGCGTATTCCAAGTTTGGAAACTGCGACCTCTACGCTTTTTCCGTTTTCATCGGTCTCTTGGTCAAGTATCGTACCATCGGAGCTTATCTGATATCCGAGCGATTCCACCGCTGCGCGATCTCCACACATCTGAGCTGCCACACCAGTCATTCCTGTTCCACAAAACCCATCAAAAACAATATCTCCTGGCTCGCTGTAATGGAGGATGTATCGCATAATGGCTTTATGTGGTACCTTTGTATGGTAAGAATGAGCATTGTAAATAGGGTCGTTCTTCCCCTCACTCACGTCCGCCGCAAATGGCTCTCGTCGGTAATTGTCGGTCTCAAGATCATAAGGCTTCCCATAAAACTTAATAAAATTCCCAAGCCACGGATTCGGACAGGCTGTATAATAAGGTGGATCCGAAAGCGCCAGAATATCCTCATCCTCCCCAATGGGAAAGCCCTCGATGTTTCGGAATTCCGGATCTTTGAGCTTTTCGCGAAGAATTCCCAGAAAATGTTCCCGGCGTACGTCATCATTTTCAAAGGTCATACCCAGGCATTTCACCTTCTGATTTCGCTGTTCCTCAAGCTCTTCCTCATAAGACTTTTCAAACATATCCACCTGGTCACCCTTAAAAATCTTCCGGGTCTGATGATTCACCTTTTTTCTTGCCATGGGTTTTCCCTGTTTTGTCGTTAGGTGTGCGTTCTTTTAGTTTTCTGTTTCTTCGCCGTTTTCCTGAAAATCCGTAATCTCAGGTTCAATGCCATCTTCAACTGCTTCTCTTGCAATCGGTTTTCCCATGGCCTTTTCAATTCGATCCAGCAACGCCTCTTCACGTTTATTGAAAAAGGCATCAAAATCATCATCTCTGAGCAGCTCGGGTTCGATAACATGGGAACGCAGGATTTCATCCATTCGCGTATCCTCGATACCGATACTTTTTCCCAGTTTGGTAATATATTTGCTCGGGGCATTCCCCCCGACGATGCGGTTCGTTTTAGCTGAAATCCCGGTTTTATTGATCACACAGTCGCATCTTTTGGGATCTATAATTGCCTCCCGGCAGTATTTTTGAGGGAAAATATGATGGATATCGATATGGTCATCAAAATGCATTTGAAGGGTGATTTCCTCGCCGGTTCTGAAGTCGAGGCCACCGTCCTTGATAAGCAAGGCATATATACCCTTGTAAGCAGCACTGTTTCTTGTTCGCAGACTGTATAAACGGTTGGGGGCAAAATTGGCATCAACGATGGTTGCCGGTTCAGGTCCGTTATTGATCCAGGCAAACAATTCCGGCAGGTCTTTGGCAAAACGAGTTTCGACAGCGCCACCATATAATTCGCCAAAAACACCACACCAGAACCAGCGAGCTATTTTGCTCCTGATACTGTCAATATCAGCTTTGTCGCCGAGGAGGGAAAAAATGGCCGCAAGGGGAACCAGTTGGGTTCGATAGGGTAAATCCCTGGCATCAAATATGCGCTGAATATGCATGAACCTGGCAGCTTTTTTAAAGCCCTTAACCACATCATCCGCCCAGATCTTATAGTCCTGCAAAGTGAGGCGAAGCAGGTCTTTGCGCTTGCAGGTGATTGCAGGAGCTTTTTTGGATTCAACGCCCGAATCGAGGGCCTGCATGCGGCGCTTTCTCGATGCCAGTAACGATATCGCCTGCAGGAAGTCATCGCTTTTGACTGATTTAAGTACCCTTTCCGTGCGAAGTTCCTTATCACGCTTGTCCCAGTCATCTCTCAGGTTGTAATTATCGGCGGCATAGGTTGCGGTTAAAAGTTCAAAAACCGTAAGGGATACCCCGCCGGTGTTCACCTTTTCAAAAACTTGGCAGACAGCTTCTTTAGGTGTTGCCTTGAAAAGCTTGATCAGCGGGACCTGATAACCCTGGAATCGCGGAATAATTGCCTGGCCGAGCTTTAGCCAGTTTTGGAATTTCTCTCCTCCGTTCTTGGTATATTCCGCCGACCAGGCCGTAAGAGCCGGGAAATCAAAAACCAGTGGGAGGGGAAACATATCGCCTTCACACTCAAACTCTACGGTGGAATAGTCTTCCACAACTTCCCCACGAAAATTTCGGATTTTCTTATCTGCCGGAATGGATATAATGGCGTCTTCCTGATCTGCGTTGGGATCAAGCGCAGTAGGGATATGAAGGTAATACCACCTTTCAATGGCATTTTTCCTGACGTCTTTTGTTTTAACCGGTTTCCCATAGAAGAGGGACTGATACAGGGCGGTCAACCTTTGCTGGCCATCAAGAATCAGCCATTCAGGCTCCGGTGCTGGGATTAAGGTCAAGCCTTCAACCAGCCGTGGTCCAAATCGAACATCCGGGTTTCCGGTTTCAAGAAGCATGACCGCTCCGATCGGGTAAGATACGGAAACGCTTGCAAGCAGGCTTTTCACGTGATTATCATCCCATACCCAGCTCCTTTGAAAATCAGGCAATTGGGTTTTCCCGGATTTGATGTCCTTCAAGATATCCTGAAGGGATTGCTTGGTGCTGTCAAAAGTTGTTTCCGCAGTCAAAATTGCTCCTTTCACATGGAAATTTCAAGAGCTTGAAGATTTTATTTTAGGCCGATTTGCAATTCTAACAATTCTGTTTTTGGACCCTTTTATCCTTAGCACCCGCCCACGAGGCGCAACGTACGCTTTACGAACCCGTGTAATTCATCCTCTGAAATGATCTCCGAATCTGCATTTGGATTCTGTCCGTGATGATATCTCTTGGAATAGTCATTTATCGCCTCAATTTCTGATAGGTCCGCCTTGGCATGGAACAAGACATCGGTGTCGTTGGCATTTCGTATCTTGCTGATGAAATCACCGAGCCATTCGTTCAACTGAAAATGACCAGGAAAATGGGCTCGGAGCATTCCTTCGATAAATGGTCGCATTGAACAAGCGACTGCCAAGAGTTCCCCCCTGCGTTCACGATAGAAATCAAGCAGTGCAGAATAGTTCTTTAAGTAAGTAGATTGAGTCTCGGCTTCAATATCCCATTCTCCAATGATTGTGCTGTTGCCGTTACGGCACATTTGGAGGACTTTAATATCGGTAGAGGGATAGCCTTCCCATATGAGTCTGAGGAAGTGCGGGTCGTGCGATAAAACGTCAACCTGCTTAGCCGAACGCGCAAGTTGGCGGATCAATTGTTGTGTGCAGGTGCGCCGAAAACGATCTTGGCTTGTGAAGGGGTCGTCCAGGACGATGATCTTGTTTCCGATATCGGAATCCTGGTCCATCGCGGCAAGAAAAAATGCCAATGCCAATGCACTTCGATCTCCCGAGCTCAAGGTAGTTTTGAAGCAAGGCGTGCCAGGTTGCGTTCTCGAATCACCAAGGTCAACCGTATGATTATTGATCTGAATCTGATAATGAGAACTTGGCGTTCCGCCTGTGTATAGATGCCGTGAGTTTGTGATTCTGAAGCCGACATGGAACTGGTCCAGATATGTATTAATTGATTGTTGATAGATCTGAAGGATTTGCTGACAATGTTGGTCAAGTTGCTCCTTGGCCGTAGATTTTTTCTGTTCAAGAGCCGTTTTTGTGGCCAGCGCTTCCTTATATTCCTGACAAGCCTGAACTGTTTGTGGCTCGAAGCGCAGTTTTTTTGCCTCCAAACTGGTAAGTTCTCTTTTCAATGCATTTATATGGGAGCCTTGCTGGACTGCGGATTTCTGCTCGTTGATAAGTATGTTACAGGATTCGATGGCGGAGTTATATGATAGGACTAATTGTTGGAGAGCCGTTACTGCTTCAAGTGAGGCTTGAAAGTCGGTATCGGGGAAAATAGGTTCTGTCGGGGACTGTTGTTTTTTCTGAGCCAACAATGCTGCCGATTCTCGTAGCTTAGCATATTTCGTTCGCACATCACCAAAAGCAAACTCAGGTAAGGACAGATCAGCGAATTGTTTCCAAAACTCGATGAGCGTCAGATTATTCGAGAGCGTCTGTTGTGCGGTCGTGAGCGAAGATTCCCCTATCGAATTTGCGATTCTCTGATTAAGTTTCGCGACTTCCTGTTTCAGCGCATTGTAGGCGGTGTTGAAGTGTGATCGATAAGCCGCAATCAATTTGTTTCCATCAATACTCTGTCCGCAAAAGGGACACTTATCATCATGCACAAAACCGAGTCCATGGAAAAGCCAAGTTTCACCCTGATTTTCCATATGGTAAGCAGCAATTTGTTGTCTAACGAGAAATTCTGCGTCGGCAGTTATGTCGGTCAGTTGCTTTGAAAGGACGGTGAGAAAATCGGAAGGGAACTTCGGCAAGGCGATCTTCGCGGGTAAACCTTTTGCTTGAATCTCTGTTGCTTTTTCCAGGGTACGTTGGCGAGTGACTATCTCGGAATTCTTCTGTTTAATCTTGTCTTCGATGTTTTGGACTGGCTGCCAGTTCAGATAGTCGTCAATCGTTGCACCATTTGGAAGGGTTCTCGAAACGGCATCCTTCTTGGAGTTGATATCCCTGTTTACATCTCGAATTTTTCGGTCCAGTTCCTCAATCTTCTTCGCGAGTTGAACTCCTTGTGTGCCGACGATAACACGGTAGAGATTTTTTTTGTGCTCGTGGTCTACGTAATCTCCGGCATATACGTTGTCGTGGACAAAAACGGAGTCAAAAATCGCAATGTCCGGATGAAAAGATGTCCAGGTTTTTTTCCCGAAGGTCACCGTGTTCCCTTCAATCCGTATCTGCACAAATGCGGGATCAGTGGCACCGAGAGTTTTTCGCTCTGATATAAACTCGTGCAGACCAGTCTGAAGTGAACGGAGAATTGCACAAAGCGTTGTTTTACCCCGCCCATTTTCCGCGAAAAGCAAATTCAGTTTGCGAAAGGTCACATCCCCGCGTGGAGTACAATCACGAAACTGTCCGATGTTCCTGATGCTTATAATTTTTTCTATCATGACTCTTCTCGGGTAACTTCAGTCATCCTTCGATGTTGGCCATCGGGAGTACGGTTGGTGCAGAATTAAAGTCCCGCAATCTTTTGATATCGCCATTGAATTCTACAGTAAGCTTTTCCCATTCGTGTTTATGTGCGTTTTCACTCTAGTACAATCCTTACCTTGCTTGGGTCCTTCCCCGCGGTAAGTTGGCTGAGATACTGATCCAGTCTGCTTTTCATTTCGCCTGGATTGAAGGGGGAGCCTCCCGCAAGAAGGGCATCTTTCAAATCCGGGACTTTGATGGTCACCTTCTTAAGATCCGACAACGCTTCACGAATTGCTTGAACAAATTCGTCGCTTAGTTTATCGGGCAAGGCTCTCGCTTTCAGGAACTCCTGAATATGCTTTTTCATCGCAGGTGTGAGCAGGTCAATCCTTTCCTGTGTAATGGGGTCCTCCAGGTTGTTTAAAAGGGTATGGGTCCATTCATCGTAGAGCTTGTCCAGATCATCTTCAAGCTTTGAAAGCCGATTGCCGACTGAGGCTACAATGCTCTCCTGGGAAGGTTTAAACGAGCAATGGGGGCATAGGGGGGTGGCACTCAGATCCTTTTCCAGAAAGCTGTAACAGGGCGTGAGGTTGGCCAGACGGTTCTGGAAATCGACCAGTTGGCTGGCGTGCATGGTGCTGATGGTAGCCAATTTTTTAAGCTTTTCGAGTCTATCATCGTTGGAAAGGGCCTTCTTCCGATTGTCATCATTTACACCCAGCCTCGCTTTCTGATGCATTGACGAATAGGTGTCCATGTACGCCTGCTGCAATTCATTTAATTGCTGAAGGGTTTTCTGCTTGAATTCCGGTTTGGTGCGTTTTTCCGGATCGTGAAAACTGATCAGAATAGCATCACGGGTTGTTTTCATTGTGCCGATCCATGCATCCTTATCCGGGAGATATGCCTCAGCCTGTGCCAAGTAAGCGGCAAGGTTTCCGAGGTCCCCAACGATTCCCTGCAAGGCATTGACCTCTTTGAGCACGGCCAGTCCGCCACCTTGGTTCCGGATTTCGCTTTCACTGTATTTGAAATTTGTCATTTTGCCTGGCGTATTGAACGCCTGGATTGATTCAAGGAACGTCTTGGTTCCCTCCATCTTTTGTCGGCACGAAACGATCTCATCTTCCTGCAAAAGGTTTTTTCCCCAGAATGGGATGCCCGTTTGGATTTTTTGAGCCGCCATGACGAGTTCTTCCACGAAATGCGCGATGCTGGTCTGAAGCTGCTCCACCGGCCCACTTTTCCCTTGAGAAATTTCAATGGCAAGACCGGGCGCAAGACCCAGGAGCTCAAACAGCACTTTCAATGGGCCTATGGGTGTGCCTTTGGGCTTCTTGACGTGTTTGAACTCAATTAGATCCTGGAGAGGCGTCGCCGACAGAGCTGCAATGTTTATGGCGCTGAATTCTTTTCCCGGGATATAGAGGACGATATCCCCCGAATAAACCAGGGCGGCTAGCAGGGCCACCACCCAGTCCGGTTCCAGCCGAAATCGTTCCGGCAAAAGGTACTCAACCCCCATGACATCCTGGATAAGCTCCGAACGATTCAGAACTTGGCCCGTCCCTTTTTGGTTCAACAAATCCAGAATGAATGCGGCATACCTGGACCGCCGTGGATCTATGGTTTCTCCATGAAACAGTTCAAGGGCATCCAACACGGCTGAGCCCTGTTTGGTCCTGGTGGGACCCCCAATGCCACGGAGTGCGTCAACGGCCGCCTGCTGACGGTTGTCTCCGGTGATCTTGATTGAAAAGGTGGGATATTCCGGCGCCAGCTCTTTGAAATATTCTTCAAGGCAGATGGAAGCGGCGGTGTTTGCCAGATCCCTGACGGTACTCTGCTCCATTTCTGAAGCACCCATACGCCCTTTCAACCATTCGAGAAGATTTTTTGATTTTCCCTGATATTTCAGTTCCACCGCCGTCAACAGATTCTTCCTGAGCCATTGAACAATTTTTTTGAGAAACTCTTGCGCTTTTTCAAGGTAGATGGTTTTGGCCTGGCCGGAAGAAGTGGAAGCCAGTGCTTGAGCGGCAGCATAGAATCGGATGAGTTTCTTGATCTCATCATCCAGATGGGTCAATCTGATAAACGCCTCGTCCGATCGGAGTTCATCCTTAAACGGAGGGGCTTCAAAAATCTGGGTGAAATAGAGATAGAAATCCCTTGGCGGCTGGGCGGTCGATCGTTCATTGGGTGTACCGAAAAACATATAGCCGATCCGGGCGGCCTTTCGATCCAACCATTGAAGCTCATATTCCCATGCCAGGTGGGTTCCCGGATGATAGGCGTCAGATCGTTCAAGAATCCTGGAGAGGGCATCGAAATAAGCCATGTCAAGCTTGTCATTTTCCAGAAGTTCTGCGCGCTTTTCGATCAAAGCATCATAGTCCACGTCCTTTTTGAGATCCAGGTAGTACTGGCCGGAATCCTGGGACATGGAAATGAATTGTCCATTTACGGTTTTGATGATTTCCCTTAGAACCGTTTCAACGAGGGTTTGAAGGTCCTCATCCGGCTCGCCACCCAGGTCTTCTATGCCGGGCTGGTAGAGGCACAGCTCATCCCTGAGGGATTTTGGCGAGAGACCCAGCGGCTGATAAATATCCCCCGTGGCCAGCCTGTTGATGGAGAGGCCCTGGATGATCCTTAATGCCATCTTTTTGTAGGGTGGCCTGCTGAACGACTGATTCACTTTTGACTCCAGGACATCGCTGCATTCCATAACCGTTCGAATGTCGGGTATGGATCGAAAGGCAGCGTTTTCTTTTAATTGTTTCCAGTAGCCATCGTAAGCAATGACGCCTGGATAATCAGTCGGCACCGGGTCGTTGAGGACCTCTTTCATGGCATGGGAAAAGGTTCTCAACACTTCGCGCTTTTCGACTGCCCTTATTTTTTCAAAGGTATCAATGTATTCAGGATGAATGGGGAACAGCTCCACATAATCATCCATCCTTTCATTCATCTGCTCATAAAATTTCGAAAAGGGAGCCAGATAGGCCGTAATCTGGGCCTTCTGTTCGGGCGTCTTTTGAAGGAGCCTTTGAGAGACCACAAATTTCACATCCTTTTTGGCAATCAACACTTGCTCAAACCTGTCTTTGACTCTTTTAATGCTGTCAGAAACAAAAGAGAAAGAATCCGTATCAAAGATGGCTTCCTGAACACCTGCCATAAAACGAAACCGAAGGTTCTTGCAGACCTCACCGATTTCCCTCAAAAACCCCAGATCCCGAACCAGTTCCTGCATTTTTCGTTGACGGAGATAATCAAGCAGTTCATCCACAACTAAGAGCAGTCCTTTTTCAGGGTAAGCAGAATTAAAAGCGCTCATCATATCGATAAATGCCTTCTTGTGGTTCGTGATTTTATCTCTATCCGGAAAGTGGTACTCAATGCCCCAGCTACTGAGAGCGGCGCTCAGTTCAGAACAGATGATCTCCCTAAAATCCTGAGTGCTGGACCCGATCTCAATACGAATCACCTTGAATTTGCCTGCAATCTTTCCGGCTTCCTTCGCGACCCGTTCATTTTTAACGTTTTCGACCAGGTCCTCATATTCCGCAATGCTGGAAATGACGGACATCAGGTGGGATTTTCCAGTGCCATAGTTGCCGACGATTAAAAGCCCCTTGTTGTCCATGGGGTGATCAAACTGTAGCTGTTCGAAAGCGATTTTCGTGATGTTCAGGGCCATGTCATCGGAGATAACGAATGTTGCGGTCAATTCCTGGGCCTTTGCTTTATCGTCCGATTCAATGAGCTGGATGGTGGTTTCGATGGGGTCGAACTGAATAAGTTCACGGTAAAACATGATTTTCCTCCGTTTTCGGTCAAGTTCCAATTACTCACCCGGTGATGTATTAAGATCTATCGTTATACCGGTTTCTTCGATTGGATAGGCCCTGAATTCATGGTGTTCCGGCCTTGCATAAGTCAAGCGCCCATTCTCTATGACTCCATTCCATGCAGCTATAACGATCCGGTTCTTCGCATTGTACTGAAGGAGAGACAGGGGTTTTTGCTGAAGCGATCTATCAAAAAGGATCTCAGTGTTATCCAGAAGGACCATATCATCCCCGGCATCGTTAAGGAGCCTTGAAAACATCCTGGATAAAGAGGATGCTCTCTTTTCCATGGGCACATCCAGAAGTCGTGAAGATATTTCAAGATTCACATTGATCATGGGGACTGCGAACTCGTTAGAAATTTTCTTAAGAATTTCCGTCTTACCGAACCCAGATTTTCCCACCAAAAGGATTAGCTTCTGGTAGAGCTGCCCGGCATCCTGAATGCTTCTCTGTATCCTCTCTTGAATTTCCATAGTCATTTGAGGGCCTGATTAAATTTAAGTTTTAGAATCACAATAAGGAGAACTCATCTTCTGAATCCTGACTCTGAGACATCTCCGCGCCTTTTTGACTGAATTGGTAAGCAAACCCGAGTCCCCCAATCGTGAAAGCCGGATCTTCACCAAATACCTTTACCATTGCATAAAATACAAAACCCCGTTCTCCATCTGTTCGGGAGTAACGGGGTTCTTTTTACTCGATATAAACCATTCTTAATCCTCTTTTTTTCATTGAATCAAAGAAGGAATTTGGTTCACAAATCTTTATCATGTTGACTACACCCAGCTACCATATAAGTCAATGTGAAACTGAGAGCAAATAGGGATTTTCGGGTTATTTGTCGGCTACTTTCCCATTGCTTCCGGAATCCAAAACCATTTCCCTGGAGTTGTTTCCCAACATATCTTCCCTATCTCCTTCGGTTCTGTCTCCTTCTTGAAAACCGATCAATTCTGGAATCAGCTGCGTTTCTGTTTTGTCCATTCGCCCGGGGAAAAAAGGAGATGTGAAGCAATTGATCATCAAGGGCCAGCGAAAAGCCGGTCACCTTCCTGGATTCAAGCCTGAAGTCGGTCCCCAGACCCACGGATGGACGGCTTTCAGCGCCAGCTGCGAGGGCTGCTTTCCGGAATTTAGTGACTTCGCTTTTGTGGGCCTTGTGTTCTTTGTCCGGGTCATGCCAGTCAATGGCATCCAGGGCGTAGCTTTCAAGGAGCTTTTTGAAAACCTTTGAAAAGGTTCCCGGTTTACCAAATGCATCCAGACCTGCCACCTGGCCGTTAATCATGAAAATGCCTCCGACCTGGGAATCAATGAGATGGAAGGGTTTTACATATTCCCCTATGGTAGGCATTTCCTTTTCATACATGGCAGCCATGGCGCCGGTAGGAGAATGCGCTTCCATCCTGTTTGCCTTTTCGGCGATGCCACCCCAGATGGCGCTCTGGTCAGCTCGGAATTCCCCTGAAGACCTGACGGAATAATGAACCTGCTCGCTTTTCATGGCACGAAGATTGGATGACATCATTCGCTCCTTGCTCTGGAATCGGGGGCTGTCATAGGACCACCGGCCATGCTCCACACAACTCACGGGAATCACCATAGTGCCATTCCCTTTAACCAGGATGGTGGTATTGACGATCCGGTTCTGTTTGGCACCGACCAGTTCTTCACCGTCCAGGATAAGAATCATTTTGGGGGATTTGTTCATGACCTTCAGTTCCGGTACCGAGCCGTCACTGTCCTTCTCAACAATCTCGATCAGGTTTTCGCTCAAGGCCTCATCCAAAAGCAGGTATTCCAAACCTACGTTGTATGTTGAGAGTAATGGGTAAAGGGCCAGGTTTTTATAGGATTGTTTACGACCGACTTTAAGTTGTTCCAGATATTTTCCGATAATGGTATTCATGTTGTCTGCCTCCTTTTTTGGAGGGTATGTTAGCAGAGGGTTTTGACAGATCCGGTCACAAGCTGAGAAGTTTTTTTGGAAAAATTGAATATTCACTTTTAAAGTTTGCATTCAAACTTGACTAAACGGCATATTATGATAAAAATACAGACACAAAATGACAAGTATTGGTATTTATATCGTGGCAAACAAGAGAAATGATAATCAAGGTTCCCGATTCGACAAGGCGGTCGCTGTATTCAAGGAAGATGGTGGAATCCTCCGTACGGCGCAGGCCCTTCGTGCGGGAATTCACCCGAGCACGCTTTACGCCATGCGGGATGATGGGACACTGGAAACCGTCAGCCGGGGCGTGTACCGACTTGCTGACAGCGACCCGTTAGGCAACCCTGATTTGGTGACGGTTGCAACTCGAATTCCTCTTGGTGTTGTCTGTCTGATTTCAGCGCTGTCATTTCATGAACTCACCACCCAGATTCCCCACGAAGTTCATGTGGCTTTGTCCCGCGGAACAGAGGAGCCTCGTCTGGATTACCCACCGATCAGGACCTACAGATTCAGCGGCGAGGCTTTCACGGAAGGCATTGAAACTCATGAATTGGATGGTGTGAGTGTTCGTATTTACAACTCTGAAAAAACGCTTGCCGACTGTTTCAAATTCCGCAACAGGATCGGTCTTGATACAGCGGTAGAGGCGGTTCGTTTTTATCGTGAGCGGATGCCCGTCAAAGTGGATGACCTCATGCACTATGCATCGATCTGCAGGGTCAAAAAAATTATTCGCCCCTATCTCGAAGCGATTTTGTAATGGTCGGAACCATCAAAAACACGCCCATATCGGTCCACAACCGACTTCACAATATGGCCAGGGAATCCTCACGTCCCTTTAATGAACTCCTGCAGCACTTCGCCATCGAACGTTTCATCTATCGGCTGAGCAAAAGTCCTTACGCAGACAGCTTCATCCTTAAAGGTGCTCTCATGTTTTCGGCCTGGAGTGGCTCTAGCTCACGCCCAACCATGGACATCGATCTTCTGGGGAAAATAGACAACAACCTCACAACGATCGAAACTGTGATGGTAGAGGTTTGTAATATAGAGGTTGAGGAAGACGGGATGACTTTTGATGGACAGACGGTATCGGCCGTCAGAATTACGGAAGATGCTGAATATGAAGGTGTGCGAGTCCGGATCAAAGGGAACCTCGGTAACGCGCGGGTTTCATTACAGATCGATATAGGGTTCGGAGATGTGATTGTACCGGGGCCCGGGAAAGTGGCGTATCCGGCGCTTCTCGAATTCCCGCCACCCGAGTTGAATGGCTATACTATGGAAACCAGTATCGCTGAGAAATTCCAGGCCATGGTGAAGCTTGGTGTATTGAACAGCAGGATGAAAGATTTCCATGACATCTGGATGCTGTCCTATACGTTTGACTTCGATGGAAAGGTATTGGCCGAGGCAATCGAAAAGACGTTCAAGAACCGGAAAACCGATTTAAAGAATGACCCTGCGATTTTTGATCCTTTATTTGGAAGAGATGGTGGCAAAAAAGCGCAATGGAAGGGGTTTATCAAGAAAGCCAGACTAGACAATGTGCCGGGGGACTTCGAAGTCATTGTAGCTGGGATCAAGAGGTTTCTCGAACAACCTGTCAGATTTCTGGTTGATGGGCAGCTTTTTGACAGCACATGGAAAGCGTCCGGTCCATGGGTCCCAACAATTTGATTTCCGAATTTTTTTAATTTTAACCGCAGGGCACCCCTTTAAGCAAGATTTCCACTCTACTGAGGGGTTTGCGCTGTACCGTTTTTCAGTCAGACCATTAAAGCTAAAGATAGCGAAGAATAGCATCACTTGTATCAACATGCCTCACTGTAAAATCGGACATCTGTCTTAAAAACCATGGAAATCCACAAACAAAAGTGGGGTGAAATAGTTTCACCTATCCAATAATCTCTTCTATTTCAGATGGTTAAATACATCGCAACCCCCTCTCTACTCCGAGAGTCGAAAGGCGTTTCTTTCAAGGAGGATTATCATGGCCAGAGGAGACCAGTTAGGCAGGCAGTGGAAGATCATTCAGATCCTGATTTCATCCAAGAGAGGAAAATCGGCCGCTGAACTGGCTGATGAACTTGAATGCCATCCGCGGACCCTTTATCGGGACCTCGAAGCCCTTCAGGTGGCTGGTTTCCCCATTTATACGGATAGAGTGGATGGAAAAAACCTCTGGTCCCTGCTGGATACAGTAAAACACCATATCCCTGTCCCGTTCAGCCTTACGGAATTGATGGCCCTGTATTTCGGCAGGGACATGCTCAAGGTCTTTAAAGATACCCCGTTTTATGATTCCCTGGAGTCCCTTTTTCAGAAGGTCAAAACAACCCTTCCCCAGGAATCCATCAAATATCTGGAAAATGTCGAGCAAACCCTTCACCTGGGCGTAAAGCCATACAAGGAATACGGAAAATTCAAGGGGATTTTGAACCAGGTGAACGACGCGGCCATCAACCATAAATCGGTCGAGATTGTCTATTTCACCATGAGCCGGAAAAAGGAATCCCGGCGCCGCGTAAATCCTTACCGGATCTGGTTTCTCAATGGGACCTTTTATCTGATCGGTTTTTGCCACACGCGAAACGAAGTCAGGATATTCGCTCTGGACCGCATAAAACTGCTCCATCAAACAAAGGAGACCTTCGAGGTCCCTGAAAATTTCAGCTTTGAAAAATTCACGGAGTCGAGCTTTGGGGTGTACCAGGGAGAACCCGTATATATAAAGGTATGGTTCCATCGGGATATCGCCGGTTACATCAAAGAAAAGATCTGGCATGAATCTCAGCAGATCTATCCCCAGGATGACGGTTCCATCATCTTCGAGGCTGAAGTTGCGGGAACCGATGAAATCAGATTTTGGATCATGACATGGGGGTCAAAGGCCGAGGTTCTTGAACCGGAATCTTTGAGGGAGGAGATCAGGACAGAGGCTGAAACGATGTCTGCCCGATATGTAGAGCCCATTGTAGCCGAAGATAGCCCGTCTTACAGCCAGAGGCACGAACATCCTTTGAAACGTGGCTAAAAATAAATCCTATACCAAAAATATCGGGGTGGTGTTCATTAACAGGAGAACAGTAACAGTACATACCCGACTGAGATGGGGGAGCCGATATGATTACGGAACAAATGCGCTATCAGGGGTGCATGATAGGACTGGCCGCGGGAGATGCGCTTGGGACAACGGTTGAGTTTAAGTCACCGGGCAGCTTTTCTCCTTTGACCCATATGGTCGGGGGAGGACCATTCAGGTTGGAACCAGGGCAGTGGACGGATGATACATCCATGGCCCTCTGCCTTGCAGATAGTTTGATCGAAAAGAAAGAATTTGATCCCAAAGATCAAATGGAGCGGTATTGTCGATGGTATCGTGAAGGGTATATGAGTAGCAACGGAAGGTGTTTTGACATCGGAAACACAGTGCGAAGTGCTTTGGAAAATTTTGAAGCAACAGGTGATCCCATCTCCGGTCCTACCGGTTCCCGTTCAGCCGGAAACGGTTCCATCATGAGACTGGCCCCGGTCCCCCTTTTATATGCCAATTTTCCTGAGACAGCCATTGAACTGTCCGGAAAAAGTTCCACCACAACCCACGGCACCAGGGCCTGTATTGATGCCTGCCGGTATTTTGGAGGGCTCATTGCTGGAGCCGTTAAAGGTGTTTCCAGGAAGGAGCTTCTTTCGCCGGGGTATCGACCGGACGGTCGGATCTGGCAGAAAGACGATCTGGTTGAAGAAATCTATGAAATCGCAGAGGGCAGGTACAAGTATAAAGAACCGCCTGAAATCAAAGGCACGGGGGCTATGTGGTAAAATCGCTGGAAGCGGCACTCTGGGCCTTTTGCCATTCCACTTCTTTCGAAGACGGGTGCCTTCTGGCCGTGAATCTTGGTGATGACGCAGACACGACCGGAGCCGTTTATGGTCAACTGGCAGGCGCATTTTACGGAGTAAATGGTATTCCCAGGCCTTGGCTTGAAAAAATCGCTCACAGAAAATTAATTGAACGTCTTGCCGAAATGCTTTTTGATCTCAGCAGTCGTATTTGACCGATGTAAATCACAAGGAGCAGGATACGGAATTTACTTCTGAAGAAATGTTCCGTCTTAACAGTAATTCACTGTATCAAGCCTTTGGAATTGTTGAGGGGTCAGGGAGATTGCCCCCTCAACGATATGCTCTCAGGGTGCAAAGAGGTTCAATTGGGATTGGTCTTTTGTGATGGACTGAAAATCCATGTGGAAAAATCGCAAAACCATGTCTGCAATGGGTGCCAGCTGTTTTTCACTGTAATGATCGTAATCAAACGTGGCGCCTGACCTTTTTTGAACAGGTTCAGGGCCGGCAACGGTCATCACATAACGAATGATGCGACCCTCAAATTCATCAAGCATTCTGGCCGCGCGCACGTGAGGCGGGGTTGTTTTGGTGTAATCTTTCAGGCGTTTGCTGATCCCTTTGCGATAAATCAGTTTACGGTCCAGTTCTCCGGTGTAAAGTTGATCATACCGGTTTTTCACGAGTTCGGTCAGGCTCTCTTTTAAATCCGGATGGTCATATTTCGAAAATATGAGGGTAAAAAGATCCGCCTGAAACTCTTTTGCAAGCAGGGTCCAGTCACGTCTGCTGGATTCCAGTCCGGCAAAGTAAAGTTCCGGGTTCCCTTCTTTTCCCCTGAGCAGCCCGGCATAGCGCTTTTTGGAGCCCGAATTCCGCCCGCGAATGGTTGGCATGAAAAACCTGAGAAAAGACTTTTCAAATTCAATATCAAGGAAACTTTCCACCTGGTAACGATTCTTCAGTTCTTTTCGTAAAAAATCATTGAGGCTTGAGGCCAGTTCGTGACCGGCTGTATTAACCGCCATCGAATCACCATCGCCCAGGCATACAAAAAGGGAATCGGTATCACCGTAAATGACCTTAAAGCCCTTCCCTTCAATAAATTCCCGCGAAAAATTCAGCAGCCAGTGCCCCGTACGGGTTATTGACCCAGCGATACGCGGATCAAAAAACCGGCATCCCTGGCTACCCAAAACACCATAAAATGAATTCATGATGATCTTGACAGCCTGAGAGAGTGTGGCATCTTTTTCCTTTTTTGCCTTGTCGCGTTCATGCCAGAGATGTTCGATGATCCCAGGCAGGATTGCCCAATCCGCATCAAAAGAAAGCCCGGCCGGGCCTTTTACGATTTGGCCATTTCCAGGCGACTTTGAATTATTTTGGAGATTATGTAGAACCCTATTGGCTGCGAGTGGGTCCACCGAAAATGTTCGAATGATGCTGGGGTAGAGGCTTTTGAAATCAAGGACGGCCACATTTTGATAAAAACCCGGTTGACTGTCCAGGACCAAGCCCCCCGGCGCTGCACTCCCTATGGGTGGCATCGGGTCCGTATAGGCCACATAGCCTTTACGGTGGAGGTGTGGCAGGTATAGAAAATCGAATGCCGCCACGCTCCCGCCCACACGGTCAAGGGCGAGGCCCGTCAATTGAGACCGGCGCACTGCAAGTTGGGACAAACTGAGCTTTTCGAAGATCTCATGAACAAGCTTTGAATCTTCAAGGTTGTAACGAGCGAGGGCAGGTTTGTCTTCGTGAAAGAGTCTCGTGATCTCCGCTACTTTTTCCCGGCCGGTTTTTTCAATCAGTTTTTTTCTACCCAGGATCTTTTGGGCAACGGTTGAAAGGGAATAGTCATCTACCTTCACGAAAGCGCTTCGGATCATGGGGATCCCGTCCAGCGCAGCCCGACCCGGGATCCGGGCGATCCATTGATTGAAGTTTTTCCCCGGTTCCAGCATTTCAGTCGATCCGTCTGTTCCAATATCAAACCCGATGCTCAGGGCAATGCATTTACGGTAAAGCCATTGCAAGTCAAAACCGACCAGGTTCCAGCCGACAAAAGCATCCGGATCATATTGCCTGACAATGGAGAAAAAGGCCCTGAGAAGGCGCCTTTCATTTGGGAAGCTCTGGTATTCCATTTTCCCGTTTTCGTTGTCCTGATCCACTACCAATACTTCTTTGATGCCTTCACCGTAGACCGCGATTGAATAAAGATCTGATTTCATAGAACATTCGATATCAATCGAAAGCATTCTCAGTTCCGGTGTGAAATCACCAGGATGAACTTTCGGATCGGTAAAAAAGAGACAGCCGGCTTCTTTTTGGACCGGTTCGCTTTCAAAACGAACGCTCCCCTGGATGAAATGCTCCATGAGGAATCGGGCTGCGAGGTTCACATCTGCCTCATATGTCAGGATGTGACGATCTTCGCAGGCTTTTCGGGCATGGAACATATCAGAGCTTCGACCAAAATAGAGCCCATCAACAAAGTCACCACGGAGGCTCTTCAGCTTCAAGGATTTCCGGACGGCCCCCGGGGGTGTCCATTTCTGATTATGATCAATGAAAAATACGATGCGCGGGCAGGTTACGGTCCAGTGAAATCGCCTGCCGTCTGACAGCCGACCCTGAAAAATCAATTGGGTTGCGTTTCCGATCTGGGCTTGTTTACTCGATAGAATGAAGCCGTCATAGGTCATTTCCACACGTTACAGAGTTTGATTATTATCTCAAGCGAATAATGGAAGAGATCAAGCAACTAAAATATAAAATGAGGAAGGACGTTTATGAAAGAGCTAAGATAAGCCGGCTCTCTGGTTATGAGAAAAAATCGCAATTGAGAAAGCAAAAGCAAGTTGAGTTTATCACTGCATCCCTTTGTCATTCGACACGACACGATATTGCTGGGTTGAGGGGGAAGGCGAATGCCCCCTCACGGAATCGTGTTCCTGCTGTTTTATCCTTAAAATCTTTTACAGTTACTCGGACTTCACGTCCCATTTCATCAAAGCCATGGAGAATGATTTTTACCTGGGTTTCGGCTCCCAGGAGAAAATTCTTGAAGGTCGCACCAATCGAAGGCTTTCGAATAAGGAAAGTTTGGGAATTATTTTTGACGGAAATGTTTTGATCGAGAATTCCTTCAAAATTCCTGCGTGAGCTTTTCGGAACTTTCCAGGCAAAAAGAGTGATCAAGTCCGCATGTCGGTTTTCCGTGGCCATTTCTATTTGATAATCTGTCAAAGTCACCTGAACGCCGTTATTTTCTCTAACCTCGATCCAAATGCCGCCTGTGGTCATTTTTAGAACGCCGGCGCCTACCTTCGGCCCAATGGTCAATTGTCGGAGTTTTTTAATTTTCGCTGGCGGGAAATTTAACAGAACAAAACACACATATCCATTTCTGACCTGCTGAATGTTTGATTCTATGACGGTTTGTTGCACCGAGCGCATAAACCACTTCGCTGAATAGTTCAGCTTCTCATTCAGGTCATAATGAGCATGATTTTCATTGCCGGTAAGGATGGATGTGTGGTTCAGGGTATATTCTGCTCCCATTGCCTGGAGGATCTGAGCGACCGCAGAATCTAGCGCCCGCTGTCTGGCCTCTTCAATGGATCGACAAACGTTTGAGATTCCCACAAAGTGGTTTTCAGGGATACGGGTAACCCATTTCGGGATACCCGTGGTTCCCGAGATTTCTGAGGTTTGGGCTTGCCTTGCCCCTTCAACCGGAAACTCCTGAGTACGATCTACAGGCCTTATGGCCGAAATATTGACCAATAGGGCAAAAGCCAAACCATAAACAAACGACATTGCTCAGGCCTCCTTTTGCAACTCCCGGAGAAGTTCCTTGGCCTTTCTTTTGGCCTCGTCGTTTTTCTCGTGGATTGCCTTGTCCAACAACTTTTCTGCGGCATTCCGCTTGGCTTTCAGGTAATCAACCTGAGAGATCTGCAATTGAACCCAAGCATTATACTTGAATGATTGATTTCCAGGATCGAAGATCTGCTCGTAATAAATCTCTCTCTGGCGAATTCCCCCGATCTTGATGTTGTCCACGGTCCAAGCCACCGCATCCGTAACATATCTGCCCAAATCGTTTTCAGCTCTGTTCTGGCCATGGATTACACTACTGAATTCCCCCCGGGCCTTGATCTGTACGGATTCTAAAAGATTTTTGGTTGCTTCGCCCTTGGCAAGCCTCAATGTGAGCGCGTAATCCGCCCCGCCCATGATCCCCCCGGTGTAAATAAAATTCCCGTCTTGCTCGATGAAGGTCTCTTTGGTGGTCCATTCCGGTCGGTTGTCTTGGCCGGTTTTTACCACAAGTACCGGCCTCTGAACTTCGATGAGGTTTTCCTTTTGCTGTGCCACCTTGCCCGCCGAACATCCAAACGGAACAACTAAACAAAAAAATGCCAACAAAACGAACGTATAATTATTTTTTTTCATCTCGAACCCTCCTTTCGTATAATTAGAAAGACTTTATGATCGTTTATAATAATCATAAATTCTTGAAAAACATATGTCAAGCGATTATTCTTCATTTGAATAATTTTTTGCCATATGCTAATAAAGGATAATTATGAAGACTCAAAATTTTCCAGAAGAATACCTGCAGGAGCTCGGCCTTAGAATCAAGATCATCCGGACATTCTTAAACCTGGACCAGCGAAAAATGTCCAACCTCATGAAGACCGGTCAATCCCAGATTTCAAAAATCGAATCCGGCAGATCTGCGCCGACGCTGTTTCAATTGCGGATGATCAAAAAACTGGCCGATGAGAACGATTATCTCCGTGAGAATTTGACGTGGGAGTGGATATTGGACGGGAAAGGAAAAGGTATTATTGGTTAATTGGATCGAAAATCCCAATTGTTTAAGGCAAAAAGCCTCAAACTTTTCTAAATAAAGTTGAAGAATTGCAAATTAGCCATAGGGAGGAAATTACAAAATGAAAAATTTTCGGAAGGAATTGCCGTTTAATTTCCCCACATCAGCTTTAATCAACATCACCGAACAGGTAAAAGAATGCCTTGAAGAAAGTGGAATCCAAGAAGGGCTTTTGCTCTGTAACGCAATGCACACGACTGGTTCCGTATTTATTACAGACAACGATATGGGAATTCAGGATGATTTTGTAAAGTGGCTGGAAGATCTGGCACCCCACGACCCCGTCACGCAATATAAACACAATGTCGGCCATGATAATGCGGATGGGCACTTAAAGAGACAGATTATGGGAAGAGAAGTAGTCGTAGCCATAACGGAAGGAAAATTGGATTTCGGCCCCTGGGAGCACATATTCTATGGTGAATTCGATGGGCGCAGGGAAAAGCATGTTCTTGTCAAAATAATCGGTGAATGAACCATTTTTTTGTCAAACCGGGTTTAAGAAAGGCAACATTGCCCTATATGCCAAGGGAATACCTTTCCGGGATTTTTTCTATTTCAATTTCGCCATCTTCTCCTTCAAAGATCAGCAACCTTTCTTGTTGCGCAATCCTGTAAATGGCTATCGCGAGGCTTCGTTTGAGAGGGACATCGGTTTGTTTATCATACTGCTTTTTAAGACGTCCAATATCATCCGCATCTGCAAGATGGCCAATGGAGGACACAATGTGTAGCTTCATATGTGGATCTTCTTCTTTATCCAGCAGAGACTCAAAAATTTCGAAGGCTGATTCTTTGTCCCCAATATCTCCGATTGCCGAAGCAAGATGCAGTTTCATATGATCATCATCAACTTCCTCCAATAGCTTATTTAGGAAATCAATCGCGGCTTCTTTTTCACCCAAGTCACCAAGAATGCGCCCTATCAGCATTTTGTTGTCTATATTCTTCTCATTTCCACAGAGTTCATCGAAAATCTCCTTAAGATATGAAATAGTCGTTTCGTCAGAGAGATAGCGAATCGCCAAGATACAAAGCCGTCTTATACCTGGATCCTTTTCTTTATCCAAGAGGCCCTCAAGCTTCTTGATAGCGGTTTTCTTATCCCCCATATCCCCAATTAATGATGCAAGGTGCAGCTCAACATGTGGGGGATTTTTCTTTTTCAAAAGCTCTTTGAGGAGTCCTATGGCGTAGTCTTTTTCACCGGATAGCCCGATCATCCGTGCAATAAGCATGTTGACATTTATATCCTCCTCGACACCAAAAAGCCGTTTGTAAAGCGAAAGATGGGTCTTATCTCCGATATGGCAAATCGAGGTTATTACGCGCCGCCTTATATACTGGTCCTCTTCCCTTAACAGCTGCTCAAGATGTTCTATCGCTGGCTCCTTGTACCTATTCTCGAGATGTTCTATCTCTGACTCTTTGTACTCAAGTCGTGCCATTGATACAGCCAGATGTAGTTTATGGATGTTGCTTTCCGAATTTTCAAATAGTTCTTGAAGAAGATGAAAGGCTGTCTGATGCTCACCTAATTCTCCGATTACGGCAGCCAAAACCATCTTGACTTCAGGATCATTTTCCTTTTTGTAAACTTCTTCCAAACAAGGAATAATGGCCTTACCTGCTTTATTCCCGAGAATTCTGGCCAAAGCCTGCCTTGCGCCTGGAACCGCCTGCTCAGCAAAAAGCTTCGTAACGGCATTAGAGAGGGCCTGCCCACTCAAATCTTGAACCATAGCTTCGATTTCATCTGAAGGACCATCGTCTTCCATTGATCCTTCTGATGTCTGCGGCACCTGATCATCCTTTGCCCTTGTGATCATCATGGAAAGGATTGCTTTCACGTACAAATCGGATTCATTATTATAGAGTTCCTGAATTGACGAAATGGGGTAAGCGTCTTCGACATGCCTAAATGCCGCCGCAACTTCAATTAGAATCTTTTTTGGGGTTTCTTCTTCAAATAGCTCCTCCAGGGCGTCAAATCCGCCCAACAAGGCAATGTGCTTGATGACATCGGCCCGGATCGGAAGTGTCAATTCGGACTCTGCTTTGACGATCTCCCTTAGTTTATTTACCATATCCGAAACGAGATTTGTCTTTCTCAGTTTTTCTTTGACTTCGTGTATCAACTCCGCAAGAAGAATCAAACTGCGATTAAATATGTCATCCTTGTTTGACGCTATCTTATTTTCCCAAATCCGGCAGAGGAAAATGCCGGGATCTTTGATTTGATCTACGAAAAGTAGCAATGCCTCATACAGATTGGCATTATTGAAATTCGCTTCCAGGGCTTTACCAACATGCTCTTTTTTCCCTAGTTTATCCCAAAAAGTTGCGAGTCTGCTGGCAAAACCATATTCAAGAAAGTTTCGCAATTGGCTCAATACTAAATCGTCCTCATTCCGGGTTTTAGCTAAAAAAAGAACACCAGATCGAATCCAGAAGTTCAAGATGTTTTCCCAGTCGGACGATGAAAAATCCCTCAAGGATTTTTCACGATTAGATGATGAAACGTTATCTAAGAACTCTCTTAAAAAATCCTCTGTTGGGATGTTTTCGATGTCTCCATGAACGCTTTTGTGTATGATCCAGCATATCTCATTGAATCCACGCAAAAATTCCTCTCCCTTGTACGGCAAAGTGCCATCGTGCTTTTTTTCCACCTCAAATATAATTTGCCTAAAAAATTCCCTGTAAAGCTTACTGCGTGTCTGCGGAAGAACTTTTCGATCTTGATCACTGGCCAGAAAACAGAGGAATGTCAGGTACAGAGGACTTGAAATTAGCCTTCTAAGGGATGCACTTCGGTCTATTTCCCCAATCAAGTAGTTTGATCTTCTGGCTGCCCAATCACTTAGCCTTCTATTTCGCTGATCCATTCGTACACTTTTTTCTAAATTCTCAAACCATTTCTGGATGAAGGGAACTGCCTGTTTTTTATTCAGCCTATCGATTGGATAAGGAGTGAAATCTGTCAATATCGTTTCGTAATAGCCTGGTTGACGTGAGGTGACAATAATCAAAGACTGCTCAAAATTCTTGGACAGTGATTGAATCTGTTTAACGACTCTTGACCTGTTAATTCTGGTTTCATCAAGTCCGTCAAGCAGAAAGACCATATGACTGCCAGCCCGATTTTTTTCCTCATCTTTCATAAAATTCCATAGACCTTCTACTACCTTCTTACGATCCTCAGGAGGCAATATATGCGAGGCCGATTCTTCAATGGCGAAGTCAACGATGTTTTGAACTGCGTTTCTGTCGTATTCCGATAAATCTACAAAAATCGGAAGGTATCCTTCCAAACCGAACTTTGCTCCCTGGCCAGATGCAATATTATAGGCTAAATATCTGATCATGGTGCTCTTACCAGATCCCCCAGAACCAAGGAAAACTAAGTGCTTAGAACCCATCCGAGAACCTGAGACCAAATCCTTCAGTATTGTTTCTACTAAAATCGCTGTAGAAAATTTTCCTGAAACGGGAACTGTTTTGTGATTCACTTCCGTGCCAATTCCTGAAAGGAATTCTTGGTAATTTGAGAGTGGAATAGCTCTTGTGAAGGAGGGATTCTTGGTTGCATTCAGCTGAAGATACATCTTGTCAATTTCGAGTGAGGGCAATATCCCACCCAGATATCCCGTTTTAATATTTTTGTGTTGCCATTCAACCTGTTCCAAATATCTGATCAGATTTGGATCTGAGAATGGAGAATCTCCGGAGATTATCTTGCTATATCTTCTTAGGAGTTCGGCAACATTCTGATCTTTTTTGTATTTTAGTTGCAATCTGAATTCTGGCCCAAACTTTTCGCCAGCCTCTTCATTTCCAGACTTACATTTCACACGAAACCTGAAATCACTGTTCTCTCCTGGGCCTCCATAATAATAGCTATAAAGTATGTTATCCCATATTCTACCCGCATATATCGGGCCGGTGGCTCTATTTTTCCTTTGGCTTTCCGGAGTAATTTGAACACCTTTTCGCCAGAAGAGCTGATCAACCCCTATCCAGTCTCCCGGGGAATCCTTAAAGGCTTGATAAGCATTCCTGAAATAGAACTTCAAAACCCTCGCTTTTTGCATCACCTCATAATCCATTATCCTGTTATATTCACAGTCAATTTCATCCCAAAATTTATCAATATCAGAACATCCAATTTCGGAAAAGAAATCCTTCAAGACCTTCTCTTTCTTGTTCATTACCGAACCTTTCGCCAAGAGCCTCTAGCTGAATAATTAAGATATCGATCAAGTATTCAGATTCACACTCTTTGCTAACGAGTTGTAGATCCGTTTGTGAATGCCATTCTCAGTCCGTCAAATCGGATCCTTACAAATTATTACAAACAGTATTTTTCACTATTATTTTCAAGATGTTACAAAAAAACAACCATCGAATTTACATAACTCAAGGTTTTAGTAACATGCTACCAGCATAAAAAAACAAGAATGACTGAGTTCAAATATAGCCTTTTTTTATAAGGCAAAATGATGGTTTTAGCAACGGCTCTTATTCACTAACCAATTAGCCAACATCACATTAATAAGCAACACTATTCAGCCAGGAGGTGAGCCATGAAAGATTTAATCGCGAAATTCCCGAACCTTAAGGCACAGGTAGACCTTTCTACCGATGTGAGATTTGCCACTGATATTGTCATCGAACTTTTCGGCGAAAAAAAGCGGCTTTCTGATCGATGGACTGCTGAACATTCACTGGAAACTGCTGAATTCGCTGCATATTTCACATCCAACCCTGTTTATCTGATTTCAGCTCTCCTTCATGATTTTCAAGAGGATTTAGGATTTACTTTTGCCGATATTAATTCAATTTCAGGAAAGAACGGTTCAAAAGTAGCAAAAATTGTGAGCACTCTGTCAAAGCAAGATAATATCGAAAATCGGTTGGAACGAAACAATGAGTATACAGATCGCATTTCTCGAGCCATTTCCCAAGGGAAAAAAGGGGTAGGCCTCATCAAATTGTGCGATCGCCTGTCAAATTTGACAGACCTTTACGCTCACGCCCCTCTGAAACGGCTGATGATAGCACGCGAAACTATCTCATTTTATCTTCCCATTGCGAAAGACATGAAGCTAGCAAATCTTGCCAGAAACTTGGAGCTATTAAGTTTTCAGCATATAAATCCAATCTAAGAAAGGAAGGTGGTTTCCATGAAACATACAATTGAAAAACCAGAATTTGCACCGTATTTGACGACCTATGAAAGTGAACTGCAATATATGGCAGACCTTGCTGAAAAACGTGGGAACATAGAAACTGGAGGTGAGGTTTACGGCCTCAAATCCCATGCTGGCCGACTAATTCTGATGCTGGCTACAGGGCCAGGACCAAAAGCCATTTATGAGAAAGCCCATTTCCAACAAGACGCCAATTTCCTTAAAAAAACGAACGCAGTTCTCAGCAGAGAATTTGGCATCCAATATGCCGGGAATTGGCACCACCACCATTGTCTATTTGGAGAGCTAAGTTCTAGGGATATCCAGAGCACTCGTTCGACAGCCCAGAAGAACGGTTATATTCGATTAGGTCAGATTCTTCTAAACTTTGAAAATCGCGCCCCTATTTCTTCGACTTATCGGGACCAACGAACGTCGGCCATGGCCCGAGACCATAGTCCGAAGAATAGGTATGCGACAAGTGAGAATTCTAATGAGGTATTTGAGCAAACGAATATAGAAGAACGACAAAATGTCTCGATAATCAGTGAAGAAAAAAGAATTAAGATTCAATCGTTTTTCTATTTTGATGCAATGGAAGGCGACCCTGTAAAGTGTCCTATTAAGGTCCTACCAGGATTAAGTCCAATAAGACGGGCGCTCATTGAAAAACCTGAAACCTATATGTTTTCAAAAAAACCAGAGTTTCCGCTCTCCCGTATATCTTTTGAATCTTACCAACCGCCAAAAAAACCTACGGACTCAATGAATCAACTGCCTGAAACAATACTAAAACAAATTTCAGACCTTCCAGATACTGTTTTGAACAATATGAGCTATATCTTGAAAGAAGATTTCCTCATTGTTTCTCTGCCTCTACCTGGAGAACAGCACACTTTATATATTGCCTTCCAAATCGAATCACCCCATCAGCCCAAATACGTTTATCTTTCTTCCAATAGATTTGATGAAGACCAAACCAAAGCCATAGAAGGTTCCTTAATCCCTGAAAAATTGGGGAAATTGAGTCTTTACACAAGAACTGTTTTAGAATTTGTCAATAGAACGCTATCAATGATTCTTTAGACTTTGGCAGAATCTCGGCCGAATGGAGGCAGGAATGTTTCAGAAATGTAAAAAGATTGTGGCAAATCTATTGCCCAAAAAGCCAAAACCAAATTTTGAACCAACGACTGATTATAACAAGTTGTTGCAGACTCCTCTTAGCGGGATTACCAATGGCCGAACTGAGCGGAAAGCGCTCAAGCCATTAACGAGCATAAACTTGATTCAACCAGATAAGCTGTCTTACGATACGATCAACCCCTCTTTGTACATTCGTGATATCAAGCCAAAAACACCTGACGTTGACTATCTCATTTCTAATATTGGAAATATTAAACCGAATACGAACCGCTTAAATTTCAATAATATATCCAGTAATTTGTTGGATAGGTTAAGCACTTTGGATACGACGGATTATATCTATACTACTACCGGCGATTCGCCCATCTTTGCCTTAAATAACTTCAGAAGCAGCACTATTGACAAATCACGACTTCAAATAGAGAAAAAAATTGTTGGTGCTGAGTTGCCCCAATTCATTTTGATTAAATCAGGAAAAACCCCCTGTTTTGTAGGAGATTATTGTTCAACCGCTACTAATGACAGATTCACTCTTCGCCTCGAACTACCCGATTACTATCCAGACCAGATGCCAAATCTGTTCATCACTTACCCGATTACATTGCGAAAGAGTGGCGGTGGAAGAATTAGCGACATGGGCATTTCCCACAATTATCACACTCTTGGGACCGGGCCTGGGGGATGCATTCAAATCTGCCACTTTAACGGAGATTCGTGGGACGCCTCCAGAACTTGTGTAGCTGTTTTGCTAAAAGGCATCATCTGGCTTGAGGCGTATTGCGTGAGTTTATTAACAAATTTGACAATCGCCGAAATAATCGATCAATGGGGTAGGAGGCAATAAAATGAATACGGAAAGAGATCGAGTAAGAGAGATAATGATCAACATGGCAAAGGGAAAAGAAGCGGGGAAAAAAATGAAATACGATAAAACCAGAAAAACGATCAATGTGGAATCACCGTTTGAGTATTCAGACCCCGATGACACGATAAGAATTACGCCGGAGGATACAAACTTCTATGTCTTATAGCGCCAAAGCAGGTCAATCCGGAAAGATTGTTTTATCCGGTGAATTGATTAAGGAACTGGACAGAAGGAATAAAACGCACCGTTTCTCCTTCGTTCACAGGCCCGGAGAGGATGTTTACAGTTTTCTAGGGCCGGACTCGTCACTGCCATCGGTTCCCGGAAGCATAAGTTTTGTGAATGATCCAACAAAGCGCCACATTAAGCGGTTCGGTTACCGGAAAGATCGTGTGAGGGTGCTTCTTTGCAAGAATTTTGAGACATACAGGCTTTCTGCGTCGGATAAACCGCGGGCGATTGTCGGTTATACCAGAAATCCAAAGGGATGGGGAAAAGCCGATGTCCAAATTGTACCAGTGAGGAACGAAATCTTTTCCCGGTTCGGTGGCCTATTGGAAACAGATGCCCTTGCAGGTCAACGAGTGTTCATTCCGGGCTTGGGCTCTGGGGGCTCCCAGATTGCCCTTGAAATGGCGAAATTGGGAATAACTGATTTTGATATCATGGATCATGACCGTCTGGAAATGGGCAATGTTGCTCGACATGCCGCGGGGCTATCCAATGTGGGTCGTTACAAAACCGACGTCATGAGAGAATTGATTCTCGATAAGAATCCCTTCGCAAAGGTGCGAGCAAGATCAAAGAAGGTTTCCTGGGAGAATGTCGAAATGGTGCGGGAATCGGTGAAGCGAGCGGATTTGGTCGTTTGTGCCACCGACAGCGTTCCTTCCAGACTGATCTTGAACCGCTTGTGCGTTGAGGAAAATACTCCCTGCATATTCGCAGGTGCTTTTCGCAGGGCCTATGGAGGGCAGGTTCTCTTTGTGAGACCAGGGAGCGGTCCGTGTTACCAGTGTTTCCTAATGACGATACCTGAACAGGCCAGAGATATGGAAATCTCCAACCGTAATCGTGCTGAAGCATTGGCGTACACAGACCGACCTGTATCGATTGAACCTGGGCTTTCCAACGACATCGCTCCCATTGGTACTATGGTCGTCAAGCTTGCTCTCAATGAACTGCTCAAGGAGAGGCAGACATCCCTGGATTCCCTTGACGAAGATCTTGTGGCACCGTGGTACATATGGCTGAACAGGCGGGAAAAAGAGACGCCATACGAGAACCTCAATCCACTCGAATACAATGTCGACGGCATGACTATCTTACGTTGGTATGGGATTGACCTCAGACGTCATGACAACTGTCCGGTATGTGGGAGTTTCGGATCACGGTTGCGCGACGGGGAAGAATAAACCCAACCCTCTGTGATCAAAATATATTCAGAAAGCTATCAATGCGGATAGTTTGGGGGATCGGCTACCTTGGAAAAAATCTCTGTCTATAAGATTGCTGAAGTCCCTGACGCCCAATATCATCAATACCAGATGAAGGCCGGAGGAAATGTTCTGGCGGGGGTTGTTCAGAGTTCCAAGCATTTATTGAGATTCATATCCGTTCTGTCCGCAGGATCTGTTTCGGCATCTTTAAGGTTTCATTTCGAACCGTTTCCGACAGACAAGGACTCTCAATCCCGGCTAAAAATCTATTTGATTGTACGGACTGATGACAGCGGTATCGACAGGAATTTAGAGATTCTGTTTGAAAACGGTCCTTTGAAGGATTTCATCCGTTGCGACAAGATGGATGGATTTGAGGCGCCTTGGGAAAAATTCCAAGCGAGCTGTGAAATAGTGCGGCGTGAAGATGCTGTACAGCCTCTCCACGATATTGACTTGAACGGCAGAACTCCCCCTTTTTACTACACCATTTCATCTTTGGAGCCAAACGAACAGAATGACTATGCTGATATGGACAGGGTCTTGGCACGAGTCGAAGAACCTGTCATTCTGGACGTATGCGTCGAACCGGCCGATGTCAAATCGGAACTGCGGGAGCATACCCAATACCTTGCGCGCCTGCCGCCCATCAACAGAACGTGGGACAGCGAGGAAGAAGACGACAAGGATTTTCTAAATGAATTTGACGATAGACCACATCGAAGCGTGGTTTCCCTAAAACCCATCCAACCTTTGCAGTACAAAGACCGCCTTGCGGATGACATCCTCCGACGCCAGCAACGCTTTCATCAAACCCTTTTTGAGCCGCATCTCATGTTCAAAATTTCTGTTTTGACGGAATCACGACCGGTGGCCCAGCTCATTGGGTCTGTTTTCGCAAAATCAGGTTTTGAAAATGGCAGTTACCGGTTGGTGCACAGAACAAGGGGCGATAGATTCTTCGAGAAGCATTTATTGAGTGTCAAGGCAGTACATATCAATTCACAGGATGACACATCCATCCTGAATGCTGCAACCCCCAAATTGTACGCGGGAATGGCCCGATTGCCTAACCTTGCCACAGTTGAGGAATTGTCGGGTCTTTTTCGAACACCTGTCGCTTTTCAAGCTTCGCCCTATTGTATTCGAAAAAATACGGATACTCCAGGATCTGACCCTCGGACCTCGATTATAATAGGATCCGATGCGGAAAATTCCGGAAACATTCGAGGCATTTCACGTGCTGCACTCTGTAAACATTTCTTTATCAGTGGGACCCCTGGGTCCGGCAAAACAGTGGCCGGCCTGAACATGGCTCTTGAACTTCACCGACACGAAACTCCCTTTCTTGTCATTGATCCGGCTAAAACGGAATACAGAAGACTCAAAACCCTTGGTGCCCACACGGACAAGAATGCAAAATCACTCTCGCGAGCCCTGGAAATCTATACCCCTGGGGATGAATCCGTTTCACCGTTTCGGTTTAATCCATTCGAATTGATCCCCGGTGTTTCCGTGGATCAACACGTTCAGAATCTCCTCTGGAACTTGAAGGGCGCCATGCCCCTCGAAGGCCCCCTGCCAGCCATATTGGGAGAGGCACTGGAAGCCGTATATGAATCCCACCCCGATCCAGAAAAACCACCTCAAATGGCCGATCTGGCAGATATGGCTTATAAAGTCTTAGCCCAAAAAGGATATTCTCAAGAGGTACATGACAATATAAAGGCGGCGCTGGACGTCCGGTTGGGTATGCTGACTCGGGGGAGCATCGGCAAGGTCTTTGATTGCAGGCAAAGCAATCCGGGCATTAAACACTTGATGGAGGTGCCGGCGGTCATTGAGCTTGACCATCTGCATCCGGAACAGGCCTGCCTCTTGACTTTATTCCTTCTAACACACCTTCGGGAATATCTCAAAACACTCCAGAAAAGCAATAAGGAGCCACGTTATGTCATCTTCATTGAGGAGGCACATAATATTGTAGGGAACACCGGCCCTGCCACACCCTCGGCGGAAATTGCCGACCCGAAGTCCTTTGCAGTCGAGTTTATCTGTCGAATGCTGGCAGAACTCCGGTCCCTTGGGGTGGCAATTGGTATCATTGATCAACTACCTTCAACAGTTGCGTCGGAAGTAATCAAAAACACGGGCACGAAGCTTTCCTTTCGGCAGGTGTCAGCTCAGGACCGTCAAGACCTAGGGGCTACCATGCTATTCGGGGATTGGGAATTCGAGGAAATCGCGAGGCTCGATCCCGGATATGCATTCTTGTACACGGAAGGCTATTACAAGCCCGTAAAAATAAAAGGCATTGATATTACAAGGCAATTTGATTTCAATAAAGAAATTCTCGCAGAGAAAATCGTTCCATATATCCAGGAAGATCAGTGGTTCAAGAATGCTGCCTTGGAAAGAGGCTTACAGGACCTTGAGCACCTCCGCGAGGGTATGGACGATTTCGACAGAAAACGACTTTCATTGATTCGAGAACTGGCAATTCTCAGACAAAGATACGCGCATATCATTACAAAGTCAGGAACTCTTGGGAAGGCGAAACCTTTGGAGACTTTAAAGGGCGAAGGACTCGAAATCCAAAGACGTCTCAATGCCTTTCACCGTTCTTTCTTTAAAAACGTCTACAAAAAATGGCTTCCTCCCGTGGAGCGAAAAATGTCGGACTTATCGACCTTAGAAGAATTCAGAACGAATCTGATCGATCGCTATGAACTGATTATCCAGCCGGGTTTAAAGGATGCTCAAAATCACATCGAATCATTTTTAACGGAAATTAACCATTCACTTCGAAATGAAAGGGGTTAAAGACAATGGCGAGAATCAAAGATGTGCCTAACAGGTCGGAAATTGGAAGAAAAATAGAAAATGCGGATAAGGAAATGGAGGAAAAGGGTGAGTTGCTCGATAAAATTGCCACTGACGTAGAAACCATCAGGCACACCCTCGAGAATCTGGATATGGGAGGAACCAAAGAGGGCGCCGACGAACTCGAAGCGTCATTTGAAAACACAGACCGAACAACAACCGAGATTTTTCATGAGAAGGACGGTGAACTGGATCAAATCCAGGAAGAAAACAAAGAGTATGAGAGTGAAATTGAAGAACGCAGAAATTCATCAGAAGGTGACTTGGGGAAAATATCTGAAGCAACAGCGAGAATAAACACCAGCGAATCCATCAATGAGCTTTTGAAGGCAAAAGAAGCCGGTTTACAAGAAATCGATTTCTTGAAAGATCAAATCGAGCGTGTGCGCGAAGCCATGGTAAAAAGTGATTCAATTCAAGAAAATCTCAAGAGCCGTATCTATGCGGATCAAAGGAGGTAACTATGGAAAACAGCAATATTTTCCAGGAAGGAAAGCCGGAGAACGAGAAACCTCTCGATCTCAAAAACATTGAGTCAGATATCCGGGAAATGGATTGTTTATTGAAGACTTTGGAAGAAAAAACAGGGGTTTTACCAAAGGTAGATAAAGAGGGCAACTCAGACTGCCCGTTTGCAAGGGCCTTATACAGCGTAAAAGAGGAAGCTGAGGAAAAAATCACAAATCATCTGAAAAAGCTCCGTATAGATTTTAAAGCCCTTAGAAAAGAGATATCCGGATGTAGAAAGAACCTACAATTAATTAAATCAGATTCAAATCATATTCATTTGGCGGATACCCTCGAGGGTTACTCAAAAGCTGAGGGATCACTTGAAACCTACTACAAAACAGCTCTTGATGTGAAGGCGAGCCTGGCCGAAAGAATAGCGAGTGCAAGGGACATACTTGATAAAACAAAAGAAAAAAAATGGCCTTTGGGAAAAGCCAGGATGACTGATGAAGAATCTGTTCCGCCCCTATACGGAACTGAGCCTTTGGGGAGTCAGGACACTTTCAGAACAAGACCTTCATATGTTCCCGAACCGGACCTGAGCAAAGAAATTGACGGTCTTATGGATCTAGGACCTATGCCCGCGGTTACTCCTGGGTATTCCCTTGATTAATGAGAGGAGCACTAATTCATGGAGCTATCCAGTATCGCCTTCCTGGGGGCAGGCGGAAATAACCCCAGGGTGGACGTCGCCTCTGATTCAGGGGAGGTAGTGATTTCCAAGAAGCTACCGCCACTGCACAGTGCATATGCACTTGATACGTCGTCAACCGGCAAATTAGTAGTGGGAACGCGAGGTGGCGTGATTCGTTTACACGATGAATCAGATCCCCTGGACCATAACAACGATTCCACTTTCGTTGAATATTTCCAAGGTGCGCCCGTGCTATCTGTGTGTTGGTGCAACAAATCTTTTTTGGCCGCCAGTGATTCCGCAGGACGATGCCTGCTGTGGAACACCCACCAAACAGGTGACCCGTTACTTCTGAAAAGCGCGGAAGGCCTGATTTGTTCTTTGGTGAATCTGCCAAACGACCTTCTGGCCGGTTGCTCGGCGGAAGGAAAGATGATGCTATGGCAGATACCTGAAGGTCGATTGATAAAAGTATCAGATATCCCAACACCCCCCGCCTTGACTGCACTGGTGCAAATGACCTATTGGGCTTCCCAAAAAACCCTGGTATGCCCCGGGCCTCGGGGGAAATTGACCCTATACGATGTAGATACCCATCAAATCCGGACTCTGGATGCCCATCAAGGTGATGTTTACGCAATTTCAATATGGGAAGACGAATTGGTAACGGTCGGGACGGAAGATGGTCGACTAAGGCATTGGCAAAACGGACAAGGCCAACCGGCGGGAGATTTCTCTGTGCCCAAAGGAACATTGTCCATGGCAATTTCTGAATATTCGCCAGCAAGAATTGTATTAGTAAACATGGAAGGGAATGCCTCTGTCCATATTTTGACCCCACAAGGTCTCGAATTGGTCACACGGATGCCTGGGAAGAGTTACAGGGTGGTGGCTTCTCGAGACCCATCACTAATCAGGAGCATCGAATCCCGAAAAAAGGAGCAGGCTGCAAGTGAAATCGCTATTCTTATCCAAAAAAATATGGATCGTGATCAATGGGCCGACTTGAACGCGGAATACGCCAAACTAGACCATTTAGGTTATTCCCATGTGTCTTTGGTGCTGAGAGCCGAACAGGCGTTGCGACAGGAAAAAATTTCTCATGCTATCGAACTTTATGCTGCTTTGATACCTACCCTTCCAGCAAATCATCCCAACAATGTCATGTCCATGGCCAAATACACCTCAATTTTGATGAAGGCGTGGTGTATTCCCCAGGCCAAATCGATCTGTGAAACTGTATTGAAAACAGCTCCCGAACACCCTATTTCAGAACAACTAAAACGCCTGACACGAATTCAACCAATCATTGAAAATGAATTCTGCATTATCGAACCAAACATTCCTCTTAAGGCGATAATAGAATCCGCCACAGTACTGGGAAGCCGTTTCAAGGGAAAATACCTCTTCAAGAAATTTCAGGCCAGATTGTGTCCAAAGGCAAGTTTAACCCTTGAAGAGATTGCAACCAAATACAACCAATGCCGCATGCTGGAAGGCGAAAGTTTCCCTGAAGCCGAAATTAAAGAGGTTTGCTGGTTGTCCGCAACCGATGTTAGTGAACTCGGGATTGTTTTTATCGGCCATAGCGCATCAAACGGCACAAATCCATTCAAATATGCTTTGCAGGTTTTCAGCGATGAGCTGAATACTACCGTTGTCCCGGCAATTGTATTCGATTGGGTTCCGCAGAAAGAGAGTCGCTCACATTCAGAAAACAACCAGCACGCCCTAGAGGCTTTGCGGAAATTCGATTCCAATGACTTGCACAGAACATTCCTTGGTGCTTTACATAAAACGGTAATCCATGCCCTAAGGCGACTGATAACGGAAAACCGCTCGAAAGGAAATTTCAAATGACGTTATCTGATCCCTTGATATTCTGTTTAGAGTGCAAAAAGCCGGTTTTAACCAGAGAAAATTCGTGCCCTAACTGTGGACTCAGGCTCAGAGAGAACCGCGAAACATCTCCGTTCCTGTCAGGTCGAACCGGTTCGGAAACAATGCCTGTTTCCCTCCCTGCGGGGACTCTGCTAATGGACCGATTTGAAGTAAAAGGTTTCATCAACCAAGGCCGGCACAGCACCGTTTATCTGGCAAAAGATCTGATTCGCCTTATCAAAGTGGCTCTGAAAGTGGTCGATATCGGGCCGTTGGGTAACGACCCGTCAATTTTTCGCTCACGATGGGAAGCAAATGTGTATCAACACATCACAGATTTTACCCACATCATTCAATTGTATGATGTAGGGATTGTTTCATGGGGGGGCAGTGCCCTTCTGCTCCTGTCCACGGAATACGCAAATGATGGGACACTCAGAGACTGGGTTTTGAAGCACCAAGCTGATCCTGAAACGAGGGCAACAAATGGGATCGAGCATTTCAAGCAGGCATGCAAGGGCGCCTTGAGTCTTCACCGATCAAAAGTGATCCATTGTGATTTGAAACCGGAAAACTTGGTTTTTGCCAACGGAAAGCTGAAAATTTCAGACCTTGGGGCAGCCATTTGCACGGTGCACCAGGAAGAACAAAAGAATGGCCTGTATCAGTGCAACGCAACGTCCCCAGGAACCCCACAGTATATGTCGCCGGAGTGTTTCGATACCACAAGGGTCAAAATAGATTCCACCGCCGACATCTACTCCTTGGGCATAATGCTCTTCGAACTCCTTCATCCCCAGGGCCATTTGCCATTTGATGGGACGTATGATCAGCTACGGGAACTTCATGCCCATATGCCTGTACCCCACTTGCCGAATTGTGATGAAAGATTCGTTCACATCCTTCATCAATGCCTGGCAAAACGATCGGAAGACCGATACCAAAGCATAGAAACACTCCTCGTGGATCTCGAAGGGAGCCCCTCGACTTCGCCCGACGAAAATCCTCCTCCTTTTGAGGCCGAAACGATGGATTGGGATCACACCCAGGAACTCTGGGAGCAGGCATCTCAGTTGTTTTCGGATGGGGATTTGAATAGCGCATTCAGACTGGCCAAACAAGTTGTTTCGGCCCAACCCGATTACCCACCGGCAATGGAGCTAATTGACACCATTAACAGGCGTCTCGAAGATGCGGACCGGCTCTACCAGGAAATCAGCCGAAATCTGGAGAATGGAGATCTCGATGACTTGGTAGAATGGTTGAAAGAGGCAAGCGAAACATACCCGGAACATCCATCTTCAGCTTTGTTACAAACAAAAATATTAGCCAGAACAAAAAAATATCGCCTGTCCATGGAGGTTGGTTTCCAGACCCTGGAAAAAGGACAATGGGAAGTTGCACTGGAATACCTTCACGCAGCTTATGAGGTCAATTCGGGGGACTTTCGCCTCAATACCACGATTGCCAACCTCTCCCAGATTCGAGATGCTCGGGTAAAGGTGGATAACGCCCTAATGAATAGAGATTTTGAGGCAGCCAAGAGTCTTGCGTCTTTCATTGATGCTAAGGCGGACGAGATTCTGGAACAACTAACATCCGATCTCTAATACTGGAGGAAATCATGTTTCAAAATTCATGTGAGAAACCGAGAGATGCCTGCCATTCAAGATCCCGTTATGGTTTCATGTCTCTGGTAGATCTCATCACCGAGATTGTTGAGAAGAATGATTCCGATGCCCTGCACGAATTTCATAACAAACGAACCATTTTTCGTTATGGTCATCACGAACCGTTGCGCTTTGTCGAATTCATGGACCTTCTTCGGAAGTATACGGAGAAAACGCACTGGAACGGTTACCAAAGGACTGAAGTGGCTGATATGACATATGATCTTACACTTGATAAATTCAACAATTTACCCATAAAGACCTCATGCAACGCCACCTCTCCTCCTAAACGAAAGGAAATCGATTGCCGCCTGTATTTTGGGGCATTTCTCAGACAAATAAATCGATCATTTGCTGAAAAACCTCCTGATGGGCCTATCTCAGCAGAGATCAGAGCCGGCATGATTTTGCAGCGATTGGTCAGATACCACTTTTATAAATCCCGGTGTGAGGTGGAAAGACGCTGCAACAGATTCTGGTCTCGCTATGAATGGAAGGTCAAAGGGGGCCGAATTTGGTTATACCTCCCTGTATCTTTAAACGGTAGCAAAAGGCGTGAATGGCTGGAAAAAAACATCGACAATCCGAATCCTTCCCGACCGAATGAAAAAAAGAGGATTCAGGCGATCATCGATCGGAAATTCATAAGGGAACGGTTTGTTCGACTTTCTGAAACCGATTCGGACAAAAACAATGAAACGTCGCCTTTCTGGGGAACAGATCAAGGCGAACAGCCTTTTCGCCGATCTTTGGCAACCGTAGTTGCAGAAGAAAAGGCAGATAATATCCATAAACAACGCACTTCGATAAAGACGCTTGGCCGGGATGCTCTCAAAATTCTTATCATGCGGATTTTTGAAGAAATCGATTGTGGGGAATACGCCGCTGGCGATTTAGCGATGGATTTTGGAATTTCGCCAAGTACCTTTTCCCGCTTTGCAGGAAGCCGCTGGGACCTCAACGATACTTCCTCCTCTGTTCCAGACTTATGGCTGAACGTCGCCGGAGTATTGTCCAGTCATCCCGTTTTTCGGGAGGTAAGCCGGGAGATGGGATATCTGAAGCTCGCAGAGGCTACGGTGAAGATGGGTGTTGAAGCGAAAGGAGGGAAGTGAGCGATGAATGATCTATATTTTCTTAAGTATATCGCTTGGGCCTATCAGCAGCCCGATCTCGAAAGGGCTCTTAAAGAGGCATTCAGCAAGATATCGTACCTTGGTCAACGATCCGAATACAAGCAAGGGTTCCTGCAATTCATACGGTTCATGGCCGAAGTGGAGGGAAATTGCGAAAGGGTTTCCCGGAACCTTGAAGATCGTGTCAACGACATGGCTCATGAGCTTTCACTTCAGCTGGCGACGGGTCAGTTCCAAGGTGATGAAGGCGAGACAGAGGCGGCTCTCAACCTGATCATCTCAAAGTCTGACTGGCGGAAGGCGTATGAGTTGATGTGCGGGGAGGCAGAAAAATCTGAGAGATTTTCGGTGCCTTTGGAAATGATCGTCGAAAAGAACGGCGTTTTGTATGATTCCTTTTCACTCGGGGAAATGCCTGCTCATAGGGTACTCACTAACGTGACGCCCGGCAATTATTTGGTCAAACTGGATACCGGCCGACTCATCTGGCAGGAACGTCTGGATAGAAATGATCTCATATGGGTTTACGCTTTTCCGGAGACCGGTTTACGTCTCGCTGCAGATACAGGGGACTCCGGTTCCCTGAAAACTCGAGAGGTTCTCGTTTTGGATGGTGATGGCACGATCAGGGTTTATCCAGGGATAGAAAGTGGTCGTCTTGAGCTGGAATTTAGAGGATGCGCATCATGACTGAAGCATCGAACGAAGGAACTAGTGTGGGCAAAGCCAACACGGTTCTATTGTTTGGGGACGGGGAAAAGGCCATCGCTGTCATTTCCGCAGTGGTCGTACAGGTTCATAAACAAGAGCGCAGAAGGCCCCTACGATATTTTGGTCCGGTCACTCTTGCACAAAAGACAGCCCTGCACACGGAAGAGGTGGTGTTTGGCACGGTGAACAGCATCTTAATGCCAATGAATCTGCCCAAGCCGAACTTGGATATTTCAGTGGTGAATTTGAGCGCCACCTCTGCCCACGACCTAGGATCAACCATAAATGGCTTTTCCGCGGACTGTCCACTATTCGATTCGATGTTGTCCGCGATTCTTCAAATGGAAATTCCCTCATCTATCGTCTCGACCGGTCATATCGCCTCACCCGGGGGCGAGATTCGTATGGTTAAAGGCCTGCCTGCCAAACTGGAAGCCGCCAGAAACTCTGGCTCCATTACTACTTTTATATATCCTGCATTGGACGGGGACTCTTCAATGGACCTTCTATCTCCCACCGAAAAGGAACGCGTGGAGGATGCCTTGATACATGCAAAGCAGGAACTCAGATTGGTTCCTGTAACAGGTGTCGATGAACTCGTACAAGCCGTGTTTACGGATGAGCAGGTGGTAATGGCCAGCCTGAGAAATGGCTTTTACGATGCTTTCCATTCAAAAAGCCAAGGGGGAACGGCTGTCATACGCGCATTTGAATATTTGACCAGCAACAACGAGGATCGGTTCTGGAGCGTCCTTGAGCGGCAGTTACTGACAGGTAGGGGAGTTGCGGCAAGAGAACTGGTACACGCTTTGGCCACGTATTTCATTGACCGAAATTCTTACCCAAAAAATATAGGAAGCCGCCTTTTCTGGCTCCTTGCATCTCTGCCGCCCGAAACGCGTCGATTCAAGATAGCACTTCCTTTGCTTCCTGTATCGGAATGCATCCGACTCAGCCAATTCGCGAAGGAAACAGACCATGAAGACGTGTCGATTCTTTTCAGGAGTGCCTCGGAAATGCCATTTCCTTCACTACGGTCCGACAACAATGATTCAGAAGAAGCCGATACCAGGGATAGCTTGCTTGAGCTGATTCTGGCTGAAATAGATCCCGATCGCCTGACGTCTTTGGTTTCTCTGCCAATCGATTCAGCGCGTGCCGCCTACCCCATGGATTCGGTAATAATGGACTCCTATGACCATTTTCTTCAGGGAGTTACAGCATTTTACATCCATATCATGAGACATTACAGAAAGATATCGGAACCTGTTGACATTCAAGCCGCCGAAAAAGAGGCTCTACAACTTCTTGAAGATGCATTTTCAAGAGAAGGAGGTCTCGATGTGGCCTGGGCTGAGGCAAGGGATGCCACAAATGGCGGTATGAGATGGATTCTTGACTCTATGACCCGACAACTGAGTAACCAGGAAAAGGAACGTCACATCAATTACGTCATAAAATCCACACTGGATCCTCTTGACAAGAAAGCTCAGAGATCCCTGATTGTCTCCCTTTTGGGGCATATGAAAACTTTCTTGCCGCCAGATGTTTTGTCACAGCCGCCCGAGAAGTTTCTGAGACACTACGACGTAATGGTAAGGAGCTATGTTCAGTCCATTTCCAAACTTAAATCAATTTTTCGTTCACTTTGAATCATATAAGGAGGCGTATCATGATGATTAACGGTTTACTCGCTGTGTTGGATGAAAGGCATATCGCGCAAGTGGTTACAATCCCTATTGATGAAACCCGCAATAGGTATCCTTTATCCTCGAATACCGCAAATGATTTTCATGAATTTGATTCCATCATTACAGATTTCTACAACTACCTTTTTGCTAACAGTGTGTCTCAGGGTGGTTCTTTACCGGCCTCCGTAGCTTCAAGCCGGGCAAAAGAAATCATCGAGAGAGAGTACCGAAAGAAAAACGGTGACATCGTGATGGCCTACAACGATGGACATGACGGAACAAATGGGGGAATGAGGGTCGTCCTGGATACGATCACTGAAGGGGTAAAAGCTGAAGTTGTGGAGAATCACATCCGAAACGCTTTTGACAGGCATGTGGCACCCAATGACTGGCTTCGGAAAGTGGAACTGATACGTCAATTTATCTCACAGTGCGGGCCTTATCTCTCTTCATCAATGCAAACGGATCAACCCGAAAGATATGCCGGCAATTACTCTGAATTGATCCGTAACTATGTCAATGCACTTCAAAGGACGTCTTCAATATTCAGGAGACTGTAGGAGATATGTCCCATGCCAACAAAATTGGATCGGATTCTTAATAGCATTGATCCTGACAGGAATCTGGACGAGATCGCATGTCGTGTGGATGATGCCCTTAACTCCTACAGGATGGAAAAGGGTCTGATTCACAACTGGAGTGAATTCAGGCTCGTTCTCAGCAAATTCTGTAGTCACGTCGAAAAGGTGGTTTTAAGGATAAACTCCAGTCTTTTTGACCTCGATATGTACTGGGGCCGTTGCTGTCGCATCTTCATGAAAGAATACGGCGCCAGCGGTGAAAAGACCGCCTTTGAAATAGCGAGGACCGGAACAGAGGGAGGATTACCCTCCCTGTTTAAGTTAGTTGCCAAACGGATGGGGGAGGAATACGCCCAGCGAGAAATTGCGGCAGGGGTTGGGTGTTTCTATGGAAGTCTCGATGTTGATGAGAAACTGGCGGTTTGCGACGAATACCTTCAAAAGTACGGTCATCTGTTACCATCTGAACTCACCGAGGGAAGCGCTGCCAGAATCAAGGCCAATTTCCTTAAAGTACTTGAAGAACATCCCCGCACCATCCAGAGGTTGAGAAACATTTCGAGAAAGTAAAACTCATGGAACCGAACAGTCAAACCCGGTATCAGGAGACATACCTTGATTCTGTGATTTATTTCACAATAGTTTCATACACCTTCCCGCGCTATGGATGGAATTTTCACCTTGAAATTTGCGCAGAGACTCCATCTGAAATCCCCAAACAAATTCCCTGAATTAGGATGGAAATAGTTACAGCATTTGTTCCTGCCAGCAGTATGAATTGGCAGGCAAGATTTTGTCCAACTTTTGAAACGATTTTACATTGACATATCATACTGATATCACACTAAATATGGATTCAAAAAAGATGTTATATATAGCAGGTATATCAGATTCACAAAAATCCAATGTACCAGATATTCAAACTATTGGAGCTGGCCAAATTGACATGGTTCCACGACATCTACCAACTTCTCAATCAAGACTCCAATAGATGGTATCACAACCATTCTGGGCGAGAAATCGTTTGTGATATCATTCCGACCGAAATTGTGGAGTTGACCTCAGGAGACGCATAAAGAATCTTAAGCCATAATTTGGAGCTGTGGCTCATTACACCACTTGCAACCTACCTGCTTTACCAAAAATATTCACAGGTTCTTTACAAAGGGCATAAATTCAGCTAAAAGCTGACAGCCAATGGCACAATATTAAGAATGAATTGTGAACGTTTCAGCTGTTGATTGACCATTTACGGGAGGATGAGAATTTGGCAACAAAACTGATCAAAAAAGCTGCAAATCTATGCGTGTTATTTTTATTGCTTGGGGTATTCTTAACAGGATGCAGCGGCGATTCCTCCTCATCCAACCCTCAGGACGAAGTCTGGATGGCGCTCAACAGCCTCCGTCTAGAGCTGCAAAACCAACTCGGCAAAACCGTGCCGCCACTAAGTGTTTTCGTTCAGACGCCTACTGAAACGGTTTTTGTTTCAGCCGCCGACTCCCAGGAGGATCAAATCTCCTCGGATACTTATTTCCGCATCGCCAGCATTACCAAGAATTTCACGGCTACGGCCATTTTGCTCATGCAACAGTATGGCTGGCTCGACATATCGCACACCATTACCGCCATTATGCCCGGCGGTGACATCCCCTATGTCCCCGACACTTCGGACTACGCCATTCCCTACAAGGATCAGATCACCATCGAGCAACTCTTGCAGCACACAGCCGGCGTTTATGATGTGGACAACAGCCCGGTTCCCGGATGCGAAGGCAATAACTACGTAGAGTGGATGCTTGAACAAAACCCAGACCACCAGTTCACAAACGCTGAGCAAGTTCGTCAGGACGCTATCCATCAGCTCAGCTACTTTGCGCCAGGTACGGACTACCATTACTCTGACACCGGCTATACCCTGTTGGCCGAGATCATCGGCCGCGTTTACACCTACCATTCGGAGACCGAAAAGAATTACTCAGATTTCATTATGGAATACTTGATGGGTATGGAAACGCCGTATCCTCTGGCCATGGCCTTCCCGTATCTGGCCACGGACCAGACTATGCCTACTCCTTATGTCTGCGGCATGGTTTTTACGCCAGAGGGAGATGAGATCTACTGCCGTGACAATATGAGCGCCTTCCCGGCCAACGGCAACGGTGTGGGCACAATGAGACAGCTGAACACCTTTGTGCGCACCTTGATGCGCGGTGAAAACGTGCTCACACCGGGGTCAGTTTCCATGATGCAACAAGACACGTCTACTTATGAACCTGCTTATGGTCTTGGCTGCAAACAATGGCAGTATCTCGGCTACGGCCACAAAGGAGATCAACGTGGATACACTTCCATCATGGCCTACAACCCCGAGACAGAGGTTTCAATCGTAGCTCTGCTACCGCTTTGGGATGAGCGCAGCGTTGACAACTATATTGCATGTCAGATGACAATGTTCAATGCTGCTTTCGAGACCCTCAAGGTTTTAGGATACCCGGCCGAGACCTTGAATTGAAAACCAGCAGCCGCTGGGACATATATATCTTGATAAAAATCAATTATATTGATGGTTTAAAATCCATGTGACATTTCTGGATCGAGGAGATTGGCTGATCGTGAATTGATTCTCCGAAAGTACTCTTCAAATACAGACCTCGTTACCCCAAAAAACTTCCGTTCAAAAAACGGTTGGAAATACAGTAAGTTTAGGCAGGAAACTATCTTTCAGAGCAAAATTGGACAGTCTAAATGTTTGAGCATATCGTAATATCAGATAGTTATCCACCCAACCTTTCAATTGAACAATATTTTGGTTCATCCGGATTTTGCGTACTTTGAGTGATTGAAAAAGTGGACAATAAGGGTTACCTCCTATGTGAAGACCAATTCACACAAAAAGGAGGAGTTCCCTATGTCCACAAGTCTTTTGTATCACGGTTTCGGTGTCCATGGCTATGACTACGTCAACAGTAAATTCAATGGTGGCGCTGTGATGTTTACCCTACGTCCAAAAGCTTTTGAACTCCAGTGCTCATCATGTAAATCCAGTAGGATTATCCGCCGCGGCACAGTCGAAAGAAAATTCCGATCTTTACCCATAGGCAGAAAGCCTGTTTGGTTTTCACTTGCAGTGCAGCGTGTTGAATGCCTGGTCTGCGGCCTTGTCAGACAAGTGAAAATTGGATTTGCCGATCCTCGTAGATCTTTTACAAAGGCCTTTGAACGCTACGCTCTTGAACTGTCCAGGCGTATGACCATTCAGGATGCAGCGCGTCATCTTGGCGTAAGCTGGGACGTCGTTAAGGAAATACAAAAACGCTATCTCCAAAGGCGATTTTCCCGGCCAAAGCTGGGCAAGCTAAAAGAGATCGCTATTGACGAAATCAGCATTGGTAAAAGACATCGGTATTTGACTGTTGTTCTTGACCTCAAGTCCGGCGCTGTTGTTTTCGTTGGTGACGGTAAAGGTGCTGATGCTCTTGATCCCTTCTGGAAAAGACTCCGCTATGCCAAAGGAAAAATCAAGGCTGTTTCCATTGATATGTCGCCAGCCTATATCAGCGCAATCCTCAAAAATTTACCAGATGCAAAAATCGTCTTCGACCATTTCCATGTGATCAAGCTGTTCAATGACAAACTGTCTGAATTGCGACGTCAATTGTATCATGAGGTCAACGACATTCTTCAAAAACAGGCGATCAAGGGAACCCGATGGCTGTTGCTCAAAAACCCTGAGAACCTGGATCCTAATCGAGACGAACATCGCAGACTCAATGAAGCCCTTGAACTTAACCAACCTTTGGCCACAGCCTACTATATGAAGGAGGACTTACGCCAACTCTGGAACCAATCTGACAAACATTCTGCGGATATATTCCTTAAAGATTGGATGGCGCGCGCAAGATCCTCTGGCGTACGCATGCTGATCCAGTTTGCCAACACTCTTGCGGGCCACAAGAGCGGTTTGTTGGCCTATTACGATCATCCGATTTCAACGGGACCTCTTGAGGGCACCAACAATAAGATCAAGACCATGCAGAAACAAGCCTATGGCTTCAGGGATATGGATTTTTTCAAACTCAAAATAATGGCCCTTCACCAGACAAAGTACGCTTTAATCGGATGAACCAATATTTTGATACGGCAAACGTCTATTTTTTGCCCCTCAAAATGGATGTAAATAACGAGGTCTGCAAATATGTTGGGTTTCCAATAAAAAACCCAAAGTGTCAGCCCCACCAAAATTTTGAGATACAACTTACGTATCGGTAACTGCCCTCAGATCTGTGAAATTTAATTGAAGCGTTGCGAAAGGCTGGACTGAAGTAATATAAATACTGTTCTTCTTCAATGAGGTTCAATTTTTGGCTATCCCAGAATGCGGGCTTGGTGGATCGCATGTTTGCCTGAGTCTGGCTTGGCTTAAGAGCACATACTGAACAAACACTTTCTAATAAGAAGCCTTACGACAATGAATAAGAAGAACAAAAAGTTTCTAAGCTTTGACCAGGCAATAGATGAAATTCTGAATGATTTCCAGGTTGATGCCAACCAGAATCATTTATTTGCTGAGGTATACGCCTTTATTGCTGGAGGGGAAGCTGTCGCTGGCGAAAAGGAATGCCCTCCGTTTGGGATAGAATACCTCGGTATTTGGTATAAGCCCAGTGTTCTGGAAGAAAGGGTATTCTATAGTTTACAAGATTTTGTCGAATTGCTTGCCCAAGCCTTCAACTTCGAGCATCCAGGCCCGCAGGAAATCTGCAAAATCTATCGCATGGTAATGGGCGTTAAGGCTTACGTTGGCCCAGGCCCGCTTGGCGATGCCGGAATCTGGGTTGAAACAGAAATGGAGAATTTTAGGTGTATACAGTGTGGCCATTGCTGCCTGAACCTAAACGATTCATACTGCGCAAGCGCATATGAAGAGGATATTCTCAGATGGAAAGAAGAAGGGCGATTGGATATATTGGAATACATCGTGGCAGGAGATCTTTGGATAAGCCCCAGAACTCATAGAGATGTCGACAGATGTCCTTGGCTACGGAAGCTTCCGAAGAAAAATAAGCACATTTGTAAAATCCATGACACAAAGCCAAGGCACTGCAGAGAATATCCAAAATCAAAGAAACATGCGCTGCAAACTGGATGTAAAGGTTTTGCGGCAAGCTGACATGACTGACATATTGGGAGCAGTTGACGCCCAAAAAAACTTGACGTATTAAAACGATATTAAAATGGTTTATATGGTTTAGTGGTCTGAAATAGCAGGTATATCAGATTCACCAAAATCCATTGTACGTTGGATATTACAGTCTAACGGCGCTCTTCAACGGGCGCGTTTCTTTGCGCTCCGCTGCAAGAAGAAGGTTAGGCCTTCTTCCGCGTCTTTGCCTTTCTTTTTTGTAAAGGAGGCAGGAACGACCATAAATAACTAACCCTCTTCTCAGAATCCATAATTCTGAATTTACTTATCTTATCTTCCTATGACCATCCCCCATTCCTTTCCAGAGGGGAGGAACCTATCGTTTTCGCCTGCCGTCAGTTGGTCTGAGCGAACTTCATTTCCCTTCCTCAGCCAGGACCTCATCAAACCAATCAAACAGCACTTGCGCCATATAACTTCGATTCTCCGCGAGGCAATGCGAAATCGCGCCCATTTTCTCGTCGGAGATGACCATCTGTTAACGTGAGGAAAGAGGGTGTTGAATAAAGCGGCTAATGAAATATTAATGGATCCCTAACATAAATCTAACATAAATCTAACAATTGAAACCTATGTTGAGTCCCAAATGCGATTGAAGATCTCAGTACGGCTCAATTTGAAAACCGAAAAATTTTGGAGGAAAAAATGAAAATCAAAGGTATTGCAGTTCTGGCTTTTCTTGTAACAGTTCTTTTTACGTCAAATATGTCCTGGGCGGGGAGCATTGTGATCAAAGGCTCCACCACATTACTCCCCATTGCACAGAAGGTTTCTGAAGCCTATATGAAACAGAACCCCGACATCAAAATATCCATCTCAGGCGGCGGTTCCGGAAATGGCATGAAGGCCCTCATCGACGGTTCAACGGATATTGCAGACAGTTCGCGGTTCATTAAGGGAAAGGAAGTCAGTCGGGCCGTCAAAAAGGGCATCTATCCGGTTCCCTTTGCCGTGGCCTATGACTGTATAGTGCCGGTGGTTCATCCCAGCAACACCGTCGTGAATATTACTATGGCGCAGCTGAAAGACATCTACATGGGAAAAGTCAAAAACTGGAAAGAGATCGGAGGCCCCGACCGAGTCGTTGTGGTGATTTCCAGGGACACCTCTTCGGGCACCTATGAGGTCTGGCACAAGAAAGTCATGAAAAAGGAGCGGGTATACCCGGGAGCCCTCCTTCAGGCATCCAATGGCGCCGTGAGTCAGGCGGTCGCCAAAAACAAAAACGCCATCGGTTATATCGGTATCGGATATATGAGCAAAGATGTCAAAGGGCTGATGGTTAACCGGATCGTGGGATCTGCCGCCACAACCTTAAACGGAACGTATCCCATCAGCCGGCCCCTGTTCATGTTTACACCGGGATGGCCCAAAGGGGATGTGCTCAATTTCATCAACTTTGTGATAAATCCTGAAAAAGGGCAGAAATACGTTGCCGAAGCAGGTTATGTTCCGCTGTATTAAATCATGAATCACTTATGAAAGCGACCCCGTGGAATGGCTTTTGAATTTCGCGGGGAACCGCTTCATAAAGTGTGAACCGTTAACGTCTGCCGCACCTGCAGTTGATTAAATTTGCTGGTTAAGGATCGTCGTATGAAAAAAAACAAACCATCCGGAAAAAGCCGTCAAACCAGGGAGAAACTTATCCGTTTTGTTTTTTTCGGGGTGGCTTTAGCTTCTATCGCCACCCTTTTTCTGATTGCCCTCTTTCTGTTTGCAGAGGGCATTCCTATTTTCGAAGAAGTGTCGGTGACGGACTTTGTCTTCGGAAAATACTGGTACCCCACTGACGATCCGGCTGAATTCGGAATCCTCGCCCTCATTTTGGCGTCCGTTGCGGTGACGGTAGTTTCATCTGCCATTTCGATTCCCCTGGGTGTGCTGGCGGCCTTTTATCTGGCAGAGGGTGCTTCCGCAAGGATTCGAGAATGGGTCAAACCGATCGTCGAACTGCTGGCAGCCCTGCCGTCCGTGGTGATCGGGTTTTTCGGAATGGTCATTGTGGCGCCGGTTCTACAAGACCTTTTGAATATTGCCACGGGGCTGAATCTCTTTAATGCATCACTGATGCTGGCCTTCATGTCTATCCCCACCATCTGCAGCCTTTCGGAAGATGCCATCTTCAGCGTTCCCGGTGAACTCAAGGAGGCATCCCTGGCGCTGGGAGCCACACACTGGGAGACTATTGCCCGGGTCATTTTTCCGGCGTCCATTTCCGGAATCTGCACGGCCGTTATCCTGGGAATGTCAAGGGCCATGGGCGAAACGATGGTGGTGCTCATGGTTGCAGGGGGGGCTGCCATGATCCCCACATCGCTGTTTGACCCGGTAAGGCCCATGCCGGCCAGCATTGCGGCCGAGATGGCGGAAGCCCCTTTTCAGAGCGAACACTATTATGCTCTTTTTGCTACCGCCATTATTTTGTTTTTGTTTACCCTAGCATTTAATGTGATTGCCGAACAGATTTCACACCGCTATCGACAGGTAGGGGCAGCGACGTTATAGAAAAATGTTGCCGGTTTAAAGTTGTCGGTTTCCGGTCAGGAAAAGGAAGTAATTTTATAGACCGTAACTGTTAACCGTGAACCGGCAATTGAAAATGGATAACAAGGATGAACGGAATCAATCATAAAGAGGGTGTGACATTTCGCAGGCGTTTCATTCAAGGGGGAATGTTTGGCCTTTTCAAGCTTTCCGCGGCCATCAACGGGGCAGCCCTTCTGATCGTGGTCTATTTCCTGGTGGCAAAGGGATGGCGTGCCATCAACTGGACGTTTCTCAGCCAGCCGCCCATTGATTCCATGACCAAAGGGGGAATCCTTCCGTGTATCGTCGGGACACTCTGTCTCAGCATTGGCGCCATTATCGTGGCCCTGCCCATCGGTGTGGCATCCGCCATCTATCTGAATGAGTATGCACGTCAGGGTCGCATGGTGCGGGTCATTCGTCTGGGAATCAATAACCTGGCCGGGGTCCCTTCAGTGGTGTTCGGATTATTTGGTTTGGCCTTTTTTGTGGTATATCTTGAAATGGGCGTGAGTATCCTGGCCGGCTCTTTGACCCTGGGTGCCATGACCCTGCCGGTGATTATCGGTTCCACGGAAGAGGCTTTGAGAGCCGTTCCGGACACCTATCGGGAGGCTTCCCTGGGTCTCGGTGCCACCAAATGGCAGACCATTTACCGGGTGGTGCTGCCGGCGGCTCTTCCCGGGGTTCTTACCGGCACGATACTGGGGATAAGCCGGGCGGCCGGAGAAACCGCCCCCATCATGTTCACCGCAGCGGTGTTTTACACACCGTCGCTGCCCACATCCATATTTGATGAAATCATGGCGCTGCCCTATCATATCTATGTGCTGGCAACAGCCGGCACGGATATCGAAGCCACGCGGCCCCTTCAATATGGAACGGCCCTGGTGCTGATTGTTCTCGTCTTAGGGTTAAACCTTATTGCCATTATTTACCGATCGCGGCTCAGAAAAAAGCGATAATGGACTGGAAATAGCTACCTTATGGAAAATTCACCCAAGATGTCCGCGCAGGATCTTGACTTTTATTATGATGATTTTCACGCTCTTCATGGGATTTCACTTGATTTTTATGAAAAACAGGTGACGGCCCTTATCGGCCCCTCGGGCTGTGGAAAAAGCACCCTGTTGCGCTGCCTCAACAGAATGAATGATCTGATTCCCCTTAGCAGGGCTGATGGCAAGGTGATGCTCGATGGTCAGGATATCTATGACCCGGGTGTGGACGTGGTCACCCTGCGCCGTCATGTGGGCATGGTCTTTCAAAAACCCAACCCTTTTCCAAAGACGATGTTTGAAAACGTCGCCTATGGCCTGCGGGTCAACGGCATAAAAGACAAGGGGATTCTCCGTGACAGGGTGGAGATGAGCTTGAAGCAGGCGGCTTTGTGGGAAGAGGTCAAAGACCGGCTTAACGATTCCGCCCTGGGCCTGTCCGGCGGACAGCAGCAACGGCTTTGCATCGCCCGCGCGCTCGCTGTGGAACCGGAGATCCTGCTCATGGATGAGCCCGCATCGGCTCTGGATCCCATTGCCACTCAGAAGATCGAAGAACTGATCCACGAGCTGAAAGAGAACTACACCATTATTATTGTGACCCATAACATGCAGCAGGCCGCCAGGGTATCGGATGTGACTGCTTTCTTCTATCTGGGCAAGTTGATCGAGTCGGATCTGACCGAGACCCTTTTCACCCGGCCGAAACTGCAGCAGACTTCGGATTATATTACCGGCCGGTTCGGCTAGACAGACACTGAGCACAATAGTTAGAAGGAGATTCTTATGAAACGGCATTTGGAAAAAGAACTTTCGAATTTGAAAAAACGGATACTGTCTCTGGGGACACTGGCCGAGGAGCGGGTGCGCATGACCATCAGAGCCCTCGAGACAAAGGACGGGGTTCTTGCGCGGCAGATCATCGAATCGGACAAAGATATTGATCAAGCTGAAGTGGAAGTGGAAGAAGAATGCCTGAAAATTATTGCGCTCCATCAACCGGTTGCTGTGGATTTGCGGTTTATCAACATCGTCATCAAGATCAACAACGACCTGGAGCGGGTGGGCGATGAGGCGGTTAATATCGCCGAGCGGGTTGAAAACATTTCGCAGCGAATGCCCCTATCATTCCCCTTCGATTTTACGGCCATGGCCGAAAAAGCGGAAGCCATGCTCAAAAGCAGCCTGGATGCCTTGGTAAACCAGGATGTGGATCTGGCGTATAAGGTGTGCCTTGACGACGATGAGGTGGATGACATGAATCGCACGATCTATGATGAAGTCAAGAAAGCGATCAAAGAGCAGCCGGAGCGGGTGGCCTACCTGCTCAACCTGCTGTTGATCGGGCGCCACCTGGAACGGATTGCGGATCATGCCACCAATATTGCTGAGGAAGTGATTTATATGATCGAAGGCGAGATCTTCAGGCACAAACACAAAAAAGCGATGATGCCCCGCTGACGTGTTTCACATTTCACTTTTCGCAGGGAGTTGTATTGAAAAGGTGCTCCCTTTTCCTGGGGCGCTTTCAACGGAGATATCACCCCCATGCGCCTGAGCAATATGTTTGACAATGGCCAGCCCCAGACCGGTTCCCCCCATTTGCCGGCTTCTGGCTTTGTCAACGCGGTAGAAACGTTCGAAAAGCCGGGGAAGGTGTTTTTTACTGATGCCGCACCCGTGGTCCTGAACGGCAATGATAACGAACTCCTTCTCTTCTGAAACCTGCAACCGAATGGTTCCCTCATCAGCACTGTATTTAACGGCATTATCCAGAAGATTCACGATCGCCTGTTCCAGCAGCGTTGGGTCAACATTTGCTTTAATGGAATCGGTACAGGACGTCTCAAGCTCTATTTTTTTATCGGCAATTGCCACATGACAGACTTGCAGTGCATTTTGTAGGATGTCACACATCCGGCTCTCAACAAGGGAAATTCCATCCTGTTCCGATTCCTGCTCGATTTTGGACAGGTTGAGAAGATCCTCGATGATCGCTTCAAGGCGGTCCACATGCTTTTCGATGATGCCTAAGAAACGCGCTGTATCTTCAGCGTTTTCTACAGTGCCGTCACGGAGCGTTTCGACAAACCCCTTGATGGCGGTAATGGGGGTTTTAATTTCATGGGAAACGTTAGAGACGAAATCCCGCCGAATGTTCTCAAGGCGGCGAAGACGCGTGACATCATTTAAAACGACAAGCGCCCCGATCTGGTGCCCGCTTTCGTTACGAAGGATGGTGCCGTGACCGTTCAGTAGCCCCTCCCCATCCGGTGTCGTCGGGATATCCTCTTCGATGGTGTCCTGGGCCAGCAGGGTATCTCTGACAAACTTGTGTAAGGCGGTGTTCCGGACCACTTCTTGAATGTTTCTGCCCCGGGCGGTGTCGAGATCACATTTCAAGATTCCTGCCGCCGCCTGGTTCATATCGAGGACATGTTCCTCCATGTCAAAAGCGATCACCCCTTCGGTCATGCTCGAAAATACTGCTTTCATTTCATTTTGCTGGCGGCTCATCTGTTCTATCCGTTGGCGAAGCTCTTCCGCCATCCGGCTCAATGATTCACAAAGGCCTTCGATCTCTTCAGATGAATGCACGGACGGTTTGGGCTGCCCTTTTTTCATAGATCCAGCCCCCTTGGCAATGGATTCGGCCCATTTCCTGATTTGCCCGATGGGTTGCGTAATGCGGCGTGATACCATAAGGCTGAGAATTGCTGAAAAAAGCGCCATCACCAACCCCGCGAACAAGATCTTCAACTGGATCGATTTCAGCGCTTTGTCAACGGCGTTTATGGGGATTGAGGCCCTGACTACAGCGATGGTTTGGGACCCCTTTTTCATGGGAACGGCCACATACATGAAATCTTTTTTGAGGGTAATGCTGTGTCTCAGGGACGCGCCGCGATCTTCCTTCAGAGCACCCAGGAACTCGGGGCGATCCGCATGGTTGTCCATGGCGGTGGGGTCTTCATTGGAATCTCCGGCCACAAGACCTGAAGGGAGTATGACGGTAAAACGGGTCGAGGAACGCTTACCGGCTTTTTTGGCCAGCATGTCAATGGCCTTTACATTCAAAGGATCCATATGCTCTGCAATATTCCCTTCGAAAAGGCGCGCCCGCGCTTCCAGTTCAGAAGCGGTCTGGTCAATATAAAAGTCTCTGATGGCGCTTGAGGCATACCAGGCCACGGCAACGAGGGAGATGATGGTGATCAGCAGATATGAAGGAAAAAGCTGCCAGAATAACTTCTTTTTGAATGCCATGAACTATTTCTCCTTGAATCGATACCCAACGCCGCGCACCGTTTCAATATATTGACCGGCAGATCCCAGTTTTTTCCTCAGACCCACAATTTGTACGTCCACGGAACGGTCCGTAACAAAATAATCACTCCCCCGAACCGCATCGACGATCTGGGTACGGGTGAACACCCAGCCGGGTCTTCGAACCAGGTAGCTCAGTACACCAAATTCGGTAAAGGTCAAATCCACCGGCTTTCCGTCAACCCGGACCTCGCGACGGCCCGGATGGATGACCAGATTGTGGATACTAACCACTTCTGATCGGTCCGAAGTATCTGCCGCTTTTCTTCGAAGGACCGCCTTTACCCTGGCCAATAAAATTTTCGGACTGAAAGGTTTGGTGACGTAATCATCCGCACCCAGCTCAAGACCTGTTACAATATCGGATTCTTCGCCTTTGGCGGTCAACATGACAATGGGAATATGTTGTGTTTCCAGGTCTTTTTTGAGGAATTTCGTCACCTCAAGACCGTCCATGCCGGGAAGCATAAGGTCCAGCACCACCAGATCAGGCATTTCGGAGCGAGCAATTTCCACAGCCCTTTCCCCGGTCTCGGCGCAAATAGCCTGATATCCTTCTTTTGAGAGATTAAATCTCACCAACTCCAGTATGTCTTCTTCGTCATCCACCACAAGAATTCGTTCTTTGGGCATCGTCTAGCTCGCATATGAAATTATTTTAGAGATTCAATCTAATACTGAAATGTTAGCATTCCGTTAGGTTGGTGTAAATTCTTTGTTATCCTTTGCGTTAGCATAGAGGTCAGAATTCCGCAAGACTGCCAGATCAATTGTTCACATTTTTCTGGGACTATCTTGACAATATAGAATGATTTCAGCACGTCAAAAAGCTGTAAATATATTCAAGTTTTGGGGGTTTTAAATCTGACATATGTTTTTGATATTACACGCATTCTTTGCATTCAAAAATCTGAAATACATAGCAGTTATGTCAGATTCGCAATCGTGATCATCAAAGCAAAAGGCGTTCTCAGTGCTCTTTGAAAATGCGCCAGCTCACACAAAATGTAAGGTCTGTTTTTGGCTATCTCCGAATGACCAAAAACGCAGTGCCCCAAACATGATAGGGGATAGCGGCTGCGGACCACAGGAGATACTGACATCACTGTCCGCCTATAAGGTATCCCCCATCAAACCTTCGCTCTAAAAATCGCCCCCGCCGCAATAGATGATTCAACCCGTCTTTTCTATCCTTGACATTTTTCATATAATCACAGTAGCATACATATATCCGGTCAAAAAAATCCTGAATCCAATTTCTCGAAAATAACCCCCATGCCCAAAAAAAACATTCTGATCGCCAACAACGAAAGCAGCATGAATTGGCTGCTGGTTCTTGATCTCGGTTATGAACCCCTCAACAGATCGCTGAAGGCTCTGGTGGATCTTTTCAATTACCTCAGTGCGGAAAAGAAAAAAATCACGAAAGATGTTCTTGAACTGGCTAAGGAAGAGAAATATGCAAAACGGGTAGAATTGCTGGAGAGCATCCCTGGCATCGGTATTTTGAGTGCCATGGAGATTCTCGTTGAGCTTCAAGATATCACCCGTTTCAAAACCGCTGATGAGCTTGCAGCTTATCTTGGTTTGACCCCCTCACAATATTCCAGTGGGGAACATATTCGCATGGGGCACATTACGCATGCCGGTAATAAACGGGCAAGGACTACACTCGTTGAATCGTCATGGATTTTAATTGGAAAAGATCCAGAAATGAAACGGAAATATCAGAGAATCAAGGAGAGACGAGGCGGTAAAAGGGCCGTTATTGCAGTCGCCAGAAACCTCAGCGGCCGCATCCGAAGAATGCTTCTTGACCACGTACCTTATGAATTGAATTTCCAGAAAGCGGCTTGAGAATCCCTGTAACCAGAAGCATCAAAAATTGCTAAAGAGCTTTTTTTAAAAACCGTATGATTCAATTGTCCAATTTGGAATAAAAACCCATTGAATTCAGGTGACCGTGTAAGTTTCCTTGTGGCCTTCGTAAAAGGACCTCGGATATAGGGTACGGCGCCTGATATCTTATAACGAGTAAATCTCTTGTGGCTTTTGACCACGAATAGCAGGCTGGGTAAAGGTATTCCATCTGGGGCGATTTGGAAAATGTAAAATCCTTTTTTGAGGAATTTCCGGTAATAACCCGCAGTTTAGGTCCCCGCGTTCCGACGAGCTACATACGTGCCCATTCTCACGCGGGGACCTAAACTGCTACCATCGGTGCGCAATTTGGAGTGTCATAAGAGAGGAAAAAGAGGATTTTCCTGAAAAATGGCTTGACTATCCACATAGCAGGAAAAGTTTCGTCACGTGATGACAGTCAATCCGGGAGGCGACCACAAGATACAACACCCCTTCATCATTACTCGGAAGACGTTTTGAGCCATGCACACCTTTTGGATTGAGTTCGTATAACGCCTCGTGATAGGTTCCCCCTGATTCAAGCTGCATCGGATGGCAATAACGGCCAACTGAAATCTATCCTGCCCTCAAGGTGCATCAGGCAAGGGGTGGCCAGTTACAGTTTCCCTTATCCAGCCATGAGCATTACTCACAAAAGATCCAACCGGAAAACCAGCATTTTTGTATTCTGCTAAAATAAATACTACAAAAATGTCATAAAATAGCTTTTCTTAATTTACTCCAAATACGCCTGGAATCTAATATTGATGGTCTGGAAAAAGTCAAAAAACACGCAGTATGAAGCGATTTCCTTAGATCTAAATTACTATAATAATTGTTAATTCCTCAGTTCCATAATTCTTCAATCCCTTGAATTCATATAATAAGGACTTGTTACATGGACGTCAATTTTTTGAATAAATGACGCTCCGTTAGCAATGGCACACATATTGCTCCCCTTGTAAACAAAAACTTGAAAGAGGAGACAGATTATGAGTGCTGGAGATACCGCTTTTGTATTGATGTCGGCAGCCATGGTAATGTTCATGACACCGGGTCTTGCCCTGTTTTACGGAGGAATGGTACAAAACAAAAACATTTTGGGGACCCTGATGCAGAGTTTCATTGTATTGGGAGTCATCACTTTGGAATGGGTGCTGTGGGGGTATTCTCTCTCGTTTGGAACAGACTATGCCGGGATTATCGGAGGTCTGGAATGGTTTGGGCTCAATGGGGTAGGTATGAGCCCAAGCCCTGATTACGGGAGCACCATTCCGCATTTTGCGTTCATGATATTCCAGTGTATGTTTGCCATCATTACCGTGGCATTGATTACCGGGGCCTTTGCAGAGCGCATGAAATTCAGTGCCTTTCTTCTTTTTGCTCTTTTGTGGAGCACCTTTGTTTACAATCCTTTGGCGCACTGGGTCTGGGGCGTCGGGGGGTGGATGGGCCGCATGGGAGCCCTGGATTTTGCCGGGGGGACGGTGGTGCATATCAGTTCAGGTGCCTCCGCCCTGGCAGCAGTCCTGATAATCGGAAAACGACTCGGCTATGGGAGTACGGCCTTTATCCCTCACAATCTTCCCATGACCATCACGGGGGCAGCGATCCTGTGGTTCGGATGGTTCGGGTTTAATGCGGGGAGCGCCCTTGCATGTAACGGTTTAGCAGCTAGCGCTTTCGTGGTTACCCACATAGCGGCTGCACTGGGAGCGCTCACCTGGATTATCATGGAATGGATCCACAGAGGGGAGCCAACGACCCTGGGTGCGGCCAGTGGTGCGGTCGCGGGGTTAGTGGCCATTACGCCGGCCTCCGGATTCGTAGGGCCGGTTTCTGCCATCCTTATCGGCGGGCTGGCAGGTGTCATCTGCTATGGAGGGGTATTGCTCAAAGCGCGGCTAGGATACGATGATTCCTTAGATGTGGTCGGCATTCACGGCTTTGGGGGGACGTGGGGGGCCCTGGCTACGGGCCTCTTTGCCAGCACCGCAGTTAACCCGGATGGCGCGGACGGTCTCTTTTTCGGCAATCCGGGTCAGCTCTGGATCCAATTTGTCTCAGTTATTGCCTCCATGGCCTTTGCATTTATTATGACATTGATCATCCTCAAAGTCGTTGATCTGACCATAGGCCTGAGGGTAACCGAGGAAGAGGAAGTCAGCGGGCTGGACATCAGTCTCCATAATGAAACAGGATACAACTTTTAATTTAAGGAGTGAATACCATGAAAAAAATAGAGGCCATTATCAAACCTTTCAAATTGGATGATGTTAAAGAGGGCCTTTCGGGTATTGGCATCAAAGGGCTTACGGTCAGTGAGGTCAAAGGATTTGGACGTCAACGGGGACACAAGGAGGTGTACCGGGGGGCCGAATATCAGGTGGACTTTGTGTCCAAGGTCAAGATTGAGGTGGTGATGGAGGCCGAAATGTTACCGGAAGCCATAAAGGTTATCAAGGAAAAGGCCCTGACCGGCCAAATCGGAGACGGCAAGATCTTTGTCTTTCCAGTGGAAGAGGTGATCCGTATCCGTACGGGTGAGACCGGAAAAGCGGCCATATGATTGGAAGCTGGGGATCGGGTATTTGGTACTGGGTACTGGATGCTGTAGGTTATTTCTCTCTGCGTACTCTCCGCCTCGATCGAAGCGGGTGTGAGGTATTAAAATGTCTGCCTTTGAAGAACTTAAAAAATCGAGAAACCGGCTAGTCTCCCTGCTGCCGGCATCTCAGGCCATGAGCGCCTTTAATGCCGATCATACGGAGATCATGGATCAGTATTTCCGCGGAAGTCTCCAGGAAAGCGATGCTGGCCATCAACTCTTCTCCAGGAAGACCCCATTTGCCTTTTTAGCCGTAGGAGGTTACGGCAGGGAAGAGCTTTCTTTGCATTCGGACATTGATATCCTGATCCTTTTTGATTCCAAGATACCTCCCTTAGCCAAAGGGCTGACAGAGGATATCCTTTATCCTTTATGGGACCTGGGTCTGGATCTCGGCTATGGGACACGCACCATCAAAGATTGCCTGAGGCTTTCCAAGGACGATTTCGAAGTCCTCACCTCCATGATGGATGCACGCTTTTTATGCGGAGATTCAACTCTATTCCTTGATCTCGTGGCCAATCTTCAAAAAAAAATCATCTCTAAAAGAAAAACCGCTTTTGGCAGATGGCTGGAAGACATCTATCAGATCCGGATGGATATCAATGGTGACGCAAGCGTTGTCCTGGAGCCCAACCTTAAGGACGGCATAGGAGGCTTGAGGGATTACCACCATATCCTCTGGATAGCCAAGGCCTATTTTAGTCTTATGGCGCCACGAGACCTGGAGTACTCAGGCAAACTATCCCACAAAGAATACCTGGGGATGAGAAATCATCTCCGATTTATCTGGCTTGTCCGAAACCATCTGCACCAATTATCCGGCCGCAAGAACGACCGGCTGGACTTCGAATATCAGGAAAAAATCGCCCCGAGATTAGGCTATGAGGATCGCGAGGATCTGTTAGGGGTCGAGCAATTCATGGGAGATCTCCACGAGTCCATGGCCTGCATAAAGTCTTTAAACCGTGCCTTTGCCAGGACCCACCTTCCCAAAGGGAGAAGTCAGTGGAAAGAATCCGAGCCCTTTGATGTGGCCAGGGGCCTTCATTCTCACCAAGGGGAAATAAAATTCAATTCAGCAACGGACATCCTTGCTGATCCGCTCCTCCTGATGTCAATATTCGAACAGAGTTCACGAAGTGATTGTCCCCTCTCCATGGAGGCACGCAGGCTGGTTTCAGAGTTTCTGTCCCTCGTGGATGATGGCTTCCGGAAAGTGAAAAAATCGGGCAGGAGTTTCCTCAACATCATAAACAGTGCCAATGCATTTGAGGTTTTGATCCAAATGCAGGAACTCGGTTTTTTATCGTCCTATATCCCTGAATTTGCGAAAATCACAAACCGGGTTCAATTTGACGCCTACCACACTTTTCCAGTTGGGAGACATTCCCTCGAAACGCTCAGACGTCTCAAGGGTATCCACGCACAAAAAGAGATGCTTCTCCTGGACATTTTCCTGGAACTTCCGGATCCTGCACCCCTATTTTTGGCGGGGCTCTTCCATGATGTGGGCAAAATCGGCACGGGGCATGCGGCCAGAGGTGCGGAGATAACCCGTAAAATCCTGGAGCGTCTCGATTATCCCGGGGAGGCAACTGAAGAAGTCCTCTTTTTGATAAAACATCATCTTCTCCTTGTGGAGACTGCCACACGCAGGGATCTAAGTGACGAAAAATCCGTTGTTCAGTGTGCCCGCATTATTGGTAATACTGACAGACTCCGCATGCTATACCTGCTCACGTGGGCTGATTCTAAGGCAACCGGCCCCAGAGCCTGGAACGACTGGATTGCCAATCTGGTTCAGGAACTCTTCTTCAAAGTGCTCAATATCCTTACACGGGAAGAACTGGCAACCGCCGATGCCTCACAAAAGGTCCAACAGACCATGGATCAGATCCGTCAAGCCTCGTCCCTTGAAGAGAAGGGCGTGAATCCTGATCCCTTTTTTGAGGTCATGTCACCGAGGTATCTCCTGGCCACCACGCCCCTGGATATTATTCGCCATATTGAAATGGTTCTGAGGATGAGGGAACCACTCAAGAAAGATGAAGGGCCTGTATTTTCTTTTGATGTCAGAGAGAACTCTGTGGAGAATTACTCTGAGATAGTATTTATGGCCAAAGACAAGCCAGGGCTGTTTGCTGAGATGGCCGGGGTTCTTGCCCTGAACGGTATCAACATCCTTTCCGCCGATATTTATACCTGGCGGGACGGGACCGCTGTGGATATTTTCAAGGCCACCAAACCCCTCGATCCCATTGACCCGGACAGAATCTGGCAGAAGGTGAAGCGGGATCTGGAACGGATTTTCGAAGGCAAGCTATCCCTGACCTATCGCCTTGGACAGAGAAGGGAGTCATCTGTTATCTCCAATCATGAAATACCCTCGCGTCCCCCTCAGATTCTCATAGATAACAGTTCCTCTGATTTTTTTACGCTTGTCGAGGTATTTGCAGATGACCGGATGGGTCGCCTCCACATTATCGCAAAAACTCTCTTTGATCTCCGCCTGGATATCCGAATTGCCAAGATAGCCACAAAGGGCGATCAAACAGCAGATGTCTTTTATGTGCGCGATCTTGAAGGGCAGAAGATCGAAGATGAAGAGCATCTAAAGGAGATTGAAGGGGCTCTGAATTACGAGCTAACATAAACAAACCAACAGCATAACGTGCATTAAGTTAGCGTCGCACATCCGATCAGATTTCGCAAATCTGCCAGATGAATTGTTCCGTTTTGTCTGAAATATCAAACGGATGGTTTATGTAGGTACAGCCCCGTCTTGCGCTAAACGTCCATCACGCAATATGTGGGACCGTTTGCTCTTAACTTCAATGATGTCTTGGACCATGGCCTGTGGTGAGATGTAGCTCATATGTCAATCCGGTAGCCGCCTGATGTATGTTGGAGATACCGCATGTTCTGGACTTTTTGACCCCCGTGCTGTCTGTAATCCCCTGTCAGCTTCTGGCTTATTACTGCGCTAAATTCCTTGAAAGGGATATCGATAAACCCCGCAACCTGGCAAAGAGTGTTACGGTGGAGTAGGGTTTAGGGGGGGAGATGCATTACTCGATCCCCTCTGGAAAAACGCCCGGGTCCCTGAGCAGATTATTCAAATATCTCACCCATTCGTCCCAATCATTCACAAGTTCATTCATCGACCCCCCCCATTCGGTCAAAAAGAGAGGCCGGCATCTGCGATTGCCGAATTGGATTTCCGCCCAAATCGACTTTTTACCTACATAATCGTAGGACTGCATCTACTAAACTACAAAAATGAATAACGACAGAATCTCCTCTCCCAAAATTCCATGCGATAAATAATATATTATTACAGCCTGTTATGCCTAATTTCTTCTTACGTGGGGATTACGGCATGACATTTGCTCTTATCCGCTACCAACGGTATATCGGAAATTGAAGAATCAATTTAGAGGTCTAAGGAGGAGGGAGTTCCTATGAAAAAGATAGAGGCGATCATCAAACCCTTTAAGTTGGATGAGGTGAAAGAAGCACTCGCCGCAATCGGGGTAAAGGGCATTACCGTCAGTGAAGTGAAGGGATTTGGCCGTCAGAGGGGGCATAAGGAGGTCTATCGTGGGGCTGAGTACCAGGTGGACTTTGTTGCAAAAGTAAAAATCGAAGTAGTGCTTGAGGCATCAATGGCCGGTGAGGCCGTGGCCACGATTCAAAAACAGGCCCGAACCGGCGCCATTGGCGACGGTAAAATCTTTGTTTTGCCTTTGGAAGACGTTATCCGCATCAGGACCGGGGAAACCGGTAAAGATGCCATTTAGATAAGGAAGGGGAAGAATAATGAAAACCATTGTCATGTTTTTGATACTTCTGACGAGTGTTATTTCCACGGTATGGGCCGGAGACGATCCACCAACACCCATGTCCAATAAGGATGCCATTGCACTGGTTCAGACCAATGCTGATTATGTGTGGACTCTGGTGGCGGCAGCCCTGGTATTTTTTATGCAGGCAGGGTTTGCCATGGTGGAGGCAGGATTTACCCGCGCCAAGAATGCCATCAACATCATGATGAAAAACCTCATGGACTTTTCCATGGGAACCCTGGCCTTCTGGGCCATCGGCTTCGGCCTCATGTTCGGGGCTTCCTCATCTGGGTGGCTGGGAACATCGGGATTTTTCCTGAGTGACTTTAAGGTGGGAGGGGATCCCTGGGTGCTGGCTTTCTGGATGTTTCAGGTGGTTTTCGCTGCTACGGCCGCCACCATTGTTTCCGGTGCCATGGCGGAGAGGACCAAGTTCACCAGTTACATGCTGTACAGTGTGTTCGTCTGCGGCATTATCTATCCCGTATTCGGCAGCTGGGCCTGGGGAGGTCTTTTTCACGGGGGCGGTTGGCTGGAAAAACTGGGGTTTATCGATTTTGCAGGTTCCACGGTGGTTCACTCCGTGGGCGGTTGGGCCGCACTGGCAGGTGCCATTGTACTGGGTCCACGAATCGGTAAATTTACCAAAGACGGGAAAGTCCGACCCATCCTGGGGCACAACCTACCGCTTGCAGCTCTCGGGGTTTTCATCCTCTGGCTGGGGTGGTTCGGATTCAATCCCGGGTCCACCACGGCTGCCAGCAAAGACATTGCCATGATCTTCGTAAACACCAACCTGGCAGCGGCTACAGGCGCGATTTTAGCCATGATAACCAGTTGGATGAGGATCGGAAAACCGGACGTGGGCATGAGCTTAAATGGCGCCCTGGCAGGTCTTGTGGCCATAACGGCCCCTTGTGCCAGCGTCTCCCCGCTCAGCGCTGTAATCATCGGCGCCATTGCCGGCATCATCGTGGTGTTATCGGTCTTCTTTTTCGACAAAATCAAAGTGGATGATCCCGTAGGTGCCATTTCGGTCCACGGCGTAAACGGAGCATGGGGGACCCTGGCGGCGGGCCTCTTCAACATAGGTGGTACATCCCCCAAAATCATTGGAGTACAACTTCTCGGGATCGGTGCCTGCTTCCTCTGGACTTTCGGAACAGCCTTCATCCTCTTTAAAATCATCGACAAAACCGTCGGTTTAAGGGTTACGCCTGAAGAGGAACGAGAAGGGCTGGATTACACGGAGCACGGCGGCAACGCATACCCGGACTTTGAAGTGTCATCCTATGTGCAGACGTAGATTTTTTGAACATAATAGTCAAAAAAATTAGATTCAAATTTTGGAGGAAAGAAATGAAAAAGAAAATGATTAAAATGGTTTTTACCCTGTTATTATTGTGCTTCACCTTCGTTCCATGGAACGTCTATGGAGAGCAAGGGAAACTCGCTCCAGGGGAAAGTACAAAGGCTGCCGAACTGGACAAAGTGGTGGATACAGACAGACCTGAACTTTCAGCGGATGTGGCATTTTTGAGCCAGTACGTCTGGCGGGGATATGGACTGAGCAAAGATAGTCTGGTCATTCAGCCTTCAATAACAGCCGGTTTTAAGGGGTTCGCCCTGAACCTCTGGGGAAACCTGGATACGAACAACGAAGCCTACAATGGATCCAAATGGAACGAGACGGACCTGACCTTTTCCTACGGCCACAGTTTCGGTATCGTAGGCTTGGAAGCCGGGTATATCTACTACGCCCTGGATGGAGTGGATGACTCCAAGGAATTATTTCTCAGTGCGGGCGTGGACGTTCTTCTGGCGCCTACCCTGACCGTTTACCGGGAAATAGGAACACTGCAGGGATGGTATATCAACCTGGGGCTTTCCCATTCATTTGAATTGCCCTATGATATGAGCCTGGACTTGGCAGGCATCTTTGCCTACTACAAATCCGACAACGGCAACATGGTGGAGTACAGAAGTGACGGGACAACCGATGGGGAAAGGTTCAGCGGATTTCATGACGGCACACTGGCAGTGAACCTCGCCATCCCCTTCTATAAATATTTTACGGTAACGCCATCCATTGCCTGGACATTTCCCCTGTCGAGCTCCGCCAGCAATGAGTTGGCGGCTTTGAGTCTGGACGGAAAATCCAATCATCTTCTGGGCGGTGTCACACTTTCCATGGCTTTTTAATCGAAATACTTAACGGCTTGACCGTTAAACCAGTTGAGCCCTCCTTGCATCTCTTCTCCTCCTAAAAAGAAGAGACACTCGGGGGGCTCCCCTTAGTGGACGCACTTCGACACCATTTCCTTGCTCCTCCAAAAGAGACAATGGCCACCATTCTGATTGCTGGAACTCAGTTGAACGACAGCTTTCTTTGTGGAGCGAACACATAAAAAGAAAGCTTGAAGATGTCATGTAAATGGCTCATCTATCAACCCTGTCGCGACCTGATATATCATGGAATATCTAAAACGCCCTTACATGTCAAAAACAAGAGGTATGGTTTTCAATATGGGGAAATGTGACCGAGATACCGGATCAGATTGAGATTTTGACAAGCACAAGATGTGGGGTTAGTCGATTTGGAGCTTATCCGGTCACAGCAGAAGAGTACGGGTATCATACTTCCGTAGCATAGTGGTCAGAAATTCGCAAGACTGCCAGATCAATACTTCCGTTTGAATGGAAAACCTGCGGACTCTATAGCACGGGAAATGGTGAAGGCTACGAAACCCATGGAAGGAATTTATGCCGGAGCGTCGAATACTTCCTGGAGGTTGCTGGGCCTTCAATGAGGATCCTGGCCGATCTTTCACTGGATCATGCCCTCTGGTATGTTGCGGCTACCTGCCGGGAGTTGGCTGCCGGAAGGATTATGCTTCCTCGTCGGAAATAATAAACAATGAATTTAATATGAGGTTTTGGTATGATTTCTTATTGAGTAGGACAAGAATACAATATCATTCATTGAAAAGTTGGGGGGGTAACTATGAGACCCGCATTAAATCCCTTGGTGTTAAGCCTCAAAGAGTCCGCAACTCTGGCAATCAACTTGAAGGCCCTGGAGCTTCGCCGGCAGGGGAAGGATATTGTACACTTCGGGTTTGGGCAATCTCCTTTTCCAGTACCGGAAATGATCCAGGCAGCACTTCGGAACAACGCGGACAAAAAGGATTACCTTCCCACCCAAGGCCTGCCGGAATTGTGCGAGGCGGTTTCCGAATTTTATAAAAATGAATTCGGGTATGACTTCAAGCCTTCGGATGTGTGCGTCGGTCCTGGTAGCAAGGAACTTATTTTTCAGATTATCTACCTGATGGAAGGCCCCCTTTTGGTACCGGTGCCGAGTTGGGTCAGCTATGGTCCCCAGGCAGCGCTCAGGGGAAAAGAAATTATTCCCATACCCACAATACGGGAGAACAAATACCGGTTGACGCCGGAACTGCTGGACCGGGCCTGTTACAGTGCCGGTCAATCACAGAAACTCTTGATCTTCAACAACCCGAACAATCCCACCGGTGCCCTTTATCACGAAAATGAAATTAAAGAGCTCGCTGAAATCTGTCGCGCATACCAAGTGATTGTCATTTCCGACGAAATATATGCAATGATAGATTTTGATCAGTGGCCCATGAGTAGCCTCGCGACTTTTTACCCTGAAGGGACCATTGTTTCAGGCGGACTTTCAAAATCATTCGCCGCCGGCGGTTATCGTCTTGGGGTTGTTCTCATACCGGATTCTCTGGAACTGATGATGTCCGCATTAAAATCAGTGGTCAGTGAAACATTCAGCGCGGTCAGCGCCCCTGTGCAATATGCAGCATTAAAAGCTTATGGCGACTTTGAAAAGGTCCGGCCTTTTGTGGAAAAAACTACTGATATTTACGAATATGTCATGAATTATTTACACAAGCGGTTTGTTGACATGGGATTGAATTGCCCAAAACCCGCAGGATCTTTTTACCTGTTTCCTGATTTTGAAAATTTTAAAAAACAGCTTCGTGAGCGAGGGATTATTACCTCAGGGGCAATGAGCGATGCGCTTCTTGAGGAGAGCAGTATTGCGGTACTGCCCGGTTCGGATTTCTATATGCCGGCAACGAGTCTGAGCGTGCGGGTAGCAGGGGTTGATTTTGACGGAGCCAAGGTATTGGAGAGTTGGCCGGGTGCCGATTATGTGACGGAAAAATATTTGCGTGAATTTTTGCCGAAAATTGAACAGGGATGTGAATATATTGAAGGGTTTTTGAGCGGGTTAAACTGACATATCTTGACAGTATTACAGTTCTTGAAACATTGAAATATCTAATTGTTATACCCATTCATCGTGTCTGATAAAGACGCACAAATTCTTCGGTAAAATCTCAAATCAGTGTCCCTCCCATCCTAATAAGGTAAAGCAAACGCCAGAACCTTTTCTTTGAAATATTCGCCCTCTTTCTGCCGCTTCTAGGTTAAACAAAACAATTCACGGTGAAAGGGGGTAACATGTCTATTGAGAAGGCGTTAATAGCCCAGGCACAACCGTATATGGTTGAGGCAAGGATACGTTCCATTATCGGTGAAGAAACCCGCAAGGGTTGCAGTCCAGATCTGTCAAAAAATACGGTCTCTCTCGAACCCTACTTTGAACCCCTATGGAAATCAGGAAACAGGTTGAATACTGATAGCGGAGACTTATGGACTCTTGAGAATCCTGTCTCAAAAGAAGATCTGATGCGTCTACAGGTGTGGATCTCCCCTGAACATGTTTTTGACTGGGTCCACTCAGAACGTTTTATCAAACAACTTCGGGCTGTCTCCTATAGGATTGGCTTTGAGGTGATCGGTAACGGGGCAGGTATCACCCTGGGGTTTCTCCTTCACCATCGGGATCTCCCCATTATTGCTACGGCCTTCCATGGCGAATTCGATTTGTGTGAGTTTACCCCTATGGAGGAAAACCCGCTCGATGCCTTGGCAGGTCAGGAATGGCAAGATGTCCTTTTCCGAGACTATTTACCTTCTCCCCCTTACAGTCACCTCTTATCCCGACCACAGGAACTACAGATATCGTCCCTAACCACCCTCATCACCGCGCTTTCAACCATCGAGGCTCCTGCACTTGGGATCTACCAGACCCTTCTCCAACCGGTTTCTCCAAACAAGAATTGGCATCGAAATGTGGAGATCCTTTTAGACGTAGAATACACCGCAAAACTTCAAAATGAGATACAATTTCCCCGGAAATATTCCCAGCAATCCCCTTCAGGCGACCTGCACCAAATGGCAGGGGAGCTGGAGAACAAGGCACACAATGACAAGCCTTTCTACACTGCCGCCCTGCGCCTCGCGGTGGTAGGTGGTGGAAAAAGCAGGAAGGCTCTGTTGAGTGCCCTTTCGACCTTTATGGGTCTATTTCAGCACGGGGGTAGGCCTTTGGGCTATCTGACCGAGAAAGAATATGCCGAGATTCTATCGGCAGGACAAGTCCGGAACATGTTCCTGCAGGGGTTGACCTACAGGCCCGGGTTCCTGGTCAATTCCCAGGAACTCACCGGACCGGTCCATATCCCTGCTCTGCCAGGGGGCAATCACCCTACTGCGCCCATGAAATCACTGGAAATGCTACCTGTCCGCAATTCCGAGCTGTTTACGGGTACGCAGATTGGCACTTGCGATTATGCAGGGTCTTCTCAAAAAGTCTGCGTTCCTCCAGAATTTCAAGGACGTCACCTACATGTCATCGGCGCTTCCGGTGTTGGCAAAACCACGACCATTGAAAATATGATACTGGAAGATATCGAGGAAGGCCATGGAGTAGCCGTCCTTGACCCACACGGTGACATGGTTGAGCGGTTGCTCTACCTAATAAAGAAAGAGCATGTAAAAAAGACGATATATTTTAATCCAGCTGACCCTTATTGGGTTCCTCTTTGGAATCCTCTGAAACTTATCCCAGGCCAGGAGATCGGCAGAGTAGCAAACGATCTGGTGATGGCCATCAAGAGTTTCGTTGATAGCGGGGGGTGGGGGGACCGCTTGGAAAACATATTGCGCAATATGATATACGGACTCCTTCATCTTGAGGGAGGTACTTTTCTGGATATCTCAAACCTATTGCATAACAAATCTAAACAAAATGAATTGTTGATCCGTGAAATGCTGAAAGTCATTGACAACCAGACCGCAAGACAGTTCTGGGAGCACGACTACAAAGGGTATGGGAAAGGCGACCTCAGCCCTCCCATCAATAAGCTTTCGAAACTCCTCATTTCGGGGCCAGTATCCTTAATGCTTTCCCAACCTGAAAACCGCTTTAATTTCAGAAATATTATGGATCAAGGAAATATCCTGCTGGTAAACCTCTCCAATATGGGCGTGACCGTGCGGCAGGTCCTCGGATGCTTTATCTTATCGAACCTCCACCTCAGTGCTCTGAGCCGAAGCGACATCCCCATTGAAAAAAGGAAGCCGTTCCATATTTACTGTGATGAAGCACCTAATTTTATTACCGAATCCATTGAAAATGTCATAGCAGAAACACGAAAATACAGCGTCAACCTCACTTTGGCCCATCAGTACTTGAGCCAGTTCAATACAAAAAAGAGGGATGCGCTCTCCACTGTAGGCACCTCGATTATTTTCAAGGTAGATAAGAGAGATGCGGATTATTTAGCAAAGGATTTGCAGGGGAAAGTCAAAGCAGACGACCTTATTTCCCTTGGTGTGGGAGAGGCGTTTGCCCGCATAGGTGCGGACATCGTAAAAGTAAAGACCAGTAAGCCTCTTAAAATTCCCGAAACACATTTTAGGGAACGAATTATAGAAGAATCCAGGCGCAAATTCTGTAAACCCGCATCAGAAGTAAAAAAGTGGCTAAGGCAAGCCGGTAACCGGTGGAGCGAACCATACGCGCCTCTCAACCCGTCCTTCTCTGAATCATCTACCGGCGACATTGAGGAACTTGACTATGAAGAATTCTAAGAAAAAGGAGAAAGCAAACGCGATCATAAAGGATGTTCTTGAACTGATTGATGAAGAGTACCTTCAGCGTCTTATAGATGAGCCTGTTCAAGAAATTTTTTCTGGTTTTGATTTTGATAGAAATGCTCGGTTCAGCAATGAATATTTTCTGAATGTTATAGCAGGTTTTATCCAGAAGCTTTACCTGAAGGGCCCGGGGATTAGACAGGATCTGTCGCATCCTGGGGCTTGCGCGGAGGCATTGAGCATCATCGAAAAAGTGTATCGAAATCAGGATAGTCCGGCTTATGACGCTGCAATAGTGGATGGCATTCATGACATTTCAAACGTCCTTGCCCGAATAACGGAATTCATCATCAACAGGCTCAGAAAAATCCACATGCAATGGGTTTACCAAAGTCGCATTGACCCCCTTGATTGGCCGGCCAGATGCCTAATCGCAAAGATCTTGACAAATCAATGGGCGCCATATCTTCCACCTATGATTCGTTCATGTGAACCTGCCCACCTTGCTGATGCCATACCACATTTACTCAAATTGATAAGTTCGAACCATATCATAATCAATAAAAGAATGGCCACAGGCATCGATTTTTTCTGATCCCCCCTGAAATGGATAAGCCGATTCTGCCGCTTTTCCAGATAGAAGAAAGGAAAAGTGACGTTCTCGATGGAGAGAGGATATTCTATTTTGCAAAAGGGTGGGTGCAAAAAATGGATCATCGAACGGAGAGAAACACAGGCGAGAAAATCACGATTTTCAGATCATTGTTTTCGGGCCTTAGCAACGCGTACGGGACATACGACCTCAAGACCGGTCGAGCCAGACAGGTGAAAGAGCAGGTTACGAACGAGGTACTTCTGGCCCATCTTACCGGAAGACGACCGTACGGTGTGTATCTTTTGGTTAAGGATCGAACTCGATCCGTCGCCGTTGATTTTGATACAAAAGACCAGACCGCACCATCGGATTTTGTAGCCAGAGCTAGGCATTACGGGCTTTCAGCCTATATCGAACGTAGTAAATCGAAGGGATATCATGTATGGATGTTTTTTGATGATCATGGAATTCAGGCGCTCAAAGCACGAATGGTGGCTCAACATATCCTCGAAGAAATCGAACACCCTCAAACAGAAATTTTCCCCAAGCAGGACCAACTGGACGGTGATATGCGCTATGGCAATTTCATTAATGCTCCCCTGTTTGGTCCGCTCGTCCTCGAAGGCAAAACCGCTTTCGTGGAACCAACAAGTTTCATCCCATACCCCGACCAGTGGAGCTTTCTTGAATCGGTAAACAAAACCAAGGAACAGGACCTGGATGATATGATTGAGTTGAATGACCTTACACCCAAAAAGGTGCATCAGCCTTCGGTATCTTCCTCAAAAAAAGTTGACCAAAGCACATTTGGTCTTCCGCCCTGTGCGATCAAGATGCTTCGGGACGGTGTTTCTCAATTTCAGAGGGTTGTATGTTTTCGGCTGGCGGTCCATCTCAAAAGACTGGGGCTTCCTTACGATATGGCAGTGGCAGCTCTCAAAACCTGGGCATTGAAAAACAGGCCAGTCAATGGGAAAGAGGTCATTAGAGAGTCGGAGATCCTGGACCAGGCATTATATGCCTATAATCATACCTATTCTGGGTATGGCTGTAACAGCGCAGCCATAGAGTATTTTTGTGAAACAAGCTGCTCGGTTAGACAATGGAATGAAAGCAAAAAGCGTATTCCTTATGGCAAAGGGCCGATATAACGCAGATGATTTACCGGTTTTACTCACACCGGGTTTTTTTGAAAGGCATCGTAATGGAAGAATATCTCACCACAGTTGAGCTCAGCGAGCGTATAAAAATGGCGCCCGGTACCATTCGGAATCTCGTTTGGAAAAATGAACTCAAAAATAATGTCCACTATCTTAAGCCTACATTCGGCAAAAATACCGCAAAGCCCTGAAAGACTTTAGAGTGAAGCCAGGGCAATGCAAAAAAGAACGGAAAAGGAATAACCCTTGACATCTCCCGCCCCGTCATATGATATAATACCCCAAGCGCAATATGATGGGGGGATTATTATGTCCGGGACCATTTACACTAGGCAGAAATGTCCGGGATGTGGAGGGAGATTTCCGAGATCAAAAGGGGATTTCCCCATCGTCTGCTCCAAATGTAAAACGCAACCCACCAAATACCTTATTAAGATATATCATAAAGGAAAGGACCACGCGATCAGCCGGGATCGCAAGGGCGCGACAATCCGCTCATGGCACCACGCCCAACAGCTTCTCAGCCATATTCGGAGCGAGATCGGCACACGCAAATTCTTTGATCCTGAGATTTACAAGAAACAATCTAGCACATCATTTAAAGTGTTTTGGGATAACTTCCTCAGTGATTACGACGGAGAAGAACAGGCATCAACCCGCGACAAACTTAAAACAATCGGTCAGCATCATTTAGCCTATTTCATGGATATGCAAATGCGCGACATCGTTGGGCATGATGTCAAAGAGTGGTGGAAGGGGTTGAAGAATAAGAAACTCAGCGCCAAATACATGAACGACATCCACCAATGGGCACTAAAGTTCTTCCGGGAAGCATACTCTCTCGACATCATTGAAAAGGTGCCCCATTTCCCAAAGACTATTAAGGCACCAAAGAAGCCGCCCATTGAGTTCCTTACAGGAGAAGAGCAGGAGCTCGTCTTTGATGAACTACCTGCCCATGACCGACCTATCTTCCGCTTCCTATTTTTGACCGGCGCCCGCGTTGGGGAGGCGATTGGGTTACAGCGCTCTGATATTGATTTCAACAAAGGACACACCATTATCCAACATACGGTGAAACGGGATCGGAAAACCATCGGGGAAGTGAAGAACAAAAAGCCCAGGATCGTCCCACACCTAGAAGAAATCGAGAGCTGTCTTAGGGAAGCCGTAAAGGTCACAGGGATCGGCGGCCTGGCATTTATTAACCGCTGGGGCCGGATTTACACTGAAGACTATTTGAGGGATACGTTTAACCGAGCCTGCAAGGCGGCCGGGGTGAAGCGGATTCAACTCAAGAACGCGACCAGGCACAGCTTTGGGATGCGGATGGTCGGTAGCGGCGTTGACATTTGGACAACCAGTAAGGCCATGGGTCACAGCGACATCAAAATGACAGAGAATTACGCGGAAATCCTGGCAACCCGGCTGCGCGAAGCCTACAAAACTTCCGGTACATTTCCGGTACATCGAAAAAAGAAGGTTGTAGAAGTATCTGCTTTCAAAGGAAAATAATAGTTTTCGCGTGAGTGCCATCCTCACACGGTGGAAGTCCGGGGTTCAAATCCCCGATCGCCCACCAAATATTTTAAATCATTAACTTTTTAATGATTTTAGAACATAATTTTACGGCACGTTTGAGACACATTTCTCCTGTAAGAATCCTGTATGTTTCCTTTACATACAGGATTCTTTTTTTGCCCTAAAAACAAAGCAATCACTTATTAATTGAGCCTGTTTCATCAAGGCCAATACCGAGTATGTGGTGTTTTGTTGTGAGCGATCACGGGGTGAAGCAATAAAAATTTCATAGAAAGTCATTTTTTTCGGAACAAATCTGACAACAGTTTCGTGTATGAGTCAATGGGAATGACCTATCATGAATATTAGTTTTCATAATAAAATGTTGTTTATTGTTAGTTTTTTATTCTTATGCGGATGCGGCACTGGTTCAGTTGAATAGGTAATTTAAGTAATTGAAACAAGGGTAAAAGATATTTCTGGACAAATGAAAATGGAAAACATAAGGTAGTCTACCCCAACTATGATAAAAAGGAGTAGATTATGTT
>Ga0222666_1000032_pt1 | contig 112877 bp, 91 predicted proteins | sample AntAcemetagen655_FD_181710 | JGI IMG/M metagenome (GOLD analysis project Ga0222666, IMG submission 181710) | Saline water microbial communities from Ace Lake, Antarctica - #655 | ecosystem: Environmental > Aquatic > Non-marine Saline and Alkaline > Saline | place: Antarctica: Ace Lake...
TTTTTAAGGGCATTCACCCGATATTGATATGCAAATTTTAGGGCATAGGCATCGACATGGCCAATCTCAAATATTCACAATATGTTACGCGTTACGCCAGTTTGTAAGTAGGAAACTCGGGCTAGGCTCCGCAAAAATCAGTAGTATGCGACAGGAGATGAGATTCCTCACCCCCATTAACCTTTCGGAGATTCCACGACTTTTCAAGAGCAGACAATTGCCCATTCATGTGGCCCTGATCCAGGTTTCCCCTCTCGATGACTTCGGTTGGATGAGTCTGGGTGTCTCTGTGGACATCACACAGTCGGCGGCTATGAACGCGGATATGGTCATCGCGCAGGTTAATGCCAGGATGCCGCGGGTCCTGGGCCAGAGTTTTATTCATGTGGACGATGTGGATGTTATTGTTGAGCACGATGAGGAGCTGCTGACCATCAGCCGGATGCCGGAATCGGAGACCGCCAATACCATCGGCCAGCTTGCTGCCAGATTGATCGATGACGGATCAACCCTTCAGATCGGGCCGGGTGTGTCAAGTCGGGCGACCCTGCTGGCACTTTCCCACAAGAAGGATCTGGGTGTCCACAGCCAGTATATCACGGATGACATCATGCACCTGGTGGCTCGCGGCGTGATCACAAACCGCAAAAAAGGGTTTAATGACGGGAAACTGGTCGCCAGCAGCGCCATCGGCACCCAGTTGTTTTATGAGTTTATCCATGATAACCCGTCCATCGATTTCTACCCGTCCGATTATGTGAATGACCCCGGCATCATCGCGAGACACAACAAAATGGTGTGCATCAATGTGGGCATGTCCATGGATCTGACGGGACAGTTGGCCGCCGATGCCTTGTCTCACAATTATTATTCAGCCGTAACCGGCATGCTCGATTTCATGAGAGGCGCCTCCCGCTCCCCTGGCGGCAAATCCATCATTTTACTGACCTCCACATTTGCCGGAGGAACGCGGAGCAGAATTGTACCCATGCTCGAAAACACAGCGGTCGTGGTACCGAGAGGGGATGCGCATTATGTGGTGACGGAATACGGGGTCGTAAACCTTTTCGGAAAAAGCTTCCAGGAACGCGCCATGGCCATGATCAGCATCGCGCACCCTGATTTCAGGGAGGAGCTGTTTTCTAAGGCCAAAGAAATGGGACTGCTGGGCCCCGAGCGCACATTGAAAGAATCCATTCACGGTGTTTACCCCTTCAGACTGGAAGAATCCCGGGAAATCGACGGCGAAACAGTGGTCTTCCGGCCGGCAAAACCCGTGGATGAACGACGAATCCAGGAACACTTCTACTGCCTGGACAAGAATGACGTGGTCGCCCGGTTTTTTCACGAGAAACACAGTTTTTTCAAAGACGAGCTCGCGGATATGCTTCAGATCGATTATGTCAATGATATGACCATACTGGCGGTTGTTGGAGAAGTCGGTTTCGGGAAGGTTGTGGGTCTCGGTGAATACCTGCTGGTTCCTTCAACCAACATGGCGGAAGTGGCGTTTTCCGTGAGCAGGGAATATCAAGGCAAAAAAATCGGAGAAATCCTTCTGCTCAAGCTGGCCCAGGCCGCACTTGAAAACGGTATTTCCGGTTTGTTTGCCATTACTTCCCCGAGCAATCTCGGAATGATTCGATTGTTCAAAACCCTGTCTTACAAAATCAAGAGCGTGTTTGAAGACGATATGGTCGTATTGAGCTGCCGTTTTAATGACCCGCATTAGAAGTTTCATCCTTTCACTCCCTCTGCCGCTTCAAAGATGACACACCATTTCCAAAAGCGCCAAAGCGCGCGTCATTGCGTCAAACATAGAGCATCCATGTGATTTTTTTCACAAAATTTATGAGAAAATTGTCCAAAATTTTGATTGACAAATTGAATACATTCAATTTAAAACGTAAACGGCCTAGAGAAGTATCTGAGAAGTGTTGTGGGAAAAAACGGCCGTTTCTACTGGTTTTTACTCTTTGAAAAACGACTGTTTTTTTTGCAACTAAACCTGTTTAAATTTGAACAAGGAGGGTGCAAGCATGGCGGAAAAAGAAAGTGTGGAAACTTCTGAAGCGCAGATTGCTGTTCACTGGCAAGAAGAGGATTATTATTATCCTTCGGCGAAATTCATTGCCCAAGCCAATATGACGGACGAGACGATCTACGAACGGTTCAGTCTGGAGAATTTCCCCAATTGCTACAAAGAATATGCGGACCTTCTGGAATGGTACGAATACTGGGATACCATCCTGGATACCAGTGACGCTCCTTGTTGGAAATGGTTTGTAGGCGGTAAGATTAATGCGAGTTACAACTGCATTGACCGACATCTCAAAGACCATAAAAACAAAACGGCCATCCACTACGTTCCGGAACTGGAGAATGAAAAAACCGAACACATTACCTACCAGGAACTCTATGTTCGCGTTAATGAGTTCGCCGCTATTCTCAGAGACTTTGCAGGCCTGAAAAAAGGAGACCGTGTAACCCTACACATGCCCATGTGTGCCGAGCTTCCCATCACCATGTTGGCATGCGCCAGGCTGGGCGTTATTCATTCGGAAGTGTTTGGTGGCTTCAGCGGCCGCGCCTGCGCCGACAGGATTGTGGATTCCCAGAGCAGGGTTCTGATCACCGTTGATGCCTATTACCGCAGCGGCAAGCTTCTGGATCATAAACAGAATGCCGACATCGCCTTGAAACTGGCCAAAGAGGACGGCCAGGTGGTGGATAAGGTCCTGGTGTGGCAACGCTACCCCGGGAAATATTCAAGCCCGACACCCATGGTTGAAAACCGTGACTATTTTGTCAATGACCTGCTGAAGGATTATTATGGCGCCAGGGTCGCTCCCGTACCCATCCCGGCGGAAGATCCGTTGTTTTTGATGTATACCAGTGGCACCACGGGGAAGCCGAAGGGGTGTCAGCACAGTACGGGTGGGTATCTCGCGTACGCCACCGGAACCTCCAAATACATCCTGGATATCCACCCTGAGGACGTTTACTGGTGCATGGCCGATATCGGCTGGATTACCGGTCACTCCTATATCGTCTATGGGCCCCTTTCCCTCGGTGCTTCAACCGTTATCTACGAGGGTGTTCCCACCTACCCCGATGCCGGCAGATCATGGCGGATTGCGCAGGATCTGGATATCAACATCTTCCACACGGCGCCCACCGCCATTCGGGCGCTTCGAAAACTCGGACCCGATGAACCGGCCAAATATAATTATCACTTTAAACACATGACCACCGTGGGAGAACCCATCGAACCGGAAGTGTGGAAATGGTACCACAAAGAGGTTGGCAAAGGAGAGGCGATCATCGTGGATACCTGGTGGCAAACGGAAACCGGCGGGTTTCTCTGCAGCACCATGCCGGCCATAACCCCCATGAAACCCGGCAGTGCCGGCCCTGCGGTCCCGGGCATTCATCCCGTGATTTACGATGAGGAAGGGGATATTCTTGCAGCAGGTTCCGGAAAGGCAGGAAACATCTGCATCCAGAACCCTTGGCCGGGCGCCTTTCAGACCATCTGGGGCGACCGGGACCGGTTTGTCAGCACCTATTACGAACGGTACAACAAAGATCCCAACAGCAAAGACTGGCGTGACTGGCCTTATCTGACCGGAGACGCAGCCGTACAGGCCGAGGATGGGTATTACCGGATCTTAGGAAGAATCGATGACGTGATCAATGTGTCCGGTCACAGGCTCGGCACAAAAGAGATTGAATCCGCCGCAATGGTTTGCTCTGAAGTGGCGGAAGCCGCCGTGGTTCCCGTGAACCATGAAATCAAGGGGAAGGAACCGGATCTGTATATCGCCTTAAAACCCGGCATTGAAGCATCCGATGAATTGGCCAAGAAAATTTCCGATACCATTTGTGAGCAAATCGGAAAGATCGCAAAGCCGAAGGGTGTATGGCTGGTGGCGGATATGCCCAAGACCCGTTCCGGAAAGATCATGCGGCGGGTTCTGGCGTCCATCTCAAACGACAGGGATGTGGGCGATGTCACCACCCTTGCAAATCCGGAGATTGTCACCGAAATCCAGGAGATGATGAAAAAAAAGTAATCTTTTCGTGAAACCCGTGGTTTCAGCCTGCCGTCCCGTCCGGGACCGGCAGGCTGAGCCATCACAATCGGGAGTACGTTAAAAACCGGACAAGGGTTACAAAGGAAGGGGCCTATGACCGACGGATATCTTGCGTATTATAATCAGTCAATTGAAGATCCCAATGGTTTCTGGAGCGTACCGGCGGAGGATTGCCATTGGTATAAAAAATGGGACAGGGTATTAGACGATTCAAACAAGCCGTTTTACAGGTGGTTTACAGGCGGCATGGTCAATACCTGTTACAATGCCTTGGACCTCCATGTGGAAAACGGTATCGGCGATCAGGTAGCTCTCATTTATGACAGCCCGGTTACCGACACCATAAAAAAATTCACCTACCTTGAGCTTCGGGACGAAGTCGCCCGCTTTGCCGGGGTTCTGGCATCAAAAGGGGTTCAAAAAGGAGATCGCGTCCTGTTGTATATGCCCATGGTTGCGGAGGCGGCCATTGCCATGCTGGCCTGTGCCCGACTTGGCGCGGTCCATTCCGTTGTGTTCGGCGGGTTTGCCTCAAAGGAACTTGCCATTAGAATAGATGACGCGAAACCGAAAGTGATTGTTTCCGCGTCATGCGGAATTGAAGTGGCAAGGGTTATCCCGTACAAACCACTCCTCGAAGAAGCCATAGAAATTGCGGAAGCAAAACCGGATGCCTGTATCATCCTTCAGAGGCCGCAGGAAACAGCGCCCATGACACCGGGATTTGACTACGACTGGCATGAGGAGATGAAAAATGCCGTTCCGGCGGACTGTGTTCCGGTTGCCGCCACGGATCCCCTGTACATCCTGTACACATCGGGAACAACGGGTATTCCAAAGGGCGTCGTTCGGGACAATGGCGGTCACATGGTTGCTCTCAAATGGACCATGAGCGCCGTTTACAATCTGCAGCAGGGCGACGTGTGGTGGACCGCGTCGGATGTGGGCTGGGTCGTGGGGCACTCCTATATCGTTTACGGTCCACTGCTCAAAGGGTGCACCACCATTCTTTTTGAAGGAAAACCGGTGGGTACTCCCGATGCGGGGGTGTTCTGGCGTGTGATACACGAACACAAGGTAAAGGCCATGTTCACGGCTCCCACCGCATTTCGTGCCATCAAGCGCGAAGACCCTGAAGGCAAGCTTATTGAAAATTATGATTTGAGCAACTTCAAGGCCCTGTTCCTGGCAGGGGAAAGGCTTGACCCCGATACGCTGGTGTGGGCTGAAAAAAAGCTGAAGGTGCCGGTCATTGATCACTGGTGGCAAACGGAAACCGGGTGGGCCATCGCGGCCAACTGCCTGGGCATTGAGCAGTTTCCCGTAAAGCAGGGATCCCCCACAAAAGCGGCTCCCGGCTGGAACGTTCAAGCGGTTGATCCCGACTGTAAACAGGTGAAGCCTGGGGAAATCGGCGCCCTGGTGGTAAAACTGCCGCTTCCTCCGGGGACGCTCCCCACCCTCTGGAACAATGATGAAGGCTTCATTAAGTCCTATCTTGAAGAATTTCCAGGGTTTTATAAAACAGCCGATGCCGGATATATCGACGACGATGGCTACGTGTTTGTCATGAGCCGGACCGATGACATCATCAACGTGGCCGGCCATCGTTTGTCCACCGGCGGTATGGAGGAGGTCCTGGCGGATCACCCGGATGTGGCTGAATGTGCGGTGCTGGGCGTTGAAGACAAACTCAAAGGGCAGATCCCCATCGGGTTTTTGGTTCTGAATGCCGGTGTAACACGCGATGTTCAGGAAATCGAAAAGGAAGTGGTTCAGATGGTCCGGAAACGCATCGGTCCCGTGGCTTCCTTTAAAATCGCCACCGTTGTGAAACGTCTGCCCAAAACCAGATCCGGGAAAATATTACGGGGAACCATGCGCAAGATCGCAGACAATGAAGATTTCAAGATACCGGCAACCATTGATGACCCGACCATTTTGAAGGAAATCGAAAATGCGCTTGTTCATAAAGGGTTCGCAGGAGCAAAAAAGGATTCGTAAAAATAGTTTCAGGCTGAGGGCTTTTCTTAAATATGCATGATATGGAGATGTATACACACCTTTTTCTTTCAATTCAACCGACGTTGGGTCACCAGGCGCCGGATTTCAGATGTTCGGTCCTGCGAAGAGCGGAGCGAACTTTCTGGCTCCGAGCACCTGAAACCTGACGTCTTTGATGATTTCATCGAAATCTGCCTCCCGGTTCCGCTGCAACCTGTTGAAGATCTGGGATGTGCGTGACGTAGTCGGAACCTTAATTTTAAGTTAACCCATAACCATGGAAAGGGGGGATGTAAAGGAACATAGAGCGACAGGGTGTCCAAAGAAATCCAATTAAAAAAAACTTTTAATTAGGAGGATAGATTATGACTAACGGCGAAGCTTACTGGAATAAAAATCTAAAGCTTATGATAGGCTGTTTAATCGTTTGGTTCATTGTTTCATTCGGGTTTGGCATCTTGCTGGTCGGTCCACTCAACAACATCAGTCTCGGTGGCTATCCGCTGGGGTTCTGGTTTGCGCAACAGGGGTCCATGTACGTTTTCGTGTGTTTGATTTTTTTCTACGCAAACACGATGTCGAAATATGACCGTGAATTCGACTTAGAGGAGGAATAAACATGACCCTGAGAGCTACTACTTTTATCGTTGTCGGTTTAACCTTTGCCATTTACATTACCATCGCCATCATGGCTCGAGCCAAAAGCACATCGGATTTTTACGTTGCGGGAAAAGGCGTACATCCGGTCCTTAATGGCATGGCCACGGCGGCGGATTGGATGTCTGCGGCATCCTTTATCTCCATGGCAGGCCTGATCGCCTTCATGGGATATGATGCCTGCGCTTACCTCATGGGCTGGACAGGCGGCTACGTGCTCCTGGCCATGTGCCTGGCGCCCTACCTCCGTAAATTCGGAAAATTCACCGTACCGGAGTTCATCGGGGATCGGTACTATTCCCATGCAGCGCGTCTTGTTGCCGTGCTCTGCCTGATTACCTGCTCCATCACCTACGTTATCGGGCAGATGAAGGGGATCGGCGTGGCCTTTTCACGATTTCTTGAAGTGGAATTTTCAACGGGCCTTTTCTGCGGTATGGGGATCGTGTTTATCTATGCGGTTTTGGGCGGCATGAAAGGGATTACCTATACCCAGATCGCCCAGTACTGCGTCCTGATCTTTGCTTATACGGTGCCTGCTATCTTCATCGGTTTCCAGATGACGGGAAACCCGGTTCCGCAGCTGGCTCTGGGGAGCGAGCTTTCGGATGGAAGCGGAATGTATCTGCTGGAGAAGCTGAATACCATCTGCGTTGATCTTGGGTTTGCCGCCTACACGGCCCAGAAGTGGTCAACTTGGAATGTGTTCCTGTTGACCTTCTCTCTGATGGTCGGTACGGCGGGACTCCCCCATGTGATCATCCGTTTTTTCACGGTCCCGAAAGTCCGGGATGCCCGTTTTTCAACCGGCTGGGCTCTGGTGTTTATCTCCATTTTGTACACCACCGCCCCCGCAGTGGGCGCCATGGCGCGAACCAACCTGATGAATACCATCCAAATCGGACCGGTAGGCTCACCCACGGGCAATCTTCTCTACGCAGACCGCCCCTCCTGGTTCACCAACTGGGAAAAGACCGGACTGCTCGTGTGGGAGGATAAGAATCACGATGGTAGAATTCAGTATTACGGCAAGAACAAGGAATTTGCCAAAAAGGCTGAATCCTTTGGTTGGAAAGGCAACGAAATGATCAAGGTGGACCGGGATATCATGGTGCTCGCCAACCCGGAAATCGCCAATCTCCCTTTCTGGGTCATAGCGCTGGTTGCAGCAGGTGGTATCGCGGCCGCACTCTCAACGGCGGCCGGTCTCCTGCTGGCCATTTCTTCCTCCATCAGTCATGATGTGTTGAAGAGTGTTTTCATGAAGCACATTGATGAAAAGCAGGAATTGCTGGCAAGCCGCATCGCCATGGCCGTTGCCATTTGTGTGGCCGGTTGGCTGGGACTGAATCCGCCCGGATTCGCTGCCCAGGTGGTGGCCCTCGCCTTTGGTCTGGCCGCCTCGTCCATCTTTCCGGTTTTGATGATGGGGATTTTTTCCAAAAAAGTCAACCGAGCAGGCGCCATCGCCGGGATGCTCACCGGCATCGGCTCCACCCTCCTGTACATCTTTTTATACAATGGATGGTTCTTCATCAAAGGCACGGCGCCCTTTGCCAACACTGCGGAGAACTGGTTCCTGGGCATTAACCCCCAGTCCTTTGGCGCAGTGGGTGCTATCTTGAATTTCGTGGTAGCCTTCGCGGTATCCAGCATGACAGAACCGGTACCTGAGCATATCCAGCATCTCGTGGAAGATATTCGAATTCCAAAAGGTGCGGGAGCCGCCACAGGCCACTGATATTTAAAACCCGTATGAAAAACGGTGTGCCTGTTCAGCAGGCACACCGTTTTTTTTAGGGCATGAGAAAAAAAGGTTCATGATGACTTCCGAAAAGCACTGCGACAAAGAGATATTCGACTTCATGACGCAGACCCCTGTTTTTGCGCCTTTGCCGGAGAAGGAACTGTGGAACATGTGCATCCATACAACAAAGGAGCAGTACGGTAAGGGCTTCATTCTGTGCCGGCAGGATGAGACATCCCTTGAAAAGGTGTATGTTATCGAAAATGGCTCGCTGGAGATCTATTTTGATGAAGGGGATAAAAAGCATCTGAGGGGAACGCTTGGCAGGGGGGATGTCTTTGGCGGCATTGCCATTTTGATGAACGGTGGAAAATCCGCCAGAACCGTCAGGGTACAGGAAGAGGCGACCCTTCTCGCCATACCCAAAAAAAACTTTATTGACATCTGCACCCGGCACGAGTCTTTTTACACATTTTTTGTTGAAACATTTCAAGACCGAATGCTTGATAAATCCTATGCGGCCATTTTCCAGTCGAGCCAGATCAGCCATTTTCTCTCAGAGATTGAGCCGTTTTCATTTCTTCCGGAAGATGTTCTCAAGGCAATATCCAGAGAATTTTCCGTTGTGCACTATTCAAGGGGTACCCGGCTTTTCTATCAGGGTAAAAGCAAGGTCGAGTATCTGTACATCATTCAGAAAGGCGCCGTCGAACGCTATTTTGAAGAAGGTGAAAACAAGACGCTGCGCGGGGTCCTGGGAGAAGGTGATCTTTACGGCGGCATTTCCATGCTGGTCAACGACGGCATCGCCGTCCGGTCTATCCATATTCTTGAAAACACGTATTTTTACATCCTTCCCAAAACTGTTTTTTTGAAACTCTGTAGCGTCCACAAAAACTTCGCGGAATATTTTTCGGGTACCTTTGGAAAAAGGATGATGGACAAATCCTATGCCTCCATCATCAAGAGCAATGCGGACCCGGTTAATTCGGACACACAGTTTTTCAATTTGCAAGTGCAGAATGTTTATCACAAGAATATTTTGGCCTGCGGTGAAGATACGTCCATTCAGCAGGCGGCTTCCCTCATGTCTGGCCGAAAATGCAGTTCCATCTTTATCAAAAATCCCAAAGGGGAATACACCGGCGTTGTGACCGATACGGATCTCCGAAGCAAAGTGATCGTAAAAGGTCAGGACATTGCCGCCCCCATTGCAACCATCATGAGTTCCCCCCTGCACAGTGTTCAGATGGACGCCATGGTATCCGAAGCCCTGCTGGAAATGATGGATACCAATCTCAAACACTTGGCCGTCAGGGATCGGCAAAGCAATGTTGTGGGAATTTTAACCAACCGGGATCTGCTGACAGCCCAGGAGCAGTCTCCATTTTTTGTCATCCGGGAACTCGCTTCAGTCTCCGGCATGGATGAGATTGTGGATAAACAGAAAAGGATTCCCCGGCTGATCCAGAACATGCTCAACAGCGGTGCAAAAGCCAAAACCATTACCCGGCTCATCAGTTCCATATCCGATGCTATCCTGGAAAAACTGGTGGGATTTGCCCTCGATGAGTTGGGACCCGCGCCTGCTGAATTTGTTTTCCTGATCGTGGGCAGCGAAGGCCGAAATGAGCAAACACTGAAAACAGATCAGGATAATGCCATCATTTATGCGGACGTCAGCAAAGCCGAATCCAGCGCCGCAAAGGACTATTTCCTGAAATTCGGTGAACGGGTCTGCACATGGCTGGATCAGGCCGGATACGATTTCTGCAAAGGGGACGTCATGGCCAAAAACCCCAAATGGTGCCAGCCCCTTTCCCTATGGAAAAGGTATTTTTATTCATGGATTCGTGTTTCAACCCCGAAAGATCTGATGCAGTCCAACATATTCTTCGATTTGAGGGGCGGGTGTGGCAATACCGCACTGGTTGACGAATTGCGGCTGTTTCTGTTTGAGTCCCTGGAGGGCTGGACAAGGTTTTTCAGAGATCTTACCGTCAACGCCCTTGGTTTTAAACCCCCTTTGGGATTTTTCAGGAATTTTGTTGTGGAATCCAAAGGGGAACACCGCCATAAACTTGACATCAAGAAATCCATGACGCCTATCGTGGATATTGCAAGAATTTACGCACTTAATAACAATATTTCCGAAACCAATACCCAGGAAAGGCTGTACCGCCTCTACCTGGAAAAAGTCCTGAATGAAGAGACCTACAACGATCTGGATCGCGCTTACAGCTACCTGATGCATCAAAGACTGAGTTGTCAGATTAAAAACATCCTGGCGGGGGAAAAACCGGACAACTATATGGATCCCAGCAAACTCTCACGCATGGACCAGACCATGCTCAAAGAAATCTTTAAACGGATTGAGAGCATGCAGACCAAATTGAGTCTCGATTTTACGGGGGCAGCGTAAAGGCCTGCTCATTGTCTCCTCTGGTTTCAGTCCCCGGCCGGTCCCACCGTCACGAGAATGTACCGTTCGGGAAGAATAATGTCTTTCACTGCCCGGTTGATATCCTCCCGGGTGACGGATTCAATTTTTTGAATGTACCGGGGCATGTGGTCATAACCCTGGCCGTAAAGCTCATCCAGTGCCATCTGCATGGCCTGGCTCCCGTTGGTCTGCATACCGATTTTGAGATTGCCCAGAAGATACCGTTTGGCAGCGGCCAATTCTTTGTCGGTCAGCCCTTCTTCCCTTAAAATTGACAGCTCATGGAATACGGCCTTTTGAGCCAGCGGCAGCTTTCCCGGATCACAGGCCAGGTAGACGCCGAATGCGCCTGTTTCAAGGCCCGGGCTCCTGAAGGCGGTGATGGAGTAGGCCAGGCTCTGTTTGTCCCTGAGCTTTTGAAACAACCTCCCCCCCATACCGGAAAGGGCCGTGTCCACCAGCACCATGGGTGGATTATGGATGCTTTTGAGACCGGCGCCAAGATAGCCCACCGATAGGTGCGTCTGAGCCCCCGGACGTTTAAGATGTGCTTTCCTGGGGCCGGTCAGGGGCGGTTCCCCTTTGATTACGGGAAGGGCTCTGGTGGACGGTTGAAAGGGGTCAAATAGCGTTTCCAGGTAAGGAATGAGCTGATCCCGTTTCAGATCGCCCACAACAGCCAGCACGAAATTTGAAGGGATACGGATGGATTCATACCAGGTTTTAAGGTCATCTCGGGTGATGTGGGAAATGGTTTCCGTGGTTCCCGTCGCCGGATGTCCGTAAGGGTAATGGGGGTAAAGGGTTTTGTAGAACAGTTCGAAAAGCTGGGCCGTGGGCCGATCTTTCTTGGCCTGAATAGCCGCCAGGATGTCTTCCCGGACTTTTTCGATTTCATCAAGAGGAAAATCCACATGAAGAATCAGATCGGAGAGAAGCTCCAGGCCGGCATAAAGGTCCTTGCTCAGGAATTTTCCGGAAACGCCCAGGCTGTTTCTCCCGGAAAACCCCTCCAGGCTCCCGGCCCAGGATTCCACCGTGGAAGCGATGTCAGCGGCGGTTCGCTTTTGGGTGCCCCGGGTCAGCATTTCAGCCACAAATCCTGATATACCCCACTGCCCGGCCTTTTCCAGCCGTTTCCCCCCCAGAAAGGCCCCCAGCATGGACACTTCCGGTAGGCGGTTATTCTCCTTTATGATGACGCGCATGCCGTTTTTAAGGACAAGCATTTCGGTTGTATTTTCCGTTGTATTTTCCGTCCGGGCAGATAAATTTTCCTGAGGTCGCCCTTTGAGTGAGGGCCCTTTGAAAAGAGACATCACCACGTCCGTTTCAAGATCGATTTTCTCCCCTTCCGGCGCCATGAGGCCGATGGAAAGGTTTTCCGGTCTCAGATAGGTCTGTGAAACACGAAGGATGTCATCGGCGGTGACCTGCTTTATTTTGGACAGATAGGCGTCTGCATTATCCATGTCACCGGTCATGGTCTGGAAAAACCCGAGGATCCTGGCCTGTCCCGCCATGTCTTCCATATCAAAGACAAATGAGGCGTAGGCCCGGGTTTTGGCCTTATTGAGCTCCGAGGGGGTTACCGGGATTTGGGTCACCTCCCATATTTTCTTTCCAATGGCGGCAAGGGCCTGGTCCAGTTTTTTCGGATGAAGGGTCGCATCCACCGAGAAGAGGCTGGGATCTGCCAGTGCATAGGCGCCGGTACTCACATGGTAGACCAGATTGGCTTCCATTTTGAGACCCTGGTAAAGCCGTGAGGTCTTACCCTGCCCCAGAATAACTTCCAGTACATCCAACGCGTAAATGTCTTTGTGGGTTAAGGCGGGGATGTGCCAGCACAAATCCAGATAGACCTGTTGGACTCGGGCATGCTTAATGGTTTTTCGTAGTTCGGTTTGAGGCGGTTCAACGGGCCTGGATGATCCGGCACCGGTTCTCCGGGGGAAATCCTGAACCCTGTTTTTGATGGACTCAAGGGCTTTTGCGGCTTCAAAATCCCCCACCGCAACCACGACCATGTTTTTAGGGGTGTACCATTTATCCATATATTTCAGTATCATTTCCCGATCAAAGGAAAGGATTGTTTTCTCATAGCCGATGATGGGCCTGCCATAAGGGTGCTTTTGGTAACTGAGTGCCATCATGGCCCAGCTGAGCTGGTTTTCGGGAATATCCAGTGAACGCCGGTACTCCTCAAGAACCACCTCTTTTTCTTTTTTCAGTTCCTCCGGATCAAAAAGGGAGTGCTGAACCGCATCGAGCAGCACATCGATCGCCGTATCAAAGCGGGCGCTGTCAATTTCCACATAATAGACCGTGCGGTCAAAGGAGGTATACGCGTTAATTCGACCCCCCGATGTCTCGATGGTTCGCGCAATTTCACCGGTATTCTTGGTGGGTGTGCCCTTGAAGATCATGTGTTCGATCTGGTGGGTGATGCCTGCCTCCTCTGGTGTTTCATTGGCGCTTCCCGTTTTGACCCAGACCTGAACGGCCGCCACGGGGGCGCTGTGGTCTTCTTTAAGGATGACGGTGAGGCCGTTTTTGAGGGTGAATCTTTTTGCTCCGTCGGTTATGGATGTGGCATGGGCATGGGCGATAAAAATCATACTCGGCATAACCCACAGCAACAGAAAAGAGGCTAAAAATATAAAATTAATTGCGCTTCTTTTTTTATTAAAGACTTTCAAGGTATTAGCCTCCATATTGGCATTTTTGGCAGATATTGCATTTCTTTTTTGCTTGACACACAACATGTAGTACATGTAGAAAAGAGGTTCTCATCAAGCAGGCTCACCGACACAATAAAAGCCATCGCTTAATACTCGCTTACGAATCACGGACGACAACAAAAATTATAAACATGAACAGGAGAATGTCCATGGGTCAGAAAAGTAAGATTGTCTTTAAGGAAGGGGAAGCCCTTGATCTGGGGAATTACAGATGGGATGACCACCGATTTTCAGATCTTCTGGTCAAAGAAAGTGCCATTAACCCGGATCAGGCCATGGACGTCAGCCGTTTTCTCAGAAAAGAAATCGCCAAACTGGAACCTCAGACCATCACCCTGCCCATCATCGAGCACATGATTGAAGCCAAATTACGCGATTTCGGTCTTTCCAAAACATCGCCCGTGCGATTGGACAAGTCTTTTTTCATCAAGCGAGGTATCCCGCTATCCGACAACGCCATACGGGTGCTGGAAAGGCGATACCTTAAACGGGATAGGGCAGGACGGATTAATGAACGTCCGGAAGAGATGTTTGCCCGGGTGGCCCATCATATCGCCCAGGCGGAAAAGCGCTACGGCGGTGAAGAGCGGATCAATGAGGTTGAGGCGGTCTTTTACCGCCTGATGACCGAATTCAAATTTCTCCCCAACTCTCCCACTCTGATGAACGCGGGCCGTGAACTGGGACAACTGGCCGCCTGTTTTGTACTTCCCATTGAAGACAGTATGGACGGCATTTTTGATTCCCTCAAAAATGCCGCCCTCATCCATAAGTCCGGTGGGGGCACCGGATTCTCCTTTTCCCGTTTAAGACCTAAGAAAAGCCGTGTGGGCACCACCGGCGGCATTGCTTCAGGGCCGGTCTCCTTCATGAAAATTTTTAATACGGCCACGGAGCAGGTCAAACAAGGCGGGACCCGAAGGGGCGCCAATATGGCCATTTTGAGGGTTGATCACCCGGATATCCTGGAATTCATTCACTGCAAACAGAAGAATGAAGACCTGAACAACTTCAATATTTCCGTGGGGGTCACCGACGCTTTCATGGAAAGCGTCAAGGCGGATACAGGCTATGACCTCATTGACCCCCGAAATGGCAGGAAGACAGGTCAATTGAACGCAAAAGAGGTCTATGGCGCCCTTATCGAGCGGGCCTGGGAAAACGGGGATCCGGGCATCGTGTTCCTGGATAAGGTCAACCAGGACAATCCGACACCGGGTCTGGGTGAGATTGAAAGCACGAACCCCTGCGGGGAGCAACCCCTTTTGCCCATGGAGGCATGCAACCTGGGCTCCATCAACCTGGCCCGGTTTGTCATTGAAACCAATAAAGGACCGGCTGTTGATTACCCTGAACTCAAAGAGGTGGTATGGGAGAGCGTTCATTTTCTAGACAATACCATCGACATGAGTCAGTATCCCCTGCCTGAAATCGGCGACATGGTGAGGGGAAATCGCAAAATCGGACTGGGCGTCATGGGGTTTGCCGATCTGCTGTACCAGCTGAAAATTCCCTATGACTCAGAAAAAGCCCTCGAAACGGCCGAGGGGGCCATGGCTTTTATTCAGGAAGAATCCCATGAAGCATCCCGACAGCTGGCGGAAGAGCGAGGCGTTTTCGGCAATTTTGACAAGAGCGTTTTCAAGGGACGAAAAAAATGCTCCTATCGGAACGCCACCACCACCACCATTGCGCCCACCGGCACATTGAGCATTATCGCCGGATGTTCCAGCGGTATAGAGCCCCTGTTTGCCCTCAGTTTTGCCAGAAATGTCATGGATAATGATCGATTGGTGGAAACCAATCCCTACTTTGAAAAAAGGGCAAAAGAAAAAGGGTATTTCAGTTCGGAATTGATGGATGTGGTTGAACAAAAGGGGACCATCGGCGGCATTGAAGAGATCCCCGAGGAAGACCGTGCCGTCTTCGTAACCGCCCACGACATCATCCCCGAGTGGCACCTGCGCATGCAGGCGGCATTTCAAAAACATACGGACAATGCGGTCTCTAAAACCGTGAATCTGCCGCATGACGCAACCGTTGGCGATGTTCAAAAGGTTTACGATCTGGCTTATGCCCTGTCCTGCAAGGGTGTTACCATATACCGGGACGGCAGTAAGGAAAATCAGGTTCTCTCATTTACGGACAAGGAGAAGCAGCCCCATGGCCGGTTCATGACCGCCGTGGAGAAAAGACCCGAAACCCTCCTGGGTTTTACCACCAAAATAACCACGGGCTATGGCGCGCTTTATGTGACGGTGACCGAATTTGAAGACCGGCCCTTTGAAGTGTTTGCCACCATCGGGAAATCCGGCAGGTCTACCACCGCCAAGACCGAAGCCATCGGCAGGCTGGTTTCCCTGGCACTTCGATCGGGGGTTCACGTGGAAAAGATCGTGGAACAGCTCAAAGGAATCGGCGGCGAACATCCCATTTTCCAGAAGGACGGTCTGGTTCTGTCCATTCCCGATGCCATCAGCAGGGTCCTTGAGAAACGATACATGCAGGATCAGCCTGTGGCCAAACGGGGCAATCATGGAAAAAGCCTCCTGGGGGAGACCTGTCCCGAATGCGGCCAGACCATCAGCTTTGAGGAAGGGTGCATGACCTGTCACTTTTGCGGATTTACCAAGTGCGGATAAACCCCTATCGTAATCGTTCGCAAGGGGGCAGGGGACAGTTGTCAGGGGACAGGATGCCAATCGAAGCTGATTTTTCTGCACCCTGACAACTGCACCCTGTGACCGATTATCCCCTATCCTTCCCTTTCAACCGCCCGGTAACCGATGTCCTTTCGATAATAAACCCCATTCCAATGAACCTTTCGAACCAGATCGTAGGCCTTTGCCTGGGCTTCGCTCACGGTTTTCCCGAGAGCCGTGGCACAGAGTACCCTTCCGCCGCTGGTCACCACCTGATCTTCTTTTAAGGCCGTGCCCGCGTGAAAGATCTTGGTACCTTCCGCCTCTGTTTCGGTGAGACCGGTAATAACATCACCCTTTTGATACCCCACCGGATATCCGCCGGCCGCCATCACAACGCCTAAAGCAGCCCGGTCATCCCACTTTACTTGAATTTGATCCAGTCGCTGTTCCATGGCCGCCAGGCACATGTCCGCCAGGTCCGACTGAAGCCGCAGGATGATGGGCTGGGTTTCGGGATCACCGAACCGGCAGTTGTATTCCAGTACGTTGGGCGTGCCGTCGCCGGATATCATCACCCCCGCATACAGGAACCCTCGATAGGGATTTCCTTCAGAGGCCATGCCCTTCACCGTGGGTTCGATGACCTCCTTCATGATGCGGTCATAAAGTGCCGGCGTAACCACCGGTGCCGGTGAATAGGCGCCCATACCACCCGTGTTGGGGCCAAGATCCCCGTCATCGCGGGCTTTGTGGTCCTGGCTGGTGGCCAGCGGCAGGATATGTTTTCCATCCACCATTACAATAAAACTGGCCTCCTCCCCTTTCAAACATTCTTCCACAACAATTCGCTTGCCCGCATCACCGAAGGATTCTCCTGCGAGCATCCCTGCCGCCGTATCTATGCCTTCTGCCTCGGATTGCGCGATAATAACCCCTTTTCCCGCCGCCAAACCGTCCGCCTTAACCACAAGAGGAGCGCCCTTTTCATGGATATAGGCCGTTGCCGAGGCCAGATCCGTGAATGCTTTATACGAGGCCGTGGGAATGTGGTGGCGGGCCAGGAAATCCTTGCAAAAAACCTTTGATCCTTCCAACTGGGCCGCACCAACGCTGGGACCAAAGCATTTAAGCCCTGCCTGATCAAATCTGTCTACAATCCCTTCAACCAGGGGCGCTTCCGGCCCCACGATGGTCAAGTCTATATTGTTTTTCTCGGCAAATGCCTGAAGTCCCGCTATGTCGTCCGAACCGATCGGGACGTTTTCCACACCGGCTTCCCGGGCCGTTCCCGCATTGCCCGGCGCCACAAATACTTTTTTCACGTTGCTTGATTGGGCCAGCTTCCACGCCAAGGCATGCTCTCTTCCCCCACTGCCTACGACCAGTACTTTCACGACAGATCCTTTCCGGAGTCAGTAAGGGCGAAAAATTTTTCGCCCCTACGCCATCTCAATCATTTCTTCAATATTTCCGTTATCTTTTCCGATAGTCCTTTAATGGAAAAGGGCTTTTGAATAAAACCGTTCGCTCCGGCATCCATAATTTCCCGGGCAGGTCCATCCAGGGCATAACCGCTGAAAACAATGACCTTGAGGCCAGGCCTCGCTTCCATAATCAGGGGATATACCTGAGCACCGCTCATATCCGGCAATTTAATATCCAGAAGCGCCACATCAATGGGCACGGTGGAAAGGGCTTTCCGGACGGCCTCTTTGCCGGTCGTAGCCTCAACCACCGTATATCCGAGTCTTTTGAGGGTTTCTGACGTGATCTCCATCACGTCCGACTCGTCCTCAATCACCAGGACCGTTCCTTCACCTTGACCCGTGGCTTTTTCCGCTGGGCTATCTTCCACAGCCGGTTTTGGTTCCCCCACGGCAGGGAGATTCATCTGAACACGGGTCCCTTCCCCCGGTTGGGATTCCACGGTAATGGATCCCCCGTGGTTGGACACAATCCCGTAAACGGCGGCCATGCCCAGGCCCCTGCCGATAAAATGGGTGGTGAAAAAAGGCTCAAAAATCCGGTTTTGGGTTTCCTCATCCATCCCTTTGCCGTCGTCAGTGACGGTCACCCGAACATAGGGCCCCGGCTGCATGGACCCGTTGCAGGATGCCTCATCCAGTTCCACATTCCGGGCGGAAACCCTGATGCGCCCGTCCGTTTCGATGGCTTCATTGGCATTGGCCACAATGGCCGATATAACCATCTGCATCTGGGTGCGATCCGCTTTCACCTGCATCAGATCCAGGGGCAAATCCGTTTCCAGGTGCACAGAGGGCTTCAGGGTATGCTGAATGAGCGAGAAGGTATTTTCGAGAAAATCCCTTATGGGGGTTTTTTGCAAATGATACTGTCCCCCGCGGGCATAGGCCAACAGTTGACTGGTCAGATGTGCCATTCTGCGGGCCGAAGTTTTCATGTCCGCAATATTCCGAGAATACCTCTGGTCGTCGGGCAGATCCATCTCCATCAGGCCGACATTTCCGGTAATGGCCGTAAGTGCGTTATTGAACTGATGTGCGATACCGCCCGCCAGAGTGCCCAGGGCATCCATTTTACGCGCCTCCTGGAGTTGTGCTTCCAAGCGCTTACTTCCCGTGACGTCCCGGCCGAACACCGCCAATCTGGCCACCTGTCCACCTTCAGAAAAAACCGGGTAAATTTTCCAATCAAGAATTATCCCCCGGGACTCCTCCGAAAAAGTGACGGGTCGCTTTTCCGAGGCAACTTTCATGGCTTGTTCCTTCCTAAAGGCAACCACCTTTTCCGGCAGGAAGTCATAAATACTCCTGCCGACAATCTCATCGGGCTCCTTCCCCAGTCCATGGGCCGCCGGAGTGTTTATGGCAAGCACTCTTCCATCCAGATCCAGCAACAGAGCATTGTCGTGGAGGATATCAAACATGACCCGCAGGGGGCCCTCTTCATTTTCGGCAAGGTTTAGTTTCAGGTCTTTTTCAACATGACGGCACTGGGCCAACGCTTCTTGCAGTTGCGCGACTTTTTTTTCCAGTTCCTCATAGGTAGGTTTTCGATTCATAAAAAAAATGGCCTCCAATCATTTATGATGCAGGTATGAACGGATGATTGCAAATCAGCGGTTTTTGACATATGGTATCGACTTCTAGGGACCGTGGCCCAATGGATGACATCAGCCCGGCCTGAATGTGAAAACTAAAGGAATTATCCGAACTTGTCAAATATTTTCAGTGAGCATGAACCATCGCAATATCAAAAGGGAATTAACCGATGCGGAAATTGTTCTGAATCATGACCATTATGATTTTTCCGCTAAATATCTGACTGTTTGCCGGATTCATACGCTGGCCGGAGCACGGCCCGAAAAGATTGGCCTAAAAACCATTGCCGGTTTGGAAAGTGTTTTTTATAACCGCGCAGTTTCAGATCAGACCCAAGCCTATTTTCTGTTCAAAGAGGCGGCCGGCGCTCTTTGTTGTGTGCTCGCCTGTCTTCCCCATGATGCCTGCGCCCGAAAGGCTCATGATGCGGTCATGAACATGCTGAGCCGAACCACGGGCCATGCGCAGCGGGCCGCGGCTGAGGCCCTGGGCGGGCTCCCTTTCTCCATTTCAGGTCCTGATCCGAAGCAGAAAGGGAAAACAAACTCCCCGATTCTGGGGTGGCAAGCCTTTCTGGAAGAAACCCGGGTTTCATGTGAGGGGATGCCCCGTTTCATGGGGAGAAGCCTCGTGGTAAAAACGGCCATAAATGATCAATTGCTGGTGATCAAACTCGCCGGTGAAAAGGATAACCCCGAATCCCTGCTTCGTGAGGCGACCTGGCTGTATCATCTAAGGCACAACGGTTATGCTTTTCCCATGAGGTTCCATATCCCTCAAATCATAACGGTTGGCGGGAGTCTTTCATTCCGCTTAAAAGACATGCCGATTCCTGCTCCCCGCGGGATTAGGCGCCATTCAAAGGGTTTTGCCATCGCATTTCTGGCGCACCCCGATTACTTCAGATATCCCAACGAAGTGGGCCGAACAAAGCAGCTGAACGACGAAGAATTTCATGAAACCATATGCCGGAACGCGTTCTTATTCGGGAAACTGACCGGCCTTGGCATGATTCATACCGCACCCATACCCCTGTTTCATAACCGGGTGCAGGGTTCCAGAAGGGATGATCAGGGCCGATATCTCTGGCAGAGGGCAGGGCGACTGGACCAGTGGCTCCGGTCATGCCGTTATCCCAATTTCGGTCGCTCCGGCATTCGGGATTTTGAACACCTGGAGTCTTTCCGGGGACCGGCCCGAAAGATCTATTCACCCATGGGCGCCCAGCTGTTGAGCCTTTTTCTGGTGACGGGAAGCTATTTTCGCATGAAGGACAGCCGCAGGGTGGGTTTAGATCCTGGTGGCCGGCCAGTGGATGCCAGACAGCTGTTTCAAAACCCCCTGCTGACGGAAATCATTCAAGGTATTTTCCACCACTATTATAACGGCTTTGTAGGGAAACCTTTCGAAAGCGCCACACCGGTCAATTTTTCCGCCCTGGCGGAGCGCATGGTGGATGAAATGGGAGTGGATCGATATATGGAAGAAATCCTAAGGGTTGCGGACCAACAGGAAATGACGGACGCGGTTTTTATGGATTTTTTGCTGGAACGTCATGTGTCCATGGAAAAAGTACGACAAATGAAAAGGGGGGAGGACGATATCACGCTGGATACCGGACCCCATCTGGGCGGGTTCAACCAGCAGATCTCCATTCCGGAACTCATCGAGTCCGTGGGAACCATGGCAGCCCTGTGTATTTACGGAAGGTATTGTGAAGAAAAACGAAAATGAGGAAGGAAGCCCATGACAACGAATTATGAAAAAATGATTCATGAAAATCTTTCAGGCCTTTTTGAAAAACTCCCCCCCGATCTGGAAACACGCCTGGGAGCTTCAAGAAGCGGGAAAGGTTTTTCCCTTCAAGCCTTTGGCGAAGCGGCCTGGTTCGATCACGAGCAGGTGACGTTTTCCGGGGAAAAAAATGTGGATCCCAAAGGGCTTTTGGTCTCCCTTTATGCATTGCATGCGGGAGTCGAGAATATTCAGATTGAGCCCTACAAGGCTTTCAAAGATTTTCCGGGAAGCATGCCCTATCACGGGGCTTTCAGCGCCAACAGCGAGCGGGTGTTGATTCCCCATGTGAATAAAATTCTGGAAAAAAAAGAGGACATCATATGCGCCTTTGATGGAGAAACGCTTCAAATCGGCGATTTTTCCATGCTGCTCTACCCCTTTCCGAAGATTGCGGTCTGCACTATTTTTTACCTGGAAGATGAAGACTTCCCCCCTTCAGCCACCTGCCTTTTTTCAGCCAATGCTCTTGAATTCATGTCTTTAGACGGCCTGGCCGATGTGGCGGAATACACATCCGGAAAAATCATCCGGATGGTATCGAAATAGGAATCCAGGGATTATGGATGAAAAAAGCATCAAAAATGATACACCCCTGTGGAAACGGCTCCTTTCAGAAAGTACCGTAAGCTTGGATTCCCTCCCCCGTTCCCCCTCTGCCCACCGCGAAAAACTGGAGCGGGTCATATCCCGGTATCCCATGCGTATCAACCCTTATTATCTGGGGCTCATCGGCGAAGAAAATGACCCCATATACCGCCAGTGCGTACCGGATATTAGAGAGCTGGACGATGCGGAGGCTTGCGCGGATCCCTTAAACGAGGAAGGGCATTCGCCTGTTTACGGCCTGACCCACCGGTATCCGGATCGGGTTCTTCTCCTGGTCTCTTCGGAGTGCGCCATGTACTGCCGGTTCTGCAACCGGAAACGAAAGGTGGGACGTAGCGCAATGGCAACGGATACGTCCATTGAGCAGGGGATTGACTATATCAGGGCGCACGAGGAAGTGCGGGATGTACTGCTCTCCGGCGGGGACCCGCTACTTCTGGAAGATACCCGGTTATGGGAAATCCTGAGCGCCATCCGCGCCATATCCCATGTTGAAATCATACGGGTCGGCACAAGGGTCCCCTGCACCCTGCCCCAGCGGGTCACACCGGAACTGGCCGCTTTGCTTCAAAAATTTCACCCCCTTTACATCAATGTCCACTTCAATCACCCTGTTGAAATCACACCGGAAGCCGCCCTGGCGTGCAGCCGTCTGGCCGATGCGGGAATTCCCCTGGGGTGTCAGACGGTTCTCTTGAAAGGGGTAAACGACGACCTGGGTGTTATGGGGAACCTGATGCGGAAACTCTTGACAATAAGGGTTAAACCCTATTATCTCTTTCATGGGGATCCGGCCCGGGGAACATCTCACTTCAGGACTTCGTTGAGCCGGGGTTTGGATATCATACGGGGACTGCAGGGCCATACGTCCGGCCTCTGCGTTCCTCATTTTGCCATCGATCTTTTGGGCGGCGGCGGCAAGGTGCCGCTTTTACCGGATTACTTCGAGGGACAGGACGGTGATTCCCTGCAAGTGACCAATTATGAGGGGAAATCGTACCGTCATCCTGACGGGAGTGATGATTGATGTGCCATGAAAGGAGATCCACATTATGGTCAGAATTACGTGCCTGGGTGCGGCGGGAAGTGTAACCGGTTCCTGTTACCTGGTGGAATCACCCGGTAACAAAAAAATCTTGGTGGACTGCGGCCTCTTTCAAGGGGGTCGACAGATGGAAAGCCGCAACTGGGAGCCGTGGGGATTTGATCCGAAGGAAATTGAAATCCTGTTTCTCACCCACTGTCACATAGATCATTGCGGACGGATTCCCAAGCTGGTCAAGGATGGATTTCGAGGGAAAATCATTACATCCCCGCCAACCGCGCAATTGTGTGAGATCATGCTGCTGGACTCGGCCCACATTCAGGAAATGGATGCTGAATGGCAGACCCGCAAAAATTCCCGCCAGGCCAAGGGGGGGGTAACCCCGCTGTACACCACTGAAGACGCGGAAGCCAGTCTTAAGCGTTTTCATCCCATGGAAAGAGATCAGATGTTGACCCTTGAATCGGGGATGAAAGCACGGCTTCGAAATGCGGGGCATATCCTGGGGTCTTCCATTTTGGAATTGTGGATTGAGGCAGACGGTGAAACCATTAAGGTGGTTTTTTCCGGGGATCTGGGCAAGAAAGACCAGTTGATTGTAAAGGCGCCACATGAGGTTTTTGATGCCGACTATCTCTTTGTGGAGTCCACTTACGGGAATCGTCTCCACCGGAGCTTTGAAGATAGTAAATTGGAGCTGGTGGAAGCCATTAACTACAGTGTTTCCCATAACGAAAAAATCATTATTCCCGCTTTTGCCGTGGAGAGAACCCAGGAAATTCTTTACATTTTGGGAGAATTCCACCGACAGGGGCTCGTCCCGGACATTCCCATCTACCTGGATAGTCCGCTGGCCATCAAAGCGACGAAAATATTCAGAGAAAACAAAAAATATTATGACAAAGAGACGAGGGCCGTCGTTGATGCGGGTTACGACCCTTTTGACATGCCCAACCTGAAGTTTACCCCCACCACCAGGGAATCCATGGCCATCAATGAAAAGCAAGGCTCAGCCATCGTCATTGCCGCCAGCGGCATGTGTACGGCGGGACGAATCAAACACCACTTGAAGCACAATCTTTGGCGAACAGGGGCCAGTATTGTGATTGTCGGGTTCCAAGCCAAAGGAACCACCGGCAGAAAAATTGTGGATGGTGAAAAGCAGGTGAAGATATTCAGGGAAAATGTGGCGGTCCGAGCCAAGGTTTACCCCATTGGGGGTTTTTCGGCCCATGCGGACCAGGCGGACCTCATGGAATGGGTTTCCCATTTTGAATCCAACCCGAAGGTCTTTGTGGTGCACGGGGAAATTACGGCCAGCGAAACCCTGGCCCGGGAAATTTCGGAAAAACTCAACCTGATTACCCATATCCCCAAATGGAAAGAGCATTTGATTCTTAAATCAAAAGATATTTCCGTGGATGAACCGGTACCGGAAAAAGAGGGCCCTGATATGGCAACCACGCTGTTGAACAACATCATCGATCTGGAAAATGAGCTCAAGGCCCTGCGAAAAAAGGTGAAAACCGGAACCCCCGGCAAAGAGATCGGAGAGGAGCAGATCGATCAGCTGCAATATATCCAGGAGGAACTGAAATCCGTTCTGGCATAATGAAGGTTGGCCGTGCCAACCGGGCGGACCTGTGTGTCCGCCCGGTTTCTTCCGCAACCCTACAAATATTGATCTCTGTTTTCCAGAAAGTCTTTAAAGATCCTGTAGTATTGTGTTTCCTCATAATCGATGGGTTTAACGGGACAATGATCGAAACTGTAAATAGTGGCACGGGGACAGGCTAAAAGAATGGGGGAGTGGGTGGCCACAATAAATTGGGCGTGGCCCGCTCCTCCCATTTCTTTCAAAATGCGAACCAGTTCCAATTGACTCTTAGGTGAAAGGGCCGTTTCCGGTTCGTCCAGAAAGTACAGGCCCTTAATTTGATACCGGGCCCTGAAAAATGTCATCATGGATTGGCCGTGGGATTGGGTGATTAATGATTTACCACCGAAATATTTCAGGCTTTCCGGGTCTGATGCGGCCCATTCCTCCACGTATTCGGAAAAATTTCGAAAGTGTTCCGAGCCAAAGAAAGACCCGTACACACGGCCATTTGTCCATTTAACACCCGCATACCGGTAGAGCAGGTCTTCGTAAGGGTTTGATTCCATGCGGTCTCCCCGCTCCTTCTCCCAAATATGGATACCGCATTTCTGGCAGAGCGCTCTTAGCAGTGTGGATTTTCCGGCACCATTTTCCCCCACCAGAAAGGTCACCGGCGAGATGAATGCCAGGCGCCTGGTTTCCTGAAGAATTTTCAAACTAAATGGGTAATGCCGGGTCGTGGGGTATTTTTCTGGAAAAAGTCGCATTTCTGTAAGGTGCATCCTAAAACCTCCCGAAAATTTCATGGCAGTTCCATGCTTGACTTTATGGGCCAAACACACTAGCCTCCTGTTTAGTTTTCAAACGCCTTTGAATGTCCTGGGCGTATCCGAAATTTTCAACACCATCGGCAGTAAAAAGGGATGGGTTCACGGAACACGCATCCCCCTGGTTATCATCCGCATGCGCAACCGGTATGCGGCGATATAAATTGGGAATCGATCGTGGCGTTGGTGCCGCGGTTGAATATGTCAACCAAATATCAGGAGCGAAAATGTCATGAAAACTAAAAAGATCTTTTTACCCGAATCGGAGATGCCACGTCAATGGTACAATATTATGGCGGATATGCCCACCCCCATGGAACCGCCATTGCATCCGGGAACCGGACAACCGGTCGGCCCCGATGATCTGGCGCCTATTTTCCCCATGAACCTGATTGAGCAGGAAGTGAGCCAGGAGAGATGGATCGATATCCCTGAAGAGGTGCTGGAAAAATACGCCATCTGGCGGCCGACCCCCCTTTACAGGGCGTATAACCTGGAAAAATATCTCGATACACCGGCCAAAATCTATTACAAAAACGAAGGCGTCAGCCCGGCCGGGAGCCACAAGCCCAATACGGCCATAGCACAGGCCTACTACAACAAGGTCTTCGGCACCAAAAAGATCATCACCGAAACAGGGGCGGGTCAGTGGGGAAGCGCGCTTGCCATGTGCTGCGCTTTTTTTGGTCTGGAATGTAAGGTTTACATGGTGAAAATCTCTTTTAACCAGAAACCTTATCGACGTCTTATGATGCAAACCTGGGGAGCTCAGTGTGTAGCCAGTCCCAGTTCCGAAACAAACGCCGGGCGTAGCATTCTGGAAAAGGACCCTGAATCGCCGGGAAGCCTGGGCATGGCCATCAGCGAGGCGGTGGAGGAGGCTGTCAACACCGACGGGGCCAAATATGCCCTGGGCAGTGTTCTGAATCATGTCATGCTGCACCAGACCGTCAATGGTTTGGAGACCCAGAAGCAGATGGATATTGCCGGGGATTACCCGGATGTGGTCATCGGATGCTCGGGCGGCGGAAGCAACTTCGCGGGCAATTGCACCGTTTATGTGCGGGATAAGATCCATGGGAAAGAAATTGATATTATCGGCGTAGAGCCCAGCTCATGCCCCACCATGACCAAGGGGCCCTTTGCTTACGACTTCGGGGACACGGTCCAGATGACCCCGCTGCTGCCCATGCATACCCTGGGGCACAATTTTGTGCCGGCACCCATCCATGCGGGAGGGTTGCGGTATCATGGCATGGCACCCATCATCAGCCAACTGCTCATGGATAAATTGATTCGGGCGGAGGCCGTGAATCAGATAGAAACGTTCGAGGCCGGCGTTATCTTTGCGCGAACCGAAGGATTCATCAGTGCGCCGGAATGTAACCATGCCATCGCCATGGCCATCCGCGAGGCAAAGAAAGCCAAGGAAGAGGGGAAAGAAAAGGTTATTTTGTTTAACTGGAGCGGGCACGGCCTTGTGGATATGGCGGCCTATCAGGCATATTTTGAGGGCCGGCTCAAGGATCATCCCCTTCCGGAAGAAGAAATCAAACGGGCGCTTGAGGACATCGCGCCGCTGCCTAAACCGAAACAATACCAGGCCAGTGGTTTTGAATAGGTCTTGAAATTACAGCGTACAGCCCCGGTAAATCATATTTACCGGGGCCGAATCCACCGCTGTTAAAAGAGAACCGCATACGATATTCGAGAAACAATGATGAGCGAAGTTAGGACGAAGCCAGATATGACGGAAAACATCCCACCCACAGATGAGCAAACCATTCGGTGCCCCAGACTGGGCCATCAGATCCCTTTTTCCTTTTGTCGGATCGAAAACAAAGGCCTGCCATGTTTTAAGACGTTGGATTGCTGGTATGTTCATTTTCCGGTAGAAACCCATTTAAGGGCGAAACTGACCCCTGAACAATGGGAAAAAGCATTTGATCCTCCGTCAGGCCCCAAAATGGCATCCCTGCTTGAATTGATCGAACAGGCTAAAAAAACCAAAAAAGAGGACTCCTGAAAAGGATGCAAGGGGGTTCTTTTGCCCGGAGGGTGGCGGGCATTCTCCTTGCCGCCGGAGCATCTACCCGCATGGGCACCCTGAAACAGCTGTTGCCCGTTGCCGGTGTGACCCTGGTGGAAAGATCATTGCACGCTGCTTTAAAATCCCGACTGGACCGCATCGTGCTTGTCCTGGGGCATCGGGCCCCTGAAATTGAGGCGGCGTTAAGTGGAATTTCCCGCGATCCGAAATTGACCATTGTCCATAACCGGCGTTATGCGGAAGGGATCAGTTCTTCCCTGGTCGCGGGGGTGGAAGAGATTGCTCACAGCCACGATCATGGGATGATTCTTCTGGCGGATATGCCCTTTATCGACGATCGTGTCATTGACCTCCTGATTGAGAGTTATTTGAATTCCCGATTGCCCATCGGGGCTGTCAAAGTGGGGAAACGGGCTGCTCACCCGGTCATTTTCAGGCGCGATCTTTTTTTTGAACTGAAAAGCCTCACCGGGGATGTGGGGGCACGGTCCCTTCTCAAAAAATACGGTGATCAGGTATGCCTTATAGCGCTCGGCAGGGATTATGATGATCGGGATATTGACACTCAACTGGATTATCGGAATTTTCAAACGGATCTGAAAGAAAGGAACAGGCAATGGCCAATATCGTAGTGGTCGGAACACAGTGGGGAGACGAGGGAAAAGGAAAAGTCGTTGACCTTCTGACGGCCGGGGTGGAATTTGTTGTGAGATTTCAGGGGGGGAACAATGCCGGTCATACCCTGGAGGTAGATGATCGGCAGTTCATTTTTCACATCATTCCATCCGGCATTCTGTATGAAAACAAAAAATGCCTCATCGGAAACGGTCTGGTGGTGGATCCGGAGGTGCTTTTAGAAGAAATGGAAGGCTTAAAAAAAGCCGGCATCACGGTGGGTCCCGAGCGGCTTTCCCTCAGTGAAAAAGCGCACATGATCATGCCCTACCACAAGGCCCTGGACCTGGCCAGGGAAAAGGCAAAAGGGAAAGATAAGATCGGCACCACAGGCCGAGGCATCGGACCCTGCTATGAAGACAAAATAACCAGAACAGGGGTTCGTGCCATCGACCTCACCGAACCGGATGTTTTGGAAGAAAAGATCCGAACAAACCTCAAAGAAAAGAACTTTCTTCTGGAAAAATTCCTGGGGGCGTCCCCCTTGGAGGCGCAACCGATTCTGGATCATTATCTGGCCATGGGTCAGAAACTGGCGCCGTTCATCACCGATGTTTCCATTGAACTGGATCAGGGCGCGAAAGCCGGGAAGGCCATCCTGTTTGAAGGGGCTCAAGGCACCCACCTGGACATTGACCATGGCACCTATCCATTCGTAACCTCCTCCAACCCGGTTGCCGGCGCTGCCTGTTCGGGCGCAGGGGTAGGGCCCAGACAGATTCATCACGTTGTGGGGATCGTGAAAGCTTACACCACGAGAGTGGGCGCAGGCCCCTTTGTGACCGAACTTGAAGATGAAATCGGTGATTTCATTCAGGAAACGGGAAAAGAATTCGGCGCCACCACCGGTAGACGGCGGCGCTGCGGCTGGCTGGACCTGGTGGTTGTGGGCGATTCCGTAAGGTTGAACGGCCTGAACAGTATGGCCATCACAAAGCTGGATGTTCTGTCAGGACTTGAAACCCTGAAAATCTGCGTCGCATATGAGATCAATGGACAAAGGGTTCATCAAAGGCCGGCTAGCTTAGGTAAAACAGCTCTGTGTAAACCGGTGTACAAAGAAATGCCCGGATGGAAGGAAGACATCACCGGCGCCAGGGAGAAAAATGATCTCCCCACAGCGGCTCTGGATTACCTTTCCGCCATTGAAGACATCACCGGGGTCCCCGTTTCCATCATTTCCGTGGGGCCGGGCCGCAATGACACCATCATGGTCAAAAAACCCGGGTCATAAATTCATTCATTTGAATAGAGGTAAAAACAGCTGGCCGGCCTCGTAAACACTGCAATGAAGTCTCATCATGAGCACCTGTGACAAACAATATGATGTCATCGTGGTGGGTGCGGGTCACGCCGGTTGTGAAGCGGCCCTCGCCGCCGCAAGAATGGGACATCCCACCCTGCTGTTGACCATCAACCTGGATCATGTGGCCGCCATGAGCTGCAATCCGGCTATCGGCGGCCTGGCCAAAGGACATCTGGTCAAAGAAATCGATGCTTTAGGCGGTGAAATGGCCAGGAATGCCGATGAAACGGGCATTCAGTTCCGGCGGCTCAACACACGGAAAGGTCTGGCGGTGCAGGGATCCCGGTCCCAGAATGATCGCGACCTGTACCGAAAACGCATGAAGCGGGTGGTTGAAAGTGCCCCTAACCTGGATATCCGCCAAGCCATGGTGGACCGCCTGCTGGTCAAAGACGGAAAAGTTTACGGCATTGAAAGCCGGATTCACGAAAAATTCCTGGGTCAAACGGTTATCCTCACCAACGGCACCTTCCTGCGGGGATTGGTACATATCGGGCTGGATCATTTCAGAGCGGGTCGAATGGGAGATCCCGCATCCACCCGGTTGCCCGAGCAGCTGGCGACGTTGGGCTTTGAACTGGGCCGGTTGAAAACCGGCACCACGCCTAGGCTTAACGGCAAAACCATTGACTACGAAGGCCTCGTGGCACAACCGGGGGATGAAAACCCCAAGCCCTTTTCCTTTACCACCACACGGATCCCCCTGGCTCAGGTGCCTTGTCATATTACCTACACCAACGCCAAAACCCACGATATTATTCGTGAGGGCCTGGACCGCTCACCGCTTTTCAGCGGTATTATCGAGGGAACCGGTGCCCGGTATTGCCCTTCCATCGAAGACAAAGTGGTACGCTTTGCCGAGAAAGAACGGCATCAGGTTTTTCTTGAACCGGAAGGGCTCGATACCCTTGAAGTCTATCCCAACGGACTTCCCACCAGCCTGCCCGTTGACATTCAGATCAGGATGGTGAGGTCCATCCCGGGCCTTGAAAAAGCCGAAATTCTGCGCCCCGGTTATGCCATTGAATATGACTATATCAATCCTTTGGAGCTGAAGCCCACCCAGGAAACCAAACGGGTGGAGGGCCTGTTTCACGCGGGTCAGATCAACGGCACCTCGGGGTACGAGGAAGCCGCGGCCCAGGGACTTCTGGCGGGTATCAACGCAGTCATGAAAGTTCGCGGTGAGGCACCGGTGATCCTTTCGCGCGCCGAAGCATATACCGGTGTGTTGATTGACGATCTGGTAACAAAAGGGACCCGGGAGCCCTACCGCATGTTCACCTCGCGGGCGGAATACCGTCTCCTGTTAAGGGAAGACAACGCCGATTTAAGGTTGCGGGATCTGGGTCACGATCTGGGACTGGTTTCAGGGGAAGTTTACGCCGGTTTCTGCAAAAAAAGAGACCAGGTTCAGAATCTTTTGAAGAAATTGAGGGGGGTGACGTTGAGACCCAGTCACGGAATTCAGGAGAGGCTGAAAGGATTGAAAACGGCACCCATCAAGAAAGCCACCTCCCTTGAACAGCTCCTGAAACGGAGCGAAATCTTTTTTGAACACCTCCACGTCTTTGACCCGGAACTGGCACATGAAAATGAAACCGTGGCCATGGAGGTGGAGACTCAAATAAAATATGACGGGTATATTCGACGGCAGCAAAAACAGGTGGAAAAAATGAAACACCTGGAATCGAAGAAAATTCCCGAAGGAATCGATTATGGGACTGTTCACAGCCTGTCCAATGAGGTAAGAGAAAAACTGAGCAGGATCAGACCGTTATCCCTTGGGCAGGCTGCCAGGATTTCAGGGATAACACCGGCAGCCATCACCGCTATCCAGATACACCTCAAAAGATGATGAAAAATAGTATGATCAGGTTTTTTTTATTTGGACTGTTTCTTCTCTCCCTAATTTGCGGATGCGGCGATGAACCGGTTGCCTCAAAGGAAGACCCGGTACCTCAAAAAGAGATTCCCCGGGGGGAAAACCACCATGTCACAGTGAAAATTGTGGAAGCGCTTCCTCCAAAGGGAGATATCGAGTACGTGGGTGTGCTTGAGGCTTACCTCAAGGTCAGGATCTCAAATGAGATCGGCGGAATGATCGAGCGCCTTTACTTTGAGAAAGGGGAACGGGTCAAAAAGGGGGACCTGCTGGCGGAAATCGGCAGCAGCAGCATGCGCCTTCAGGTACGCGAAGCCCAGGCCGTCAGGAATGCCGCAAAGAGCAACCTTAAGAAAATGGTTAAGGGCAGCCGGCCCCAGGAAATTCAGATTGCCACGGCTGTTGTGCAGGAAGCCGAAGCCGCCCTTTCAGAAGCGCAGAAGCATTTCAAACGGATTGATCGGCTTCATGAAATCCGTGCTGTTTCAAACAGCGCTTACGATGCGGCCGAACGGCAGATGACGACGGCCAATGCCAGAATGGCATCTGCGAAACAGCGACTGGAACTGGCGAAGAAGGGTCCCCGCGATGAAGATGTGGGGGCGGCCCGCGCCCAACTGGGGCAGACGGAAGCGGCCGTGGCCCTGGCGGAAGACCGGTTGAAAAAGTCCATCATTCGCACGCCCATCGGCGGAACCATAGCGTATCGGGATGTGGAAGAGGGCGAAGTTATTCCAGCGGGGACATCCATTACATCGGTGATCGGTCTGGATCGCCTCAAGATAAAGGTCTCCTTGAACGAAAGAGACCTACAAATCCTTTCAAAAAAGAAGGATTTTGATTTTACGGTTGATGCCATTCCCCATGAGACGTTTTCCGCCCGGGTTTTTTTCCTGTCACCCACAGCTGAACCGGGCACCCGTTTTTTTCCCATGGAGCTGGTGGTGGAAAACCCCGACCCCCGCATGGCGGACGGAATGACTGCGAGAATAAAATTTCCCATTCGAGGCAAAAAGAAATCCATTAAAATCCCCTCAAACTGGCTGGCCGAGCAAAACGGGCAGGTGGGTCTTTTTGTGGTCAACAACAGCAAAGCACTTTTCAAACCGGTTCGCCTGGGATCCTACTATGACAACCGGGTGGAGATTCTTTCGGGCCTGGGGATGAAGCAACAGGTTGTCACCAATCCCGCCGGGCTCAGAAACGGCGATCCTGTCGAGATAACACCCCCTTAAACTTTACCGATCTTCTTGGGTTCCGCTACTTTTCCATTTTGTCGGCCATTTTTTTCAGGGCCTCCAAATACCCCTGAAAACAATTCAGATAAAAAGAGAGGGCTTTAGAGAAGTTCTTGCCCAGTAATCCGGCAACGATCAGCAAACTGATCTTCTTCTGCTGGGCCAGGATCCGTTGGGAACCCACCAGTATCCGTCGTTCATCACGGGTAAGCGATTTCATGAGCAACTTCAGTGCGCTTCCGGCACGGGGCTGATACATCCAGAAATAGAGCAGATCCAGCGAAAAGATAATACTGACTTTCCCGAGGTCCCTTATTTCGCCGCTCTTCGCCACATTCAACTTGCCGGGCGATTTCAAGATTTCCAGGGTTTTGGTTTCGGGAAACAGGAGTTCCAGTCTGGCATAGGTTTCAAAGATCTGCTCCGTTTTAGTGCGGTAGTCTCGGATGCGGGTCCGAATGTTCTGGTATCGATCCGCCAACCCCTCAATAATGCCGGCCACCAGATCGGATGCCCCTTTGGAAATGACCGCAGCCCATTTTTGTAGAATGCCCTCAACGCCCGGAACATGAAAGGCAACCAGAATGCCGGCAGCGGCCCAATTAAAAAACAGGGCCACGGGGATGCTTAAAATGCTTCTGAAAAGGTTCCCGTAGACCGCTCCTTTTGGCAACCCCCTGAACATATTGTGGCTGCACAGGTACAGCCCATTGGTGAGAGCCATAAAGCTGTAGAGTGCAACGGGGTTGGATGCAGTGGTAATCCCAAAGCCATCTCTTAAAATCAGGGTTTTTGCCACATAATCGAGAAGGGGGACTGAAAACCCCGTAAAGAGCAGTGAATCAGCCAAACGCTCCCATTTTACATAATCATTCCACCTGAGCAAAGGCGAACGCCTAACGCCGCCGCCCCCCAGCACCGATTGAAGGATGTTTCTCAGGCCCGTAATGCCGAACCAGATAAACGCTCCGAAGTAGGCTAGAAACCACCAATCTTTCGTCAACGCAAAGGTGGCGAAGGCCGGTACAAACCCGATAAAAATTTTCAGGATGTTTTTGAGCCCCGTATTGAGATAGCGCCAGGAGAGTGGGTGGGTCTTTTTCCGGCTTCCGTCGCGCGTAAGTGAAAAACCGTTGTCGGCATGTTTTTGAACGCCGCCCAGGGTAATCACGTTGCCTTTGCTTTTAAAGCGGGTGGCGTCTTGTTCAATAACCCAGTCATGGGTTTTTCGGTTCCCTAAAAATTCCACGGCCGGAATTTTGCGAATCCAGCTGTAAACGGTTTTTGTAGAAGGTGTGAGACCGGATTTCGGGTGAATGGTACTGCGTTTCAGAACCCTAATGGAAATGGGAATTCGGTCGCGCGGGGATTCGGTACGGCCGGCGGCATTTTGGGCCCGGCGGGGAAGTGTGTCTAAAATGACCAGCCCCATACCGTGCACCCGGGGGCTTCGACCGGTGGAATCGCTCCCCATTCGTGCTTTCAAAGGAGACCCTTTGTAGAAATCCCGCAGGGTGGCGATATCGTGAAGGATGGTATGAAGTTTTTCGATTCGGTCCTTTTGTTGATGGTCTTCGGATGATGCCAGTCCGGCAATCATGTCGCGAGTCAGCTTTTTCAACTGGATCACATTGCCCAGGTTGATGGCCTGCTGAAGACGGTTGATCTCGGCCACCTGATCCGTTTTTCCGGCCGCATAATCTTTGAGATTGAAAATTTCAAGGCGATTGATCATCCCTTCACAATCATAGAGGAGCTCCAACACGTCTTCCACCTGAAGATCGCTGAGATTCAAGGTGATGCGGTAACCCAGATGAAGTTTTGACAACCGGTAAATGATTTCTTTCGGCGAAAGCTTTAACATGGCGGGGACTTCGGGTCCCTGCTGAGGGGTGGAGGGATCAGGAATTTGCGGGTTTCTTTCAGGCCGCAGGAACTGTTCAAGGATGGTATCCGAATCCATCTGATTCATGGTTTGCACCAGCCGTGCAATTTTAAGCCGTTCCTCGTGCCGGGCTTTCGGATAGCGGTCCCGAAGAATTCTCACCCGGGCCGCCATGGGGGGAAACATTTTGGCATGGGCGAACTCCGCCAGATGAACAAGAGAGGGCTGCCCCGTTCCCACAAAGGACAGAAATTCCGAAGTATCCAGAATCGGCACTTCAACGCCTAGGGAATTTTGAAGATCAGGCGCATGGTTCGTGTTAAAGGCCTGCAATACTTTCAAGACGTGGTCCTTCTGGTAATTGCAAACGTTTTTTCCTTCCCCCATGAGCTCTTTAACGGGGGATTCTTCAAGGAAACACAAAAAGTCCTGCGCATCGGAAAATCCCCTCGGTACCCACATGAGTTGAACGTACCGGTTGCGGAATCTGGTGTAAAACTCTATGCCGATTCGAATGTCGATGCCCATGATCCGGGCCGCCTCCAGAATCTCAACTGCAAATCTGGCTTCCAGGCAATTGTAATAGACCACCCGCAACCGGCGGATGCCTTTGATCCAGGCATCCATGATCAGGTGGCTGGAGGTTTTTCGGCCCTTGGTGTTGGCATCATGGACATGGTCGTCGAAGGAGAGCTGGTTCCACTCTTCCGGCATTTCCAGGAGGTGATACTGTCGAAGTTGTTTTCGAATGATGCGGGGGTTCCCGGACACGCATGCCCTGAAATCATGGGCCAGTTCAAGCTGCCGCTGCTCATTACCATGGGCCCTTACCAACTCCTTCATGATCTGAAGCAGAACCCTTGCGGTGTTTTTGGGAAGCGGACCGGCGGCGGTCAGAAGGACTTCATCCCTCAGCGACCTGAGGGCGTTTAACCGGTCATCCACACCACCCGCTTCCATGGACTCCAGCAGGTGGATGACGGCGAAAGCGATCCGAAGCCCCTTGGATTCGGAAAGCTCTTTGATGCCCCGTGGATGAAGATAGGGATACACCATTTCCCGGTGGTATTGGCGGGTCGGGTCTTTCCTGAGTACCTCATTGACGATATGCAGCAGCTGTCGGTCCCGCTGATCAAAAAGAAACATGGGTATCCCTTAGCGGCGAGAGGTTGAGGTTAAACAAAATTATCCATTAAAAATGCATAAATACACGGACAGCTTCTAGAATTTCTGTCGCAAAGGCATGGCATGTTGAGGAATCTTCTTCGTTGAAGGCTGTATCGGGCGTGATATCCGGAAGGCCGTTGGGGTATCTTGTGGGAATGTAAAACCTGTCAAGGACCGTGGCGGACCGAGAGAAGATCTCCAATGTTTCGTGGGCTACCAGATTAACCCCTTCCAAGTCATCAATGAGCTTTTTAACTGAATGCCCCCAGGGATCATCGCCTTCGAAATAAAGCACCGCCTTGACAGCTTTTTCAGCAGCCTGTTGAGAATGGAAACACGAATGAGCATATTTACCATTCGCGTTCAGAATTTTGGCAGTATCCAAATCATCCGCTGCTGTTCGGAACCAACGGCATGCTTCGGTCCTGTTTTTTTCACTGCTCATAAATCGTTTTCCCTTCGGACAGGATTTTCTGTATAAAATTCCTATCCGAAATCCGATCAAGTTCCTCAGGTGTATAGATCAACATATCCACGGATTGACCCTTTATAACATCATATACGTCATGAAAATCGTCGTATCTATCAAAAAAACGTTTATCACTGTTCATTACGATCATGAGGTCCAAATCACTCTTTTTCGACCGTGTTTCGCGTGCAGTGGAACCGAAAACAACCGCCTTTAATACGTTATTTCGTTTGAAAATCGGTACCAGTAACACCTGAAAATCCTTTAACAGGTCAATGGGCAGCTTATTGATATTTGACTCTTTCAATTTCTATAAATCCAGGGTGAATTTACGTTATGAAGCACTCAATAATAGATTGATATTATTTTAGTATTCCGTTGTGTTCAAGTCAAATGGTTTGAAAATTTCCTTAAACCAAAAGCTGAGAAGAAAGCCAATACACAGCCTCCTAGACTTTTGGATTTATTTGCTGCGGGATAATGGATAAACCTCTAAAACGATATTACAGATTTTTGCCAGCTGATATTTTTGAATATTGTCAATAGCTTATCAAATGTTTGAGCTTCAGGTAGGGTTTGACAGTTACTATATCTGGTTGCTGTTATTCGATCGGATTTTCATTTTCAATTCTTTTTATAAGCGATTGGAAATCGGTGTAAACTGGGGCAGAGGCGACGAAATAATACTACCAACACACATTCGTTCTTCAAGCCCTCGTATTTAAAGGATTTACCTAGTGCCCGAACTAAAACTGTCTTTTTCGCCAATCGCTACGTCAGATAAAAATTTTAATCCTCAAAATACCAAATGTATTCCCGAGGTTAAAATTCTGATCTTTCTTGACCTTGACAAAAAATACTAGTTTTCGTTCAGACCCTACGCTAAGCATCAAAGATGAATCCTCCGCCTTTCACCGCTTGGCCTCATTTCTCAGCTTGCTTAAAAAACTTGAAATGATGAAACGATACGTACTACTATTCAACTCCGTTGATAAAATTTGTATAAAAAACCTCACATAGAAGACAAAATGGATATCAACCATGAGAACCCTATTTTTAAACAAAGGAGAGGGAATCTTTTCATTTTTTTCGGAGGGTGATTTGCCAAAGGAAGGGGGTGCCAAAAGAAAAAATAGAATTATTGGACAGCACTCGAGGCGGGGTCAACGACTGAATCATTGGGTATGTCCTGCAAGAGAGGTTGGCAAAGGCATTATTATATTACGTATCACGGGTCTACAGTATACTTCCTCCAAGATATTAATTTCCGTCTTCAAATGTGTAATCAAATAGAAAATTCGACAGAAGAGCTTTTAGAGCATGCGCTAAAGAAAATGAGCGTTCAGGCATTTGATGCTCTACTTGACTGTGGCGTAAGAGATCTTACGGGAATTCTGCGCTTGACTGCGGAAGACCTGCGTAAGGTTGGCACTTCTCCTAGCGTTACTACGGAGTTAATGGAAATTCAATTTCAACTCAGCGAGCACGCAACGAAATCAGGTCGAGGCAATAATGAAACCAATCTAGACGATACTAAGGATAAAGCGACCCCAGGGAAACAACAACGAGCTTATGAAGAAGCAACTAACCGTATACTTGATTTACTATCTGGCAGGCCAATCCCAAATGATTTAACAGAAAAGCTCCCTAAAAGGGCGCGAAATTTTCTCATTCATAAGAACATTCTTACATGTAAACAACTTTTGGAATTTCATGAGGAGGACTTGTTTTGCATACCGGGGATTGGCACAAAAACAGTGTTTGATATCAGAGGATTACAGTCCAAAGTTATCCAACGGCACACTGAGTTTAGTCGAGTTTCCGTTAAGACTGTGAGGTACGAAAAGCCGAAGCGACAGGATCCTCCGCGTATTATCCAGAAGCCAGTTACCCCCCCCAAAAGAAGTGTTCATCATCCCTCCGACCCTGCTGACTGGAGTCTTTTATCCCATACGTTGCCGGAAATATTCCGAGTTACGTTTCCTATTTGCAATGTCTCAAATGACGACAAACAAAGAACAATAAGTGATATTGGAATCCCAGAGGCCGATATTATTCGTCTCCAAGGGATTGTGCTTTTCCCTGAAGACCCTATCGAATCCCTTTTTTCAATTACTACAAGCTATCTTGTTCGCTCCAGTATAGGTGATGAAGCGTTTACCATCATATCTGACTACTTATTTTATATCTCTGGCCTTGTGATCCCTGCAGAGAAGGCCATGTCCTCCACAAATGTGTCGGATATGGCTATATATGCTGACATACAAACAAATTTATTTAAAGAATTTCGGATACCGCAGTTTCCTTATCCGGGACTCATTCCAAAAAGTGAGGGCAAAAACACATTTATAACCTGGCAAGATATAGCAAAAATATCAGAGCAGAGTGTCATTGAACGTTTGGGGTTTACGATCCACGGTTTAAATGTCATCAAATACCTTTGGCAACTTAAAAACCAAGCCTCAAAAATCGAAAAAACCATATTCAAAGGAATACCGGTAGAAGCATACGGTGAGTTCGAGCAACTCGCGGATGCTTTCGTGCAAATAGTTGTAAAAAATGATCGAGAAAACATGGTACTAAAAGGACGTTTAGGGCTATTGGAAGGACGAAAATGGACGCTCGAAGAATTGGGGCAACGTGAGAATTTGACCCGTGAGCGTATTCGGCAGATCGAAAAGAAACTGAAGTACATTCTTAGGAGGCGTAAAGCCAAAAAACGTTTGAGTTTTCTATGGCTCGCGTTAGACGAGATTCTCACAACTGGAGGAGGTGTATGTTGTGTTGCCGAAATAGCTGATTCACTGAAAAAACGCTTGGGGTGGACAACATTACCTTCTGATGAAGCCCTTGCATCGCTCATTAGCGTGTCTTCCAATTATGAGGTGGTTTGGGCTACCCCGATTCGCATTATTATGCCAAGCCACAAGTGCGTTAGCTGTACAAAAATTGGACCTGCACTTACAAAAGCTGTAGAAAACCAGGAAACGGGAGCACTCTCATTTGAAGAGGCTCTTGGCACAATGAAAGATTTCTATCAATGCAAAATCTGTGAAAAAGTACCAGAAAACATTAAATTTTCAAATGGGTATCTTCATTTTATTGATGATGCGATTAAAGAGATTATCGCAGATAAGAATAAGAAGGTATTTTATACTCAATACGCATGGGCACAGAAAAATGATAAAAACAGATTACTGATTGTTGAAACAATACTCCGTGATGCGGGGCGACCTATGCACTTTACAGAGGTGCATGCCGAAGTGAATAAAGATAGGCCTGCACATGGACAAATTTCCAAGCGAAATATTCATGCCCATATTGAAAGATCACCGGAGCTTTTACTATGGGACCGTGGAACATATATTCATCGAGAGTATTTTTCATTACCCATCGATTTTATTGTGAAAATTGAGAACGAGATTATTCGTCGATTAAATGATAATATCCCTTACTTATCAGTGAGTGGAATATTTGCGCTATTCAAGGATGATTTACTTAAGAATGATGTCCCAAGCGAAAGTGCACTTTACTCGTGCATCAGAGAATCTGGCAACAAAAAGTTGATATGTCCAAAATACCCATATGTTATGAAAAATGTAACTGGTGCTCAGCGGTTACCCGTGCCGCTTATACTTGAAAAATATGTACTGAATCAAGAAGGAATAGTGTCACATGAAGAATTGAGAAATTACGCAGTAGAAACACTTTGTATTAACGAAGCATTGTATTTCGCTACATATCATCCAAATATTCCGAATTTATTACGCATAAATCGTGGAGAGTATTTACATTTGTATCAACTTGGGATTGAAAAAGACAAACTCGCCCCAATAATTGACCACCTCATAAAAATACTTGGGAAGCATGACCATGTATCAGCAGATAAACTCTTTGAAGATAAAAAGATAACATGTAAGCTCTTGGGCATATCGACACCAATGCTATTATTTTCCCTAATTCAGTTTCTTAATTTTGACCAATTTGATCTCTCAATATATCCCCAAATCCGTATTGCTGATATCGCTACAGATAAAAATCGGGCAGCTGGTATTGCCTCAGAGATAATAAATTACATTTGTGAAAAAGCTTTGCCTTGCAGTTTTGCTGAATTGTATCAATATTTTGTGGATGAATTAGGTTATAAACAGAATAGTGTTCATAACATTTTATACACTTACAGAAGTATTTTGCGTTACAGCGAAGGGGTTATTGTTCACCTCGAAACACTCGGGTGGACGGAAAATAGGCAGGCAGCACTTGAAATGTTGGCCGCCAGCCACCTGAATAATAGGGAAAACGCCAACAAACCTTATGGCCTTGTTTCGTATCTCTACGATTATATGTACGATAAATTGCCGGAACTACCTGTCTATATTCCTTGGACATCAACCCTTGTTGGAGAGCTGCTATCCCGTAATCGAAGATACCGTATTATTGGCACATCGCGAAATGCCTTTGTGTCTGCTCCCAACACATACGGCATTGACTCTCTTGACGATCTGCTCTATTACATTCTTGACGTTGAATATGATGGGGCAGCGAATTTACAGCAATTCATTTTGGATATGCGAGAGGCTGGAATCCTGAAGAAGAGTTTAACCGCTATGATGTTGGGGACAGACAGTCGCATCATTATCAATGGAAATGTTGTTGAATTGGCGGGGTTGAGCGATCGTGTTGAAAGAACTTGAATTGATTCCTGTGTACGACAGTGAATGCTATGACCTGATTCGTGACTTACAAGTACCTTTACTACAAGAAGCCAAAGATTATCTGCGTGGTGTGGGGTTTTTTACATCCGGCTGGTTACGTCTTGCTGCAAAGGGGATGGCGGCATTTGTAGCGAGTGGCGGCTCTGCGAGAATTGTAATCTCTCCAATCCTTGATGCGTCAGACTGGGATGCGCTGAAATTAGGACAAGACGCCAAAACCGATGCGACTCTCCGGGAGGTCCTTACTCGAAATATCGAAAACATTGCGACCACCTTGGAAAATGACACTCGTAATGCGCTCGCCTGGATGGTTGCAGATGGGTTTTTGGAATTTCGTTTTGCGATAACACGTGATCGTTTATCTAATGGGGATTACCATGACAAGGTTGGAATTTTTTCAGATGAGAATGGTGATCGAGTCGCTATTCATGGATCCTTGAACGATTCCATTAAAGCATCCTTGAACGGTGAAGCTTTTTCAGTTTTTAAATCATGGGATTCCGGTCAATCTCCATATGTTGATATGCATAAGACGCGGCTTGAGGGTTTGTGGAACAATCAAAACAAGCAATTTAGCGTTTACCGCATCCCCGAAGCCATTCGTGAAAAATTTATCCAATTGCGAACTTCACCGAATCCTCCTTATACCCGATACAAGTCGAAAATGATAAGTGCATTATCGCCACATTGCGCAGTAAAGCTCCGCAAATACCAGCAAATTGCGATTGAAGAATGGCGCCGGTCGGGTTGTTGCGGAGTTTTTGAGATGGCTACCGGCACTGGGAAAACAATTACCTCATTGGCTGCGGCGACATCAGTTTACCAAGAACATGGTCGTCTATCACTCATCATTTTAGTTCCTTACCTACACCTGCTTGAACAATGGGAGCGAAACTGTCATCAGTTCGGTTTTGATCCTATTCTTTGTAGTGGTGAACATGGTCGCTGGCAAATCAACGTAAAGTCTACTATTCAGGATTTTAACATTGGCGTAAAAAGCCACATCTGTTTTCTTGTGGTACATAAAACCGCTGCTATGGACAGATTTGCATCTGCGATACGCCGCCTCCCAAAGGATAAGACATTACTTATCGGCGATGAAGCTCACGGGCTTGGCGCTTCGCACTTACGAAAAGCTTTAGTAGATAACGCCGGTCTGCGTCTTGGATTGTCAGCTACACCACGACGCTGGTTTGATGATGAGGGAACTGAAACCATTTTCAACTATTTCGGTCCAACCTGTTTTGAATACTCCTTAGATCAAGCTATTGGAAAATTCCTCACCCCTTATGAATACTATCCACAATTGGTGAGCCTCTCTGAAAATGAAACCGAACAGTATGAGAACATAACACAAAAAATCATAGCCATAGCTAAATCGGCAAAGCATGATCCCAAAGCCAGCGAACGACTGAAAAAGTTGCTCCTACAGCGGGCGCGGATTATTTCGTCAGCACAAGAGAAGCTACCAGCTTTGCTCCAATTGCTTCGTCATATGCTGGAAGACTACAAACAACGCGGAGATGAGCTAAACGGCATCCTCATTTATTGTGCCCCTGGGGGACACAGGGAAGTGCTACAAGCAGTTGCGACTCTTGGACTACGCTGCCATGAGTTCGTTCATAAGGTCAGCGTAACTGAACGAGAAAAGATTTTAATCCAATTTGATGCAGGCGAAATTCAGGTTCTCGTTGCGATTAAATGCCTTGATGAAGGGGTTGACGTCCCTTCGACAAGAATTGCATTTATACTTGCAAGCAGTACAAATCCACGCGAGTTCGTCCAACGTCGCGGAAGGATCCTCCGAAAGGCTGAAGGAAAGCACCGCGCCGTTGTCTATGATTTTCTTGTAACACCTCCTCTCGAGAGGCTGGAATTGAAGCTCGGTTCGGATGCGGCCATACTCCGACGAGAGATGCCTCGTTTTGCTGAGTTTGCCTCCTCTGCGATTAACCAGTTCGGCGCCCGGGCCATGGTGCGGGATATTCTAAACCATTTTGAAATGTTAAATCTTCTCGATGAGAAACCTTGGGATATTTACCATGCGTTGAAACGATGGGATTGGAGTGAAAATGAGTAACAACAAAACCCTGTTACCTGACGTAAATGCCTTGATTATTGAAAAATTAGCCACCTACCCTGAAAACGTCCGTGAGTTAGCTTTCCAGGCAATCCGTCTATCTGAGACTTACCCGGAAGTGGCAGTCGCTGAACAACTCCAGTCAGTATTGAGAAAACTCTCAAGGCAACGGGAGGTGGAAACCAATGATACTGCATAAAATGATGGTGGAGAACTTTCGCCAGTTTCGTGGGAAACAAGAAATTGAATTCATTAATCCGTCGCAGGACAACGCCAATGTGACTGTTGTTTTTGGTGAGAACGGTCGAGGTAAGACAGGGCTTTTTAGGGCAATAATGTTTTGTCTCTTCGGTGAGCGTCGTCTAAGTCAAGATGTTGATGTACCGCATGGCGAGATACAGATAGTGAATGTTTCGGCACTTGAGGCGAATCCAGATCAGCCGGTAAGAACAGTTGTCGAGTTGAAATTCACGCACCGGGAACAGACCTATCGTCTGCGTAGAGCCATACTGGGAATGCAGGACGAAAACCGAGTTATTGAAGAGGAAGATGAAAAACGGCTTTTCGTGACCCCGGCTGATGGTAACACCCAACCCGTTCAGACCACTGAAATTGACGCTGTTATCGATAGCATCCTTGATCGCCGAGTTAAAGACTACTTCTTGTTTGACGGTGAGAAGATAGAGCGCTTGACACGTGCCAGCATCGAACAACGCCGGGAAATCAGCGCTGGCCTTCGGAATCTTCTCAATGTTGATGCCCTTGAGACCGCAATTAAAGCGGTAAGGCGCGTAACTAAGAGCCTTGAGAAAGAACTATCAAACTCTTCGAATGAAGAATTGTCACGGCTACTAAAACAGCTTGGCGATAACGAGGAGGAACAAACCTGTTCTCGCAAGCGGCTTGACGAACTTGCAGACGAAATCCGTTTTGCCAGGCAAGAGATCGATAAAACGGACAAGGCGTTGGAGAAATTTAATGAGATACGCCATTTGCTTGGACGGCGGAAGTCGTTGGAACAAGAACTTAATGACCAGGAACAGCAAGCTGCCAATGCTCTGAACGAAATGAGGAACCTCGTTTGTAAAGCATCAGCCCTGATTGTGGCACCAACCGTGATTAATGTGTTTGAACATATCGAACGGCAGAAACAAAAAGGCGAAATTCCCTCAGAAATTCGCCGTGACTTGATCGAACGAATCTTGACGGAAAAACAATGCATATGTGGTAGAGAGGTATGCAAAGGATCAGACGCCTATTCGCATATCATTGACTGGTTGAAGCGTACAAGTGATGTTACGACACAGGATGCGGCACTCAACCTGTGGCGTTATTTGAGCGAAGTACACAATCACTTTAACGACGATGCGGACCTTGTCGAAAACCGATTACAACAATACGGAAATATTCATAGTACCATTGCTAATATCAACCGTAGTCTCGAAAATGTCAGCAAACAGATAGGTACGCCGGAACGGCAAGATGCCACTAAGCTCGATGAACATCGCAAGAAACTCCAGGAGAGCATTATAGCTTTGGAGGCGAATGCCCGCGTCACTCAGACACAATTAGAGCAACTTCAACAGGAGAATAACCGGCTTCGTGCACTACTTAAAGAAGAAAAATTGAAGGTCGGACGGAACGACGAACTGTCGAGAAGATCAATCTTGGCACGTGACACTCAAGACGCACTCACTGATGTTTACTATCAATTCACATGTGAGATAAAGGATTTAATAGGCAAGTCTGCCACACAACTTTTCCGTGAACTTTTGGATGAGGAGGGACGGAAGAATCTTCGGACAATTGTCGTCAATGATGATTATTCATTGCAGGTGCTTGATCGGTATAAAAAGCCTTTCCTCGCTAATATTTCTGCGGGTCAGCGACAGATTATGTCTATTTCCTTCATCGCCGCCCTGGCAAGAACTGCCGCGCGAGGAAATAAAATCGAAATTCCTCTTTTTATGGACTCCCCATTTGGCCGCTTATCCTATGAGCACCGGCAAAATCTTATCAATCAGGTGCCCACATTTGCTTCACAATGGATTCTCCTCGCAACTGATACCGAATTCCGAAGACAAGAGGCGCGGCTACTTAAGAACAGCGGGAAATGGGGGAAGTTCTTCATGTTACGTTCTACCAATGATGGGAACACGGTGATCATGGAACAGGATATCGGTTCTGCTCTGGCCGTTCTTCGCGATAAGGAGGATTACCAATGAAAATGGATGGGAATATTCGCGTTGCCACTGACGCCAAATACAAAGAGCTATACAATAACATGAAGAATTATGGGACTGTGGATGATTTCCATGAATTGTTTTTTCTTTGTGCATGTATTGGCTACCGGAAGGGTAGTCAAACTTCATTAAAAAGAAGCGATGATCGCTTCTGGTCACGTACGATTACTCCTCGAGAGTGGGCATGTTACTACGCCATGGTATTAGAGCAAAATGGTTTTGATTACGAAAAACTGTCAAAAGATAAGGACGTACTTGCAATCATTGAAGGCTATGCTAACGCCGGAATGGATGTCCTAATAGACGATTTCCTTGGCGATTATTTGCTTCCAGGCTCTAGGAGTAATAACCCACAACTCGACCCTGCTTTCTGCAAAGAACTTTCCAAACAATTTGTCCATTTTATATTTGAACAGTCTGAATCGGAGATTTTGGATAGCTAATGCGGAACATTTTACTTGTTGAGCCTCCCTACAAAACAAAATATCCTCCATTAGGCCTAATGAAAATCGCAGCCTATCATAAGCGACTAAATGATCGGGTTGTCTTTGTCAAAGGGTGCGTTCCTGAAATGCGTGCAGAGCGTTGGGACCGCGTGTATGTGAGCTCTCTATTTACCTATTATTGGAATCAGACAGTCAAAACAATTAAGTATTATCAAAACAGTGTGCCTCGTCGGTCCGATGTCATTGTAGGAGGAGTCTTAGCGACCCTCCTTCAGGATGATTTGGAATCAGCAACTGATGCTACGATAATACCAGGATTGCTGAATACATCAGGGATACTTGATCCCGGCGATAAAACTAGAATCGATACTCTCACGCCAGATTACAGCATCCTCAATGAAGTAAAGTTTACTTATGAACTACAAAACAGCTACATCGGATATGCGACCAGGGGCTGCCCAAATGAATGTGCTTTTTGTGCGGTCCATAAAATAGAGCCAGAGTTTAACGGATATTTGCCACTTCGCCGCCAGATACAACTTATTGAAGATCTCTACGGTGAAAAACGAGATCTCATTTTGCTGGACAACAATGTCCTGGGATCAGCCCGATTTAAAGATATTATTCAGGACATCAAATCGTTGGGCTTCGAGAAAGGAGCAACATATTCGTACAGAAATAAAGCTGGACGAATATCTACGGTAAAGCGCTATGTCGACTTTAATCAAGGGTTGGATGCCCGTTTACTCACAGATGAAAAAATGGCATTGTTGAGCGAGATTGCGATCAGACCCATCCGAATTGCCTTTGACGACATTCATTTCCGTAAATTGTATGAAGAAAAAGTTCGCTTGGCCGCGAAGTATGGGCTATCGTATCTGTCAAATTACATACTCTACAACTTCAAAGACCATCCAACAGATTTTTATGACCGGTTAAAAATAAACCTTGATCTCAATGAAGAGCTAGGGTTGCAAATTTTTTCATTCCCCATGCGTTACGTCGACTTAAAGTGCAAGAATCGTCTTTCATCTACTCCGGGCAATACCGGCAAGCACTGGAATGCCAAATTTCTTCGAGCAATTCAATGTGTACTTATCCGTACGCGTGGTCTTGTTGGAACCAAGCGCGACTATTTCTTGAAAGCCTTTGGTAAAGACCATGAGGAATTCAACAAAATCCTCCTTATGCCCGAATCCTATATCATATACCGTTTCGATCATGAGGGTGATGGTTCCACCGATTTATGGTGGTCACAAGTGTGCTCTCTCTCAAATTGGGAACGTGATATCTTTGAGAAAATAGTATGTAATCATCTCTTCCGTACGGTCAATCATGAAGAATTTTCGCCTGCAGTGAGAGGAGTACTTTCCCACTATGTCGAGGAGCATCCGCGACGTCCCAAATGAACTCACATGAATTGGCGGCCAATATTATAGATGCCATGCTTATCCGGTTAGCACAGGTTCATCTGATTCCGCAGGGTCGAGGGATCAGAGACCCGACCACAGAACGTGACTGTGGGACGTTCCATCAGTAAATAATTTCCTTAACATGCAGGAATTACAGACGACAACAGAGCGTTTCAGTGCCATCGATTCAATCAAAGGGGGGCAAGTCTGCTGTTGACTCTTGCCTCTAATTTCCGGAAACAGTAATAGTCAACAGCAGACTTAACCCCTTGACTTCTGAATAAGGCAAAAAAACGTTTGGAACCGGAAAGAGGTAATTTATGACAAGAAAAGAAGCAGAAATGGACGCAAAAAAATTAAATGAGCGGGAACCACAATGGTTTTGCCCGTTGATCAACGGGCAGTGTAAAAAAGACTGCATAAACTTTACGCCTGCTTTTGTGGAGAGTACTAACAAGGAAAGCAATGGCATGCTGCATGATGCAAAAGATGGCAGTTTTGCTGCGGAAGGATTTGTTTGTTCCAACGCAATGTTCACCGGAAGTTTTGCAATATAGAGGACATAAGACGCCGTAAATAAATAAATCATCGTTTTTTGTGTTGACAACGATTGTTGGAAGTTGGTATCATCCCTCCATGATGCCTCCAGTAGTCGCAGAAGCACTTTCGAAAAAATTCAATTCACTCAAAGTCGAATTGGATGAGCGCTCGCGTCGAATTTGGGCCGCGACCGAAGCGTTGGCCATAGGCCATGGAGGAATCAAAGTCGTAGCGAAAGCGACAGGCATCGCTGAAAGCACCATTCGCATTGGGAAAAAAGAGCTTCAGCAAGGCATTTCAACAAAACCCACGGAAGGACCTCCGCGTCGTATAAGGCGAAAAGGGGGAGGACGTAAACCGTTAACGGAATTCGATAATTCGTTGGTGTCAGCTCTTGATGCCTTGGTGGAACCGGGTGCTCGGGGAGATCCCATGAGTCCTTTACGGTGGACCTGTAAAAGCACTCGCAAACTTGCCAAAGAACTTAAAAACCAAGGACATAGTGTTAGTCACACCAAAGTCGCTCAGTTGCTTCGAGCTCTTGGGTACAGTCTTCAAGGCACTCGAAAAACCAAGGAGGGATCAACCCATCCTGATCGTAATGCGCAATTTGAATATATTTACGAAAAAGTCAAAAGCTTTCAAAAAGTCGGCCATCCGGTCATCTCTGTGGATGCAAAAAAAAAGGAACTTATAGGTGATTTTGCCAATAAAGGAAAAGAATACCAACCCAAGGGCAACCCTGATCCAGTTCGAGTCTATGATTTCTTGGATAAAAATTTAGGCAAGATCACCCCTTATGGTGTCTACGATGAGGTCACAAATTCTGGTTGGGTGAGCGTTGGAGTTGATCATGATACAGCCCAATTTGCGGTCGAATCGATCCGCTGCTGGTGGGTGAAGATGGGTTGTAAGACCTATCCTCAAGCCACTGAATTGCTCATTACGGCCGATGGTGGCGGCAGTAATGGCAGTCGGTGCCGTCTGTGGAAAGTGGAACTTCAAAAACTGGTCAATGAAACAGGCATTTCGATAAGCGTGAGCCATTTTCCTCCTGGCACAAGTAAGTGGAACAAGATAGAGCACCGAATGTTTTCACATATAACAGAAAATTGGAGAGGTCGTCCCCTTATTAGCCGAGAAGTGGTCGTGAACCTTATAGCCAATGCATCGACAAGCGCTGGTTTGCATATTCAGGCTGCATTGGATCTCAACGAATACCCTACAGGAATCAAGGTTTCCGATGAGCAGATGAAAAGTCTAAACTTATATCCCGGTGATTTTCACGGGACCGATTGGAACTACACGATCAAATCTACGGCATAAAAGATTGAGTTATTGTTTTACAGCTCCTAAAGTAAAAAGGGGAGCACGTCTAAAGATTTTCGGGATGAATTGCTGCGTGTTGCCCGATTCTGGAAACCGAATCTTAACAACGGCGTTCAGATTACGACATCCCCCCTGTGGAAGCTGTTTCAGCACAAACCATGGCGGAAAAAGCTCAAAGGGACCTGGGAAAACTGGAAATGGGCGATTAAGACTGACCCACCTGGCTTACAGCATCTGGCAGGACCGGGTTGTCGCCGCCTGCCACAAAGACTGGAGTTACGCCATCGCCCACGATTTGGAAGCGAATTTCTGGGAGGAAATCAAAGAGGGAGCCGACCGCAAAGGAAACCCCAAAACCAAATGGGCGCCGAAGGATTTGTCGGAAAAGGATTTGCGACGGATCTTGAATGAAAAAACCGGGAGATAGCGTTCCCGGTTTGGGACAGGCAGTGGACGTGAGATTTTGGAGAGAGACAGAAGAATGAAATTTGAAGAATACAAATCCGGTGTGTACCGTCAACAGTACCAGTACAAAAGCTTTCTCCCCGGAAAGATCAACCACGAATGGACTTGGGATGATCCCCGGATCAATGTCCTGTTGGAAAAGGCAACCAAGGCGCTGGGGGAATTAAACGCATTTACCCTGATTGTGCCTGACGTGGATCTTTTCATTCAGATGCATGTGATCAAAGAGGCCAACACCTCCAGTCGTATTGAAGGCACACGAACCGAGATGGATGATGTTGTGCTGGATGAGGAGGATGTTATCCCTGAGCGCCGCGATGATTGGGGGGAGGTCCGAAATTATATTGAGGCAATGAATACGGCGATCCATGCGTTGAAAGAATTGCCCCTTTCTCTTCGTTTGCTTCGGAATGCCCACGCCGTTCTTATGTCGGGTGTGCGCGGCGAGAAAAAAACGCCTGGTGAGTTCCGCCGAAGTCAAAACTGGATAGGGGGTGCTTCGCTGTCGGATGCCGCCTATATTCCGCCCCATCAACAGGATATGCCGGAGGTTCTTTCGGATATGGAGGCATTCTGGCACAATAAGCAGATCCAGGTGCCCCACCTCATCCGCATTGCCATCAGTCATTATCAATTCGAAACGATCCACCCGTTTCTCGACGGCAATGGCCGGATCGGCCGTCTTCTGATAACACTGTACCTGGTCAGTCACGGCTTGTTAGCCAAACCGTCGCTCTATCTGTCGGCACACCTGGAAAAACATCGGGGGGCATATTACGATGCCCTGACCCGGGTTCGGGAATCAAACGATATGGGCCACTGGTGCCGCTTTTTCCTGCAAGCCGTGTCTGAAACCGCGGAGAATGGAAAACAAACATTCCAAAGGATACTGAGCCTCCGGCAGGACCTTGAGCGCCTGATTGTCTCCCTGGGCAGACGTGCGGAAAACGGTCGCAGGTTGATTTATCACCTGTATGAGCATCCCGCGGTGACCGTTCATCAGGTGATGGAAGTTCTGAATGTTCAGTTCAACCCAGCCGGCAATCTGATTGCTGCGTTGATGGATATGGGCATTCTGAAAGAAATTACCGGACAACAGCGCAACAGGGTATTCCTTTTTGAGCCGTACCTCAAAATTTTTGCAGATAGTGAAAGTGAAACATAGGGATTCTTATTTCACTTTCATGTGTGTAAAATGAAATAACGAACATGAACCGGACATTTCGGTAATTGGCATGATGATGGGCATGTTCCCGTAACTATTTGAACTATCATCTTTTAGTCAGATCCAAGTTTTTATGAAACGGACATAACCGGACACAAACCGGACATCCGGGGTGAGTTAGATGGAGATCAAGTAAGGGCTTTATCGACGGAGGGTCGGGCCAAACTAACAACCTAAAATAAAGGATAAAAGGGTAAAAACGAGATCCGATTTTCGGCCTATATGATCTTTTTTATGGTCAAAAAATGAATTATAGACAGAGACGCCCACGGCAGGAATGAAGCGGGCTTGTTTGAAATAAAAAATGCTTGCTGGGAAGAAAGGACGCGGAACGTCCCGGAAGTGCGTTTGCACCCGGCGTATGGGAACGAGACAATCTATCCTGAGCGAACTTGATTTAGAAGAAGATCCGATTCCCCGATGCTGAGGACATGATTGGCTCGATTGATGTTATTACGGACTACTATGACGTTTCAGATGGACTGCTCCATTACAATTCTGAATCTAAATCGTATCTGAAACAGCTAAGTGAAGCAAAGGGTGATTTCAACGAAAACACAATCCGGAGGTTCTCCGAAGCCTTTGAAAAAGCCGCTGCACTTGAATTTCATGACCGCGCGTGGATGGTGTGGGGTGTGAACAACAGGGTCCATGCTGTGGAGGGCACAACCTTCAACCCTTTTGGGGCAAAAGGTGCGGGCAGGCAGCCGCTCATCATGTGGTTGACGCAATTGATCTCGCCGAGACCGGATTTTCAGTTTCACGAAGTCTCGCATCCGCAAGGGCGGGTGGTGATGCTTGAAATTCATCCACCGCGTAGCGTGCCCCTGGCTTTCAAGGGGGCTCGCTACATCCGCATCGACAGCCACAAATCAAGGCTTTCCGAACACCCTGCCAGAGAGGCCCGGCTCTGGGAAGCGCTCGGGGATTCTGAGGACTGGTCCGGACACATCCTACCTGAGGCTACGCTTAACGATTTGGATCCGGAGGCCATCGCGTTTGCCAGGGCTAAATTTTCTGAATATCTTATCAAGAGTGAGACCGATAGCGGCCGCCACGGCAAAATCCTGGCCGATGTCAACGCATGGGATACATCGACTCTCTTGAATAAAGCCCGAATAACGAAACAGGGCTGTATAACTCGTTCTGCACTGTTGCTGCTTGGCCGCGATGAAGCCGCGCATTTTCTGGCCCCAGCTGATGTCAAAATCAGTTGGATTCTTCACGACGAAAAGAACCGACCTGTCGGTGGGCAGCATTTCAGTCTGCCTCTGCTAATGACTCCGGACGCACTCTTCAAGCGTATCCGAAATGTAACGACGGAATACATGCCCGACGGCACGTTGTTTCCGACCCCGATATCTCAGTATGACCCATGGGTTATCCGTGAGGCATTGCAAAATTGTATCGCCCATCAGGATTACCGTTTGGCAGGAAAAATCAACGTTGTTGAGCATCCGGACAGGCTTTTGTTTTCCAATCTGGGCACCTTCATTCCACCCAGCATCGAATGGATGCTAGAACATCAGTCCCCTCCTGAACACTATCGTAATCAATGGCTCGTTGAGGGCATGGTCCGGCTTCGTATGATCGACCAGATCGGCAGCGGTATCCGCCGGATGTTCGAAACCCAGAGGGAACGATTTTTCCCCTTGCCGGATTATATGATTGATCCTGAAACGACCGGCAAACCACGGGTTGAAGTCTCCATCTGCGGCAAAATTCTGGATGCCAAATATACACTTCTCCTTATGCGCAGACCCGACCTAACACTCCAACATGTCCTGCTGCTCGACCGGATACAGAAAAGAAAAAGAATTGAACCGGCAATGGTCAGACAGTTAAAAACTTCAGGGCTGATCGAAGGCCGCTCGCCCAACCATTATATTTCGGCCAGGGTGGCGGAATGGACCGGCCAAAAGGCTCGATACATTCGTAATCGGGCTCTGGATGATGACTATTACCGACAACTGCTTCTCGAATATCTCCAGAAATACAAACGGGCGAGCCGCAAGGAACTGGATGTGCTGTTGTTGCCAAAGCTCTCCGAGGTGCTCACCCCTGAGCAAAAACAGCATAAAATAAAAAATATCATCCAATCTCTTCGTCGAAACGGAATCATTCGTAACACGGGTTCAAACAAGGCCCCGTCCTGGACTCTGGTTGAGGGAAAGTTTATTTCTAAAAGTCCGTTGAAAAAAAATGATTAGCAACAGTCATTATCCATTGAAAATACATAACCATTGGATTTGATAGATCATTTTATTTCTATGGGCATTTCCAATATCCACAAACCAAACTGGCCTGAAGCGGGGGCTAACAACTGGTTCGAGATCGGCGTGAACGACCTATCCCCTCAGAAGTGCCTGGAAACGAAGGTGAATATTTACATAAACTGACTTTCTGAAAGTGAAATAAGAAAATCCTTATTTCATTTTTACAGTCGTAAAATGAAATTACAAAACACTTTTTTCAATCGCCTTTTCCCAAAAACCGTCGAATATTATCTTCCAACTCTTCCACTTTTTCGTATCCAAGGTCAATGGTGCGATTTATTTTTTTCCTGTCCAGGGTCACGAATTTGACGGGCGGCATTTTATCCGGGCAGATAATCAGTGCGCGGGGTGGGTTTTCAAGTGCCATCTGTTCCAGCAGAGCGACCTGGGAATTGTAAATCTGTGCCGCCTCCCAGAGCTTCTCCAACATCCAGTCGTATTTCTGGAAATACCGCCAGAAAAGGGCCCGTTCCAGAAAATTCGGGGGTTCATTCTCACAATCGGTGGGTTTCGTGAGAATGGCCAGAACTCTTGAGGTCTTTTCAGCTGGGAGACCCTGTAGCGGAAGGGGATTTACGATTGCGCCATCCACGTATTCGCGGCCATTCATCGGGACGGGCGCCGGATAACAACCCGGAACAGCCAGGCATGCCCTGATCACATCGTAAACATTGCCTTCCGCCGGATTCAAAAATGCCAGTTCCCCTTCGGGAACCGTGGCGGCAGCAAAACGGCAGGCCATTTTGTTTGCCAGAAGGGCCTGCCTGTCCAGAGGGTATCTCTTTTGGAAAATATCGTAGACGAGGCGATCAATATTCAGAATCGGTCTTTTCGTGGACAGGGCAAGGGAAGCCGCAGGGATGTTCTGGTAGCAGACGAGCTTCGGGCTGGTCAATTCGTTCCGCCAGATTTTCTCCAATTCTTTTCGTTGGCCCGCAGCAAAATAGGCCAGGATCGGAACACTGGCCGATACGGCTGCGGCAGCATCGAAATCAGCGAGTTTCTTGTCCATGAGGGCCATCAGTGCTCCTGTCGCAAATCCAGCCCTCATGGCCCCACCTTCCAGAACAAGTCCCAGCATGGCGATCACCTTTCGTGTTTCTATTTCTTAAATGTCACCCCTTTAATCCTGGCATTCTTTGCCACTTTGAAAATTGATGTGAAAACCACCACCGCCTTTTGTTCCTCATCGAAAATGGTTGCCTTACCTTTAAGCACCCTGTCTTCCAGGACTTTTGCACGTGCCCTGGCGGTAATGATTCCTTTCCTTACCGGGCCGAGGAATTCTGATTCCATGGAAATGGTGCCAAAATGGGTTTTCGGCGGAAGAATACTTTTGATAGCCATGGCTACAGCTGTATCCGCAAGACTGACGAGGGCGCCCCCGTGCAGAAGCCCCCCACCCTGCACAAAATCATATAGAACCGGCATGGTAAGCACGGCCTGGCCGTTTTCAGCTTTCACGATTTCCATATTTAGCAGCCGTTCAAAGGGGGCGCAACTAATCCAGCTTTCCATTTGGACTTCATGGGGGCCGGTTTTTTTTGTGGCGCTTTCATTCAGATGGTCAGGGTTACACTTCATATGTCTCACTTACTCATTGATTTTTTTCCATGGGAGAACACCTTTTTCTCGCCGTTTATGTCTGAACGGCAAAAGTGACACAGTAAACAGAATATTTCAACGTATTTCAGAGAAACCTGTCACAAAAAAAGCCCCTTGGTGTATCCTCGGAATGGGTTGAAAAATGAGATTAAAACCTCTATTGTATATACTACAGTTTACAGAAAGAAGTGTTTTGGGCAATTCCATAATTTGTTGAGGGAGCTTGAGAAATGAAAAAGCGGCATTTTATGACGGCTATGACCGCAGTATTAATTTTTTGCGTTATCCCGGTTTTTGCGGGCGGTGCCATGTGGGTAACCTCGGATAAGGCCCGGCTTAAGTCAAAACCGAAGGCGTCATCCATGACACTCTCCACTGTTCCCGTGGGCTCAAAAGTGTCCGTGTTGCAATCTGAAAAACGCTGGTATCGGGTGCGGATCTCTTCCGGTGAAAAGGGATGGATGTATCGGGGAAAATTATCCGACACGCCGCCCGCAAAGGAAACAGAAGAATCCGACACCCTGTTTTCGTCCATGCAGAGCAGCAGCATCAGCGCCGATGAGGCTCAGACTTCCCGAAGTATTCGCGGTTTGTCCAAGGAGACTGAACAGTACGCACAGCAGCGGGGAACGCCGGAGGTTTATAAGAAAGCCCTGGATCAGGTCCTGGCCATTCGTATTACGGACAAGGAAGTGGATGTCTTTCTAAAAGAAGGGAAAATCGGCGAATATGCGCCATAGCGTTTGAAAAACATTATTGTCTAAACGGGGTTAAGTCATGCATAAAAAAATCGCGCTCATCCTTTTTATACCCCTGGCATATCTAATTCTTCCGGGTACCGCTTTTGCCGACGTTGATCACCAGACGTCAAAAGCAAACGACAAAGTTCCCGTGCAGCTTGCCGGGCTGCTGGACAAACTGTTGGATCCCGAAAGCAAGGAAAGCAAGATGCTCTCGGGAGCGGTTTCCCTTCTGGGGTCTGCTTCTGAAATTGATTATAAGAGCGAAAGAACCATCGGCGAAAGCCTGGCCCTTGAGGGGTTCCGCCGTTATGGATTACCGGTCAAAGACAAATCTCTCCAGAATTATGTGAACCTGGTGGGGAATGCGGTGGCAAGGAATTCAGATCGGCCCAACATCCCTTATAATTTTGTGGTTGTGGAAAGTCCTCTGCAGAATGCTTTCAGCTGTCCGGGCGGCATCATTTTCATCAGTTCAGGTCTTATGAAAACCATTCAAAGCGAGGATCAGTTGGCCGGAATCCTGGCCCACGAGGTGGCCCACGTGGGACACAAACATGCACTCAAATCCATACAGCGAGCACAATTTTTTAATGGCGTCGGAAAAATTACGTCCGCCACCATGGAGGGAAAAAAGGGCGAAGAGTTCGAGAACATGATTGGCGGCCTGCAGGATACCCTCTTTGACAAGGGGCTTGACCAGAACATGGAATTTGAAGCGGATACAACCGCCATGGACACCGCATACCGGACCGGGTACGATCCCAATGGCCTGGTTCAGGTACTGAAGGAACTCAAACGGATTCAATCAAAGTCCACCCGGAAAGGCTCCTGGTTTTCCACCCATCCACCCCTTGGGCAAAGAATCCGGAATTGTCAGGATCAACTTGGGCACTATCCCGATGGAAAGACCCTGGCCCATCTTCCGGACCGCTTCCATCAATATCAAAAGCGTGTCCCGAACTGATGTCTTCTTCATGCTTTTCCTTTGACCTGGAGCGATGACCATGAATTCAGCAGAGCGGACTGAAAAACCTGATACGCGCTACGACGTCCAAACCATTCCACCTGTTCGATTGCCGCTGGATATGGGATCCCTGGTGGAAGCCTTCAAACACATCCTGGACCGGGTCTATTCAGGTATTATTTTCTGTGACAAGGATTCCAGAATTCTGTTTATGAACCGGTTTTATGCCAGTTTGTTGAAAACGGACCGGGAAGAAGCTGTGGGGAAGCATATCAAAGCGTATTTCCCCTTATCCCGGCTTCCCGTGGTACTTGAAACGGGCCAGGCGGAACTGGGTAAGAAATGCAGCCTGCGAACCAATCTTGCGCTGCTGGTCAACCGGGTGCCCGTCGAACGGGACGGTGAGACCGTCGGGGTGGTCTTGCAGACCACCTTTCGCGATTTCACCGAGATCAATGATGTGATGACCCGCCTCAATCTGCTGGAAAAAGAGGTCAATTATTATAAGGAGGGGTTGGACAGTATCCTTTCCGCTACCTATTCCTTTGAATCCATTGTAGGCCGGAACAAACGCTTGGTGGAGTCCAAGAGAACGGCTGAAAAGTACGCCCGGACCGATTCTCCGGTTCTGATTCTGGGGGCCACGGGCACCGGCAAGGAGTTGTTCGCCCACGCGGTCCACCGGGCCAGTCGGCGGAAAAACGGGCCGTTTGTATGTGTCAATTGTGCGGCAATTCCCCGGGAGCTTCTGGAGTCGGAACTTTTCGGCTATGTGGCCGGCGCATTTACCGGCGCCAAACGGGGGGGGAAGTCCGGAAAGATCGAGATGGCCCATGGTGGAACCCTTTTTCTGGATGAAATCGGTGATCTTCCCCTGAATGCTCAAGCCAAGCTGCTGCGGGTTCTGGAGACGAAAAAGATTGAGCGGGTCGGGGGCGTGAAAACTTTTGATGTGGATTTCAGGTTGGTGGCCGCTACCAACAAAGGCCTTCGCGAGATGATCCACCGCAACGAATTCCGTGAAGACGTCTTCTATCGACTCAATACCATGACGGTGGAAGTCCCGGCGCTATCTGAAAGGACTGATGACATTTCAGCACTGGTTCGTTTTTTTCTGGAATCGTCTGGAAACGGGGCGTTAAAAGTCTCTGAACCGGTCATTCAGAAGTTGGAATGCTATTCCTGGCCGGGCAATGTGCGGGAATTGAAAAATGTGGTGGCGCGCGCTGTGAGCCTGATCGAAGGTGACACCTTTGAAGTGGAACACCTCCCCATGGAAATCGTTCGTTTTCAGTCCGATTGTCCGGATTCAGCGCCACCCGATATCGGACCGCTTTCAACCGAATTGAAACGTTACGAGAAGAAAGTGCTGGCGCAAGCCCTGAGATTGAGCGATGGCAATATGACCAGGACAGCCAAACTGCTCGGCATTTCCCGGTCTACCCTCTATGAAAAATGCCGTATTCATGAGCTTTGATACACTTCATCCCACCACTACATTTTGTGTCTGAGTGGATTTTTTCAATTTATTATTTTGTTGAAGATATCTTTCATTACCTGTTAGGATATAGATTGAAAAGTAATAATTCTATATTTTACTGGTGAGGAGAATCTAATGAAAAATTTTTGCCACAAGTTGACATCACATATTGCCTTTTGGGGACTTATTTCCATGGTGCTGTTGGCTTACGGCTGCAGCAGTTCCTCCAGCGATTCCAATTCGGAAAGTTTTTTGACGACCATTGCAGAGACCACTGCCTATATTGAAAGCGAAATGGAAAAACACAATGCCGTGGGATTGAGCATTGCCCTCGTGAGCGACGACAAGGTCGTCTGGTCACAGGGATTCGGTTGGGCTGATAAGGAAAATAGGATCTCTGCTACGGCAAACACCGTTTACATGCTGGGGTCCGGCACCAAGACCCTCACTGCGGTAGCACTTTTAAAGCTGGTTGAGCAGGGGATCGTTTCACTGGATGAGCCTATCGTCAACACCATACCTAAATTCAATATGCTGGATCGTTTCCCCGACCAGATGCGGAACATGACCGTTCGCAGATCCCTAAACCATCACTCGGGCATCCCGGGCGATCTCTACAATGCCCAGATGTTGTACGGAGCACCATGGAACCAGTGGGGAGGTTGTGATGTATATATGGATTGGCTTTTGGATTACCTGAGCAAGGATTATCCCAGCCATCCACCGGGCCAGATGGCCACTTACTCCAATACCGGGTTCGTTTTAGCTGGAGAGGTTGCTCTAAGAGCAGATGGCCTGGCCGGAGAAACCTTTCAAGATTATCTGGCCCGAAAACTGTTTGAACCCCTCGGGATGGATCACACCTCCCTTTTTGTCATCAAAGAAAATCTGGCCACGGGATATGAAGGAGGAAAACCCACTGAGGACAAAATATTGAATTGCACCGTTGGCGCCAGCGGGGGTGCTTTTACCACGGTCAAGGATATGGCCCGGTTTCTGATAATGGTGAACAATGGGGGCATGGAACCGAACGGCACACAATTTCTGAAGCCCGAAACCGTTGCCATGCTGGGAGATGCGGAAAAATCGTCACTGGATATCGACTCATTTTTTCAGCCGGGGCTGGGCCTGGATACCATGGATGATCCCGTCATGCAGTATGCCGGGCGTGCCTGGATGAAAAGCGGAGGCACGCCCGGTTTCGTATCATTAATGGAGATGCTTCCTGATAAGAAATTGGGCGTGATAGTATTGACCAATTCAGATACCAGTGGACTCCTGGTTTGGGGGGTGGTCCGGGAGTGTCTGAAACAGGCCGTGAGGGAGAAGTATGGCATCGCGCCAAACCCACCGGATCTAACCACATATGTTTCCCTGAACGAGCCATCGAAAATTGAAGGGATCTATTTAAAAGGATCCGGCTATGACAAGATCGTGGATAAGGGGGACGGTTCGCTGGACTGGATCCAAAACGTTCAGGCCGGGGATTCCAAACCCTTAGTCCTGACCTATCAGGACAATGTCTACCGTGTTGAAGGGAGAACCGAGTCCATCATTTTCAATAAGATACCGTGGGATGGTCAGGAATATTTTGTCATGATCCAGGCCGGCAGCAATGGTTCGGAAGGTGATAAATACATGTATGGTGGATTTGTCCGAAGAATTGTGGGTCAAAAAGTTTCCGTGCCGCCCCTTTCCCAAGTTTGGAAAGCCAGGCTGGGGATATATATTCTGGACAACCTGCCGTGGGATGATGCGAACTGGCCGGAGCCCTTTTCCATATTGGAAGAAAAGGACAACCTGCTGATTCGTAATATGGCAAACACCGCAATTCCGGAAGATAACAACACTGCGTTTCTGCAAGGAATCACCAGTCGAAGCGACAGCAGTATTCGTGTGGTCCAGGAAGACGGCAAGGAGAAACTGCTCTGTGGCGGATTCAGGGGGTATGCCATAGGCCTGGTTCCCACAATAGCATCCGGGGACGTGGCCACCGGAACAGTGTCGCTTTTTAAATCGGACTGGTACCGATTTGATGCGGCCGTGCCGGGGCAGACGGTGAAGATTGCGGTGTCTACGGATCCTTCAAATTATGCTCTGACCCTGTTTGGCCCGAAAGATCCTTTTGTTGTTTTTATGGATCGGAAGATGGGCACCATATCCTGGACAACAGCGCAGGGGTCTTATTTTGTGGCCATTACCCCGACACCGGATGCGAGCGGGAATTATACCATGTCAGTTAACTGAAAATCCCATTGTCATAAAAACCTCCAACCTGCCACAATTTCTTTGTAGATCCTTCCCAGGTTGGAGGTCAGCTTTTCCTCTGCTTCCGGCCAGTTGGTGTTCATGAAAATGGTGACCATAACCACGATGTATGACAACCGAAATAAACGTTGACGTACGATTTCAAACCCACTGCCCTATAATAATGAGGATTCCCTGGTCGGCGAGGGCAGCAGCCACAGGGAATTCCCCTAGTGCAAACATTCTATCAACCAAAAAGGAGCATACAATGGCTTTAAATCCTGATTTTGCATCGCCGTGCGGCCTCTACTGCGGTGTTTGCGCAATCCACATCGCTCACAAGGATAACAACGAAAAGTTCAAGGAACGGCTGGTGAACCTGTACAAAGGCGGTGTATCCGGCAAAGGGACGCTTCCCAACAGTGAAAATCTTTCCACCAAGGATATCCGGTGCGGCGGATGTCTGTCCGACGATCTTTTCATGCACTGCCGGCAGTGCGAAATCAGGGACTGCGCGAAAAAACGCGGTATTGACGGCTGTCATCAGTGTGAAGAGTTCCCCTGTTCATTCATTGACAATTTTTCGATGACAGTGGGAAAGAAGGTCATTTTGCGCTGCGTGCCTTACCGGAAGAAGGTTGGAACCATAAAATGGATTGAAGACGAAGAAAAACGCTACTTTTGCCCTGAATGCGGTAACAAGGTTTTCAGAGGGACTGCAAAATGCAATCAGTGCAAAGCAAGACTTGATTTAGATTGAAGACCTCTGGAATCACCAGGTTTAGCATTTATAGGCGGGCTGATTCGGGTCCAGCGCCTGGGGTCCACCGAGACATTAGAACAGGCCCTTAGAAATGAAACTGAAATTTGGGAACGATTTATTACGAAATCGACATCCAAATCTCTGAGTGCCTTCATTTGAAAAAGAACGGAGACATTTATGTCCATGGCAAGAATAACCACCGAACGTAATCCGGCAGGCCTGCCTCAAGATCTTGTGGAAAACATCACAAAGGTCATGATCGGTAAGACGGAAGCCATTGAGTTGCTTCTGGTGGGGCTGATCGGCGGTGGCCACGTGTTGATCGAGGATGTCCCCGGTGTAGGCAAAACATTGCTTGCCAAAGCCCTTGCAAGAAGTATCAGAGGCGTGTTTAGGCGTATTCAGTTTACGCCAGATCTACTTCCGGCGGATATTACCGGTTTTAATGTCTATAACCAGCAAACGGCCGAATTCTCTTTTCAACCGGGGCCTGTTATGGCCAATGTATTGTTGGCGGACGAAATCAATCGAACTGTTCCCAGAACCCAGGCCAGTCTGCTGGAAAGCATGGAAGAATACCAGGTAACCGTTGACGGGACCACTCGGAAACTTCCCGAACCCTTTTTTGTCGTGGCCACGCAGAACCCCATTGAACTGGAAGGCACCTTTCCGTTACCCGAAGCGCAATTGGATCGTTTCTTGCTCAAGATAACCCTGGGGTATCCTGATTCGCGACAGGAGGTTGACATCATGGAAAGATTTCAGGAACATGACCCTCTCACGTCCCTTGCTCCCGTTCTTCAAACCACGGATATCGTGGCCCTGCAGGAAGACAGAAAAAAGATCAAGGTAAGCCGCTCCATCAAACAGTATATTGCGGATATTGTGGGAGCAACGCGACAAAATAAACATATCCGATTTGGTGCCAGCCCCCGTGGCTCTCTGGGGCTCATGCGGGCCGCCCAGGCATTTTGTGCCTTTCGCGGCAGAAGTTATGTGATCCCGGATGATATCAAACACCTGGCAATACCTGTTTTAGCACACCGTCTCATATTGGAAGACCCGGAGAAACTAAAAGGGGGCACAAAAAGAGCCTTTCTCAAGAACATTTTGGAAACCGTACCGGTGCCCGTCCATGAAAATCAGTTCTGAGTGGGAACACAAACTGGATGCCCTTCCCCAGGGTATTTTTTTCACGTGGTTTGTATTGGCTTTTGTGGCACTGTCACTCTTTCTGGCCCTGGTGTACCAACAATTTGACCTGACCCTCTTTGCACTGACTTTGATTGTTCTGGCCATTGGGTTAAAGCTTTGGAGTCGAATCAGTCCCAATGGTTTGAAATACAGGCTGAACATTGACAAACAAAAAGTGTTCCCTGGAGAGGAGATTGATTTCAGTGTCACTACTGAAAACAATAAATTCCTGCCGGTTCTGGTTGAAATCAGGTTGTTACTTCCCGCATCTTTGGCTTCGGGAAATGAAGATTTGCTGATCAGAGAGCATCGCGGCATCCTTTGGCATCAGAAAATATCATTTCACAGAAAGCTCTTCCCCACCAGAAGAGGTATTTACAAGAGCGGCACTCCCCGTTTGATCACCGGGGATTTTTTTGGCTTTTTCCCCAGGCCCACTGAGGAGCATCACGAAGTTGATATTCTGGTATTTCCCCGGCTCACACCCGTTAAACCGTTTCCCATATTGAACCGAATCCTGTTCGGCAAAAAAGCCGATTCAAGCCCCATACAAGACCCGATCCATATTCTGGGAACCCGCGACTACCAAAGCTTCAGCTCCGCCGGAAATATTCACTGGAAAGCAACGGCACGTCACCAAAAACTGCAGGAAAAGATCTTTGAAGTAACGGAGCAGGAAAAGCTGTTCATTATCCTTGAAGCCGACGGGTTCATTCATAAGAACGATGAAATGGCTTTCGAGCGTGCCATTGAAGTGATTGCGGCCCTGTCCCTTGAGATGGATGCAAAACACTTTGCCATTGGCTTTCTAACAAACTGTGCCATGCACAACCAGGGCCGGCAATTTCTGGCGCCGTCTCGAAAAACCGGTCATATGGCAGCACTTTTCGAGATGCTGGCAAAAATCAATTTCGATTTGACCCTTGAAATGGATAACTTTCTTGAAAGCGCCGCTTACCCTTTCGCCGGATCTTCCTGTCTGTTTTTTTCCTATGAATCCATTGGAATTACTTCATCCGCAGCCCATATAAAAATCCCTACGATGAACGTCATTTGCCGACCCCGTCTTGCCGACCCGGCAACGGAAAAGGGGATTATAACCATGGGACCATCCTGTTTCTTGGAAAACATTTGCGAGGCGTCCTGAAATGAAGCGCTCTTTAAAGACGGTTTTTTTCATTTCCGGTGCCGGGATGGATCTGTGCTGGCTTCAGGCATGGGCGGCATTTTTGCTGCACAGCATTTTCAATTATCAAGTGCCGCTGCTCTTCGTTTTTTCCATTTACTGTTGCGGCATCATGACAAATTATGTCTGCTATTTTCAAAACCGGATGAGAATAACGGTTCTTGGCATAAAACTTCTCTTCTTTTCTGCTTCTTTTTCCTTTGCCACCTATTTTTTTCTATTTTCTTATAACGACCATGCCGCCCCGCTTCAGTTGTCTCGATTGTTCGACGTTCATAAACCATTCGTGGATTGGGGGCTGACGCTGTTCATTTTGCTGATTGCAGGCATCACCTGGAGAAGAAGTACAATTCATGTGCTAAAACCGCTGCAACCGGAAAATGTCTATCTCCGTCTGGATCTGGGAATTGCAGCGTTTTTTCTACTAATGGTTCTCAAACTAATGCTTTTCGGAAGATTTGGCCTGACATTCATTTATCCGGACTTGAAATACCTTTTCTTCCCGTTTTTCCTCTTTGGCTTGCTGACCATCGGCCTGATTTTGAGTGGTGATAAAGACAACCGGCAGTACGCATCCGGATTTCACAAAATCGGCGTTGTTCTCGGTTTTGCGGCGGTTTTGCTCGTTGGCGGGTTGGGGATAGTCTTTTTGTTCCACTCCCAAATGATGTATTCAGCCGACAAATTGTCCGGGATCCTTAAAAAAGCAGGACCTCCCCTGGAAGGTGCCGTGATATGGCTCGGAAGACTATTATGGTCTTCAAAACGCCATTATGAATTGCCGCCTCTATCCGCTCCCGGAGATCAGAATTCTTATGCTGCCCTTTCCACGGGCCCCACGGAAACCGGCTGGCTGACAAATGTCATCCAATGGGGGACCACTGCCCTGCTGTCGCTCCTCATCTTGCTTCTTGTCTATTTAATCGTTCGACATGTGATTCGGTTTCTGTTCACCGGAACCGGCTCAAGAAACCTTGAAAAATTCTGGACATTTGACTATCCAAAATGGCTGAAGTGGATCATCGTCTTTATCTCCCGGCATCTGACCCGAATCTTTGCCCGGGTTAAAAAGACCAGCAGTGCAGCCGCTTTGTTCACCGCGCTGGTGTCATGGGGCCGAAGAAGCGGCATACACTATAAAACAACCGATACCCCGTTGGAATTTGGGGCTCACCTGGCAACGTCCTTTCCCGGCCTAAAAGCTGAAATAAAAATGATTATCCATCTCCTTTACAAAGAGATTTATGGCGAATTGAAACTTGAAACCAATCAGATTGCCGCCGGAAAAAAGGCAAAAAAGCGCATGACACATCCCAAATTTTGGAAAAACAGAATTAAAAACCGGCTATTGTCTTCCGGAAAGTGACCCCACGTGCTGAAAGCCTTGTTCAATGGGCACCTGGCAATTCTTTGCCATGGAGAAGGCCTTTTTGACACCCACATCAGATACTCATTCAGAATACTGAAAGTGACTTTATTTGAGCGTTACTTGATTTGGTGATGAGCATATGTAAAAAGATGTATCACAGTGTTTTGCTGGCGCCGATTGTTTTGAACGTGTCAAAGTTTTGCAGGTTTGACAAGAACCATTCTTCTGAGATATTCTCAATATGTGTAGTGCAAGGAGAAGTCGTTCATTTTGATGGATAACATTACAAATCGGACGATATCCAGATCCGTATAATCACTTGTTCGGCAAAACAATTGGAGGAGTGATATGACTTCTTTTGCAGAATACGACCAATTTGACGGCATCATCATGGAGGGACTACCGCATTCAGAATATGAGCTGGGATCTGGGGCCGGCTCAATAGTTTCGACGGCAAAAGATCTTCTTCGGTTCATGAAGGCCATCGTAACTGGGAAACTCATCAGCCCCGGGCTAAAGGAGTAGATGCTCACACCGCCCGAAGTGCATGATTTGGACTCAGGTATGCCAAGCTCTTACGGTTTCGGAATCATGGTGCAGCAAAATGGTGTCTTCATCGGCCATTCGGAGGGGAATTTTGGTTACAACACCATCATGTGCTGCTGGGATGGGTATTATTACACCATTCTTCTCAATGCAGGGGGGCACATAACAAGCGAAGGATAGGTGAAGACAACAGAGGCAGTGAAAATTCTTATGGATGTCAAGGAAGCCGTCTCACAGTAAGGTCATTTTGTCCATTTTCTAACTGGAAAGGAATATGCCATGACTAAAAGCCTGAAAGCAATTTTGACCACCGTGGTTTTATTGCTCATTGTCATCTCCGCCGGATGCGACTCCAGCGACTCATCCAATCCCACAGGTCATGTGACCATGACAGAAAAACCAATGTATTGGGAAGTCCACATCGATTACTCCTCCGGAGACCGCTACAGCATCGGCTGGGAATATGCGACGATGGTCTTATCCAAGGTTCCGAGTTATGAAGCGGGGGCCGACGCATACCTGAAGGCCGCTTCATCGAACCGGCAAGAAATTTATGAAATCTTCATTCAAAGGGCACTGGAAATCTCGAAGAATATTCAATCACAGTATATGGATGAAATGGAAGGCTTCGCCTCTGTTCTCAGCGGTGGAACGGTCAACAAGATGGGTGATGGAAAATTGTCCCGGGATGAGTTTCTTTTTATGAATGTTATTCCCTCTGTCTGCAACGAAACTGCCTGTTCGGCCACTGCCGTTTTCGGTAGCAGATCTGCTACCGGGCAGACCATCCTGGGAAGAAATACCGACTGGTCGAACGGCCCACCGCAAGCGTCTTCAAATGGCAATACCAGTGGCGCAAATACCGCTGCTGTGAATACCAATGCCCTAATCTATTCGAAAACGGCAGAGAAACAGGTGGTGTCTTTCATGACCTTGGGAATGATGGGAACTATTGTAGGTATCAACAGCGATGGCATATTTGTGGCCGGCCTGCATAGCCAGACAGGGTCCGCCTATTCCGCCGTGGGCAAGAGATCCGTTCTTCTGGACATCCGGAACGCTCTTGAAACAACAAGCACGATAGATGAAGCGGGCGCATTTCTGGGAGATCCCTCAAGGCTATACGCCTACCATAACAATATGTTTATCGCTGATAAAAACACTGCCAAGGTCCTGGAAAATGACTATGAACGAAAGCGGGCGCTGAGGAGCGCTGACTCGGCGCTTAATCCCGGCATTACCTGGGGTGTCTCCAACGCCATCGCGGTTGTCAACGCCTTTATGCTCGAGGGCAATTTTGACAACTTTGTCGGACGCTGGCAAACCGATCGATGGGCGAGCTTTGAAACCATGCTGCCTCAGGAAGGCGATACGGTGGATATTGATCGGGTCAGGACAATCATGAGCTATCATAAACCGGGGTCCGGGGGCATGGATCCCGGCGATATTTTTAATGCCGGAACGATGCAGAGCATGGCTTATTCATACTCTGAGAACCGCCTCGAATTATGGCTTGGCACTTTCGTTGACGATCCGCAATATTTAACGATTTCGATTCCGTTTCTGGAAGGTCAATAATTTGGAATGTGAAGCGGTTTTTTAACACGCTAATCAACGATACCGCTGGTCAGCACCTTTTCTCCCATTGTATTCACATCCGGATTGAAGGCGAGATAGTAAGTCCCTGCAACAAGCTGAAAAACTGCACCTTTTCCCAAACCAAAGCTCTGGAATCCCAAGCTCTCGTCATAGAGGACATAAACATCATGATCATTTCCGGGCGTTACCGCAAAGCCAACATTCCGCCCGTCGAATTCGCTTCCCGGAATTACTGTAAATTTTCGCCACAAGCTCAGGGGAACTTCGTCACGCAGCAAGATAGCGAACTGTTCATCGGCTCCCAGCGTGTACCCTTTTACCTGTTCAATGGGGAAATATCCGCTAGACTGGTAATAAGGCCTTTCAAAACCATCCTCCCGAGTCACCGTAATGGCGCCGTCTCCCCGACTCTTAATATTTTCCACAAAAGCGAGGTCGTCATTTTGAGGAAAGAGGATCTCCTTGCCAAAAAAAGTCTTGGCCAACAGCAGCCCGTCTTTATGGTCCAAGGTCAGTACCGGATCAACATTGAGCCCAATAAGGCTGAGCGCCAGCATCTGGTCCGCCAGATAGATCCTGCCGATCCGGCCCTGCCACGCCTGGGTCAGTTCTTCCGGTATGGGGATTCTCTGACCTAAGCTGGCAACGGTATTGGGTCCACTTTTTTCCGTTTCACCACCCGTTCGAACCATGAGCCGATAGCGGTTCCCGTAGATATCCTCGCGGTCAATGAAAACCAGGTCATATTGTTCACCTTCCACGGAAAATGCCCCGCTCCCATCTGTTTTGAGCGTTAGGGCGTGTCCCGATTTCGCATCATCATAAGGGTTTGTGACCCAGAAAAGGCCACTATCGCGCATCTCGATCCTGAAATAGCCCGTTTCAGAATTGGTTCCATAAAGTCCTACGATTTCAGAATTTTCGGTAATGGCTTCCTGGGAAAAATCGGGCAATGGCTTGGGTTCCGGGTTCTGGGAAAGTCCCAGTTTTTCCCTAACCGCCGCCAGCAGGCAGGTTCGCGCCACGGTCGTAACCGCGCTGTCGGCGGTATCGGAATTGCTGAGAACCACTACGCCCAGCTTAAGCCCGCTATCCGGGAGCAGCATTATCTGAGCATTGTAGGTTCTGGTTGACCCGTTTTTGGCCCAGGACCGACCATATGCCCCCTGATCGGGGGCAACCCCGTAAAAGGAGGGCAGGCTGACGCTGTCCAGACCCAGGCCGGGTTGGTAAAAACTGTTGACATCCAGCTGCGTGGGTTGGCTTTTTCCCATTTCCCGAACGCTGTTGGCCCCAAGGAAGAATTTTTTGTTTTCCAGCATGCCGTCCATAAGCAGCATGGTGAGGAATTTGCCCATGTCCTTCACGGTGGAATAAAAGCCGCCCGTAGCCGTACCATTCGAATTAAACGGAATATTGGGAGATCCCATTAAATAAGGAACCGCCAGGTTGGGGAGGTCCTTGCCGAGAACTTCTGAGAGGGTTGAACCCATTCCGAGAGGATCAAAAACTGTTCGTTTTACAAAACTCTGAAAATCCGTGTCCGTGTCGTTTCGGCCCGCAAGATAGGCGGCATGTCCGGCCAGAATAATGCTTGTGTTGCAGTAAGAGGCTACTGTTTCGGGCGGATGTAATGGATAGTCATTTTGCAGATAACTCAGAAGCCAGTGCAGATATTTTCCGTAAAACGGCGGGGAAGTGGTGAGAAGCCCGTTATTCAAATCTCCGGGAACGCCGGAGTGCATATCCAGAAGGGTTCGAGGCGTAATCCGGTCGTTCTGATCGATATCGGCATACCGGATTTGAAGTGAGAAATCAGGGATATAATTCCTTACGGGTTGGTCCAGATCGATTTTGCCCTCATCCATCTGCTTCAAAACCGCCACGGCAGTGACAGCTTTTGAGGCGGAGCCGATGGAGTAGATCGTATCTTCGGTGGCTTCTTTGCCAGCTGCCTTATCGGCCAAACCAAAACCCTGCGCCCAGACGAGCCTGGAACCCAATGGCTTTTCAGCATCAATCAAAGCAATGCTGAGACCCACAATATTTTTTTCAAGCATCTGGGATTCTATGAACGCCCTGGTCTCGGCAATGGTCTGAGAATAAGAAAGCTGACTGGTTGGGGTATCGGATGAGTCACTGCAGGCAAATAAAAAGGAGAGGCAACAGCACAATAAAACGTTACGGAAAATTCGATTCATGGTAGTCCTCCAGGGATTTATAGATTTAGCATAGCGCTGGAATAGACCGGAAAGCGTTCTTGATCTGCAATCAAAGCAGAATTTTTTGGACTGCCAATATGTTTGATCTCTGTTAAAGATACAACGATCTTTCCGCTACTCAAACTAATTCAAAATACCCCTTTTTTAATTTTGTGGTATATTTTTTTGGGGAATCTCTACGCTTTACCCTGAGCTTTTTTCCCTTCTTACGAATTCCATTGCTATTCGAAAAGATGTCAGGGCTTCCGAATAATGCAAGTTATTTTGATTTTTGGGTTATTTTGAAAATGACTGCTTGAAAATAAAGTCAGGGGAGTATTTTCAAAAAATTTCTTTTTGCCCCAGGATAAGAAAAACGTTTCTTTTAAAAAAAAGACCATTTTCTTTATAATGAAAGTAATTTTTGATTATATCGTCTTTTAGCCCTGCTTCTATTAACTGTCTGAGACGAACAGTATCTTTATTACTGCGAACCGCATGGTTAAGATAGTCGTTCAGATTCAAGTCAATCGCAACGTCCATTGTAGATGAAATTTCGACATTATATTGTTGATACAGGTCAAGAATAAAGGATCTGGTGCACGTGGCCTTGTGACTGGCATCCACCAGCTGTTCAAAAGATTCAAAAAAATCATTAACATATTTGTCATCGTAAGCAACGATATCCTGGATCGAGATCCTTCCCTGTTGACTGCAACACCGCTTCATCTCCTGGAAAATTGAATCGTACTCCGAGTAATGATGAAACGCGGATTTTGATACCACAACCGTAAATATACCGGATTCATTTGGTAAACTTACTGCATCGCCACATCGAAAAGTGGTGTTTCTGATCCCAAATGCCTGAGACTGCCGCTTTGCCAAGGCAATCATGTTATCAGACAAATCAACACCGGTTGCATGAGTGATATTTTGTGCACAAAAAAGGCAGAATTCTCCACTGCCGCATGAAACATCCAGGAGCCTGTCTTCATGTGTCATTCTGCAGAAATCATAATAGCGTGCCGCATATTCCTCATTTTTTGTTATTGACCAGCTACTGAATTTTTCAGCCTGCCGGTCAAACTGGAGACGAACGACCTCTTTAGAATTATTCTGTTTCATTAGAAGAATCCTTTTCATACGCCTTAATCAAGTCATTTGACCATTCGATCATGGTGTTGAACAACTGGTCGTATTGTTCCATTATGGCCTTTCCTCCCATCGGGGGATCTTTGATCGCTTCCTGATCATTTTTCAGATTGGCATAACTGTTTTGGAAGTGTTGTTTCAGGTTTCTTAGCATGGTGATACCGCTGTCTTTGTCAACCAAATCCAGGTTGATCAAAAACGCATTAAAATCAAAATAAATCGGGCTTGGGTTTTTGGAAAACCGGGTCATCAGTTCATCAAAGTACGCATTGCCGGAATCCGTCATGGTGTATATCACCTTTTCAGGCATGTTGCCGGTTTTAGCTTTTCCGGTAGAAAGATAGCCTTTTTCAGCCAATTTCTTCAAATTTTGATAGACCGTCGGAGTCCCGATTTTCATCCAGTTTTTCAGCCGAATATACTCAATGTGCTTATTCATTTCATATGCATTCATGCTTTGCTTTTTCAATATCCCGAGGATGACGAGATTGACCGCAGACATACAAACTCCTTTTGATCAAAGGTTTAAATTATGCACAATGGCGGCAGTTTTGAGACGATAATTCGGGGCTCTTAATAAATTCATCCGGACGGTTCATGAATGTTTTATAAATTTTGTAATACTCAGTATCTTGATAATCTATTGCTTCAATTACCGGGTTATCAAAACTGTAGATACGAGAACTCGGACACGCCGGCAACAAAGGAGAATGGGTCACAATAATGAACTGGGCATGGCCCTGATGGCTTATTTTAATTAATAGATTCAAAAGCTCAATCAAGGATGATGGAGACAAAGCAGTTTCCGGTTCATCCAAAAAGTAGATTCCTTTAATGCTGTATCGAGATTGAAAATAAGACATAAGGGATTGGCCATGAGATTGCGTAACCAGTGATTTTCCTCCAAAATAATTTAGCATTTTGACATCATTAACAGCCCATTCTTCGAGGATTTTCGAAAAATGCGAAAAATTTTGAGATCCAAAAAATGAACCCGGTACTGGGTCGTCTGCCCACTGAACGCTAATCGTTTTATATAAATCCTCTTCATAAGGGTTGGGTTCGTGTCTCGTCCCGGAATTGTCTTGCCAGATATGGATACCGCATCTAAAAGCAATCGCTTTGAGTAAAGTGGATTTTCCTGTTCCATTCTCACCGCAGAAAAATGTAATGGGCGTGTCAAACTGAACCTTGTCCGTATTCTGAAATATTTCCAGGTCAAACGGGTAGTAATCAAACACAGGAAATTTTTCTTCATGGATATTCACCTGTTTCAAATAAATCAATTTGATTCTCCTTTACTTTTCCATTTTTCCGATTAAATCAAATCAGCGCTATGGTTGCAGTAGCCAACCTATAATAAAAGTAATATGGACCATACTACTATGTCAATAAATAAATTCAAACCATAACGTAACCTGCTTCAAAAATTATTTTCCTAAGTCCACTTACGGATAATTATCCTACCCTTAAACGCTGTAAACCATAAGAAAATGAAGGATACGAAAACGATGTTTAAGAAAAACCATACTCTAATGGCCAGTAATATCTGCTATTTTGGCAGGGTTCTGAATAACAAAAATTGCTGTAATATAAAATGTATATGTCACAAATATTCCGCTGAAATATCGTTTGACCCAGTTACGTCAGATGAATCAGTTGTGTTGTCCCTTGGGGGATAATCGGGAAATTCATCTACCTCCACATATTGTGCCCGGAAAAATATCAATCAAAGTCGGTATCCCAAGTCACATCCCACAATATCGCAAACGCATTTTCCTGGTTCTTGAGCTGTGGTGCGTTTGAAAAATATAGTGTGACCTTTTGGCTTTTGGCGGTGTATGAAGTGAGTATGGCAACATAAAACCATTTTAGAAGGAGAAATCAATGAATGTGAATGTCGAAGACTGGTACGGTAAATACCCGTCAAATGCCGTTACGGATACTACAGGACCGTCTTCAGGTGAATCTAAAGTGAGTCGCGGCGGCGATTGCGAAAGCTAGGCGAAGTATTCGCGGTCGGCCTTTCGCGGACATGACTACCCTTCCGGCAATCATATATTTACCTACAAGGGGTTCCGATTGTTGCGGCAGTTTTGATTACATTGGGCCCTTTTATCGCGGGAAATCCCCGTGGAAAAAGAATTCTCCAAGGAATGGAAAACCATGAAAAAAACTTTCGAAAGATCTCTCATACTTTTTTTCCTCATTTTATTCGTGTGTTATGTCTCTGAACAGAAAGTTTCGGGCAACTCTCAGATCCGGAAGAAGATCACCATATCCGATTTATATATTCCGATCTGGGAGAAAGGGCAGCTTGCCGGCAGGCAACCGCTCGAAATATTGTGGGACACGACAGTTGATCCGGCAATTGAACCGGCGGAAATCCTGCAGGTATGCCTGGCCGAATACTGGAACAAGGGCGACAACATACAGATTACCAAATCGCAATTCCGCGATTCAGCCATAATACCTTACATCAATGGATTATGGACCAGCACGGCGACGCTTCTACGAACGCCTGAAATGGTTGGGCAAATGGCGATGGATAAACTCATAAACCCGTCCGTTCATCCGGAAGATCCCGGCTTCCCCGGCTGGCCGGTATATTTTCCTTCAACCCATCCTTTCGTTTATGACATTATTGTGGCCCATAATACCGATGGCACCAAACTTGACATTAAAAGCCTCCCCGCAAGAAAGCCGGCGGCCAGTTCGAATGAGGGTCATGAATTATATAATAATTTAGGGTTATTATATCTCCCGAATGCGTATGTGGTTCCGGGAGGGACTTTCAATGAGATGTACGGCTGGGATTCGTTTTTTATTATTATCGGGATGCTCAAGAGTGCGGAATACATCATGGAAAACCCGGATTCAAAGATTTATGTTGAAGGGGTTTTGAGAACCGCCGGCAGAGAAGATGCCGGAACTTTATTCGAAATAGCCAAAGGAATGGTTGACAACCATATTTATGAAATAAATTTCTACGGTGGTTATGTCCTTAATGCGAATAGATCTTATTATCTTACCCGCTCCCAGCCGCCGCTGTTCACCCAGGAGGCCCTGGCTGTTTATGACTTCCAGAAGCGGTATGGAACACAATTAAATTTGAAATATCAGGAGACTTTGGTCAAATACCTGGAGACTTCCTACCCGGATCTTCAAACTCCGACAAGTTTTGACGAATGGATGACCATTGAGGTCATACCGGCAGCAATAACATATTATGATTACTGGACCGGCCCTGACACGGTCTACGAGAACTGGATTCCGTCATCTTCCGGAGATCGTAAAAATTCCCGTGTCGTTAATGTAGCGGAAAGTGGAAATGAATGTGAAAGTAACACCGAAAAGTCATATATCGCCTACCGGTATTACACCGACGGAGTTGGCGGCGCTCCGGAGGTGATTAACAGCACACAACCCCAAAACAGCTTATTATACACCAATGCCGCAGCTTTTTTCCAACAATATCCTGAACACAATCCGACCGACCCTGATACAGGGAAAGGGATGTTCTGGAATGAAGAATCAATTTATTTTGCCAATCTAACCCAAAAATTCTACGCCTCCGACCGGGCCGTCAGGGCCACGGGTTTCGATCTGTCAATCCGTTATGGGATGCAGGGGGAATATGCCACTAACTACGCGCCAACTGATCTTAACACTTTATTATACCAAATGGGAAAAGATCTTATTCTGATGCTGGGTCAATTCGGATGCAGGGGCAAGACTGTAGCCGAAATAATCAGCTTGACAAGCATCATTAATGAAAGAATCGAAAATGGTAAAGAGGTGATCAATAATCTGCTCTGGGTAGATTCAGAAAACCGCTATTCAGACCTGCGCATCGGAGACTATGGAAAGGCCGTCAAATATCCCTACGAATACGGAACCTCTTTTTATCCGCTTTGGGCGCAAGATCTGATTACGTCGGTCGAACGTTTTCAAAGCATGGTGAAAAGTGCCACTGCCAGGAAAGTCGTAGGACAGAACGAACTGGTTTTTGTCAGCGATGATTCAAATGGGTCCGGCCCCATAGCTATAAAATGGTTCAATGAACCCGGTAAGATTTACGCCTATGATTCTGCTACCGGTGAAACAACCTGGGAAAAAGCCAAAGCATCATCTTTCCTGACCAGCGAAGACGAATTGAGCACAAAAACTGCGTCAACCTTTGGTATTCCAACCAGCCTGGTTCAATCCGGAAATCAATGGGATTACCCGTACGTATGGGCTCCGGTCCAGTATTTCGCCATGCATGGTATCGCCAACCACGGAATTGACAAATTCCCCGTTGCCGAAATCGCGCTGAACAACATTCTGGAAGGATGGATGGAGGCAGCGGACATTTTCTTTGCCAAAACCGGCTATCTGGTAGAAAAATATACTTCATACGACCCCACTGCGGACAAAAGGGTTTCCCATGGATACAGCAACGCCCAAATCGGCTTCGGTTGGACCAATGCCGTTTATATGGATGCCCATATACTGGCTGAAAAATTATTTCCATTGCCAGTTCCATATCCACCCCACAGATGAAGGATCGATTGAATATGGAGGCAAAAAGAACACTTGAAAAAGCAGCGAGTAAAATCATGCCTGAAAAACCAACCTATGAAGACTTAGAAAAAAGAATCCAAGAATTAGAAAAAGCCGAATATATGCGTGAGCAGACGGAAGTGGCGTTGCAGCGCCGCCTTGAATTCGAGCAACTGGTGAAAGACATTTCGTCGGAATTTGCCGGTGTAGGTGGAGGCAGCAGTATCGACTCGGCTATAGACCGTGCTTTATCGTCTGTCGGCGCCTTCACAGGGGCCGACCGTGCCTATATATTCAGTTTCAAAGACGTTACGGCCAGGGCAGATAATACTCATGAGTGGTGTGCCGAGGGTGTCGATCCGCAGATAAACAATCTCAAAGGTATTCCAATCGGCGAGGAACTGCCCTGGTTCACTAAACACATGCGAAATCACTGTGTATTCCATGTGCCCGATGTGGCCGCTCTGCCCAATGAAGCACTGCGTGAACAAACGCACTTCGAAGCTCAACAGATTCAATCTCTTATCGTTGTTCCGATGGAAACGGCGGAACGCGGGCCTATAGCGGGGACCGGCCATACAAGGTTCGCTACACCTTTGACACTTCGGAGAAGACCTTGACGGAGACATTGTTAGATGTGCAGACGCAACAGCCGATCGACAGAATTCCAATCGTGTTCTTCCGTGTGGGTCCAATTTCATAGGTGCCAATAAACGATAAGAGATCAGATGTTGAGTTAATTGTGAATTTCTAAAACCTCGTCGAGGTATTTAGCCATATTTCAAGACACTGCTGTCAAGATAATCTGAAATTATAGAACCGAATTCCTTGTAAATAATGCTGATTTTACCAGATTCAGAATGCGAAAGGACGATAAGATACGAGCAGGGAGGAAGGTATGGCTGATTTAGAAACTGATTTTTGCAAGATAAAAGTGAAAAATCCCATCGGCGTTACGGCATGCGATTTTGGCGGAAACGAGAGGCTTCTGAGAAGGTGCGCCGAGCAGGGCGTTGGTTGGATCATTGGCAAAACAGTTCACAGGATTGATGGCCCGCACCGTTGGCCCCGACCCTATTTTTATTCTTTGAAACGCTTCGGAAACGACCTGTCCAATGCCTGGCTCTGTAGCCAGATGTTCCACAACAAGCCCTATGAGAAATGGCTCCGTGAAGAACTTCCCGGATGCCTAAAAGTCTGCGAAGATCATGATATGTTGTTTATCGGCTCATGTTCAGGCATCGGCGCCGATGCAGACACGTGGGTTCCCTTCTTGGTGGAGATGGAAGCGGCGGGCGTCAAAATGGTGGAGCTGGATACCGGTGGACCCCATGCAACCTTTGGGGCCGTAGATACGCAGAAGGATGTCGGGGCGCCATTGGCGATGGATCCTGATACGGCGTACAAAGTGACCAAAGCCTGTGTGGATGCGGTGGATATTCCCATCATGTTCAAGATGACACCCCAGTGCATCAACATGGCCGGTGTGGCCCTGGCCGTTGAAAAGGCCGGTGCGGCTGCGATTTCTGCAAATAATGCCTTTTATGGTTGCTGGATCGATCACGAAACAGGGACCTTTTTCGGGGTGCCTTCTTCTATGGGCGGCCTCATGGGCAGGCCCTGGCAGCTCTTTTCACTGGCCAAGGTGATGGAGATAACAGCAACGGTCAATATTCCGGTTTTGGGCGGTGGCGGTTCCTTTACCTATGATGATTGCGTGCGTTATTTGATGGCCGGTTGTGGGCTGGCCGGTCTATGCTCTTCCGTCTATTCGAAGGGCGTACACGTACTGAAGCGCTGTGTTGACGGCCTGAATGATTATATGGATCGCAAGGGGTATCAAAATATAGAAGACTTTCAGGGCTGCGCGGTCAAGGAATTCAAGTATCTCAGAGAGTGGAACCGAGAAGATCCCATGGCCGACGTGACGCCGATTATCCCCACGTTCAATGAAGAAGCGTGCGATCAATGCGGCGTTTGTGAAAAGATCTGTCCCTACGGGGCCTTAAGCTTGGATAAGAGCAAGGATAGTGTTCCCACGCTCAACCGCGAATACTGCCAAGGCTGCGGCTGGTGCGTCGGCCACTGCAGGCCAAATGCCATAAAATGCATCCATGCCGAGACCGGAAAGGTTGTATGGGATGGTTATGGTACCATTGCTGACTGGGTTACAACCTAATTTGTTTATGTTTACATTCGACGTCTGAATAAACAAATAAGGTAACCGTTCAGAGGTCAGGGTTCAACATTCAGGATTAGGGAAAAGATTGAAATTGCTTCCCCCAAATGCTCGTAATAAATGTGGGTTTGCCATAATATCTCAGTTTTACCAATTTCCCGGACTTGATGATATCACAGGCTTTTTGACCAGTAAACAGAGCAGTGGTCAATGCGATCGTCAATAGCTTTGGAAATCAGGAGAAAGGACTTACTCTCAGTATTTTCAAACCGCCGAATGAACTCCCTTTCGCTCAGTCCTTCAGACAATCCGGTTGTAAAGGGCATGATATCCGTATCTTTCTTTATGCGGCTCATTCTGGCCTGAATTAGACGGGCTTCTTCTGTGAACACGGTTGATGTTAGAGCAAGTTGAATCCCGGCACGGTTGGCAGCGAGATCGACAAAACTGAAACCACTTCCCCCTACCCGCGAATCGGAGAGCTCCTTTTCCAGACCCACCTTATTGGCTTTCTCCGGTCCAATCGTAAGTGCCAGGCCTGCCGATGTAAGAAAATGGCGCATAAGGTCATGACGTCCTGCTAGGCTGACTTGTTTGGGCTGGATTCTTGGTCGGACGGCAAATGCCGCATCCTTCCCTAACACCAGAGACAGATCCACACCGTTGGCAAACAAGGAAGCTGCCAAGATTGCCGCCCTGTTCTCCATAACAGGATCTTTTTCCCCCGCTGATCTTTCCCTTGCCAGGCTGAACAGCTGTTGCATAAGTACAGCAAGCGGCAACTTTGTTCGACCCTTCTTGGGTGGGTATATTTGAGCTATACGATTTGTATAGAGTATGACGAGCTTTTTTCCCAAGGGGGATAAAACAATGCTGGATAAGCCCAACCCTTTCAACTCATCCAGAATTCCCGATCGCTTCACAGCATCGTGGATCTTTTTCATTTGATCGGGCGTAATCCCGCGTCTTGCGGAATTCATTAATTTTCGAAATTCCTCTTCATTCAGGGATTGGGCTAACTGGAATGGAATTCTCCTTTGCGAGACGATCCTGTCTGTGTCAAAGCGATCCGCAGAATAAGAAACGAAGGTCCACGCACCAATGGTACTGGATATGATCAATTCAAAAAACAGGATATTTCTGAAGTTCATGGGAAATCCTTTCGGTTAATTTGAAATGCTATAATTTGGCTATTTGTCAAATTGCGTCGTCATCGGGATCGACATTTAGGGAACCGATATATTTAAATTATCATCTTTCAATCAACATTCCCAGCTTGTATCAGATTAAAAACTCTGGAACCATTAACACCTTTGCCTGGCTGTTTTGTAGTTGAGCCAGATGATATAATTATTCATGAAGATGCTTGAGACCGTGACGGGGGGCTGTTTTTTTCAAAATAGAGCCAGGGGACCAGAAAAATCTGCAATATCATCATTCGGGCGGATATAGGGGAATTTCCGAATTGGAAACGGCGGATGGCGACAAGGTGGAATTTGGAAAAGGGGATTTTGTTCGCTTTCCAAAAGGATTATCCTGTGTATGGGATTTATAAGGAGCCAGTGAAGAAACATTATGATTTTAAGTGAAAAATATCCTTATTTATGATAATAAAGCCCAAGCTTGACAATTTTGCTTACGGGTTGGTATTTTCATATCTTTGAAGTTGATGAATTCAAACTGAATTTTTGTTAGGCAACATGTCCTTTCATATGAAATTTCAATAAGAAAGAACAGGGTGCACAGAAATCCGGAAAGGCCTTTCTTGTATAATAATGGAGGTATTATGAAACAGATAATCATGGCAGCCCTTTCTGTTACCGCTTTGGTGCTGTTATCAATTACACCGGTTCATGCAGGGTGGGATCCAAATAAATCAGAAACCGCTGCTGATCAAAATATTCAGGATCAAGAGGCTCAACAGGCTATTGCTGATTTCAAGAACAGCGATCCCAGCATGAAGGTCTTTTTTGATAAGGCGTATGGGTTTGCGATATTTCCATCAGTAGGCAAAGGAGGCGTAGGCATTGGAGGTGCTTATGGGGAAGGAAAAGTCTATAGCAAAGGAGTCCTGGAGGGAACATCAAGTCTGATGCAATTCACCCTTGGTTTTCAGTTGGGGGGCCAGGTATTCAGAGAAATCATTTTTTTCGAAGATAAGATGGCACTTGATCTCTTCAAATATGGAAATTTCGAATTTGGCGCCCAGGCATCTGCTGTAGCCGCAACCGCAGGCGTGTCTACCGATACCGATTATAGTAACGGTGTTGCAATCTTCACTTTAGCCAAAAGTGGATTAATGTTTGAAGCTTCTGTGGGGGGACAGAAATTTAGTTTTGAACCCCTAAATTGAATTTCGCATCTCATGGGCAAAATCGCGAATCTGCCCCAAATCCAATCAATCCACGACAAAAGAGGTTGGCTAGGTTCCCACCATACAATGCTGGGCAATATTATGGTCAATGAAGATGGAGTTGCGTTCAATGTTGGAAGTTACATAAAATGAATGCAGTCATAATGAGCTAATTCGGCAGGATGGGGGCAAAGCCCATCAGCATCCTTTCGCTCCCCCGCAGGAGAGGAAAGAGGATCTAATGAAAAATTTGAGACGCAAATTAAAAACATCTGTCTTTTTCCGGGGGTTTATTATCATGGTGCTGTTGGCTTGCGGCTGCAGCAGCTCCTCCAGTGATTCCAATTCGGAGAGTTTTCTAACGACCATTGCAAACACCACGGCATATATTAAAAGCGAAATGGAAAAACACAAATCCGTGGGATTGAGCATTGCCTTCGTGAGCGACGATAAGGTCGTCTGGTCCCAGGGATTCGGTTGGGCGGATAAGGAAAATAAGATTGCCGCTACCGCCGACACCGTTTACATGCTGGGGTCCGGCACCAAGACCCTCACTACCGTGGCCTTGTTGAGGCTTGTGGAGCAGGGGATCATTTCACTGGATGAGCCCATCGCCAACTATATATCCGAATTCAACATGGTGGACCGTTTCCCCGACCAGATGCGGAACATGACCGTCCGCAGATCCCTGAACCAGCACTCGGGCATCCCAGGTGATCTGTACAATGCCATGGTGTTGTCCGGGGCGCCCTGGAGCCAGTGGGGAGGTTGTGATGTATACATGGATTGGCTTTTGGATTACCTGGGCGCGGATTATCCCAGCCATCCGCCGGGCCAGATGGGCACTTATTCCAATACCGCTTTCATTTTGGCTGGAGAGGTTGCCCTAAGAGCAGATGGTCTGGCCGGAGAGACCTTTCCAGATTATCTGGCCCGCAAACTGTTTGAACCTTTAGGGATGGACCACACTTCCCTTTTTGTCATCAACGAAAATTTGGCCACAGGATATGAGGGAGAAGAGCCCACTGAGGTCAAAGTGCTCAACTGCACCACCAGTGGCACCGGGGGTGCGTTTACAACGGTAAAGGATATGGCCCGGTTTCTGATAATGGTGAACAATGGGGGAATGGGACCGGACGGTGCACGAATTCTAAAGCCCGAAACGGTGGCCATGCTGGGAGAAGCGGAGAAATCGTCACTGGATATCGACTCATATTGGCAGTATGGACTGGGTCTGGATACCATGGATGATCCCGTCATGCAGTATGCCGGGCGTGCCTGGATAAAAGGCGGAAGTCTTGGCGCTTTCCATTCAGAAATGGAGATGCTTCCCGATAAGAAACTGGGGGTGACGGTGTTGACCAATTCAGATACCAGTAATCGTCTGGTTTGGGGTGTAATCCGGGAATGCCTGAAACAGGCCGTGAGGGAAAAGTATGGCATTGAGCCAACCCCACCCGATCTCCCCACCTATGTTTCCCTGAACGACCCATCTGAAATTCAAGGGATCTATGTGAAAAGTAAAGGCTACGATAAGATCGTGGACAAAGGGGACGGTTCGCTGAGGTGGATCCAAGACGCTCAGAAATACACTTCGAAGGATGAGCCGGAAGGCATCACCCTGACCTATCAGGACGATGTCTACCGTGCACAGGGGAAAACGGAGTCCATCATTTTCAATAAGATACCGTGGGCTGGTCAGGATTATTTTGTCATGATTCAGTCCGGCAGCAGTGGTTCGGAAAATGATGAATACATATATGGCGGATATGTTCGAACCATTGTGGGTCAAAAAGTTTCAGTTCCCGCTCTTTCCGATGTTTGGCGTGCCAGAGTTGGGGCATATGTTATGGACAACCGGCCGTGGGATGACGCGGGATGGTCGGGACCTTTTTTCACGATTGTGGAAAAAGACAACCTGCTGATTCACGATGATATAAACGCCGCCATTCCGGAAGATAACAACACTGCGTTTCTGCAAGGAATCACCAGTCGAAGCGACAGCAGTATTCGTGTGGTCCAGGAAGACGGCAAGGAGAAACTGCTCTGTGGCGGATTCAGGGGGTATGCCATAGGCCTGGTTCCCACTATAGCATCCGGGGACGTGGCCACCGGAACAGTGTCGCTTTTTAAATCGGACTGGTACCGATTTGATGCGGCAATAGCGAAACAGTCGGTGAAGATTGCGGTGTCTACGGATCCTTCAAATTACGCCCTGACCCTGTTTGATTCGAACGGTAATTTTAAGAACCGGAAGATGGGCACCATTTCCTGGACGGCAGCGCAGGGATCTTATTTTGTAGCCATTACCCCCACACCGGATGCGAGCGGGGATTATACCATGTCAGTTAACTGAAGAGCGCATTGTCGAAGCCAATACCCTGCTGAGCGGCCTTGGTTTCGAATCCGACGGTCTCTCAAGCGCACACGGCATTCATGACTGTCTATGCAATTTGGAAGGCACACACGCTTATTATCACGGTGAAAAGGTGGCGTTCGGCACATTGGCCGGGTTATTCCTTGAAGCCAGACCACAGCCTTTGATAGACGAAGTGTATGCATTTTGTAGATCTGTCGGACTACCGACCACACTGGCGCAGATTGGTCTGGAGGACGTTACAAACAGGGAATTGGACGTAGCCATTCATCCGGTGTTTGAGAGCAAACAAAGCTATTTGCACAACGTGAGATTCGATTTGACACCCGAAGGGTTAATAGAGGCCATCCGAATGGCAGATGCACTAGGTCGTCACCTGGGTGTATAGGGATATTACAAATGGAGATCGGAGTCGAAACGGAATGAACACACCTTCGAAAAGGGCTGTGGGGAGATCATGGCGTAATGTCCTTCCGGCAATAGTCGCCGTCCTGATTCTGAGTGGTGGGGTCTTTGCAATCTGGCACTTTTATTTACGTCCCTCACCTACTGAGGTGGCGGTTACCCCCAAAAAAGCCCTTGCTCCCGAGCCTCCCACCCCCACCTGTATCCGATGAGCCCTCTATTGCCGTCCTCCCTTTTGCCAACATCAGCGGCGACCCAAAGGAAGACTATCTTAGTGACGGAATCACTGAACAGATTATCACGGCGCTTTCCAAAACACCAAAGATGTTAGTGATTGCTCGCAACTCTGTTTTCACCTACAAGGGAAAGCCCGTCATGGTGCAGCAGGTAAACGAGGAGTTGGGTGTACGGTATGTGCTGGAGGGGAGTGTTCAGAAATCGGGAGATAAACTGCGGATCACGGCCCAACTCATTGATGCCAAAACAGGGAATCACCTATGGTCGGAACGCTACGACCGGGACCTGAAAGACCTGTTTGACCTCCAGGATGATATCACGAAGAACGTGATAACGGCCTTGCAGGTTAAACTGACACAGGGCCAAATTGCTCATCTTCTTGGCAAAGGCACAAAAAACCTGAAGGCATGTCTGAAGACCATGGAGGGATTATCTCATGTACGCCGCTATAATAAGGATGATAATGAGATAGCCCAAAAGTTATATGAAGAAGCAATTGCGTTGGACCCTGATTATGCCAATGCATATGTGTTTTTGGCTTGGACTTATTACCATGAAGCCTTAAATGGATGGACCAAAACGCCGGCGAAATCATTTAAGAGGGCCATAGAACTGGCAAGGAAGGCGATCTCCCTTGATGAACTAAACGCCACCGCTTACATGGTGTTTGCAAGTGTATACAATCAGACAGGACAATTTAAGAAGGCTGCGGCCGCACAAGAAAAAGCCCTATCTCTTGATAATGCCGACTCTTATATTAACGCCCTCTGTGGCATGTATTTTTGTAATTTGGGTAAGTTCAAGGAGGCTATAGGGTTCATCAATAAGGCGATCCGTATAGATCCCAAACCCCCAGTCTTGTACCTTCAATTTTTGGGTGTGTCCTATTTTTTTACTGCCCAGAACGAGGAGGCTATCGAGGCATTGAACAAATGGGTCAGGCGCGAGCCTAAGATTGCTGCTGCTCAAGACCTTTTAGGGTGTGCCTTTATTGCCGCAGGCAAGCCGCAAGAAGCCATTGAGATATTTGAGAAGGCGATTAGCCTAAACCCGGATGTCACAGGTTGGTACCTAGGCCATTTATCCTTTGCCCGTGTCGGGGTTGGACAGTCTGAGGCAGCGATCACAATGCTGCGCGAAGCACTCAGTCGCGACCCTAAAAACGCTGAAGTTTGTCTATGGTTATCAGTAGCGCTAACCTCTGAAGGGAAGTATGAGGAAGCTCTTTCGATGGCAAAAAAAGCGGGAAGTCTTAAGGAAATGGGTCCCTGGATTACGCCTGAAGCGAATTTCTATTGTTACCTAGGTGTTCCTTATCTCATGATGGGTCACTATGAAGAGGCGATCGCGGCGTGTAAAAAAGCAATCAGTCTCTGGCCTGAATATGTGTACGGGCACATTCTTTTGACAGCAGCTTATAACATGTCAGGGCGTATGGAAGACGCTCGTGCTGAAGCCGCTGAGGTTCTTAAAATAAATCCCAAAATCACCTTGGAGGATATCGCTAAGAACGGCTATTTTAATTATAAGAAGGCTGAAAAAGAACGCTTTATCAACGCCCTGCGGAAGGCTGGCTTGAAGTGAGACGAAGGTAAAACATGGTGGAATGAAGCCGTACGAACGCCCCGTTTTGTATGACAGTTTTGTGTCTGAAAAACCAAGGAAGATAATCGAGATTTTCCGCTGTTTAGGGGAAACCTTCTGGTGCAACATGCCAATAATCCTTCCGTGGGATGATTTTCAGAGCACAGAAGTATACCTCTGGCAGCCTTCCGTCTGCGGAGCCTGAAATCCATCGCCATAAACAAGTTTTCCCACTGTTGGGCCGGGTTTCTTTTTGGCAATATAAAGTACATTGGATTTTGGTTATCCCGTGGTTAATGCTATCTTTCGCAGGCTTGTGAAGAACAAAAATTTTCGCAATATCCAAATGAAATCAAAGGTGCCATGGTGGGAGATGCGGGCACTCATTTCACGATCGTTCAACTCCTCCGAATCGAATATATTAACAGGTTTTTGACCCCCTGATACTCTTTGTTTTTGTCAAGGTATAACCACTTGGCTGAGCCACATAATCATTTTTCGTCTACGCTATATTTTGTGTCGGTGTTTCTGTCCGAATTTCCAATTTCATATGGGATCTCTATAATTTCCCTGTAGGATTTCGAGAAATTTGGCCACGAGTTGGAAAAGCAGTGACTTCAAGACACGGAATAATAATACATGCATATTCGTTTCATGCCATCCGCTTTTTCATCCTCTTACGCTCCACTAGCTGGATGATCTGGTGGGTCTGATGCAGGAGAGCTCAATATGCGTCTATCTTGAAAACCACAATTCATAAGTTACGGACATCCCCAGCGTCTCCTAGCCAGAATGAACCATCCGCCTGCAAAGTTAAAATTTTTAGCCAAATTGGAGAGATGGGAGTGCAGGCATAAGGGGATGGTTACCCATAGGCTAACTGACACCTATAGGACAAACGCTCTTTGGAAAACGTCAACTTCGGCTCTATTCGAGCCTCCCGTCCCGGTATGCCGAAAGGTATTCCAAGCAAAAATCGTCTTTTCCCATGATCGTGAGAATAGTCTTCAGGGAGCTGTAAAGGGCCTTGTCCGTGGGATCCATTATCGCTGAATCCATACCGCTTGAAACGGCGGCTGCAAGAAAGATGCGGTTGATGAGCTTCCTGTTTGGCAGTCCATGGGAGATGTTTGTCAGTCCGCAGATCGTATGAACACCCGGATAGCTCTTCATAACCTTCCGGATGGCTTCCAGACTCGCTGTTGCGGACGATGCATCGGTTGCAAGTGGATAGACCAGGGTGTCGATATAGAGGTCCTCCCTAGGAATGCCCTCGGCTTTCACAACTTCTACCAGCCTGCCGGCCATCTCCACCTTGGCTTCAACCGTGGTTGCCATGGCATCCTCGGATTGACACAATCCAACAACCTTCGCTCTATACTCCGAAACGAGAGGGAGGACACCCTCGAGACGTTCAGGCTCCAGCGTGATAGCATTTATCATGGGCGCCTTGTCCAGAAGGGGCAGTACAGAGCGGATCACCTTAGAATCCGGGCTATCGATGCATAAAGGCAGATCGGTCACCTCCTGTACCGCCTCTATTATCCATTTGAGGCGGTCCGCCTCCTCTTCCAGAAAAGTTCCCGCATTGACGTCTATGTAATGAGCATCCGCCGAAGTCTGGGCCATAGCCTCTTTCTGGATAAACGCCTTGTCCTGTCTAGCGATGGCTGCGGAAATGGATTTCCTGGACGAATTTATTCTTTCGCCGATGATTAACATGATATTCTCCTCCCCCGGATAGAAACGTGTATATGCAAAATGTTTAACATAGAAGATACAGCATAGCCTGCTAGATAGAAACCAGTCAGCTTACGTCACGGAAATGAACCGCCTTGCCAGTTGGACCGCTTCCGAGGCATCTTGCCCGTATCCGTCCGCACCGATCTTATTTGCGAATGCCTGATCTACCGGGGCGCCTCCTATGATGACCTTTACGTTATCTCTGCAACCCTCACTGATCAGGGCTTCAATGACGCTCTTCATTTGAGGCGTTGTTGTGGTGAGAAGGCATGACAGTGCCAGCACGTCTGGATTATCATCCTTCACGTGCTGCAAAATTTTCTCCTCCCGTACATCCACCCCCATGTCGACGACATTAAAACCTGCCCCTTCAAACATCATGGCGACCAGATTCTTACCTATGTCGTGCATGTCGCCGCGGACGGTGGCTATGAGGATCGTGCCTTTCTTTTCACCCTCTCCCTCAACCATGAGTGGCTTTATCAGCTGCAGTCCCATCTTCATGGCAATTGCCGAAATCATCATTTCAGGTACGAACATCTCCCCATCGGAGAATTTCTGACCCACTATATCCATGGCTGCAATGAGGGCATTATTGATGATTGCATTGAATTCAATTTTGTCTTTGATCGCCTGTTTGACGAATCCTTCTATGTCCTTGCGATTGCCGTTGACGACGGCCTCTTTTATACGATCAATATGTTCTTCCATGAAAATTTGCCTCCGGGAAAAGGGTTTCATTCAGGACCTCGAAATATTTTCAAGCCCTTTAGTCGTCGGAACCCAGTCGGCCGTCAACACTTAAAATAGCCAACATGTTCTGTTTGAGGACCGCGTATGTACTGTTTGGCCCTAGAGTTCGAGTTCTTCAGCCATTTGACCCAGTTTTAGTTCGAGCGCTTTCTCCTTGGTGGGGATGCCCTCTTTCGACCAGCCTCTGACGGCGTAGTATTCGGCTAACGTATCGTTCCAAGGAACGATCTTCCCTTTGTATATCCCCATCTTGCCGGGTTCATAAGCTCTTTTGTCCGCCCAGACATCATCCTTGGAAGTCCAGCCCTTCAACCTGTAGTTAAAAAGCCTCTGCAAGTTAAAGACCCTTTCGCCTGATGCCATCAATTCTGCGCTTGTCGTGTCCCAGCCTGTAATCTTATTTAAAATCTCAGCATAAGTCGTCGGTCCGAAACCCACCAGCAGAAACTGGGTTGCCGCACCGAACATGCAGGTCACCAGCGAGTTGAAAAGTGCAACGAAGTTTTCGGTCCAAGCAGCGAACAGGGCTTTCCCTCCCGTTCCCTTGATCCATCCCACGTCGACCTTCATGGCTTCTCCAAAGATCTGCTTCTTGAGTTCCGCAGGCATATCCAGCAAATTCAAGGCCTCATCATAGATGGTGGGGCAATCCTTTCCAATATACCGAGCATACCTGTCTATTTTCTTCGGAGTAAAAGCCAGTTCCCATACATTATGAAGACGCAGCCAGTCACCCCCGCGGGGGCTGGTCAGGAACCCGAGGGACCACATAAGAGCCTGAAGCTTGGAATCTCTTTGTATATAGGGTTTTCCTCTCACATGCGGTGCTATTTCGTCCGCGCCTTTCCCTATTTTTTTGCTGGCAACCGCAAGCCCGTGTGCCAGCAAATCTCCCAGTTTTCCCTCACGGTAAGCCACCTTTCGTGCCACCTCCCAGATCAGATCGGCGTCACCTCGTTTCAGTACAAGGCCGTCCGTGTCATCCAACGTCATTATGCCCCTTTCGAAGCAATCCACCGCCCAGGTAAAACCCATAGAGAAAGAGGCGGGGTCCATCCCCAGTTCCTGGAGGTATCTCTCGAAATAAATCCATTCTCCGAAGTCCTTTATTTCGAGGTTCCTCAAACTATTGGTTAGAAAGGTCATGTGGCCGCCTAGGTGCCTCAATCCCGAATACTTCCCTTCCTTGATTTGGAGCCAGTGATAACAGGAGTTGAAGCAATTCATACAACCCACATTTTTGAAGTGGGGGAAATCGGCAGCATCTCTATTTTCGGCAAGCATGCCGCCGTTGAGGGGCCAGTTTCCGGTAGTTCCCAAACACGTAGACGCGCCCTGTTCCTGCCACAATTTCAAGAGTGGTTCCTTTTCGTTAAATTTGACCACGGCGTCGTAGGAAGCATCGAGAAGGCCTCTCGGATCATGAAGCGCGATCTCTCCCGTACCTCTAACGACGATTGCTTTCAGATTTTTTGAGCCCATGACGGCACCTGCTCCTGTGCGGCCGGGACATGAGGTGCCGTCAGCGCATGGCGGAGCGAATCTAACAAGGTTTTCGCCAGCCACCCCGGTACTCAAGACACGAATTTCACCTTCGTACCGTTCCCTGAGTTCCTCTCTAACTATCTTTACGGTTTCGCCGTTCTTCTTTCCCCGGAGGTGAGAGGCATCCTTGAAGACAACTTGTCCGTCGTCGATGAATACGTAGACGAACCTGTCGGACTTTCCTCGTATAATGACGATGTCGTAACCTGCATATTTGAGAGTGCACGGGAAAATCCACCCGAAAGATCCGGAACCGAAACCTCCGCTTTCCGGATCGATACAGCCCAGCATTCCTCTGCCGGACTGGGGCGCTGCAGTGGCAGTCCACGGTCCGGTAGCGATGATGATCTCGTTTTCCGGGCCCAGCGGGTCTATGGGTTCCTTGAAGTCTTCCCAGAGAATCCTGGTAATGAAACCGTCCCCACCCAACCAGAGCCTGGGTTCTATACCGCGGTCACTTAAGAACTTATCCGTAGGTATGATCTCTACAGTTTTTTTCCCCAGGTCAACAATCAGAACATTTCCAGCGTAACCACTAGGAATCGACATTTTTTTCTCCTCAAACAGGTTTTTCTTCAGAGATTCTTCCCCGCAACTTGGCTTTCTTCCTGCCCAGGCGATCTCTCTTGGGCAGGTGTGCCAAGTCCTTGGGTACAAATTGCAGCGCGCCGGTTGGACAGAACCTGACACATTGCGGCTCACCTCCGCATAATTCACATTTGGTGATACGCCTCAGGGTGCTGTCGTAGGAAATCGCACCAAACGGGCATACGGCCAGGCACATTCCACAACCGACGCATTTTTCTTTATCCACCACCACAGCACCCGTGTCCCTGTCCTTGTGAATGGCAAGGGTGGGACAGAAGTGCTGGCAGATGGGATCCTCGCAATGCTGACAATTGATATAATCAAAGACCAGGTCGTCTTCTTCATCTATCCCGGTGATTGCATGCCCTTCATGTCGCATGATTTGAAGCCTGGCTTTTGTTAGGCTCGTAGCCCCGTTGTTGTATGTCGAGCAGGCTGTCATGCAAGACATGCATCCTGAGCAGTAAAACGGATCATAGACGATAACTCGCTCATTCATATTTCAATCTCTCCTTTCTGTCTTTTCCTTAGTTCAAACAGATAGACTTAGGCACCCATGTTCGCTACGCTGGGACGTAATCCGGCCTATCTCCGATTGGTCTTTCCATCAAAAGGAAATGACCTATAGGATGCGAATCGCGGCCTACCCGGCTGACGCGATTCCTTAAAGTTCTTGATGTCATCCCCTCTCACGACGGAAGCCATCAGCGCACCCATATCTCTTGTCCAGTTGATTGCTTGAACGCCAACGAGGGAATTTCCCGAAAAAATCAAGCGCCTGTAGCGGTCATCGACTTGTGTTTCGATGACTTCCGGCTCCTCAGGAAGGCCTGTACTCGTCTTGCCGATGGAAACGGCATGCACGCCGAACAGATCAATTCCAGTAACATCAAGGGACCCTGAATAGCGTTTTGGAAACCCGGCTGCATTGGCACCGGCCACCCGTCCCTGCCGTCTGGCATTATGCCAAAGGAGACTCAAAACAGGCTTCCCGCCTAAAATGCCTTTTGCCTCGACACAATCCCCGCAGGCGTAAATATCGGGAACGCTGGTCATCATACCGTCATCCACCCGTATGCCGCCCCCATCCCCGAGTTCCAATAACCCGTCGGCAATTTTAACATCCGGCCTCATACCCGTTACCATAAGGACCGTATCACATGGCACGTTTCGAGAATTGGTGACCACCTCCTGTACAACCCTTTCTCCGCCGATTTCGAGCACCCTCTCGGCGGTGGAGACCTGGATTCCCTTTCTTTCAAGAATCTCTCTGATGAGGAAAGCTGGCTGCGCATCGAAGGTATGCGGCAGAATTTGCGCCCTGCTTCCAATCAGTAATGTCCGGTACTCCAAGGCCTTCAGAGCGATGGAAGCCTCTATGCCCACTGGTCCCGATCCGGCGACAACGGCCGAGCGGCCTTGCCAAGCATTGATCTTGTCTGCATCATCCAGGGTTTTCAGAGTAAACACACCCTGTTTCCCCATGCCTGTGATCTGAGGGATAAACGGCTTGCTGCCCGTTGCAATGACAAGCTTGTCGTAGAATATGTCTCCCGTGTCCAACACAAGTTTTTTTTCGTTGAAATCAATAGCGGTGACGCTGGAGATCTGAAGACGTATGTTGCCGTGGGCATAATCTCCAGGGGACTTGATAAAAACTTTGCCCCTGGGAATTCGCCCCGACAAGTAATCGGGGAGCACACAGGCCGAATATGCGGCATGAGGTTCTTCCGACAGTATCGTAATTTGAGCACACTTGTCAAAATGCCTTGCAGCTCCCGCCGCACTCACGCCTGCTATTCCGTTACCGATAACTACAATGTGCATCTGATCCCCTTGTTCTCATCGGCCTTTCGTCCATCCGTCACGCGGACCCGCATAGGCTTTTCACCGTGAATCTTCAAAATATCCCGGGGTCGTATCCACGCGCCGATTCTGCGGATCACCCCCACTTCCGGATTCATGCTACACGGGTTAAGGTCTTCCTAATAGGTTCCATATTCCATAAGGGCGGTTTTAACCGCCTCTAGGCTTTCAGCGGGTGCGTTGGGCGGCCATTCACACGCCGGCATCAGGATGAAGCCGCCGGGTCGCCTTTTTCCCTTTTCCAGACATTTTCTCGCCGCTTCCATGACCTCTTCCGGTGTTCCATTCTGAAGGGTCGCCGTTGGAATGTTTCCGGCCAACAAATACTTTTTTTCGAGAATTTCGCCGGTCTCCCCGATATCTTGGGCCTCCGAAATGCTGAAAATGGTTCTCGGGGGTACCGGAAGTTCCTTGAGGTATTCCATGTTTCCTTTATGATTTCCACAAAGATGAATCATCGTCGCCCGTACCCCGCTCTCGCGGTAGAGTCCATGAAGCTTCTTGGAATATGGAAGGCAGAACTCCTTGAACGTTTCGGGCGAAATCATGGTATTTGATTCCAGAGCGAAGTCTGTCATGACACTGCAATTCTTCCCTCCGTACTTATTTATCGTCAATTTGGCCTGTTTTAGATTGAAATCCAAAACCTTTTGAGCAAGACGATGATAGGCTTCGTGGTAATCCACCATCCACAGCATCAGATTGCTAGCGCCGAGAATCGACGCCAGCTGAGACATAATGCTGCCGGAAGGAAGCGTTACCGAAAATCCTTTGAGCACACAGATATCGTTAAACCGGGTCCGGAGTTTAAACCAATCGGTTTCCATCGGATCCGGATCAGGCAACCCGTCAACTTCGTCGGGAGACGAAATTAGAGGTTCGGTTGTGTGCGGTCCCATATCTGCTAATTCATTAGGCCACTCAATTTTTCCACCGAATTCCCAGGCTCCATGATCGCCCCAACCGTAAACGGGTCGTATATTGGCCCATGGATATTTTTTCATGGTTTCCACCCCGGCGTCGAAAGCCACATCCGGCCGGGTGTAAAAATCATACGGACTGATCCCATTGTCAATCGCCATGAAGCTCACAAAAAACGGCATGAAAGGTACCCGGTCAAGGGGTTCACCCATCATTAACGCCTTCATTCGTTCTTTTCCCGTCATCTTGTCGAAGCCTTCTGCCTTCACCATCTTTTCTCCCCCTTTATAGGTTGGTCATTTTGAGCACAGTAAATCAGCGGCCAAACTGTAACCGCACTCCTTTTCAATTCAGAACTGAATCCTCTGGTGTTCAAAAGAGAAGAACTCGTCTGAGAATTGACTGTCAAAAAATCTCTAATTCGCCTGTTTTCCGATATATGCCTCTATAACTTTAGAATCTGATGTGACCTGCTCGGGTGTGCCTTCGGAGAGCAGAGTCCCGTTGTTAAGGCACATCATTCGATCCGCTATCTGTGTGATAATTTCCATATCGTGCTCTACCCATATAATGGGAAGTTGTTTTTCATGCCGGATCCTGAGGAGGAAACGGGCCAGATCTTCTTTCTCCTCCCGATTCAGTCCAGAAGCGATTTCATCCAGAAGCAGCATCTTGGGGCCCATCACCAGAGCCCTTGCGAGACCCACAAGTTTCTGAATACCGTAAGAGAGATTGCCGACCCTCTGTTTTCTGTAAGGGTAAAGCTCCAGAAAGTCGAGGATCTCTTCGGCTTCCTTACGGGCTGCAATTTCCTCCTTTTTTCCCTTCCACCAATATAATCCGCCTCTCAGGATATTATTGCGGTATCTGAAATGAGTTCCGACCACGGTGTTGTCTATTACGTTCATTTGGTCGAACAGCTCTATATTCTGGAATGCTCTGGCAATTCCCAGCGGTGCTATCTTATGCCTGGGCAATCCGTTAATTTTTCGACCATCGAAAAGGATAACCCCCTGCCGGGGTTCATACACACCGTTGATACAATTCAAAAGAACCGTTTTTCCGGCGCCATTGGGTCCAACGAGGCCTAAAATCCCCCCTTTCATCAGCTGCAAGCTGATATGGGTCAGGGCTTGGAGACCCCCAAAAGACATGGATATATCATTCACTTCCAATATCGTTAGATTCTTTTCCATCTCACCCCCACCAGCGCCTGGTTCTTCTATACTGCTTCACATCCGCGTAGCTTGCCTTGCTGTCCTGCCTGATGCCCAAATAGAATTCTCTCACGTCGCCATGCGCCAGCAATTTTTGAGAGGTTCCATCGAAGACCATCCGGCCGTTTTCCATAACCGCGGCGTAGTCGGCTATTTCTAGTGCTGCTGCCGCGTTTTGTTCAACAAGCAGGATCGTGAGGTCAAGGTCCTTTTTCATCTTGATCAGCGTCTCGAGAATTTGTGAAACGAGCAAAGGTGACAGACCCATTGACACCTCATCGAGCATAAGCAGCCTCGGTGAGCACAGGAGTGCCTGCCCGATGGCCAGCATCTGCCTCTCGCCTCCGCTGAGAAATGCCCCCATGTGTCTTCGCCGTTCATACAGACGGGGAAAGTACTCGTATATTTTTCGCTGTTTTTCCTTTTTGTCCGCACCTTGATTTACGGGTATCTCCAGGTTTTCTTCCACAGTGAGTGTTTCGAAAACCTTGTTTCGCTCAGGAACCAGGACGGCCGCCAGGTTCGCAACCTTATGCGGGGGATATCCATTGATCCGTTTGCCGAGATAATAGATGTCCCCGTCCGTGATATCGGCATTGTCCGATCCTAGAAAGCCGGAAATGGCTCGAAGCGTGGTTGTCTTTCCTGCACCGTTGGCACCCAGCAGAGTGAAAATCTGTCCCTTTGAAACCTTGAAGGAGACTCCTTGGATTGCCGTACTCACATGGTTATAAACCACTTCCAGGCTATTGACTTCCAGTATTGTGTTATCCGTATTTTCCATGGGCCTTTCATTCCGTCGTGTATTGTCTATCTTTTGGTAATCGATAGTGGTTTATATCTGAATGGCCATAGCTCGAAATAGACCCGAATCCGCCGCCATATCTCTGCAAGTCCAAGGGGTTCTGCGAGTAGAAAAAATATGATGACCACGCCGAACAGCCCCGTCTGAACAGCAAAGAAATAGTCTTTTATGGCTCCGGTAATTTCGAAAAATTCGACAAGATATATCATCACGAAGGGGAGAGCAGTTATAAGGAACGCCCCCATCAACGAACCCACAATGGAACCGAGCCCTCCAACAATGATCATGGCGAGATAGCTAATGGTCATGCTGAAGGAATATTCGTCGACAGTCGCCACGTTGGTATAGAATGCGTAGATGCTGCCGGCAAAAGAAGTTATACTCGTGCTTACCGCAAAGGCCAATATCTTATAGTATCCGATATTGACACCGATGATCTCAGCCGCGATATCTCGATTGTGAATGGCGATCCATGCACGACCCACGCGGGATCTGAGGAGATTTTTGATGAAGAGAGCCACCAGGAACACGAGGATACACAAAACATAGTACCAGGTCCGTTCACCGGACAAGAGAAGCGGACCGATATGGGGATCTTTGATCGGGATTCCGAAGCCAAAGCCCCCATAGAACTGATACTCACTCAGTGCATAAATGATGACATAGTGTAAAGCCAGGGTACTGAGACCCAGGTACATTCCTTTGAGCCTCAGGGAAGGAAGGCCGGCAATGAAACCCAGAACAGCACCCACGATAGCCGACAACGGAATGACGATCCAGATGGGAATCCCGAAACGCACTGTCAATATGGCGGTTGTAAAGGCGCCTGCGGCCATAAAACCGGCATGCCCAAGGGACAGCAATCCGGCATTTCCAGACAGCATGTTCAGCGCCAAGGCACTGATCGAAGCAATGGCGATAAGATTTGCGATGTGAATAATATAATTGCTGAAAAGGAAAGGCACCGAGATCAGGAAACATATTCCCACAAAGGTCCATTTCTTTCTGAACGGGGTGTTAAATGCTTCAATGACCATGTCCTTCGTGTAAGAAGCCTTGAGGTAGGGACTCCTCGGTGCCGGTCTTGCTGTCATATTCATTCTAATCTCCTAAACCCGCTCGATTTCCTCTTCGGTTCCCATAAGGCCCCAAGGTCTAACCACCAAAACAACCAGCATGATAATGAAGGGTATGGCATCAGCGAGCCTCGGGTTCACGTACGTATTGGCCGCTAATTCTGCAAGAGCTACGATGAAGGCGGCCGGAATGCAGCCTGCCATACTGTCCAACCCGCCAACCAGCGCTACAGCGAAGGCCTTGATGGCAATGTGGCCCATTTGTGGGCTGACCGAGGAAGATGCTCCGAGAAGAATTGCGGCAATGGCTGTTGCGAAAATTCCGATGCCCCAGGACAATCCGGTTATGGAATAGATATTAATACCGCGTTGAGCTGCAAGGAGTACATTCTCTGCGCTTGCTCGCATCTGCCAGCCTATTTTTGAATATTTATAGAAAAGGAGAATGCACGCATAGAAAACGACGGCGGTAAGGACGATTATGATTTCGACCCCCGAGACCTTCGCCCCCCCGAATACCGAATAGTACGCACGCCAACCCAGGGAAACAGTCTCCGTCTCACATCTCCACACAAGTACACTGACGGCATCAAAAACGATCCCAAGTGAAACCGTCAGAATAATGATAGAGAATACGGACTGCCCGGCCATGGGCCTGATGAAGAATCGGTAAATAAGCAATCCGAGAAAGAAGCTCAGGATCAGAACCACACCGATGGACAGAACAGGGGGGCCGGGGATAAGCTTCATGACGCTAATGGTGAGATATGAAAGCATAACCACAAGGCTGGTGTATGAAAAATTGAGGACTCTGCTGGACTTGTATATGACAACAAAGCCTGCTGCGAGTAGGCTATATATGCAGCCCAGAATGATGATGGAGACGAAAAACGACATCTATGATTTCTCCTGGTTCAACGAAAAACTGTTTTTTCCAGCGACTTCCCCATTGCAGAGGAAGTCATGCAGCTTAAACTCGAGGGTACTTTTATAATTTGCCGCCCAGTGATTCCGTCTTGACCTCGAACCAGTCCGTACTGGAAACCAGGGCTTTCTTGTCTTCGTTCCACCGATAGGCTTTCCACCAGGTAGGCCCATAATGATTTTCAGGAGTAAAGCGGATCGGACCGCCCATGAGCCCCTTTGTATCCAGGTTGGTTTGTTCAAGGGCAGAAAGGAGCGAGGATCGGGTACACGGCCAACCTGCTTTATTCAGGGCTGACTCCATAATTCGAGCCATGGTCCATCCCTCAGCGTGTTCGGCAGAGAGCGGATATTTGGACCCAAAAGTTTTCATTGCCTTCTTAATTTCTTGAAATTCCGGAACCTTATCAGCATCGAAAGAGGATGTGTATCTCGTCAGCCAGAGGATCCATTCACCGTTTCCCAGAAGCCTTTCTGTCGCCTTCACCACATCTCCCTCAACAACACCGTAGGGAATGAGCATGTCCTTGGTGTGGCCGGCTTTTTCGAGGGCTGCGAAAAACGGGATAATGACTTCCCCGCCCTCCGCGTGGGTGTATATGTCAGGTTGCAGCTCAGCCACCTTGTTTGCCCAAGGTGAAAAAGCAACCGTACCCGGGGGGATGTGAGACTCATAGCTCACCTTGTATCCGAATCTCTCCAGCCAGGTTTTTGTCCATGCCGTCCACACTCGCGCTCCCGGGGTCGCGTATCCCGAAAGAGCCACCTTAGCGGACTGGGGATAATTTTTCTGAATAAATTTTGCATAGGCGTAACCCGCAGGGTGAAACTGTGGATTCATGACGATTCCCGTTGCAAAAATTACATTTCCCGGTTTCACGGAAGACACATCTGCTGCACAAGTATAACCACAAACAACCGGAACTTTTTCTTTCTTGGCGATTTCGAAAACGGGAAGTTGCGAACTGCTCAAACCGAGTCCCCAGATACCCAGAACGTTGTTCTTGTCAATCATTTTTTTGGCGATGGCAGCGGATCTCGCCGGGTTGGACTTGCCGTCCTCCATAACCAGTTTTATTTTGTGGCCGTTGATTCCACCCCGTGCGTTCAGTCGTTCCGTGTACAATCGAAACCCCTCGGCCTCCAATGCATAGAATGACTGACATGGCCCCGTGATGTCTGCGATATACCCGATGACATAAGGTTCAGCACTCCATGATGCCTGGGGATTCCAGGCGACCCCGAAAATGACGCTCACAACCATCAGAATAAGTGCAAAAAAAGACTTCTTTCCCATTTCATCCCTCCTTCAACGAACCTTTAAAGATTTCTGTTTCCTTTGACCTGTACATTTCTTCAACCAAGTGTCCGAACATCTCATACATTAAATTTCTCTTGATTTTTCTGGTTGGAGTGGTCTCACCAGCCTCAGGGTCAAGCTCTTGAGGAATAATCCTGATTTTTTTGACCTGTTCCACTCTTGCAAGCGACTGATTTCCATTTTTCACCTCCTCTTCAATGAATTTGTATACATCGGGATGTTCAAAAAGGCTGGTGAACCCCGTATACAGCACTTTGTTTCTTCGAGCCCATTCGGCTACCATGTTGAAATCGATTTCAATGAGGGCGCTCGGGAACTTGCGCCCGTCAGCGAAAACAATCGCTTTGCTGATGTAAGGGCTTCCTTCTATGGCACTTTCAATGTAAGTAGGCGAGAGGGTCTTGCCTCCGGAGGTAACCATAATGTCCTTCTTTCGATCGATCATCCTTAGGTTCCCTTCCGCCGTATATTCAAAGATCTCACCCATCTGGAGTTGTCCGTTTCCCAAGACCTCCTTTGTCTTTTCCTCATCGTTCCAGTAACCCAGGAAGACTCCCGGACCTTGCACCAAGAGCTCGCCGTCATCGGCGAGTTCCACCTGGTTAACAGAGGCGATCGGCCGCCCCAGATCACCGGGTCGGGGGAAACCGGTGTCTTGGCTGCTGATCAGTCCGGAAGTCTCAGTGGATCCATATTGGTTCACTAGATCGATATCCCAAACCTGCCAGATCTTCTGGATCTGGGGCGGCAACGGCGCGCCGGTGGAAATGGCGTATCGTGTTTTACTGAGACCCACTTGATGAAGAATGTGTCTAAAACAGGCATGGAATGCCAACCAGTACAGGATTCGCAAGGATACCGCCACCGGCTTTCCATCCCAAAGTCTTTCCCGGTACCGCCATGCAACCTTCATGGCCCGACGATATACAAATTTCTTGAAGCGCGTACTGCTCTCAACGGCAACCATTATCTGGGCTGCGAACTTCTCCCATACTCTGGGAACCCCGTGAAAAAAAGTCGGCTGCACCTCATAGATGGTTTCCTGCAGATAGTCGACTTTCTCACCCATATGGGGTTGCCAGCTATAGATCAACGGAAAATATATGGAATAGGCACGCTCAACGATATGTGCCAAGCTGAGATGTGATATGCTTCTTTGCTCGGAGGTCCAAAGATCCGGGAAGGTCTCACCGGTGGCATATACAAGGCCTGAAAGAATTCCCGTATGAGTGATGATTGCCGGCTTTGCCGCACCAGTGGTACCTGAAGTGAAGACCAAAAAAGCCGGTTGATCGCCGCGGATCTTCTTTACAAGACCCGGAAAAAAGTCGGGCTTTTCCTTCCTGAGTCGCCCACCCGCCTCCTGAACTTCTTTGAAACTTATCAGACGGGGCTCTCTATAGGTGAAAGTGGCTCTGGAATCTATAATGATGATCTTTTTCAGGGAAGGTAACTTGTTCACGAAAGGAAGAATTTTATCCACGTATTCCTGGTTTTCGGCAATGAAGAATTTCGCAGTCGTTTTCTCGACCGAATAGCGTGTCTCCTGCGGGGAGGACGTGGAATATATCCCGAAACTGATGGCGCCTGCGCTGAGGACGGCCAGATCGGCATAGAGCCACTCGGGGCAAGGATCCCCCATGATGGCAACTCTGTCACCCGCCTCGAGTCCGAGCTTCAGCAATCCCAAGCAAAACCTTTCAACCTCGTCCCAGTATCGCCGCCAGGTCACATCATTATAGATTCCAAATTCTTTGTAGCGGAAGGCCGTTTCATCGGCGTGGTTTCTGTATCGATCCATGAAAAACGAGGGGATGCTCTTCCCGTCGAGGATCTGCTCGTAAACTGCGGTCTTTTTTTGTTCTAGACCTAAGACATTCCCTGCTCTCATGGCAATCCGGCTGTCTCCTTCTCCAACGTACACGAATAGATAAATATTGTTACTTGTGCGGATTTATATCATCAGGCTAACAGTAATAACAATAGGGGATTCCCTTGATTTGGAGGGACTGCTCCTGCATTTTTTGGCCAAACGTACCCTTGGCTACGGGGTCCCCTGGTGTAATGACTGTCGTCTGGGGGGGGCGCATCTTGGTAAGAGAGGGAGGTGACCAAAGTGGGGACAATATGAGCAAATAAATTGGAGTTACTAGAAATGTCGGCCCAGGCCCTTACCTGCTCCTGCCGGCCTATATCTTGTCTATGCTAGAGATACCCTTGGAAAGGGCGTACTTGATCATACCGACCTGGTCTTTTATGCCCAGTTTCTTCTTGATATTGTTCTTATGACCTTCCACCGTCTTTACACTGAGAAAGAGGTCGCGGGCGATCTCCCTGTTTGCGTAGCCCTCGGCGACCAGTTGAAGGATCTCTTTCTCCCGGGTCGTCAGGCGCGGCTCACGGAGCACATCTTCGGGGTCACCGTCCACCATTTGTTCGAGCAGGACCTTGGACACGGAGGGGCTAAAGAACGCCTCTCCCCTGTGGATCGCCTTTATGGCATGGAAAAGCTGCCTCGCGGCGGATTTCTTGACCAGGTAACCTGAAGCTCCTGCTCGAAGAATAGTTCTGACGAATTCAGGATTCTCGTGCATGGTCAGCACCAGCATTTTGACGCCCGGACATCGTCGCCGAATCTGTGCGGTGGCCTCAAAACCGTTCAATAGGGGCATGGATATATCAATAATAACGATATGGGGATGGAGCAGCTCCGCTTTCTCCACCGCCTCTCTACCATTGGCGGCTTCCCCGATAACTGCTATGTCTTCTCTACCTGCAAGGAGTGAACAGAGCCCTTCCCTGAAAATCGTATGATCATCTGCTATTAGTACTCTGATTTTTTCCATTCGGTGAACTCCAACGACAAATCATCAGGACGAACTGTTAACGACCGGTATGCTGATCATCAGATCCGTGCCTTCCCCCCGCGCGGATCGCATGTTCAGATAGCCGTCAAACAGGACCAGACGTTCCCGGATATTGGTGATGCCCAATCCTCCTTTGCCTGAAATGCACTTCCGCTTTTGCTTTTTCAGATCGAATCCTTTGCCGTCGTCCGAAATCTTCAGGGTTATGGCGTCAGGGAGATAAGTCATCTGCATGGCGACATTTTCCGCGTCGGCGTGTTTGCGAACATTTGTAAGCCCCTCCTGAATGATGCGGTATATGAGCGTTTCAATTACAAGTGAAAGATTTCGCTGTACACCGTCTATCTGAAAATCCGGGCGAATACCCGTCTGCTCACAAAACCGCTCCATCTGCCATTCCAAAGCGGGAAAGAGTCCCAGATCATCCAGCAGATAAGGTCTGAGATCATATGAGATCCTGTGTATTTCGTCCACTGTCTTGTCAACGAGCCCCCTGATGTCACCCAACAATTTCAGGGAACTGTTGCTCAATCGATTATTTTCCATCTCGATTTTCTGGACGTAGAGGTTGATGGCGGAGAGACACTGGCCAACTTCATCGTGAAGCTCCCTCGAAATTCTCTTCCTTTCTTCTTCCTGCGTCTTGATCACTTCTTCGGAAAACTTTCTCATGCGTTCTTCATAGGCCCGCTTTAACGTGATGTCCCTTACCACCACGAGATCGGACTTTCTGTTCTCGAAATCCGCAACAACCGTGTTGATTTCAATGAAACGGACGGTTCTATCTTTCCTGACGATCTCCATCGCATAAATGGAACGGACATCCTCGCTCAGTATCCTTCTTTCGTAAGTCCATTTAATCCGTTCAGCGCTACCGGGAGCTAATATCATATAGAAATCCATGCCTATTAGGTCGTGCGCATCATAACCGGTAATTTCGCAGAATTTCTTGTTCACAAAGAGATACTTCATGTCCTGGATCACAACGATGCCGTCATTGGCGTTCTGGACAAGAAGAGAGTATTTTTTCTCTGATCTACTTATGGTTTCTATACTGTTTTTCAGCTCCCTGCGCATATGATCCACTGATGACGCCAACCTACCGAGTTCATCAGACCTCTGGAGCAACACAGGCCTTGACAGGTCCCCTTTTGAAAACAGGCGAGCGGATTCAACGAGCTTTGCAAGAGGGGCGGTGATGTGGTTGGACAGGAGCAGGCCGACAATGGCGCTGAGGAATAGGCTGCCGAAAGCTGCAACAATAATGAGGGTTCTCGTCTCGTTTCCCACGATGGATGCTTCCCTGTACTTGCCGCCGATATCTTGTTCGGCATTTTGGACCAAGTTGTGCGTTATATCCTTGATTTTTATCAGACATGATCTTCCTTTTTCGTCGATTTCGGCTATGGAAACGGCAAACTCCTTGTTACTGATCAGGCCGTAATCTAGGTATTGCCTCTTGTCGATTTCAACCTCCGCGATTTTTTCTTCCCATTCATCTATGGTATCTTTGAAATCCTTTATGAGCGTATGGTAATTTGAATTGCCTACGTGTAACGCCTGAAGTTTCGCCAGCAGGGTCCTTATCGGTACCACATCGTCATCATAGCCGATGAGGTAATCGGCTTTCCCCGTCAGGAGATATCCTCGTATGGAGGCTTGCCGATCCAAAATTCTGTAAGTCAAAGCCTTGGCGTACTTCTCCGTCTGGTAATACCTGCCGTTAATATCGTCGTAAAGTGAGATAACGGTACCGTAATTTTTGATAACAAGAGCTGCGAACAATGCTACAAAGAGAAGAATGAGAAAGTAGCAGACAAAAATCTTTGAACGTAAGGTCCAGTTAAGAATTAATTCCCTTTTCATAACGGATCACCCCAGTATGTTGCTTACCGCGATAACGTGTTGGCATTAAAGGACCAATTTTGGCCCATCGTGAAAGTGCTATCATTGTGTGCTCTCAAAACAGGCACCTTGAGCTCACCCATAGCGGCTGCTATGTTCAATGTGCCGACTCGGAGTTGGGTTTGGAAATAAACTCTTTGCATTCCCATGGAATCTCAACCATAGATGTTTTTGTCCAAGCGAAAGATCGTCCTGTTCAGATTGCATGCATTTTAGTTCAGGATAGAAACCCTTGCCCTTAGGGAAAGGTTAGAGTTCAATGGTTTTGCCATCTGAACAGCCTATTTTTTGTATCCGAGATCATTGCTGTCCGGTTAACTTTTGTCGATTCTCTGTAAACACTTGATATATCTTGTTATACGGAGCAAAAATGTTTTTGAGATAAGAAATTCCTGAAAAACTCAAAGGCTGCCAAATTTTGGCGTAACATAATGAAATTTCCAAATATTCGGATCATGGCGAACTCGAATTCGTCTTAAGGTGTTGTCATGCTATTTGAGTTTCTCTATAATGCTCAACCGGACAGCAGTACTGCTAATCTTCTATCAGCAAAAATGAGCAATGTCTGGTCGACAATACGTATTCTCCCAATTCCTGAGTTTACTTCCACGATACGAATTCCAGCGTATTGTGAACAAGTACCATGGCGATTATCGCACCAGGAACTTTAAATGTTGGAACCAGATGACCAGCATGATCTTTGCCCACATCAGACAAGAAGACAGTTTGCGAGACATAGACATTGCCCTTAATGCTCATGCCGGAAAACTGTACCACATGGGAATCCAACAATGTCCACGATCTACTTTGGCCGATGCGAATGAGCGCCGGGACTATCGGATCTACGAGGAATTCGCAAAATTGTTGATGCAGCGCGCCCGACGAGAGTACGCTGGCACGAACTTGGCCGTCGATGTAGACAATGCGGTGTATGCGCTTGGATGCATCAACTATCGACCTGACATTGTCGCTATTTCCCTGGGCGAAATTCCGTAAGACCAAAGGCGCTATTAAATTGCATACCATAATCGACCTGAGTGGCAATATCCCGGCGTTTCTGACCATTACTGATGGTAAAGTCCATGATGTCAAGGCTGCGCCTCTAATCCCAATTGAACCGGAAGGGATCTATGTGGTCGACCGCGCATATATCGACTTCGATTGGTTGAGATCCATTGATGAGATCTGCGCGTTTTTTGTTACCCGCTTGAAAAAATCTATCAGGTGGACCCGCATTTTATCCCATCCGGTAGACAAATCCCTCGGCCTGAGGAGTGATCAGGAGATACTCCTATTCAGCAAAAAGTCCAAGGCAAAATATCCAAAACGGTTGCGAAGAGTAAGTTTTCGAGACGAGACCCGAAATCGAACCTTGGTGTTCCTAACCAACAATTTCACATTTTCAGCAGAAACCATTGCCGCCTTGTACAAAGCCCGCTGGGAAATCGAGCTGTTTTTCAAATGGATCAAGCAAAATCTCAGAGTGAAGAACTTCTATGGTACTTCCCCAAACGCAGTAAAGAGTCAGATATGGATCGCGATGATCGTTTATCTCATTCTGGCCATCATCAAAGAGAGATATTCGCTCCAAAATAGCCTGTCTCAGCTATTACACTTTTTGGAGGTCAATCTGTTCGAGAAAAAAGCGCTTATTTCAATTTTTCGGCCCAATCCCCGTAATATGTACCGCAGGGAAGATGATGGATATAAGCAATTGACATTATTTGATTATTGAGGACCTCAATATTTTGAAGCCGTAAGCAACCTCTCGCAATTCTACTTGCAAGGCTTATTATGCAAAACTACAAGTTGAAGGGCAAGTACAATCGTAACTATCTGATTTTACTCGAAAGTAAACCGGACAGCAATGATCCGAGATTGAACTGTCACTAAACCCAAACCAAAGAGAACCTGGCCGGTAGATCCAAAAGCAACTTTTGGGTCAGCGATTAATCAATTGCCACAATTGGCTCGCATACTTTTGCCGCGTTCGTAAGTCGGGGTCCGTTCCTCACCCAAATCTACGAGCTGATATTCAAACGAAAACAGGTCAAACTTGCCTCGTTAGGGGGCAAAACAATTTTACCCCTTCCAGGGGTTAAACCAAAGCCGGGTCCTCTAGACCCGGATTTTTACTTTCTTCAGCATATTTACCAATTGTAATTTCGTCAACCTCGAAATGCAGGGCAATCGCATGAGATAATGCCGAACAATAGATTTGCTGTATTGGAAAATACGTTGGCTCACTCTATTCCATTTTTGAAAGGAGCCAACAATGCCCGAAAAGCCAACGACAATTCTGGAACATTTTTCCACCCTGACTGATCCCCGTATTTTCCTGAAAACCAACCTGCACTATCTGCGATATGAACGAAACCGCTACGCGGTAGCTCTGGAACCGCTCCGTCCAATGGACTTGCCACTTAGGTGCTATTTTTTTTCCTTTGATGTATTTTCAAATTTGTGGGATACCTATCGCTATGCTTGAAATGGAGGATTTGCATACTTTACCCAACTGCATCTTTCATGCCAAAATCGCGGCATCGTTCATATTGTTTTATCAATAATCCCGCTCCTGTATGACAGAATCCCATTTTTTAAGACGGTCAGTGCTCAATTCTAGAGATCCAGCTATTTTTTGGGCGGGACTATGGATAAAACGCTAATTCAATATTCAAACCTGGAAAAATCTGCAATATCATCATTCGGGCGGACATAGCGAGGTCTGAGAATGTCACGGTTTTCGCGATTTTTTGAATGGGTAGAAACCGGTTAATATCCTGAGATACATCAGGTGCGTAAGGGTTGATGTATGAGCTCAATATTTCATTTGAACATGATTGAATTTACCGTTTTGGTCGTGATCGAATCCCACTATATCTTGTGGTCGTCCCCACAATGGGCCATCGTCACATAACGGAATATCTATATAATGTCGCATTGGCTTTGGTACTTGGAAACCTTGCGAGGGCAGTTTTTTGGAACTCATTTTTCCGATCGCAAAAAGTCGGGGATACTGATTCAACCTTCTATTTGGAATCGTAATGATTAGCCCGATGTCTATACCATCACATAAGTGATCCGACAAAACGTGCTTAAACTTGAAGTGGGCACCGATTGAAAGTGTCCGGATTACCGGACGTGTCCGGATTACCGCACAGGTTTTCTCCCCACTGCGAAGGGCCATTGTTTGTTACAAATCTTTGAACATCTTTTTCCATTTTCAACATTTTCAATAAAAATTCAATGATATAAGTCGTATTTTCTTCCTGCTTGATTCTGGTGAGCATGTTTCTGGCGCTAATTTTGCAAGGTCATCCAAAATCACATTGAACAAATATTCACATACAGACGTTTGACCCTGCTTCAAAACGGGTGAATGTTTGAAAAACAAGTCACTGGTTGTAAAATTTTCAGGAGGGAAATTTCATTATGGACGGAAAATATGTTCGGAGTGAGTTTATTGTTCCCCGTTGTACCGACGCATGTCCGGCCGGCGTAGACGTGCCCCGGTACATCCGCGCCGTAAAAAACGGTCAGTATGATGAAGCCGTTTCGGTATTGAGGGAAAAACTGCCCCTGCCCACGGTGTGCGCGGATGCGTGTTTTGCCCCTTGCGAGGATGTGTGCGCATACAAGCAGTTTGGGGATCCCATTGCAATCCGCGCCATTAAGCGGGCGGCTGTGGACAAAGGGGGCGATGCGTGGAAAAGCGCCAAAAAAGTCGCGGCTGAAACCGGTAAAAAAGCAGCGGTCGTCGGCGCAGGCCCCGCTGGTTTGGCAGCCGCCTATTATCTGGCCACCAAAGGACATGATGTGACCCTGTTTGACGCTTTCCCTAAACCGGGCGGCGCCATGCGATATGGCATCCCCAATTATCGGTTGCCCGAAGAGAGACTGGACAAAGATATTAACGATATTCTGGAATTGGGCATAACCTTTAAGGGTGAAACGGTTATTGGGAAAGATGTGACCCTGGATGATCTCAAGAAGGATTTTGATGCGGTTTTCCTGGCCTCCGGCGCCAACGGCAGCACAAGGATTCCCGTGGAAGGTTCCGACAAAGAGGGTGTGCTCTGGGGATGGGATTTTCTGAAAGACGTTGCCTTAGGTGAATCATTTGATCTGGGCGGCGACGTGGTGGTCGTAGGCGGCGGCAACGTGGCCATTGATGTGGCTTTGACCGCCAGAAGACTTGGCGCTAAAGAGGTACAACTCTATTGCCTGGAAAGCCGGGAAGAGATGCCGGCCCATGCCTGGGAAATTGCCCGGGCCGAAGAAGAAGGCGTTGTCATTAATAACGGATGGGGTCCGATGGCGGTCATGGGTGATGGGCCGGCTACGGGATTGCGTTTTCAGAAGTGTGAATCCGTATTTGACAAAGAAGGGAACTTCAACCCGACATTTGACGCTGAAAAAACCGAAAGATCCGACGCTTCAGCTATTATTCTGGCCGTGGGTCAGACTGCCGATCTGGGATATGTGGAAGGGCAGGGAGCCATTAACGCGGACAAGGGACGTATTGCGGTATCCGAGACCTTAGCCACGGGTGACGCAACCGTATTTGCCGGTGGCGACGTGGTGAGCGGCCCGGACTCCATTATCGGCGCCATTGCACAGGGTCGGAAAGCGGCCGGTGCCATGGATACCTACCTGGGCGGCGACGGCAATATTGACGAGGTCCTGGCGACTCCTGAAGACGAAATCTATCTACCTCCCTTCCTGATGGAGGCAAAACCCCGAAACGATATGGCCATTCTAAAGCCATGGGAACGATTGGCCGGTTTTGAGCAGGTGGAAAAAGGCCTTGATGACCAGGGGATAGCGGATGAAGCAGCCCGCTGTCTGAACTGCGATGCCCGCAAGTTTGAGGTGGTTTTGAATATTGAAAACTGCAAGGAATGTGGTTATTGCACCGAAGTCTGCGGTGTGGGGACATTCGGTCCTGCCGATATTTTCAACACAAAAGGTTACAGGCCGGCCGAGGTTAAATCGTCAGATTGGTGTGTCGGGTGCTTTAAGTGCTATTTTTCCTGCCCTGACTTCGCAATCGACGTTGCAGAAGTAATCGCCTGAAACCACAAGGAGGGTTAATCATATGAAACGGTATTTAGAAACAGGAAATTTCGCGATCACCGAAGGAGCGATTCTGGCGGGTTGCAGATTCTTCTCCGGCTATCCGATCACGCCGGCCACTGAGCTGGCCGAGGCCATGAGTCTGAGGCTTCCCCAGGAGAACGGCGTCTATCTTCAGGCCGAGGATGAGTGCGCCGCCATGCATATGTGTATTGGTGCATCTCTGGGAGGCATGAAAGCCATGACGGCCACATCAGGCCCCGGTTTTATTTTATATATGGATCCCTATGGTTGGGCTTTGGGTTGTGAATGTCCGGTCGTGGTTCTTAACTCGGGCCGGGTGGGTCCCGTAAGCGGCATCACGGGTGCCCCCGGACAGGGTGAGTTCTACCTCATGCGATATCCCACCCAGGGAGGCAATTTTGAAGCCATCTGTCTGGCGCCCAATACGGCTCAGGAATGCATGGCCATGACCGTGGAGGCCTTTTATCTGGCCGAACGATTCCGTATGCCCGTCTCCGTTCTGGCGGACCAGCTGATTACCGACGGTTTTGAAGACATCAGCGTTCCGGAAAATGACGATGAGATGAAAGAACTGGGCTTTCGCACCTGGCCCCGAAAGATTCATCAGGGGCCTGATTTTTACCCGTCAACGGACGCTCTTGATGTGGCGCCGGTGGCCATGGGGCATAATACGGGCGCTCTGTGTTCCGACTGGACGCCCACGGAAGAAGGGTTTGACATTGAAGAGGTGGAAGCCCACCACAAACACGCCTACCGCCTGATCTATAAGGTCAGAAATCACCGGGACATCTTTAACCATCATTACGAAAAGAAGCACATGGATGATGATCCGGACCTGGTGGTGGTGTCTTACGGTAGTCCGTCCCGGGTTGTCGCTACGGCCGTGGAGAAAGCGCGCGGTATGGGTTTGAAGGTGGGATCTCTTCGTCTCATCAATATATGGCCCTTTCCGGACGAACATTTCGACCGCAAGACCAAATATCTGTCCGTGGAACTCAACTGGGATGGTCAGCTGGTTCGTGAAGTCAAGCGTGCGGCGCCCAAGGATTCACAGATCAATTTCCTGGGGACCTGCGGGGACTTGCCCACAACTCCGGATCTGATTGAAACCTTTGAGAAAATTCTTAAAGATGAGCCCCTCAGTCGACAAGGTTGGGTATTGGAGGAATGGTAGAATGGAATATAAAGCGAGCGAGATGACTGCGAAATATTTACGTTCCAGGAAGATCCCCAGCACGGCGTGTTCGGGGTGCGGCCTGGGAATGAATCATAAAATTGTGGTACAGGCCATTGCCGAACTGAACATTGAAGTGGCGGATGTTGTCTGGGGCACTTCCATCGGATGCGCCGGCCGGCAGACCTTTGCCACCTGGAAAGGGGATGGATTCGCCGGAACCCATGGCCGTGTGTACGCCATTGCCAGAGGGTTGCGGATCGCCCTGGCGCCTGAGAAAAAGATTATCCTTACCGTAGGGGACGGGGATGCTTTCGGCATCGGTCTCATGCACCTGATTCACGCGGCCCGGTCCAATGCGGACATGACCGTGATCGTCAACGACAATCTGGGTTACCAGTCCACCGGTGGTCAGTACGGGTGGACCACCCCCCAGGGGAGTCATACGGACAGCAGCCCCTACGGCATGTTTGAACATAACCTCATGAGTGACGGTATGGATGTCATGCATATCTTGAAAGGGGCCGGCGCGACCTTCCTGGCGCGTCATGTGGCCATGGACGGGGCTGTGGCTGTTGAAACCGTCAAAAAAGCCATCTTAAACAAGGGCTTTTCGCTGGTTCATATGCCGTATCCCTGTCCCACCAATTTCGCATCCAGGGAATTGGGTTCCAGGAACCAGGTCAATATGTACCGGTGGATTCAGGATCAGGCGAAACCGTTGGGTCAGGAAGATGAAAATACGGTATGGGCCACGGGCATCTGGCATGATGCCAGTAACTCCAGGCCGGAATTTTCCGAATTTATACACATGACCCTCGAAAAGATCAGGAGGACGGGAAGCTCATGAAAAACAGAGTCGAAATTGTAGCGAGTGGTTTTGGTGGACAGGGCGTCGTCAGGCTCGGGCAGATTATCGGAGAAGCCGGGGTCAAGCAGGATTTGCATGTGACCATGCTGAAAAGTCACGGCACGGAAATGCGCGGCGGCTATGTGAGAAGTCAGGTGGTCCTGTCTAAAAGCATTATCGACAGCCCCATGTGTGAATCCCCGGACTATTTTATTGCACTGTCCAAGGGGGCCTACGACCGATTCAAGGACACGGTGCCGGCGGAAGGGGTGATTATCTATGATCCCGCATTCGTAGAGGAAATTGACGAAAGACTTCCCTGTACTCAGAAGGCCTTTCCCGCGAAAGACCTTTCCATGGAACATTTCAATAATCCCCTTTTCGCCAACACCCTGGTACTGGGCCATATGGCAAAGGTGATTGAGGGTCTTAAAAAGGATATCGTCCTCGAGAGTATCCTGATGGTTATTCCAAAATTCCATGACCGAAACAAGCAGGCATTTCAGTTCGGTTATGATTACGGCAATTGATGTGCGAGGGGACGATGTGCGAGGGGACGTCCTTTATATTTTTACATTTCGCATCCAAAAACCCGCGATAAAGGTCTGATACCCGTGAAATGTAAAAATATAAAGGGCGTCCCCTCCTAGAAGGCATGAAAAGAAAGGGATAGGTAGTTAATGAGGACTATCAGTTATTTTATCGATGAACGCGGAAAAAAGGCGCCGGATAAGATCTATGCGATAGCCCCCGAGCCTGGGTTGAGTCTCTCCTATGGACAATTGCAGGAAGACTCAATCCGGTTTGGAAAGTATCTGGCGAAGATGGGATTGAAAAAGGGAGACAAGGTCTCCTTCATGTTGGCAAACGGGTACCAGGCCGCCAAAATATTTTTGGGAACCATGTATGGGGGATTCGTGGCGGCACCCCTCAACTTGATGTCGCAACCCTCCCAGTTGGCATATGTGCTGGAGCATTCGGATGCAAGGATTGTGTTTTATTCGGAAGACCATAAAGAGCGATTGATGGATGCCGCGGCCAAAGTGCCGCGGGACATCAAGCTTATTGAAATTGATAATGACGCCGAAAGCATTATTCCCGAAGATGAGGATTTTTCCGGAATATCGCTTCCGGAGATAGCGGAAGAGGATGACGCGCTGTTGTTGTACACCTCGGGAACCACCGGTGTACCCAAGGGCGTGATATTGTCCAACAAGAATATGGTGGCCGGCGGTGAGTACACAACCCTGGCCCATGAACTGACCCCCGAAGACCGGGCGCTTTGCTCGCTCCCCCTTTACCACATTAATGGGGAAGTGGTGACAGCCGTGACGCCTTTAGTGAGTGGGAGCAGCGTCGTCATTCCGAGGAAGTTCAGTACCGGCAATTTCTGGGAATTGATATCCGAATACCGTTGCACCTGGTTCAGCGTGGTGCCCACCATGATTTCATATCTGTGCAGCGCCACGGATCTGAAAGAGAAAGATTTCAACGTGGATCAGGTCCGTTTTGGCCGGTCCGCTTCCTCGGCCCTCCCTCCGTCGCTACACCACACATTTGAAGAAAAATTCGGTATCTCCATTGTGGAAACCATGGGTCTTACTGAAACAGCGGCACCTGTTTTCTCAAACCCCATGGATCCGAAGTTACGTAAATATGGATCACCGGGCCCCGCAGTGGGAAACACCGCCAAGATTATCAATGAAAAGGGCGATGAGCTACCCCGGGGAGAGCAGGGCGAGATCATGATCAAGGGCGACAACGTGATGAAGGAATACTACAAGGCGCCCGATATTACGGCGAAAACCATTGAACCGGATGGATGGCTTCATACCGGAGATCTGGGCTATATGGATGAAGATGGCTTTGTCTTTGTGACCGGCCGAATCAAAGAACTCATTATCAAGGGTGGCGAGAATATTGCGCCCAAAGAGATTGATGAAGCCCTTTACCAGCACCCGGCCATATTGGATGCAGCGGCCGTTGGCATTCCCGATGACACCTATGGTGAAGAAATTCTGGCTTGCGTCACATTGCAGCCCGGTTCCAACGTCACCGAACAGGAATTGTTGGACCACTGCCTGGAACTGCTGGGGAAATTTAAGACCCCTAAGACCATTAAGCTGATGGACGAGCTGCCAAAGGGACCCTCCGGCAAAATTCAACGACTGAAATTGCCCGATTTGATTCAGAAGCTTGAGGAAGGTCAATGATTTTAATCAGGTTTTATCCTTTGTTAACCTGAATTTCAATGTCACTTAGAAATTGCTTTTCAGGTGATATATGGTAAGAAAAAGCGGTAAACGATGATGGTGAAAGGCGTAAGGCATTTCGCAGAAGATATTTTTCTGCCAAAAGTCTTGGGCCTTTTGCTGTTTCCGATTTTCTTGAGTTTTCCGTAAGCTATCGTAGCAGGCCAACCCGGTTTTACAGACGAGGTTTCCCATATGGCAGAATTCTTGCACTATTTTCCACAGGCACTAACCTTTACCAACCTATTAACCCTTATTCTGGGCGTGATCGGAGGCCTCGTTCTCGGGGCAACACCGGGTCTCAGCCCCACCATGGCCGTTGCCCTTCTGGTGCCGTTTACGTTTCATATGGACCCCGCAACCGGCTTGATTCTGCTGGGTGCGGTCTATACGGCGACGGTGGCGGGCGGCGCCATCTCCGCGATCCTGATTAACATTCCCGGTGCTCCCGCCAACATAGCCACCCTGCTGGATGGTCATCCCATGGCCCTGCAGGGTAAGAGCCAGACAGCCCTTTATTATTGTTTTATCAGCTCGCTGGTGGGCGGTTTGTTCGGAATGTTGGTCATGATTCTGTTTACCCCGCCGCTAGCCAAAATCGCCCTCAAGTTCGGTCCGTCGGAGATGTTCTGGATTGCCATTTTCGGCATCAGCGTCATGGCGGGTCTTTCATCCGGATCTATTTTGAAAGGATTGTTGGGCGGCATGTTCGGGCTTTTGATCAGCACCATCGGATATAGCCCTCTTTTGGGGTCTCCCCGGTTTGTGTATCATGATGTGTTGACCGGCGGTGTGGCCATTGTTCCCGCATTGATCGGTCTCTTTGCCATCCCACAGGTATTTGCGTTGGTGGAAAGCCTGGGCAGTAAATTGGAACGACCCAATTTCGAGCCGGAAAAGGGTATCCTTTTTAAAACCATTGCCGATAACCTGAAGATGGTTAAAAGCCTCAGTATCGGCTCCATTGTGGGTTCCATTATCGGCATCATTCCCGGGGCAGGCGGTCAGGTGGCAGGGCTTATCGCCTATGACCAGGCCAAGAAGTTTTCCAAAAACCCTGAATCGTTCGGCACCGGCAACCCGGAAGGGGTGGCGGCTGCGGAATCGGCCAACAACGCCATGGTAGGCCCATCCTTGATCCCGCTGCTCACGCTGAGCATCCCCGGCAGCCCCACCGCGGCGGTTCTTTTGGGAGGGCTTTTGATTCATGGTCTTTTCCCCGGACCCGATCTTTTCATCAGCAATGCTTCCATAACCTATACATTTATTGCCAGCCTGGTACTGGCACAGATTGCCATGTGCGTATTCGGCATTATCCTGTCCCGTTATTCGTATATGGTGATGAGCGTTCCCAACCTGTTTATGATTGCCGCTGTGACCATTCTGGCCGTTTACGGCACCTACAGCGTTCAGAACAGTTTTGATGATGTGATCGTCATGTTTACCCTTGGGACACTCATGTATATCGGTCGAAAATTCGGTTTTTCACCGGCCCCGGTGGTGCTGGGGATTATTCTGGGGCCCATTGCCGAAGATAATTTTCTCAAGGGGAAACTGATCGCCGATACGGATGTGGGCGTTTTTTCCTATTTTTTCACGGGATCCATGAACCTTATCATCATTCTGCTCTGCGTTGGGTCCATCGGTTACAGCATCTATGGTGAGATCAGGGCATATCGGAAGGCAAAGGAGGCTACAGCATGAAAAAGGATCTGATTGTTTCACTGGTGCTGTTGGCGGGGATTATCAGCCTGTATCTTTCCCTGGGTGCCATGGATGATCCCCGGGCCGCAAACTTTCCCAAGGTGATCATTATCATCATGGGTATCTTGTCGGCCTTGCTGTTGCTTCAGTCGCTCTTCTTGAAGCAACCCAAAAGTTTCCAGGGAGCAGGGTTTCCCTTCGGACGCTTTTTGATTTGTTTTTTCATGATTATCGTCTATTTTATTCTAATGGAGACCCTGGGGTTCTATCTTTCGGCCTTCCTGTTTTTTGTTTTAGTCACGTGTATTCTGGGAAGCAGCGAACTGACGGCTCGCACGGCCGTCATGAGAGTGATTGTGGGTTTCGTGTTCACCGGCATTCTCTTTCTGCTGTTCAATGTACTTCTGGCTGTTCAAACCCCTAAAGGATTACTAATGTAGGTCATAACGTTGGAGAGAGTGGCTTTTCGACGTTTTAAGATGGGGGAGGTGCCTCATCAATTCATTTTTTATAGGAGGAGAAATCGTGAAAAAGAGAAGCTTTGGTTTAGTGGGAATGGTTTTCTTTATTGCAGCAGTGATGATTTTCGGCCTGGGTTCAGCAGTTCAGGCCGAGTATCCGAAATCCCCCGTAAGCATGATTGTAACCTATTCACCGGGTGGCGCCACGGATTTCCAGGCCCGCATCGTGACCATGATGGCGGGGGACAAAAAATATCTGGGGCAGCCCATCGTCATCATCAACAAGCCCGGCGCCGGCGGACAGGTGGGATGGAACTGGTGCGTTCAGAAGGCCCCCAAAGACGGTTACACCATGCTGAGCTACAATGTGCCCCA